>Ga0160429_1001957_pt1 | contig 11097 bp, 6 predicted proteins | sample SolpanmetagenomR_FD_108199 | JGI IMG/M metagenome (GOLD analysis project Ga0160429, IMG submission 108199) | Solar panel surface microbial communities from Lawrence Berkeley National Laboratory, California, USA - R | ecosystem: Engineered > Built environment > Solar panel > Unclassified ... | reverse complement strand
TGCCATTCAATAAATGGGCTTTCCTCCATATTGCCTACTAATGCTTGATAAATAGTCACGTGCTCATCGGATCTGAATTGCAGCCCTACCGATATGCGTCACGGAACGCCCTTGCATTTTTTCCCTACTAACAACAAATAGAGGTAACCACGGTGGTACACTTCGCTCTAATTGCTTAGACCCTACTGTCAATGTACGCTCTTTTCATGTTATGATCGACAAACACCTGAGACTCAATACAAGCAGTGGGACTTAGAATCAAAGCACTTAAAAGACTGATTCTACTTCTGGCTTTCTGAATCACAATTACCCTCGCTTCATAGATCGTGGAAAAGTCGTCTAATTAGGATGGCTCTTTGAGTGGCATTTTTCCGTTGCCAGCATTTTCGTATCGTAAGCCTTGATTCATGTGGCAGTCAAGTCGAACTCAGCCGAGCTCTCAATTCAATTTCTTGACCAAGACTGAAAAATTGTCTGAAGTCGTGCTCATAATTGGAGTTCGGTAGAACTGTCAATCTAGCGGGCTATTCGCGGGGGTGCGGGAGGGTTTTTCTTAAAGGAAATTTTATTATGGCGGAACTTGTACGAATACTTCAGTACGCAAACATTAGAACTGCATGTGTCCAATTTTGCGGCCGGAACTAATCCTTGATACCCTATAGACAAGTCCAGGAATTCCCAGAAGATCTTCACTGGTTCTGCCCGAGAAACAATGAGGACAGTGATTACCACTTCGCGGAAGACTTGCAAGATGAACTTCTCGGTGAAACCGCACAGGCTCGCGATGTTCGAATGCAGAAGCTTCAAGGGGCAAAATCGCGAAAAACACTTGTGTTTGACTCCCTTCAGATCTTTGCGTTTGATGGGAAGGATGCTGCTCAGTATCAGAAATGGATGAAGGACCGCCTGAAACAGCAAATGACACAGTGTGATGTTTGTACGAGGGAGTACTACAGGGGCAGGCGGGACTTAAAGCAAAAACTTGACGAGTGAGTAACATGCTTTGTATTAGGACTTGTCCGCTAACGCTCCGAAGTACGTACGATCCCGAGGAAGTCCGAGCTTTTCTGGAACGATTCGACAACATCAATATCGAGCGTATTGCAGAAGGACTGGCACATGCCACCGAAACTCTCAGAACTTTACCCCCGGAGCGAAGACGGGTTGCGAGACTGGATCCTGTCGGCCTCTTCGCCTTTTTTGAAGTCCTCAATTGTGGTCCGTTTCACACCAATGAGTCTCTCATGGCCGAGCATCTAGATACACCTTTCGATCTCGTGCAAACGAACAAGCCCTTGAAGATGAACAATTATACTCCAGCGATGACGCACTGGCTGTTTGCAAAAGACGAAAATCGTACGGAGTGGGCGGTTCAATCCTGGATTGGGTTTAAGCGAAACATCACAGCCACTGAGTTTGAATGGAGTGTTCGCGAGTCCTTGCTCCAAGCGATGCAACGAGTCCAGCTTAGCGCATTACAGCTGGACTTTTTACCTCAATTTTGGATAGGTGTGGAGGTCATTATTGAAAAGCTGGATCGAAATCTGATTACACATTCATTGCGGGCAATGGATATTGATATATGTCGACTGGCTCTTGATCATCTTCAAGTGGACAGTGGCGGCTTCAAACATCTGTTGATCTGCATTACTCGTATTCTCAATGTTTCACCAGCTGATTTCTGGGAAGCGATGGGTGCCATACCAGCGAGGGAATGGATTGAGCAGTTTTTCAACAGCCCAGCTCTTAAGAGCTTTCTTGAGGAGGCACGAAGTGAGCGTACACCTGATTCGCCGTTATTGGAACAACTTTTCGCCTGGATGAATCCCTTCCTCAATTCTAGCAAGCCTGTCAACCAGCCACCAGTCTGTCGTGCGATTATACTGCAACTTATGGGTACGATTCAGGAGAGTGCTCACGTGCCGGTTGTGAAGGACTTCTGCTATGAGCTTGGTCTGCATCTTATTGCCAATACGTTGAAGAGTTTAAACGACGACACTCCATCCATGGCCAGCCGGGCGACCACAACGGAGGCTTTGGACTTGGTAGAACAGCGGATTATCAATATCGGCAAGTCCATGAAGAGGACGTCCGCCCACTTAGATACTGCAGCTTATGTCATTAGACAAGCTCTTGAACTGGATATCAAAGGTTTGACTATAGAAGCACAACATCTTTTCGACAAGCTTGACCCATTCAAACTACATGCGACCATCTGGCGTCATACTGTCAAAAATTTCGAGACCGGCAATACAACACTAGCACGAGAGATCATACTCGCTCTCAAGGGCCTTACCGGACTAGAACGTTTTGTTGCACCCAAGACCGGTTTGTCAAAGGAGAAGACTCGTTGGAACGATACGTTTGACGCAGTCAACAAATTTATCTGTGATATTCTCGATCGTTTGAACGAGTTTAGCTCCAGCGATCTTCAGCAACTCTTTGAAGAAGAGGACGTTGTCAACGTGTGCATCTTACTTCTCTCCGCGTCTGATGTAGAAGTGCGTGCTGCACAAATGGAAGTCTTGAAGACTATGACCGGTCAAGTATACAGTAGAGATGTCTTGAAATCGATCATGAGAGACCGGCCCGCCCAATCCATGAATGCCATGTCGCTATCCCTTACTCAAATCTCCAACCAAAAGACTTTTGCGCCGACACCGAATATGTTGAAGCTATCCACGGACGTTCTTGAGATTTTGTGCGACACTCAAGATGGTATCCTTCGTTCTCAAGATATGGATTCAAAGACGATTAACGCTGCGGAAAGCTACTGGCAGGCGTTGTGGCAAGAGTTGATCACCATCTACACCACAACCGAGACATGGAGTACAATGGGTCGTGACAAACAAGTCATGATGCCGTTTGTTGGTGATACCATGGACTTGGCTGCACGAGCTTTCGACCAATTTGGTGTCTTTGCTGGAGTGCTTGGGGAGTCCGTTGATGCGGCTTCTCATTCTACCAAGACTGCAGGATCTCGTATGATTGAACAACCAATGGTTGCCATGGATTCTATTGTGAAGTGGTTGAAACTCAGAGATGACCAGCTTGTGGCCAAGGCCGCTGCATTAGTCGGTAGGCTTCTTTCGAGGTTCAAAGAGTTTGGCGTTGTCATTAGTGAAGCTTCTTCTCAATACCTAGAGGACGTCTCAGGCGGTAGAACGCGGACGATGCTCAACGACATGCAGAAAGCAGAGCTGCATAGAGCTTTGGAGACTAACCTAGGGCGGTCCATTGCTCTAGATGAGGAAGATTCTAAAGAGGAGGTCAAAGCCGCTATGAAGTCTCGCAAAGCTGCCGTTATTGATCTGGACAAGTGGCAATCCAAAGCCAAGTTTGGAGCTGCTGCTGAGTATGACATAGAGCCTGCGGATCACTTGACCCAGGCGATCAAGAGTTCTTCAAGGTCTGTTGAGGCGTTCAAAGCCATGCAGGCTACGAAAAAGCCTGTATCGTCCATTCTGCATAAGGTTTCTACACAACCAAAGCCGACGGATATGAATGAGTTCATGAAGAAGCGAGCCAAGGAGGTGGAGGAGAGAAAGAAACGTGATGCATTGGCAGTTGCAAATGCTAAGAAGCGCATTAATGCGAATGGGGTTGCGGGCATGACTGCGGAAGAGGGCTCCGGTTTAGCGGGTCTTGGCCTTGCCGGGAAGGATCACTCAGCGCCTAAAGGCACTGGAATGATGGTCTCATCAGGTGAATCAAGCGACGAGTCAGAAGATGAGATGGATCGTGAACTCTTTGGAATGGGCAAGAAGGATGCTCCTAAGTCTGCAGCCATGAAGGCTTATGAGGAAGACCGTGCCAGGAAGAAGAGGATGGCCAAGCAACAAGTACCTGTCAAGAAGCAGAGAATCATCAGGTCGGCACGAGATATGCGCGCTCGTTTAGCTCCTGACTTGTCACCACTTCACAAGAGCATACTCGGTTGGGAGTATTTCCACGATGGCCCGTATCCTCCTGGAACAGGTGCTCAGGACTACAGCGCAGTGCTTAGCACCTTCCGAGACCCTCTTGACTACCAGAATACGTTCCAGCCATTGCTGATCCTAGAGGCATGGAACCAGTTCCTCAAGGCTAAGGAAGACAATACCTCGAGACCATACGAAATCAGCATCGTCAACAGGTCAAGTGTGGACGCGTTTATCGAAGTCAGCTCTACCATGTCCCATCCGGACTCCAAGGAAATTGGAGAGGGTGATATCGTGTTACTTTCAAGAGCACAAAACCCTGCGTCTGATGCTGCGGCACATCAACCTCACTGCCTGTCGAGAGTGTTCCGAATGACGCGAAAAAAGGCACATGTGGAAGTGCTCTACCGAGTGATTCCAGGCAGTGAAATCGTCAAATCTCTGAACCCACAATCCAAGTTGCAAGGTCTCAAGATCACATCTATCGTCCCACTGGAGCGTGAATATGGCGCTCTTCTTGGTTTGCAATATTTCGACCTTTGCGATGAGATCTCAAAGGCTAGGCCATCTCCGCTGCTTACTTATACCGACACTAGCTTATCCGTTGTCATGGATAATTACGGCTGTAACAAGGCTCAGGCCAAAGCAGTCAAGTGTGCAATCGACAATGATGGATTTACCCTGATCCAGGGGCCTCCAGGGACTGGTAAGACGAAGACGATTATTGCTATTGTTGGAGCGCTCCTCAGTGAGACCCTCCGCAATGTTGGAACGATCATACATCAGCCGGGCCGACAATTTCCTACTGCCAGGAATGGGCCCATGGCGAAGAAGCTTCTAGTCTGTGCACCCTCCAATGCGGCCGTGGACGAGTTGGTCATGAGGTTCAAAGATGGCGTCAAAACATTCTCTGGAGAGCATCGTAAGGTCAACGTCGTTCGTATTGGTCGTAGCGAGGCCATCAACGCCAACGTCACAGACGTCACCCTGGAAGAACTTGTTAATAAAAGACTAAATGTCAACCCGGTACAGGACACTGCAAGAGAGGAAACGCAAAAAATCATGATGGAACATAAGCTTGTCTCAGAGAAGTTAAGAGAAGCACGAGAGAAGCTGGACGAGGCAGAGGAGAAAAAGCTACCGACGATGGCTGCACTTCACGCTGATATGGATGCTCTTCGGCGGAGGAAGATTGTGCTCAGCCAGCAAATAGAAATCGCAAAGGAGAAAGAAGGTGCGCAGAGTCGGACTGCCGATCTTAATCGGCGCCGTGCCCAACAAGAGATCATCGACGAATCGCACGTTATCTGCGCTACTCTCAGCGGTAGTGGACACGACATGTTTCAGAACCTCAATGTGGAGTTTGAGACTGTCGTCATCGACGAGGCAGCTCAGTGTGTTGAGTTAAGTGCATTGATTCCACTTAAGTATGGGTGTGCCAAGTGTATTCTCGTAGGAGATCCAAAGCAACTGCCTCCGACAGTCTTTTCCAAAGAAGCAGCGCGCTTCAAGTATGAGCAATCGCTTTTCGTGCGAATGCAATCCAACCAGCCGCAAGATGTTCATCTTCTCGATACACAATACAGAATGCACCCGGAGATCAGCATATTCCCAAGTTCGGCCTTCTACGATGGTCGCCTCCTGGACGGTCCAAACATGGGACCCCTACGTACTCGCCCATGGCATGCAACGGAACTGCTTGGACCTTTCCGCTTCTTCGACGTCCAAGGTCAACATCAAGCCGCCCCCAAAGGCCATTCGCTGGTCAACTACGCCGAAGTCCGCATCGCCATGCAGCTCTTCAATCGTCTCACTATAGACTTTGGCAAATCCTATGACTTCGCCGGCAAGATCGGCATCATCACGCCATACAAATCGCAACTGCGCGAACTGAAAGAGCAATTCCGCCGCAACTTCCCCTCGGATGTTGTGGATGGCATCGAGTTTAACACGACCGATGCCTTTCAAGGTCGTGAGAGTGAAGTCATCATCTTTTCCTGCGTACGCGCAAGTCCTGCGGGTGGTATCGGGTTCCTCCAAGATATCAGGCGTATGAATGTCGGTCTTACACGTGCCAAAAGCAGTCTGTGGGTACTTGGAAACTCGAACAGCTTGGTCAAAGGTGAGTATTGGGGTAAACTTGTCAACGACGCTAGACATCGCGGACGCTTCACGGACGGTGATCTGGAAGGCATGTTGAAGAATCCTTCTCGCATGGTTAGGAAAGTTGAGGACGGCACGGAAAAGCAACGTCGTCAGTCTGACGTCAAAATGGGCGGTGTGGAAGCAGAACCGCTGAAACGTCCGGTCAAAGCAGAGATTTCTCGGCCCTTGGACCATAGGATGAAAGCAGGGGTCTCTGCGACACATATCAAGAAGGAAATCAAAGTCACTGCAGATGCAAAGCTGCCACTAAACAAGCGCAAGCTCTCTTCCTCTACAGTCGACGCCAAAGTCACCAAGCGTCAAGCTCCTTCCTCGCCTCTGAGCTCGAGTTCAAGGTCCAGTGGCAGCGACAGCGAAAGCGACTCCGATAGTGATGACGGCGGGGAAGACAAATATACAAAGATGCTCGACGCAGCCCCTTCCGCGAAGCTACACGCGCAACACTTGGCCAACGGTAGCGCACGGCCATCGACCAATTCATATGTACCGCCTCGTACAAGTAACGGGAACAGCAACGGTAACGGAGTCTCTTCGAATAAAACCACACAACATACCAACCTCCGAAAAGACGCAAATGCAAGTGCAAATGCAAAATCTCTGAATGGGGGGCTAGGCGGCGCGAGCGCGGGTCCTGCTCCAGCTACCATCACTACTCCTGCTGCTGCGTTGGAAACTGGACCCAAAGCACCACCATCACCACCGCCAGCTGCAGCGCCGACGCGCAAGTTGCCGCCGAAGAAGAAGAAGCCCGTCAGCGTGTTCATGCCATCTCGGCGCTGAAGAATGAATCACACAGTTGTTTTACCTTTTCGAACTCTCTCCCAACAAGAAAGGTTTTTGTGTAATACTCCCAACGCTGGTTTCAGAACATCGAACATCAATTCAACAACAGAGAAAAAGCCAAAAGGTTTTTTTACCGCATCGTATGGAAAAAAGATGCGACGATACAGATATAGTAAGGGCAGTAGGTCAAGCGTCTGCATAAGAGCATAATAGCATGTATCAACAGGGGGGGCGGGTGCTAGGTCAGATTGAGGTTGGAAACATGTCATTTTACATGTTTTGCGCGGGAACATCTTGATACCGGGGAGAGGGAGTCCGTAGTACGAAGGAAGGTTCTTTCGTACAGGACACAGTGTGGATCTCAATAGTTTATCGAACCCACTAACTGCTGTGCCCTCACATCGGGTCTAAATCAATGTCACGTGACTAACTTTTTCTGTCGTCTCTCACCGCTCATCCTAAATTTTTGAAATCAGTGGAAGTGAAGTGCGACGTTGATACGGCATCTCCTAAAGCCCGTTTTAGATACAGTCGAGGGAAAATTGTCTGGTGATATATCAATGTGTATGATTGCTACAAGAAGTCTATGTACACAAAAACAACAGAATGCTATGCTAAAAAAGTGTCGGTATTAACAAAAAAAAAGCCACTTGGGTATCGTCGCTGGTCGTAATCTACATATTATCATGTTGTGCAGAAACTAAATGCCTATGGTGGACCGAACATATCGCTGATGGCCTTGGCAGCGGCCGCGGCTCTCCCGAAGTCTATGGCTGGTGGAGAAAGTATCGCCGCTGCTGCTGCTGCATGTGCTCCTGCTGCTAAAGCGGTGTTGCCTTCTAGGGGCAGGAGGTTGTACTTCGTTGGCGGCAGCGCCTTCCCGTAGGGCAAGAACGTCGCTATCTCCCCATTATCGGGTGTGCCGGCTTTAATGTCAAGCTGTTCTAGCCCCTCGGAGACATCTTCCAATTCATATTGTGACGTGCCATTGAACAGGCGTGATAGTATGATGCGACAAAGGATAGCAGACGCTGGATCTTCAAAGTCGCTGTTCATGTTGGCGAACATGTATCTGCCCTTTATTGCCATATCTTCGAATGTCTGGGCGTCCATGGGCTTGTCGCTGCAGCTGCCGAACAGTGCTGTGCGGCGAGTTATGTACTGATCGATGACTTCGGATGCAGGATGACCTTGGTAAGCGGAGATGCTAAGGTATTTAGAGTATATGATCGAAGGAGCTTGCAGGTCACGCCAGTGGCGAAACTTGTGAGAATACATGGCAGTCAGGGATTTACGGAAATCCCATCGAACTTTTTCCATTACCGAGCGCTCCCAAATGAATGGAAGATGGTAGAAACTGACGGTAATGGTATCGAGGATCTCACGGGCCTTGAGGATAGTGTAGGCCATGGATGCTTGCCAGATCTCGTCGTGGTTGAGATTTGTGCCAACCGTTTTTTGAGTCCTGTTGAGACGTGCATCTTCCTTGATATAGTCCTCGATAACAGCCTTGCGAGGGGGAGAGTTCGGGAAGGCCTTGACGCGGCCGTCGACTGAGAAAAAGTCAAGTGGCGTGGTGTTGGAGAGGAAGAAATAATCGTCGTTCATGTAAATGAACTTTTGCGAAAGACCTGGGATGCGGTCGAGGTAAAATTCGAGGAGAAAGGCGTTGCATGTTGGTACAGCTTCTTGAGGGAGAATATCGTCCTGATTGATGATTTTGATGCGCGGATTGCTGGTATTGAGCCAGTTTGGTGTTTGACCAGGAGTGACAATGTAGATATTACCAGTGAACCAGGGAAGACGTTGTTCAAGAGAGCGAAGAGAGTAGCGAAGTTCGTTGATGTTGTAGTCGTATCTTGTTTCTGTTGCTTGAGAACCGAGCTTCGCCTTGAGCGCAAGGTGTTCTGGGTCCGAACCGTTGACCCTGGTGGCTTGTTGATTATGACAAATCCGATGATGAGACCTATGACTTACCAGGTGTAGACAATGTCAATGCGCTCCTTCAGTATGTTAAATTTAGGCTCGCTAGACTCTTCTTTTTTAGGTGTATCCTGGATCGCGGGAACGACTGGAGTAGAAGGTAAAGGCTTAACAAACCCTTCTATTTCGAAGCTCGGCTGCGGGTGGGTTGCAGGTGTGCTGCTATTCTTGGTCAAAGCATCTGTCACGGTGGAAAGCCAAGGGACATTCTGTGCTTGTAGAGTTTGTAATCGTTCTGGTACAAGCTGTGATCCACAGTTCCAGGCAAGAGCTGCGATAACGATGAAAGAACAGAGGATTGAGATTCGAGCGGCGGTCCAGAAACGTTTGGATATGTACAGGTGCGGCAAGCGGGGAGAAGTAGACGGAATTGGTTTGTGCTGTGGCAGGTCGGTATTAGAGGGTCGCGACCGGGACAGGAAAAACATTGCGAAGCATGCGAAAGAAAGAGAGCGGTGACTTCTTCACAAGGAGATCAAGGAAAGAAGAGTATATAATCAAACAAGCCCAATGGAGGAGGGAAAGGAAGGAGGGAGCCGGTGGGGGTTGGCGGTTACGTGTCTCTGGATTCTACGAGATTGGAGCAGGAGTAAAAGCAGTGCCTATAAAAACAATAGGAAGTGACGAGGCCTTTTCGAGCATCTGAGGCAAGCAAGGCAAGTGCGGGCGAGATAACGAGCAAGCCATTCCCGCCGCATGTTCACCCAGACTTTGTGTCCAATGGCTACAGAAACAAGACTCGCTAAGATGCTTGGTATTGCTTGGCAAAGCTTGACATGCATCAAGCAAGGAAGCGACAACGAGGCTATGAATACTTCATCCTTTCGCTGTTTGACACAGTACAGCAACACTCTGAACATCCATCCACTCAACCTAAGCCTTATACGACGAAATGTCTTTGGCACGATATAGGGAATCGCGGCATACAGTGGCTGAATGGTAACCGTGCCCCGTAGCCGAAGGGTTGCGCAGGAGTTGATTGCGCGTCCCCCCCTCCCAAACACAGACACACGACATTGCACACGACATGCCCCTTGTCCAATATTAATGACAACAACGTCCGATGCCGGCTACGACCTGCTGACGACAGTATCCGTTGATAGATATTCGTTACTATGCCACATCACAGAATACAGAAGTACTATATGTAGCTCACCAAGTATCACCAACACTGTGTACTCTGCAAGAAAAATTGTCGTTGTAGAACTGCTGCACCTAAGACACGCCAATGTTGCAACTTCTGGAAAGCAAAATTGCCGAAAAACTTTGTGCTTTGTCTGATTGGTGCTCATCTCGATCTCCATTGACTCGTTCGGAAAAACATTATCGATTTTGCCTTCAGATTTTGCCTCACCCAAAATTATCAACTGTGTATCCTTGTGTAGTACAGTATCGACTAATGCACAAATAACAATACAATAATATCATTCTGCCCTTATAATTAGTTTCATGTCTACGCATGTCTCGAACGCTGCCATCGCCACCGCGGTTCTTCTATTCGGCATTCCTCCCTTATTCTCAAAAGATGCAACTGCACGTGATATCAAAGGCGACTCAACTCCAGTTGAACAACTGCATGGGATATCGTAACGTCCTAAAAACTACTGTTTACGTACTTGGTGATCACCCTACTTCAACACGTCTACGAACGCCTTGATGCGACGACCAAGAATAATGTGTCATTCCGCCGCCGTCTCGTTTTTCATGTCAACATTGCAGTCATAAGCTTTGGTCTATTGTCCTTCAACATGACTTTTTTTCTTGTCGTTTCATATCAAGATTGGTTGAAAGAAAATCATGATAGAACTGGACCGATTACGCTTTGGCAATGGATGACAACATCGAATTTTTTCCTAGACTTTGCTTGTGCCATCTGTAATTCCTCTGTAGTGTATTTTGGACTCACCAGGCTCTCTTGGCGACTCTGCTCTCGGGGTTGTATATGTGGATTCAAGGTAAGCTCTCTGGTCGTGCTTTCCTTCCTGTAAGCTGTTTTATAAGCAATACCCCTTAAACATGGATATTTCATTGCATCTATTATCTATGCATATCAACTGTTATCAACCTCAATCAATATAAAACACAAAATAACGTCCTTCCGTAGGTCGTCACCATGCGGTCCCACGGCTGCCCTATTACTTCATCCTCGCCCAGATCCTCCCGGTATCTTTCGCCCAGAGCCTCTTTAACATCGCCTGTCTCCTGCAGTCCTCAAACCCGACACCGCAACCGCAACCGCAACCAC
>Ga0160429_1001956_pt1 | contig 11100 bp, 9 predicted proteins | sample SolpanmetagenomR_FD_108199 | JGI IMG/M metagenome (GOLD analysis project Ga0160429, IMG submission 108199) | Solar panel surface microbial communities from Lawrence Berkeley National Laboratory, California, USA - R | ecosystem: Engineered > Built environment > Solar panel > Unclassified ... | reverse complement strand
TGGTACGACTGGTGGGAGCAAGAAGGCTTTTTCAAGCCTGAATTCACAAAGGATGGAAAGGTGAAAGATGAAGGCTCATTTGTCATTGTCATCCCTCCACCAAACGTTACTGGAGCTCTACACTGTGGTCATGCCTTGGCTGGTGCCCTACAAGATGCCATGATCCGATGGAACCGTATGCAAGGCAAGACTGTGCTCTTTCTCCCTGGATGCGATCACGCAGGTATCTCAACTCAGAGTGTTGTGGAGAAGATGCTATGGCGTAAGCAAGGCAAGACTCGTCACGATCTTGGCAGACCGAAGTTCCTTGAAACTGTGTATGACTGGAAAGAAGAGTGGGTAATTCGATTCACAAACAGGACATTCCGTTAACATAGCCAGTTACCACCAGCGCATCAACAGCGTCTGGCGTCGTCTTGGTCTCTCTGTCGATTGGACTCGTGAAGCATTCACTATGGATGCTAATCTATCTGCCGCTGTCGCCGAAACATTTGTGCGGTTACATGAAGAGGGTTACATTTACAGGTCGAACAGGCTCGTAAATTGGTGCGTGGAGATGAACACGGCTCTTTCCAACCTCGAAGTCGACAACAAAGAGTTGGATGGCCGAACACTCATTGATGTGCCTGGGTATGATAGAAAGGTTGAGTTTGGAGTCATCGTACATTTCAAGTACGAAATCGACGGGTCAGATGAAACAATCGAGGTCGCCACCACACGTCCGGAGACCATGCTTGGCGACAGTGGTATTGCTGTGCATCCTGAGGATACTCGCTACTCTAACCTTATCGGAAAGAATGCTAAACACCCTTTTATCGAGGGTCGTCTGATGCCCATCGTGGCCGGTATGTACTCACTCTTTGGCTCTCTTATTTTTGCCTAAGATCTCCAGACACCTACGTTGATAAGGACTTCGGTACTGGAGCTGTCAAGATTACCCCAGCGCACGACCCTAACGATTTTGCACTTGGTACCCGTCACAATCTAGAATTCATCAACATCTTGAATGATAACGGTACGCTCAACGAAAACGCTGGTCCATTCGCTGGCGCCAAACGTTTCGATGCTCGTTACACTGTCGTTGAGGAATTAACAAAGAAGGGCTTGTTCGTGAAGAAAGAAAACAACCCGATGAAAGTACCCCTCTGCTCCAAGTCCAAAGATGTCATCGAACCTTTGATAAAACCACAGTGGTGGATGAGGATGAAGGAGATTGGTGATGCTGCACTGGAAGTTGTGCGAGATGGTCAGATCAAGATCAGACCAGACACCGCGGAGAAGAGTTACTACCAATGGTTAGGAAACATTAATGACTGGTGTCTGTCTCGGCAGCTTTGGTGGGGCCACCAGATTCCTGCGTACTTTATTAAGGTCGAGGGTGGAAGTACAGACGAGAGTAACGACGAGCTCTGGACCACTGGACGTACTGAAGAAGAGGCACGCACCAAGGCTGAGAAAAAATTCCCCAACCAGAAGTTTACGCTGGAGAGAGATCCAGATGTTCTTGACACATGGTTCTCATCTGGCTTATGGCCTTTCTCGACTCTAGGCTGGCCTAGAGATACCCATGATCTCCAGAATCTATATCCCACTAATGTTCTAGAGACGGGGTGGGATATTCTCTTCTTCTGGGTGGCTCGGATGATCATGCTTGGTGTTAAGTTAACGGGCAAGATTCCGTTCAATGAGGTTTACTGCCACTCACTTATTCGTGACTCCGAAGGACGAAAAATGTCGAAGTCCTTAGGGAATGTTATTGACCCCGTTGACATCATGGAGGGAATCAAACTTCAAGATTTGCACGAGAAGCTCTACCTCGGAAATCTTGATCCCAAAGAAATCAAGAACGCTGAAAAATATCAGAAGACTTCCTTTCCTCAAGGCATCCCCGAGTGTGGCGCTGACGCACTACGATTCGCATTGGTACAATACACTACTGGAGGTGGCGACATTGCATTCGACGTTCGTGTCATTGCATCTTTGCGCAGATTCTGTAACAAGATTTACCAAGCAACAAAATTCGTGCTAGGCAATCTTAATGCCGATTTTACACCACAGGCATCTCCTAGTGTGACCGGCAAGGAATCCTTGGCAGAGAGATGGATTCTGCACAAATTTACCAACGCAGCAAAGGAAATGAATGCAGCATTGGCTGATCGTGAGTTTTCCAAGGCCACCCAGTATGCGTACCAATACTGGTACGACCAGCTTTGTGACGTTTACATCGTAAGTCTTGCAATTGTATACGGCAATGGGCTTCACTTTCTAACAGTCCTTTAGGAAAACTCGAAGGCCATCATTCAAAACGGTACACCCGAGGAAGCTCGCTCCGCTGTCGAAACACTCTACACAGCATTGGAAGGTGGTTTAACCTTGATTCATCCTTTCATGCCCTTCCTCACAGAGGAGCTTTGGCAACGTTTGCCTCGCCGTGCAAACGACACCACCCCTTCCATCGTCCTTGCATCTTATCCTCAATATGACTCAAAAATGGAATCTCCCGAATCGGAAGCTGCTTACCAGCTCATTCTCGATTGTTCCAAGGGCATTCGGTCGCTGTTCTCCGAGTATGCTGTCAAAGAAGATGGACGTGCCTTCGTACAGGCGCTTGACGAAACCTCTTTCACAACTGCATCTGCTGAGCAAGCTGCTATTCGTAGTTTGGCCGGCAAGGGTCTTGCATCCCTTGAAGTTCTCCGTCCCGAGGCACCAAAACCAGTTGGTTGTGCCGTTTTCCCTGTCTCTGCACATGCTGCTGTCTATGTCCATGTTCAGGGACGTATTGATATCGAGGCTGAGATCGAGAAGGCTCAAGCGAAGCTCCAGAAGGCGAGTGCCGGTGCCTCGAAGCAGAAGAAGATTCTGCAAACACTTGACCCCAATGTTGTCAGCGCAGCCGTTATGGACATGGAGAAGACTAAGTTGAAGGATCAGGAGTCCGAGGTGAGGACGCTGGAGGAAGCAATTAGTCAGTTCCACGCCCTGAAATTAGAGGCATAGAGAAGCTGTCACCAAGTTAGGATCACATGTTGCCATGGATTCTCATGTCAAACTGTATAATAAGTATTACTAATGTTGAGAAGTTTTCCAACGTACGAAGTTCATATTTACTGAATTGCCGGCATAAGCTTATAATGCACACTGAACTTCTCTTTGTTGCATGTCACACGTGTGCTTCCCCAAAGAAGGGTTCGCGACTTTTGACCGCGATTTGCAGATTGTCTTTCAACTGCAACTAAACACAATAGACGTGCAAATAAAAAAGTGCTCCATCCCGTCGCGATCAGCTCACTTGATAAAAAGCGCTACAAGTCAACCTGTCAGGGATACAACTTGAGCTTAAACGAGCGCATCTGCAGCACTTGCGCACCCTTTATCCGTTTGTTCGCTTGACAGCATTTGGTATTGTTGCTACAATGGCCGCTTTTGATGCGAAGGAGGTTGAAAAGCGCGGCCGCGATCTTGCGAAAGCTGCTTCCACCAACGAACCCGCCAGCGTGCTTCTCGGACTACTCAGCGAATTGCGCATTGGCGTCAAGGCATCTGAAGAGACCTTGCGCGCAACGAAGATAGGCATTGCCGTTCACAAGCTCATAAAACACAAACACGGGGCTGTCGCCAGTGCAGCTAAGGAGTTGGTCGACAAGTGGCGCACAGATATCAAAGCAGGAGGAGGCAGCAAGGGCAGCCCTGCGCCATCGAAAACAAGTCCTGCGGGTCCTGCGGCTCCCTCACCGAGCATCAATGGTGGTGCATCAAGGACGGCGGAGAAGAGTGGAGTTCGACCGGAGAACAGAAACAGCAAGACGGATAATGTGGATACAAACCAAACAGGCAACGCCATACGAGATGCTTGTCTAACACTGATGTACGACGGGCTGGTAAACATGACGGAAGAACGTAAGTACTATCCCTCCATGGACTACAAATGCTTCAAACTAGCCACACGGAAGGTATTGTGCGCGCGAAGGAAAGAAGCTAACGGTACTCAACCCTCCAGCATCATCTTTTGTCTTAACTCAGGCAAAAGCGGTTGAAGCCGCAGCCTTTGACCTCCTAAAGCCTGAGACTTCCGAACCTTACAAGACCAAAATGCGCTCCCTATTTCAAAACCTCAAAAGCAAGTCAAACCCACAACTACGACATCGAGTCCTGAGCGGAGAAATCGCCCCCGAGCGTTTCGTTCGTATGACTTTGGAGGAGCTGAAATCACCAGAACGTCGTGCCGAGGACAAACAGATGCAGAAAGAAAATATGGATAAGGCTATGGTGGCACAGGCGGAAGTCAGTATCTCGGACAGTCTGCAGTGCGGCAAGTGCAAGCAAAGGAAGGTTAGTTATAGTCAGGCGCAGACGAGATCTGCGGATGAGTGAGTTTCCCGTCATTGTTAACTCTGCGATCAAAGTTCACTAACAAGCTAAATAGACCTTTGACTACATTCTGCGCCTGCACTGTTTGCGGCAATCGATGGAAGTTTTCCTAAATGAAGGCGAGGTTTAGGCGAGGCTGTAGCTCCTTGCTCCTTGTCCATATCGAGATCACGAACTTGCAGCAACGATGGAGAGCACGACCACGCCTATACGATTTTAATCTCACAAGTATTGTGCCTTGAGGGAGCAAAGATGAGTTTGCACCCCAAAGGACTCATGGCGTATGAAGCACGATGAGTTGTTCCCTTACATAGAAATGTGTAACTGGTCGAACATAGGATGAAATAAACGGCAATGAGATATTTATGTTTGCATTCGTTGGTCTTTGCAGTGGTGATTGGCGATAGTTGCGAGTCAATTTGACTATGCAGACTTTCATCTGCTATGTTCTGCACACCATGTTAGACCTGCAGAATACCTACACCAAAGAAAATCGAACCTGATTCAGAGAATGTTAGTGATATCTTACATGTCGTTAATTGCTGTCCGCGAAGACTCATTTCACGTAATATCAGTTTTGCGACGTGCCCCTTTTACTCGATATCGCTCCTCAACTCACGACTCCGCAAGGTAACAAGACACAAACAACAGCGAAAACTCCGTCCAACATGTTTTTCTTCGGTTTTGGTGGTCTTATATATGGTATGCTCTTGGCCCTCAAATAGCTCTCTCTTGGACGTCCCCGAACTCGTCATTATGCCGACATCTCGCTGACCAAAGTGACTACTCAGTCTCCGTCCTCCTTCTAAACGCCATAGCAATCCTTTCGGAAGACCGTTTCCTCGCGCGAAGTACGTCAATCTCGTCCTATCCAACAAGGAAGAAAACACACACTCAAGTCCCCTTAGAAGAGTGAAAGGAAATCTCCCAGTCATCATCGAACCGCAGAAGAGAAGGCTAACACAACTCCCCCTGGCTTACAGTTGGCTTCACGACAGTCTCAGAGCCAGGCTTCGGCGGCGTACAAGATACGACGAGCATCAAGGCGAAGGTCATCAACCTGATCAGAAGTGTGCGCACGGTTGCGAGAAGTACGTTAGGACAATCTCCTATCTCTTGACTTCTGGTCTTGCTGTGATATACTATCTGGATGTTACTTGAGCACCAAAAAGAGCGCAGCACTAACACTCTGTTGTAGTACCGCTTATAGCTGTCAATACGCTCATCATATCGTACGAGCTTGTACTGGGTTAAGAGGAAGGGCCATGCAGGAATTCTTGTGGCAAAAGGAATTTTAATACGAGCCGATTGTACGACGTTACGAATTACAAAGAATACACCTGGCGGAAGTTCTGCTTCGAGTTACAGTGGAGGTTTCTTCGGCGCAGAAGAAAGAATGCCGGTTTGGTCAGATCATAGAGATGTTTACGCTGGATATTCATTACGAGCAAGATCAGTAACCCAGTGAAAGCACAGAGCTTTAACACACAAAGGTCGGCAAATGCTATGTAGCTGGACCACGGTGCCTCCGCACACAGCACTCCCCATCAATGAGAGAATGGAGCATTAAAAACCCGTCGAGCAGTGTCAAGGATTGAATTCGGGTATCATTGCTATCAAAAAAGACTCTCGGTTCTCCTAGCCATTACTATAACTACTCTAGATCTCCAATATATACAGAAGAAGATGTCGGTGCTCCAGCTCTTTCGCAGGACGTGAAATATGTGTACGAGTTTTGATAATGATGCGTTATCCTCACAAAATTTCGAGAACCATATATTGTCGACGGCTCGGGACGTTTTTCAACCATCCTGCTACGAGCGTCTATTTCGAACCTCCAATGAAACTGGTACGTTTACGGCTCAGACTAAATCTACCAGACTTCACCTTGTCCTTTTCACTGCTTCCCGGCGCGGCTTGGGCTTCTTCGACAACTGGTGCCGGTGAGCTGGGGCTTTCATCCTTGTCCTTGCCAGAGGACCAGAACTTGCTTTTCGACCGTATGCTCATGCTTCCCGGACGGAAACGACCGAAGCTTGTGGTTGATTTGGTCGGTTGTGAGGAACTCTCCACCGCCCCTGCCTCTTCATCTATGATAGCGGAGGACTGATAGCGGGACAATGGACGTGGATTGTTTGTAGGACGCGATACAGGTCTGCTCGATTGATCGGTGGATGCTTGAGGAGTCATGCCGACAGTAGGACTCTGCTCGGGTGCCTTTGAGTACCGCGCCTCAAGGGGATTAGCGATTACAGGAACTTGTGCTGCGCGGAGTGGTGCGGCAGCGGGTAATTTGACATCTACGGGATCAGCGAATGGATCTGCTTCTTCGTTGATAGAGGATTGGCTGAGGTCTGCGGCACTCATGGGTGGCGAGAGCGGAACTGATGTTGACGCTCGACCGGCCGTGAAGTCTTGGGAGGCCACGCCAGGTACTGTCTCTCCCTGCGGATCCTCAATATCTTGCTCACGCTGCATGGCTTCTTCGGTTGTCTCCTGGTAAAATAGGACGTAGGCGCAAGCAGGATTACGTTGTTCACCACCACCAAAGTAATTTCTCACATAATTGCGATCTACCGGAATAACCAGCTCGTCGTCGAAAAGTAGCCAGCCGCGGTCCTGGGTCTTAACAATAGAGACGTAATGACCATGAAAGGGCGTGCTTCCAAGATGCACAATCACTGCGTAAAGCTCATACAGAAGATCTGGATCCTCTACATCATCCGTGGTATTGAGTAGGCGAAGATGAAACGGATAAACTACGCGATGGAAGAGTTTTTGTAGACGCCCGTAGTCTTCTGTGTATTTGAAGCGCTTGAGGTGGAGCGCCAAGATACGGGGAAGTCTCTTGATCTTCATGCGCTTCTCAGCCTCTTGTAATCCGCCACATCTGTCGCAATGGAATTTGTTGCGCTCACAAAGCATCTCTTCCTGTGAAAAGCGAGCTAGACACGACGTTACTGAGGAATGCTCCTCCAAATCGACCGAAAGGTCGAGGAATACTTCATCACGCTGCGACGTTGTCTCACAAGTTAGACATCTTGTCTCCGAAGTCAGAGTTCCCTCAAACAACTCGTGTACCCATGAAGTATTGGGTTTCCAATTAAGCCCTTTTGTTGCAGTTTGCTCCGTGGCCTTCTTCGAAAAACTTTCCACTTGCTCCACAACGTCGTTCAGAAGCAAGTTCAGGAATTCGTGAGCATCCTGGTGCATTGGAGAACGGAAGAGCTCAAAATTTCGTCGCAAGACTTCCAGAAACTTTGCAGGTGTGACAATTCCTGTCCTCGAAGGATTTACAATCAAAGCTTCGAATATATCCTTCAAGCTTGTGAATAAAGACTCCGGCATACCATAAGCTTCGTAGTTCGCATCCTCCATCTTTATGTGAGGACCCACAAGCATCGCCTGCTTCTTCTGAAAGTCGAAGGACTCCTTGTTCTCCTCTGGCTTGCTGTTTGGAAGTATCGGTGGTGGAGCTGGTTTGGAGCCGGTTGGAGATGTTGGTTGGAAAGAGCTAACAACCTTGCCAGCTGTTATGGAGGACAACGCCCCGTTTCCATTTGTCATTCGTGTATCCATCTTTGGTCTTGCTACGGTAGAACGTTCCTTTGCTCCATGCGGAAATGTAATAACTTGTTCTCGGAAGGGTTCGGAGAAATATAAGCATTGAAGGACAGAGTTGCAGTAGCTATCGTACAGGTCAGCTTGTAGCGGATAAGCTGGTAATAATGTAGTGATTACCATGTATTACTAGGCTAATAGCATGGTCAGTCTATAAGACACTAATAGTTAAGGCGAACCCACATTATGCATCCCAAAAAACTTGTCACTGCCATCATCACGTAATGGGCCAGCATTGGCTAGCAGTAACTCTAGTGCGGAAGGAGGTATAGGAGCAGGCGCTTTCTTGTCCTTGGGGTTAGGAGTCACTGTTGGTGGACTAGTCGGCCCCTGTAGATATAGATGTCAGTACATCAGGAATACAAGCAATTCGTCCAACGTTATTGAAGTGAAACATATACATACCGTATTGCTTTTCAGCCTGCTTAGGAAGGATGTCATGATTGTGAAGAATGAGTTGGACCGCCAGACGGTGATAGTTCGCAATCTTTGCTGTAAGAATATTCCAGAAGATCGAGATCTTGCATTATATATTGGCTCATGGACCGGTAGTCATATGATGAGATATGCGCGGGAAGAATAAATTGCGCAGAGGGTTAGCTACGGTCAATCCTTCCTCTGATACAGGCAAGCGGAGAGCGCGAAATGGTATTGATCTGAAAAGCGCAATATATCAGGCCAGATAGAGTCCTAAGTTTGTACTGATAGGATGTTTTCCATAGAAGCGATCATAAGCCTATATCGAGAAGCGATTGATCGCCAAACAAGCCGTATAGTTCCACAACGAAACTATATAAGTATTTCGCCGCTGTGCCTTTCCCCACTGATGTCGATTGAGGCTTGGAATATTGCCGTGGCCGCTCTACAGTAGCAGAGAGGGTAGAACGCGATAGGGCGCGTAAGGTGCTAGGACAATCTAGAGTTCCGCAAGAGGCAGCAGTGCTGTTAGGAAAGTCTGCAGGTTGTAGCTTTCGCGTAGAAGTACCAAGATGTTGAAATGCACGCGGGGTGTGGGGAGCGTCGACTGGCTAAATCGTTCTTTTCGGACCTCGCGGAATCTCATCGCCGCCACGAACCAAAGCGTGCCTTGCCTCCTGATTTGGTTACCGTGTACCAGTTGTTCTCCCCTTGCGTATCGCCTCTTCCCGTTGCTGCATTTTGGTGGAGGTGTGCCTGTTGGTCTGGAAAAGGTCTAATTTCACAATTCCCGATTAGCAGAATCTACATGCCACTCCTGGTTTCTCCACCGGAGTATACACGGCAATGCATCCATGCAGCATACTCCTCTCGATTGAATCCGCATACTCTTCACGTAGGGGAGCATCGGTTACTTAAGTCACGACTCAACGAAGCAAACCATGCCGTATATCTGCAACTAAGAAATGGCATTTTACGACTCTGGACTAGAAATCCCCTAGTCTGTGTAACAAGAGATGAAGCACTATTATGTGTCAAAGACCCAACCCATACAGCCTTGGCATCATTTGCACATGAGTGGTTGGCCAGACATGGTTACATCAATTTTGGATGTGTCGATGTCCCTCAGATGGCCTCGAGGCAACCTGCCTCTTTGGCCAAGCAGAAAACAATTGTCGTTGTTGGCGCTGGAGTGAGCGGCTTATGCTGTGCGCGACAAATGAGAGCGCTTATCAATCAGTTCCAAGACCGGTGGACCAAACATCGAAAGGAGAGGACACCGCGAGTTATTGTTTTTGAAGGCCGAGGTCGCCTTGGTGGTAGAGTTTATTCACATCCTCTCCGACGGCAAAAGCACACTCTTCCAGATGGTCTAGCAAATACAGCTGAAATGGGTGCGCAAATCATCACGGGCTTCGAGCATGGCAATCCACTTAATGCTATAATACGAGGTCAATTGGCGCTCAGATATCACTCGATGAGAGATAACATGGTACTGTATGATTTTGACGGATCTATTGTGAATGAGAAACGAGACGCACGCATTCAAGCGATGTTCAATGATATGCTGGAAACAGTGAGCATTCACCGATGGCAACCTGTGCAGAAATCAGCGTCCAGGACGAATGGGTTTCTCATGGAAACTTCCAAAGGCCCGTTGCCAAACGGCAATCTTTTTGTCGTGCCTGAGGCATCAAACGGTATAGATACTAAAGTAAGTAGGAAACTAGATGACTCTTTCTTTTATTCCGGTGAATCACGACTGATATATAAATCCTTACAGGACGACTTAAATGGCATGCAGTATCCGACACTCGGCGCTTTGATGGATCATCTTGTTGAAGGATATCAAAGTACACCAGGCCTCACACCACAGGATCTTCGTCTGGTCAATTGGCATTACGCAAACATGGAATACGCAAATGCCGTCAATGTGGATCAACTGAGTCTTGGTGGCTGGGACCAAGATCAAGGGAATGAGTTCGAAGGCCGCCATTCTATTGTCACTGGTGGATACTCTCAACTTCCTCGAGCACTATGGAAGTATCCAACGCCCTTGGATGTCAGACTGCGGAAGAAGGTTGTACGAATCTTGTACAGAGGAGAAGCTGATAGCTGGAATCTGCCAACGGGGGTCGAGTGCGAAGATGGGGAAGTGATAGAAGCCGATTATATTGTAAATACCTTACCACTTGGCGTGCTCAAGGAAGATCGTGTTGTCTTCGAGCCTGCTTTACCAGAGTGGAAGAAAGGCGCCATTCAGCGACTAGGATTCGGTCTACTCAACAAGGTCAGTGTTTGTCTACTTGTCATGTACACTCGACTGACTTGTTCTTCCTCAAGGTTGTCATGGTCTTTGATGAGATATTCTGGGAAAAGGACAGAGACATGTTTGGATTTCTGAACAAGCCCGAAAACCTGAAAAGCCTCAATCAAGGCGACTATGTACACCACAGAGGTCGCTTTTATCTGTTCTGGAACTGTATCAAGACCAGTGGAGTTCCAATGTTAGTAGCGCTTATGGCTGGCGATGCCGCTCACCAGGTCGAAACTGCTGTGGATGAGGATCTGGTGTTGGATGTGACAACTCGTTTAGCAGCAGTATTCGGCCTTCCGCAGAGACCGATACCCACAGAGGCAATTGTTACGAGATGGAACAAAGATCCTTTTGCAAGGGGTAGTTATTCTTAT
>Ga0160429_1001955_pt1 | contig 11101 bp, 11 predicted proteins | sample SolpanmetagenomR_FD_108199 | JGI IMG/M metagenome (GOLD analysis project Ga0160429, IMG submission 108199) | Solar panel surface microbial communities from Lawrence Berkeley National Laboratory, California, USA - R | ecosystem: Engineered > Built environment > Solar panel > Unclassified ... | reverse complement strand
TAGAACGACGTCTGCTCCCGCAAGCACAGGATCGGGCGCCGCCTCCGGGTCCACAGTCAGTTCTACACCTACGACCATCACCACCGCCCTTTACGGCTACAGCACCGCAGCTCGTGTAGTCACGCTCTACACGACGCTTGCCAACGGTCAGGTCCAGTCCCAGGTCGTTACTTCTTACCAGATCGCTTCATCAAGCACTGGTGTCGCTGTTCTCACCACCAGCGCGCCTCAACTGAACGGCTCTGGCAGTGGTGGCAGTAGCTCTAGTCTGAGCGACAACAGCAAGAAGATCATTGGCGGTGTTGTAGGCGGTGTTGGTGGAGCCATTCTTCTTGGTGGTATCGCAATCGTCTTCTGGAGGCTGTGGAGGAAGAAGAAGGCTCAGGCCAACGATGACGATGACGACGCTACGTTCGGTAGCAACGAGGGCAGTATCCAGCGGGAGAAGAGGAAGAACTCTGGCCAGCCGTTCGCGAACACGCTCGACCAATACCACAACCCCACCACGGGAACAAACTTCTAAGATTCCACTACAACGGACGTACATATCATCACGAGACTCACGGTCTGCTGGAATTAGCGAAGGGTCACACTGGTACCTGGAACGGCGTCGAATTTGCCTTTGGTTTCTTTGCTTCCTTCACAAATGCATGGCGATGGTGTTTGTTTGGATTCCTCACCTAGTCTCCTTGTCTATACGAAAATTGCGAGTGCTCTCTTCTAATGCATATACTGTCCTTGATCAATTCAATTGAACATACACATATTACTGTCACATCATCTATCCAAGTCTGTCTACTTTTGTGATTTGACACTCGGCAAATCTGCAGCGGACACTCCAATTCGAGACTTGCAGCTTTTCCTACTTGTTCCCTATATCACTTACAGTCTTCTTCTCAGCTCAAGCCATTTAACGCTCTGCTTTTTACATGTATCTGTGATGAGCGCATGAATGTTTGCGCGGTGCAGTTGTGAAACGCCAGGAATCCGAAGCGAAATCGCAGGCGTCTCGACGGTATCGACGCGGTTTCACAAGACGGGGACTATGCCGCAACATCACCTCGCACCATCTTTGTCATATCAAGGAAACACATTGTCAAGTATCAATCGAGCGAATGTTCCGTGCATCAACGCTCTTCCCCTTTCGACCTTCGAACCCCAATCTATCTCTTGCACAAATTGTCCACTTCCACACCTTCGTATCCTTGCCGTACTAAGGGTCATACCTAAACGTTGCGCATAGCCGCCATGGCCCCACCACAACCCCCTTCCTCGCCTCTGGCACTCTCACTCTCCCTCGTACCCATTCTACTACTCCTCCTCTGGCACTTACCCCATATCGCCGCACAATCAACACCAACCCTCGAATACCTCCCCCTCGACTACACCTACAGCTCCGCGCTCGCCATCCGCACAACAGACAACCTCCAAACCTTCAACAGCTCCCTCGGCGGCATCCCCGCGCCTCCCATCTCCAAATCTGGCGACATGGACAGGCCGTTTAGAGTCGGTGGTGATGATTTTGTACGTTTTCCTGCACCCATTCTTCTCCCTTTCTTTCTGGGCGAATGGCGTAGCTAACAGCGCCATTGCTCGTGAATGTCTGCAGACCGACTTCGAAACCGCGGCGATACGGACTTGTGACGTTCAGCATAATTCTTGCGCTGACGCTGCTAATGCCTCTCAGAGGGCTAGTCGTGCTGCTGAGAGGGTGGATGATGATGATGCTGACGACGACGACGATGCTGCATTGAAGCAAAACCCCCACCGTACAGATCGAGATGAGCGAAAACAGCAAGTTCCAGGAACGCGGCGAGGGCGGAAGCGGGGTGACAGGCGACAGGCCCCGCCACCGCCGCCACCGGACCGGGAAGGAGGAGGAGGAGCTTTCACGGTAGCGCTGTGCGATCAGCAGAAACAGGACTGTAAGAGTTGGCAGGTGGGCGTGGAGGTGCAGAGTTTTGGGCAGGAGAATTTGGGGCCAGATCCGGGGGATGGGGGGTTTGATTTGGTTTGTGATGTTGATGTTTGAGGGGAAAGATTTTGACGGGGTCATGCTGGTGATGGTTAGAAAGGAGATGGGCGTGAGCGGGGGTGCATGCGTATGGAGAAAGGTAGAGGCGGTGAAGAAGTTTTGATGGTGCCGGAAGTACAAGAGGAGGCTCGTAGGTGTGAGTCTTGATGGGGACGGTGGTCCGCGTGCTTTATTCAAACAAGAATGGAAGTAGTTTGCGCGACAGTATGCCGAAGCATTGGAGTTTCGTAAGTCATTTGCTATTGTAGCTGGACACCCTTTTGACCTTCCACGGCTTTAGGTGTGCAGCTCCTGAACGATTGCCCCAATGTGGCACCTTATCCTTCTGTACTCAGAACCTTCGCCAGGTTCTCTCACCTCGGTGTAATTGTTTAGGTCTACTGAATCAACTTTGGTCCTTCTTGCAATGTTCTATTCCCATGGCTCTCCTTTATCGCTTCTCGGAATCTCTATTTCCTTTGTCAAGCCGCTTTTGCGCATTTTGCAACTTGGCTGTCGCAGCTCTCTCAATCAGCTTCGCTACTTGGCCCGTCGTAGCACGAACGGGCAAATATTCCCATCTTTATCTGCTTCTTCGTACGGTACTGATCAGAGTCGCAGATGGGAGGTGCTAATTGCTTCCAGACGGGCGCCCGCTTGACGAACATCATGTTCATGACTCTGAACATGAAATCGTATGGCAATGTTGGTTCCGTGATTTGCTCCTGTTGGATGGGGATAGTGCAGCGGTTGCCGTATAGGTCGATCAGGAACTGCCACATTGGCGACGATGCAGGAAGCCCCTCGAAAGCACGAACGACTATGCTGTCCCGTGGGACACGACCGTTACTGTATCTCGCGTGCATACTCTCCAAAGAGAGCTGGCGCAGCAACGGTGTATCGTGTTGATCCGCGAAGATGTACACTTCCAGATCAATGGCATCTGCGTGCTCACAATGATCGATCTCGGTTGGGACTTTGCCAGGTTCCTTCCGATATTGCAGGCGATTGTAGTACACCCAATCCAGGAAAACACCAAACACGCTCGGATCGACCGTGGAGAGCATGGCCGCACCTTCCTTGGCTTCTCTGAAGTTGCCTTCGAAGGCGTCGCGAAAGTATGGAGATCGAGCGCAGATTATACCTTTGTGGACATTGAAGACTTTGGCATTCGGACCAACTACAATCTTGACGATCTCGGTGTCCGCCATACCTCTGTCATGCCATGTCAGTATCGAAGTATCCATTATAATACAATTAAAATGAGACACTCACGCGAATGAAGGTTGTGGTTCGTTAATCCGCTTTGGAACGTCATTGTCGTCTGACATGGCACCTTCTTTGGAGGTCCGCTTGCTCTTACTTGATGTCGGCAAGAATTTGCTGGTGGAAAGCCGTCCAGATGTCTACCAAGGTGGTGAAGTCAAACTAAGGTTGCGAAAGACGATGTTTGAGTGAGGTGGGAAGGTCCTCACGCAGATATGAGGTGCTCACCACATGGTAACACAAATCACGTGCGAGACCACTAGCAGTGGAACTTTCACGGAGTGAAGCTTTCTCTCAGAAGCATACTGAAGATCTGGGGTTGTAACGAGGTCTCTATCTCTATCGACCATCTTCCATTTCTTCACAAACCTCGCAACCGTCATAAGTCTCCTCAGACCCCGTCCCTTCCGCGGGCCCCACAGTCACCTCGCTTCCCCCTTCCGTCTCCTCTACGCTAACCGTCGTCTTCTCCGTAGAACCTTCAGCCCTGAGTCAAGGTCAGAACCGTAAAATCCGCAGCGATAGCTCTACACTAACTCACTCACTTTGAGGACGAGGCTGCTACTGAGGATGAGCCCCCTCCTGATGCTGCCGCCGATGAGGAAGACGAGCCTGAGGATGCGCTCGCTGCGGCGGAGTCGGAACCGGAACCGCACATTCTCAGGTAGACTATGTGACGTCGCGTGGGTATGTGCAGGTATTGCTGTCAGACTTTGAAAGGTGAAAAGGCTGGAGGCTGAAAGATCGAGTTGTTGGGAAGGTACATAATGTATGTCACGGCAATGAGAGTCTACTCAGTGACGTAGGTTAATCTTCTAGTCCGATCGATCGAAGAGGAGGATCAGGAGGAAATGCATGCTGAGGTGGCTATCTGACCTTTTTGGAAGAGACTGCACCTGCCGGTTGCCTGTCACACCACTTTATGCTCACCGAGATGCACAGAGAGCTTCTTCACGGCTGAGTGTCCTCTAGAGGGCCGAGTTGCTTTTGTACGACCATTTCGACTGCCTGCTCACCAAAACCGGGCGAAAGATCATCTTCGTGACAGTCCGTTCCCGGCGGAGTTGACCGGTTCAGCCTTGTACGACTGCATGCGTGGAACCACCGATCACGAAGCATTGACGATCTCCAGAAGTAATGGAGTTGGGCAACAGGACCGTGTGATACGTTACCAGTGATTCAGTATGATCGCAAGGCTTGAAGGAGCCCTCTGCTGGTGCAATTGCGTCACTGACACAAGGCGCCTCAGAACGCAGTATCTGACAGCATCGAGCCTTCAAATTGTACTGATCCTGCTAAAACCTCACAGCAGACAATCTTAATCCTGCACAACCAGTACATTCAATTGACAGTCCCACTGTATCACACATTGAGTTCAATTTTATCCCAACATCTCGAGCTCGAGATCTCTTTCACAATGCCAACCGCGTACGCCTCTTCCACATCAGACAGCAGCAGCAGAGGCCCCAAAGTCGACACATCAACATCGGGCAAGAACGCTTCAGCTTCCGTCAAATCCTCCGATGGCAAACGTACCACCTGGTTTCAAACGTCTCGAGGCACCGGAAAAGACGAGAAAGACGATTCGAAGAAGCAGAAAGCTGACGACGACGGTGAGAAGCAGGAAGGCAAGACTTGGACTAGTACTGGCGAGGAGGATGGGGGAGGCATCTGGAGCTTCCTTGTTGGTGGTACCAAGGATTCTGATGCGCCTGCGAAAGCCTCCGTCGGATCCGGTGACGCTGTGAAGGCGAAGGCGGGCAACGGAGGCGCTGCGGCAAGCTCTGGCAATGCAAGAGCTGAAGCTGGTGACGCTAAGGCGGAGAGTGATGGCGCTGCTGCAAGCACAGGTGATGGGAAATCGGCTGCTATGACGAAGTGATGTCCCAGAGGCAGATAGGAGATGCGCATGTCTGCGAACGCGGCGAAGCTGTAATAGCATATCTCGTCCACGCACTCTTTCGTTCAGGACGATGTAGTGATATGCGGAAATTCTCTGCTACCTGTTCTGTTCGATCATCCAGCTCCGATGATGCCGCATTAATTGCCTGACTGATCATAGTCTGCCGTCCAAGGCTTCCTTGCTAGCACACAGAGTCTACTGTCTCTCTTGCTCCTCCGTATCTCGGACCTTCTCGCAAGCTGCCCTCTCGTCTTTGCTCCCGATTTCGTGGCATTTGCATCTGGACGTAGTGGGTCTTAAGCTCGGGGAGACCTCATGGTGATGATCCGTCGTCCGAAAGTCCTGTTTCTAAGAGAAGATGAGTATGACAGGGCGATTGAGAGATGAACGACTCACCTGGAAAAAAGGCGCGCCTTCTGGCTTGCCCACAGAGCCCATCTATGCCATTCACGTCACAGAAACGAGAGGGTATCGAAGAGCCTGGACAGGGTATTGACTTCTCCAGAGAGTGTGTTTGACTTGCGGATGAGCGTAGGAGTATGAGCGAGACTGATTGACTTGCTCAACCGCGGAACGATGAGTATCAAATCGATGCTGTCCGGGAAAGAAGTGTTTGTCATTACATCAGCCCACGTGACGGGCATATCACAAACAGGCAGCACAGTGCAATGGAACACACATGAAAGGCATTACTACCTTGGAATAGAGAGACTAGCAACCGCACCATCTATCCATGCTGCACTCCCACGGGGCTTCTCCGCATGTTCCAGAGTGCATTCAGCCATCCGCTTCCGTGTTGTCGTTCTGCTTCTTCGAATCTGAACGCCGCAAATGCAGCTTACTCGCCATTGCAATGATGACTTTCACCGGCTTCATTACGAAACAAGCCTGCACCGTTCATTAGCGGATATTATCTAAACAAAATTGGGAAGCATTTTACGATACCTACGATTTTGCCCGACCCGGTGCGACGCTGGTGGCCGTCATTGCCGGTAGGCTCTAGGCTCCCAGTCGGTGCTGGACGATGGATCACCGGAGAGCGTACGAGTGACGAGCTGGGAGGGTGGCTTTGCTACACGTTTAAACGTTAGCGTCACGAGCGCAAAATGGTTTATAGGAGACGGGGTTGGCTTACCACAGCGCGCATCTGTTCTCTCACTCTCTGCCTCCGATCGTCCAGAATCCATCGGCCTTGTACTCTGTCAGCGGCGAACCCTTCGCGACCCGTGCCGTCGTCACCATACGCAGACGTATTCGGCCAAATCAGTCGTTGATTGAGACTGTCCGTACGTGGTGGAAATTGCAAATCTCTCGTAGTCGCGAGTAAGTGCCGTAACCGCTCTTCACTGTTCCACGTCTGCCGCCCAGAGAGCTCATTGGTGACTCCGTGCAGCCTGCAAGCAACATCATCACATAGAACAGAACAATTTTGCATCATCGGCGTCCTGAGCGTGAGAGCTGTCTCTGCAGCAGATGCTGTAGCCATACCCTTTTCGTCGTTACTTGCCTTGGGAACAGCTTGAAAGGTTTCACTTTCACTTCTCTTGTCCTCTTGAGTCGGCTTGCGAGGCAATGGCTTCATGAGCACGCAGCGGCGAACGTCTTTTTGTGTGCCTTCCAGAGACGGAGAGACTGCAGTAGCCGTGCGATTGCGAGTCTGAGGTAAGATAGGGTCGCTGTGAGATGAGGCAGGAATCCGAACGTTCAGCTGCGGAATAGTGCGGGATCGAGAAACGAAGTGAGAGAATGAAGCAGGGAGAGAGGGCAGATTCTCCTCTTCAACGACACTCAATGAGTCGAATAGCTGACCTAGGATAGGTTGTTGAGAAGGGTTTGGTCGAAGTTTGGAGCGCGGGGGAATCGGAGGTGCCTCATCTTTCTCAATACCTCTGAGCTCGATTTTATGCTTCGCAAGCAATGCCCCTGGAGTATGTTCCCGATGGCGTCTGTCAATTGTACTGCTAGGTTCATATACTGTGGGCTTGAGAGTGCTCAACAAACTCTCATCGACTTCAGCACCTTCCTCTAGGTGCCTGTGATCTGAAGCCTCATGATACTCCGTGATGGCCTTCTGATCGAGGTAGAGAGTGAGGATCTCAAGTTCCAGAAGAGCGAGGGTGCAATGACTGTGGCCGCAGCGTCCATTTTGACAATCGTAGTCTTGGTGAGCGACCCGTTGAATGTTTCGTAGATAAGTGTCGTGATCATGGTCGCAGGACCGTGATTGATGTCCACGTTCCATAGTCTGGAGCTTTTGTTGCGACTTCTGGAGGAGTTTGACGACAGAAAAGAGAGGTTGATGAAGGTAAGAGCAGAGTGTGAGTGCACAGGCCGAGAGATCACAGAAATAAGCTACACTCACAGTGAGAGATTGAGACCACCGCATCACGCGGATAAACTACTCACACAGTGAGAGATTGAGCCCACCGCACGTGGGCGCGTACGGCACGCTTCGGACGGAAGAGTGACAGGAATGAAGAAGACGGTAATATGAGGCTGGATACGGACAAAACGGTCTAACAGCTCGATTCTTCGAAAATTCATACCTTGCATATATCTATGCAAAATCTCACTTCAAAGTAACCAGCTCTTCCGCACTCGTTGGATGTATAGCGACGCACTTGTCAAAGTCCGCCTTCGTCGCACCCATCTTAATCGCGACACCGAAACCCTGAAGCATCTCACTGCTGCCTATGCCCATGATGTGCAGACCGACGACCCTCTCATTTGGTCCTTCACATACAAGCTTGTACGCTGTAGGCCCCTTGTCTTCAGGTTCCATCATCGCATAGTACATCGCTGTAAAAGAGGTGTTGTACACCTTGACGCTGTCACCGTACTTCTCGCGAGCAGCGGGCTCGGTCAGACCGATGCTGCCGACCTCCGGGTGTGCGAAGACAACGGAGGGTATGTTCTCATACTCTAGATGAGCATCGTTCTTGTTGCCGAAAAGGCGATCGGCAAGTCTCCGTCCCGCCGCTATTGCGACTGGTGTCAATTCAAAGCCTTGGTTGCACACGTCGCCTAGTGCGTAGATGTTCTCGATATTAGTGTTCTGATACTTGTCGACAACGAGGTGGCCTTTCTTATTTTGTGCAATATCACCAACTTTATCGAGACCTAGGTCCTCAATCTCAGGAGACCGACCGACTGCCCAGATAACTTCATCGAATTCCATGGAGCTCTCGCCTTCAGAGTCCTTGTAGTACACCTTCTTCTTCCCATTGCCTACATCTTCGACCTTGGATTGCGAGCTTTGCTTGTGCAGATGAATACCCTGCCTTTCGTACTCCGCGGTGACTTTCTCCTGGATCATAGGATCAAACGTCCGCAGGAAGGTATCATGGCGTATGAACAGATGAGTCTCCGTCCCGAGCGCATGGAACATGCCCGCGAATTCGACCGCAATGTAACCCGCGCCGATCAGGGCGACCCTCTTTGGTTGTTTCTCGATCTCAAAAAAGCCGTCGCTGGTCAATCCAAGCTCGGCTCCGGGTATATCTGAAGGTATATCTGGGTGACCACCCACAGCAATCAAAATCTTTTTCGCCTTGATTTGCGTAGTGCTGCCATCATCCAGCTTGACTTCGACCTCTTGTTTGCTCAAGAAGGTGGCGCGACCGTGGATGTATTCGACCTTGTCATTGTTTAAGTTCTTCTCGTAGATGCCATTCAGACGCTTGACGTAGGCATCTCGTTTACGCTTGAAGCTAGGCCAGTCGAATGGCGCAGTCTCTTCGAAAGAGAAACCATACGCTTTCGCGTCGTGGAAGTTCTCACGTATGGATGCGGCGTTCCAGGTGACTTTCTTGGGCACGCATCTAGTTGCGTCAGTATGGGAATGACTCTTAGAGCCACAACGCAACCCACCCTACATTAACGCATGTTCCGCCTAGTCTCTTGCTTTCGATTGCAATTGCCTTTGCACCGTACATGCCACTGGCTCTCCGTGCTGAAGCGAGACCTCCACTACCGCCACCGATTACAAGGTAATCGCATTCCTTCGTTATGGGCGCCATGGCTTGTTGAGAGCTTGAAAATTGACGATGCACAGCACTGAGTCGAGTGGAAGCCAGCCTCGACGGCGAGATGAGGCGGGGAAGATTGTGTAGAGACAGTTTGGCTGGCCGTGATGGCGCTCCAGGTGAATATAACGAAAGATGTGCTTATGCTCAATGACGCACGGAACCAGTCTCCTACTCGCAGATGAAATCTACCGTAATAGTGTCGGCCGTGAGACAAGGTTTAGTGGATTGCGAAAGGGTTGATGACAGGTTCGGAGACGATTTCGGTGGTGCTTGGAGTCAAATTGCGGCAATGATTCCTAAGCATCAGTGATGTTGCGCTGTACTAGATTGAACCTTGTGCATCAATCACGTCAGTCATCCCAACTTACCACGTGCTAGAAGCTTGTCGTTTTATCGGACAAACTCTCGCAAGCAAAGATTACATGACAAGGACTGATGATATGCATATGACAATATTGAACGGTGGGCGATCGAGGTCCTTCATACGGCTTGACGGACTATGTTCGGAAGACATGCATTGGCACCTGAACGTCTCATGTTGTTCTGCTGTATCTACCACCGTCTATATACGCCAATCAACCAAGCAGCCCGCAATACTGCTAACCCCCAAGCCATGCCTAGGCTGTCCCAGATGACATTGAGCTTGCTGCCAGCGACCTCTTTCCAGCCGATCGCTATTTCTGCCATTGGAATTCCCGCGCTCTCCGCGAGCATGAGCATTTCAACATCAAAAATCCAGCCTTCCGAGTGCATGTATGGTATTATGTAGGGTAAGGCTGCTCTTGAAAACAGCTTGAAGCCACATTGAGTGTCTTTGATCCGTGCCGTGGCTGGTGGAGTCATGAGTCGGAGTAATAGATGGAAAGAATGCATCAAGAAGTTGCGGAGTGGTGATCGCTGGACATGATTAGTACGATGTATGCATGCAATAGCCGACTTCGGCCTACCTTGACTACAGCCTCGCTACCAACAAGGTGCGATCTTGAGCCTATGCCAACGGACCGGCCTTGTTTATCATGTATCTCCTCACACACTTTGACGAGCCCTTCCAAGTCGTCGAATTTTGACGCACCATCAGCGTCTGCGAATACTGCATATTTCCCCCGTATGTGTCGCATGCCGTGCGTGACCGCTCCTCCTTTCCCCCTGTTCTCTTCCAGTGATATCACTCGTATCGAACCATGCGGAATATGTGTAGGTTGACCCCCTTTCGCCCAAGGACCAGGAACTGCAGCTGGATACTCGGACAACTGATGATCGCGGGCGAAGTTCAGTGCAGTCTCTACTGTCCTGTCTTTGGAGCCATCCGACACGATGAGGATTTCCCAGCCAGTTTGAGCTGCTGCGACGGGTCGCTGTATGGAGCCGTTAGGAAGACCGTTCGCTTTGGCGGATTTTGAGGGTGTCGCTGATTGAACGTCCAAACCATGAGCGTCTCCGTACGCTCTCTGAAGATATGCAACAGCTTCTTCAAGCATTCCACCTAGACGTTTTTCCTCGTTGTAGGAAGGGACAACCACTGACATGAAGATTGCCCCTTCATCTATACTGTCATCTTCCCTTTTCTGAAAGCCTCTCCTTCTTGCTAATGTTTTCCGTGCCTCCCATTCGTCCTGCCAGCATGGTAGCTGCTTCGCTTCGCTAACGCTTCCGTCCGGCAAAATGGTTCTAAAAATTTTCTCGGAGGCACGGGGTGGACGAGGGTCTGGCGCAACAAGGAAGAGAAAGCAATAGATCTTTGGTAGCATATATCAGCAGACGAATTCATGGAGAAGCGTGGCTCTACTTACAGAGGTTATAGATACAACGCTGAATGTTATGAGGCCCACAATGACAAGATGAAGAGGAGCTTGCTGGAACACTTCGAAGAACCTCATGGCTATAGCTCCT
>Ga0160429_1001954_pt1 | contig 11104 bp, 4 predicted proteins | sample SolpanmetagenomR_FD_108199 | JGI IMG/M metagenome (GOLD analysis project Ga0160429, IMG submission 108199) | Solar panel surface microbial communities from Lawrence Berkeley National Laboratory, California, USA - R | ecosystem: Engineered > Built environment > Solar panel > Unclassified ... | reverse complement strand
TTGATCAATAGCGCAAGGTATAAGACAAGGAATTGCTGCCAACTCTTTTCGTGGTCTTCTCTCTACATAATCAGGCGCACGAAAGTCTCCACATCCAAAAATGGCAGGATAAGAACTTGCAAATGCGGCAACACATTGTTTGGCAGCATATGCGTTCAATCCGACATTGGTAGAACCATCAAAACCAAGAGCTCCTCGAATTTGATTGTTTGTTAAAAGAGTTTCGAATTCGGATATATTTTGGTAGAAATGTCCTCCCATATATTCATAATCAGTATATATAAATGTTTTTTTCTTGTCAAATCCCAACGCAATTATATCTTTACAATTATCATATGCATAACCAATAAAATCACCCAATGCTCCTCCTGTAGTCTGTTTTCCTTCATTCTTATTTCTTGTATATAAAAATTTCTCATCATCAGTCAACATGATAACTAATGGTACATCAAATACGTCTTGTAACTCTTTATTAAATAAAAATGGAATTGCATGACCCAAGTGCAAAGATCCTGATGAAGGTCCTCTACCAGTATATAATAAAAAGAATCCATATTTCTCATAATAATCCAATATTTTATCAAAATCTCGATGGGAAAAGAACAATTTCCGTCGTACAAGTCTATGTGGAGGCTTTCCAGTCACTTCTTGAAACCGTCGTAAATGTTCTTCTGTAAGAGCGGGAGTATTAAATCGTTGACGAAGCGCTTCATAATCTATCGCTTTTACATTTCCTTGTGCATCTTTTGCTCCAGAAACGTTATATGGATCAATTTGTTGTTCTTTGGCAGCTTCTTTGATCTGTACTATAGACGGCGGTGCTCCAACCGATTCGACTGGAGCTGATGTCGCCATTGTCCTTGTTAAAAGTTATCCTTGCTTTCAAAACCAGCACTATTTATTTTATTAGAATGGAATATTTACGCGAGTCCGGTAAAAAAAAAAGCATCCACGTCACTTGTCGGCAAAACTTGCCTTTTTAGAAATCCTCTTTTCTTTTTACCCCTCCTGATACAGTGCTTACTGTTACTATAAACACACACAATGCCTTGACAGAAATATATATATATATATATATATATATATATCAACCTCTCTCAATATGGTCAAATTTTACTCAACCTCCTATGATTATGACTACTCCTTTCCCGCAGTCTCCTTGGCTTATTTCCTCCGATATCCAAATCCATATTCTACACATGTTTTATCAACAGATGTGATTGAACGTTCTTTTGATCGAGCTACTCAAAAATTGACTACGGTTCGATTGCATCTTAAAAAATCAAAGTTACCAACAGCAGTTCTTAAACTTGTTCCAAGAACATTATTAGGAGCAAGTGCAACAGGAGATAGTCAAAGCTATATTCTCGAAACTAGCATTGTAGATGTTAAACAAGGTGCTATGTTTACAGAATCGAGGAATCTTGAATGGACAGGTGTATTAAGTGTTATTGAAACTCAAAATTTCAGACGATTGGACAATATCAATCCAGGACAGAATATCTCACAAGAAGAAAAGAGAATAAAGGATAAGACGGCGGTAGATATTACTGTCGCATTAAGATCACACATTGGAGATAATATACGGCGAAGAAGAGCGAGATTGGCAAAGACTGCAGCTGTAAATAATAATGAAAAGCTTGAAGATGACGATCAACAACCTAAAGTAGGATTTTTCAAATCTTGGACTACTGGTTCGATACAACGTTCGATCGAGCTCATAGGACTGAAAAGAGCTGAAGGTGCACAACCCAAAGCAAAACAGGGAATGACTGTCGTTTTAGAAAGGATGAGGAAAGGAGGTTTGGTAGCTGTATTGGAAGGTATGAGAAAAGATAGGGAATTGATCATGGCTCGTGAATTGTCATGATTTACCAAACAATTATGAAATTATTTGCATGTAATTTACGATTAATGTCAGCATTGTAATATCCTGTTAATTTGTTTCATGTCAAATAGCATAGCACGTTCGTTTATTTTGATATGATAAGTCTATAAATGTGATGTGAATGTGAAATTATAAAATGCCAAGACTAGCTGTAAAGTCGCGTCGCGATATCTATAACTAGAGTGGTTGTCATCTCATATGATTTTTTTACCCAAAAGGACTGATTACAATCTAATACAACACATCACAATTCGGCATGAATGATATAATACTTTTCTAAAACTCCTCACTTTCTAGAATACAAATCAAGCCAATTCTTATATATATATATTATACCTGGAAGTTGAAATAATCATGAATGGAAATGTAGATGGAGAAGGAGATGAAGATACTTCAATGATGGATGTTATAGATACACCAGATTATACAGATACAGATACAAACCCAAACACAACTACAAATAGTATCAATGGCGATCCAATAATATCAAAAACGAAAAAGCAAGAAGGTAGTGAATTACGAAAGCGCGTTCTCGGAAAGAAACATGATAAATTAGGCGAGAATAAAGAAGATGATTCTGTCAGACGATTTCGATATTTATTGGGATTGACCGATCTCTTCCGACATTTCATAGAAACCAATACTAATCCACGAGTCAAAGAAATTATGGCCGAAATTGACCGTCAAGATCAAATAGATTCAAAAGCATCAAAAGATCACGGTAGAAAAGGTGGAGCTAGTGGTGATAGAAGACGTAGGACAGAAAAAGAAGAGGATGCAGAATTACTTAAACAAGGAAAAGAAGGAGAGCTTGGTCAGACTATTTTTCGAGAATCACCATCATATGTTCATGGTCAAATGAGAGATTATCAAGTTACTGGACTCAATTGGCTTGTATCGTTACACGAAAATGGTATTTCTGGAATATTAGCAGATGAAATGGGTTTGGGTAAAACATTACAAACCATTTCTTTTCTAGGTTATCTTCGATTTGTATCTGGAATTAATGGTCCACATCTTGTTGTTGTACCAAAGTCTACACTAGATAATTGGAAACGTGAATTTGAAAGGTGGATACCAGATATTGATGTATTTGTATTACAAGGAGATAAAGAAGCACGACACGATTTAATTAATGAACGACTAGTGGATGAAAAGTTTGACGTATGTATTACAAGTTATGAAATGATTCTTCGAGAAAAGTCACACCTCAAGAAATTTGCTTGGGAATATATCATCATTGATGAAGCACATCGTATAAAGAATGAAGAGTCATCTCTTGCACAAATAATTCGTGTATTCAATTCTAGAAATCGACTTTTAATCACTGGTACACCACTTCAAAACAATCTTCACGAACTTTGGGCATTACTCAATTTTCTTTTACCAGATGTATTTGGAGACTCTGAAGCATTTGATCAATGGTTTAGTAGTCAAGAAGGTGATGCTGATGTAGTTGTTCAACAACTTCATAAAATACTTCGACCATTTTTATTAAGAAGAGTCAAAGCAGATGTTGAAAAGAGTTTATTACCTAAAAAGGAAATTAATTTATATGTTGGAATGTCTGATATGCAATTGAAATGGTATCGTAAAATTCTTGAAAAGGATATTGATGCAGTGAATAATGCAGCAGGTAAAAAAGAATCAAAAACACGTCTTTTAAATATTGTCATGCAATTAAGAAAATGTTGTAATCATCCATATCTTTTTGATGGAGCTGAACCTGGTCCACCTTATACAACTGATGAGCATCTCGTTTTCAATGCTGCAAAAATGGTAACTCTAGATAAGTTATTGAAACGAGTTGAAGCTCAAGGATCTCGTGTATTGATATTCTCTCAAATGAGTCGAGTTTTGGACATTTTGGAGGATTATTCAGTCATGAGAGGGTATAAATATTGTAGAATTGATGGTGGTACTGCACATGAAGATCGTATCGCCGCTATTGATGGATATAATAAACCAGGTTCTGAAAAGTTTTTATTCCTTTTGACCACTCGTGCTGGTGGACTTGGAATAAATCTTACATCAGCAGATATTGTTGTGTTGTTTGATAGTGATTGGAATCCACAAGCAGATTTACAAGCCATGGATCGTGCTCATCGTATTGGACAAACTAAACAAGTCGTAGTTTACCGTTTTGTTACTGATCAAGCTATTGAAGAAAAAGTTTTGGAACGTGCTGCACAAAAATTAAGATTGGATCAATTAGTTATACAACAAGGACGTGCACAACAAGTTAATAAGAATGCAAATTCAAAAGATGATTTGTTGGGAATGATACAACATGGAGCAGAAAAGGTATTTAACCAACAAGCTAGTACTACATTTAGTGGTGATCAAAAGGATGAAATGACTGATGATGATTTTGATGCTATACTTGCAAGAGGTCAAAACCGTACTGCAGAATTAAATGCCAAGTATGAAAAACTTGGAATTGATGATTTACAAAAGTTTACATCAGATTCTGCTTATGAATGGAATGGAACGAATTATGTTGATAAAAAGAAGGATGTTGGAGTGAATTGGATTAATCCTACAAAGAGAGAAAGAAAAGAACAAACATATTCTATCGATGGATATTATAGACAAGCACTTCAAACTGGTGGAAGAACGACAGATTCAAAACCAAAAATACCGAGAGCACCAAAACAACAAGCTATGCATGATTATCAATTCTTTGATTCTCAATTAGCAGATTTACAAGATAAAGAAACAGCTTATTTTAGAAAAGAAAATAATATCCGTGCTCCACTTGTTGAAGGTACTGATGAAGATTTGGATCAAAGAACTAAAGATCAAAAAGTTGAACAACAAATTATTGATGATGCTATACCTTTGACAGAAGAAGAACAGAAAGAAAAGGAAGAACTTCAAGCACAAGGATTTGGAGATTGGAATAAACGTGATTTTCAACAATTTCTTAACGGTTCTGCTCGTCATGGTAGAAAAAGTTATGATGAAATTGCTATAGAAGTTGATTCAAAAACACCAGCAGAAGTTGCGGAATATTCAAAAGCGTTTTGGAAGAATTATAAATTGATTAATAATTGGGAAAAACACGTGCATCAAATTGAAGAAGGTGAAGAAAAGGCTGCAAAGACTATACGTCAGACTAAAATGTTGCGTAAAAAGATTGGAATGTATCGTGTACCGTTGCAACAATTAAAAATCAATTATAGTACTTCTACAGGTAATAAAAAGGTATATACAGAGGAAGAAGATCGTTTTTTGATTGTAATGTTGGATAAATATGGTTTGGAAAGTGAAGGATTATATGATCGTATAAGATATGAAATACGTGAATCTCCTTTGTTTAGATTTGATTGGTTTTTCTTGAGCAGAACTCCTTTGGAGATTAATCGTCGTTGTACAACTTTGATAACTACCGTTCAAAGAGAAATGGATGGTTTAGAAGGGACGACGATTAATGGGAAGAAAAGAACTGCTACGGCTGCTGCTATTGGAGATAGTGATGATGATGATGAAGATGATGATGAGGAGATGGAAGAGAATAAATCAAGTAATAATAAAAGAGGTAAAAAGTCTGGTGGTGGTATAGTAAAGGTAATCCCATTTAAATCATGTTATTTCTCTACGTTCATTTTACTGATTATTTATTATAGAACAAAGCTTTGGAACATGTCAAAAGTAAAGGAGGGTCTTCAACAAGGACTAGTAGAGCAGCAAGTGTGGCTTCAAACGGTAGTAGTGGTGGTGCTAGATTATCTACAGGTGGTAATAAAAAAGGTGGTGGTAGAAGATAAAATTCATTCATTTTTTTGTGTTTTCTTTTTTCATGTGTATTAATTATAATATCATTTGGTGCATTGTAGTACAGTAGTTATGCGGTATAGATATGGAAAAAAATAAAAGTAACTTATATAAGAATATATTTACGATATTATTTTGATCAACGATTAGAGTCAAGTTGAATAGAGAATATATTCTATTGACATTTTGATGATTAGATAAGCAAGACGTCGGTTACTGGTGGTGTACAAGGGTATATATGAATTATATCCATTCTCTACCCTATATCTAAGTGGTGTAACTGAACTATCTCATGCGTACTTGTGGAGTAAGGTGAAAGTGGGATGAATTATTTACTGAATAAACCAGCATTCATAGTTAACACATTATTTCGTCTCGTTTTCCTATATGTTGACATCGAGTTCATGTTCTGGTAACGTCTCTTATCTTGTGACTAACATGATTGATCTACTCTAGGCTGTCTAGTGTGTCGTTCTAAAGTAAAGGCAAGTTTAAAAACTCAGTGTAATGGTTACTTATTTCATTTCTTTTCGTTTTTCAGACATTAACATTGAACTTAATAGTATCGTTTCTTATTACTCTGTAGCTGAGATATATCAATCTACTCTAGGCTAGTTAGTGTGGTATTCCTCGAGTCAATGTAAGGAATCATCTACGTACTAGATCGGCCTTATATTTAGAAACTATTTCTTTTGGTTTTTCACATCCATTGCTATACAAGGTACGACTCCGACTACTGTAATACCCAAACTACCCTTTAAGAACTTGTTATATAAGCTGGACGATATGTGATTCATATGAGAGGTTATGTTTTACTATATGCTTTATACATCATGATATATTCCTTCTCGTAAAGATATAATCAATACGATATATCAATCTACACATCTCTTATCAAACCATCATATATCATTACCACCAGATATAAGTCATAACATCTATCCCGTTTCTCTACTATTTCTTTCCATCTCGCTTCCTCCCACTCAGGTCGTCAAGTCCTCTCTCCCTTTTTATACGCGTATTCCCCTTCCGATACCTTTTCGTGCACTGGTTTCTTCGTAATCTTTTGCTTTTGTCCCTCTGAAGTCACACATCACCACGATTTCTTTCTCTGGACGTTGTTGTGGAGGTTAAAGAGCTGGCTCACCGTTGTTGCTTTTGTGAATCACGCTGATGACGTGCCGATGCCGTCACGTCACTATACTACTAGGGAAGGTTTAGTTACGCTACTATCCATCCCGAACTGGTCTATACTATACCCCCCCGAGTCAGGTCGTAGACATATGAATTTGTTGGTCGATGCGTCAGGTATAGATAAGACAGGGAGATGATCACGGTTTTTCTGGTTATGAAAGAGAGGAGTGAGGTAATGTTAGAAAACAGGAGACAGCGAGGCGATGAGAACAGTAGAGGTATACAAAGATACTAGAAAAGACTGGGATCTAGTAAGATGATGAGAGAAGTAAAATATACAGAAATGTTAAAAGTGGATAGGAGACAGTGAGCTAATAAGAGAAATGAAGGAATACAACAGTGTTATAAGAGGAGAGGAGATAATAATAGAAGTAAGAAATAAAAAGACAGTGCACTAATGAGAGAAGTGGAGAATACAACAGATATTATAGAAGGATAGGAGATAGAAAGATAATAAGAGTAGTAAAAGTAGCCAAAGTATAAGAGAATGGGAGGCAGTAAGGTGATAAGAGGAGTGAAGATATATATGCTAATATAAGAGAACAGGAGACAGTAAGATAATAAGAGAAGTACAGGTGTACTAGGCTAATGTGAGAGGACAAGAGATGACAAGATGATAAGAGAGTATAACCGTACCAGACTATCTACCTTTCTTTCGTCCTACCTTTGCGGAATCAATTCGTTTAGCAACTTTGATTTAATTTAAATCAGATATACTCGAGTAGATGATATATTACCATGAACAAAGAAAAGGTGGTTGATAAAAAAAAAGGATGATTATAGGTATATAGGTTATAATACAATGGGGTCATATTAATCAAGTAATGCAATCGTTAAGTAAACAACCCAATGCCAAAAAGTTTTGTAATCTTTCGTATATAATCTGCTAGGATTAATTATTAAGCAGTAGCTCATATTCATATATGTATTTAGTGCAACGCCCAGATCACAAAAAAGAATATCATTAAAATTCGTCTCAATTTGTTCATGTTCCTTTCAAAAACTTCTGTTATTTGATTTCTTTCCGTTTCGATTTGGATGATGCGTCTTCAGCTCGTTCCGGTTCAAATAACAAATCTACATGCTCGTGTAATTCCCGACATAATGCTGGATTATCCGACCACAAGCTCAACTTGGGACCAAGTTCACATCCAGTTTCTAACAAAAGATCCCATAAAACAGTTTCTATATCATAACCAAATAATTCAATTTGATATGCTTTTGGGCCAAACATTCGCATTCTTCTATAATCAAACGCATCTGCACGTAATTCTGGCATTTGCTTGAGAATATGACCTGCACCCATTTTAATAGCATTTGCATGAAAAAATACACTTTTGATTTCGTCATTGTGTTGTTCAAAATCTTTAGATTCCGGGTATTTTTTACGGTTGACGAAATCTTGTCCGGGGTGAGCTTGCACCATTGCAGTACCTTTTTTATCTTTCCCGTTATCATTAAACACAGGTGCTACTCTCTTTCTGACTTGATACCACGGTTCACGTGCAATAAGAGGTCCTGCCATAAAGGTTTCTTTGTCACCTTCTCCTGCGGTATGGCGACTTTGAAGAGCGTAATAAACATCTGGTCCGTAAACATTCAAATAGATAGTGTGCAAAAGACTACGGATATGACTAACTTTGTCGATCATTAGTTGTCCACTTTCAGTCGTGATTCTTGGTAAATCTTTTGGTAACTCTTTGAATCCAACAATCTTGTAAAATGTCGTTGATTCTGCACCGAACCAATAATCTGGCCAAGTAATGTAACCGGTTGAAATATAGGGTTCTTGCGTAAAGAGTTCTACATATGGATCAACAAGCGAGATATTGTCGGAATCCAACATGAGTGTATGACGAAAGGATGAAAATAAAAGAGCAAAAGCTTTGTATTGATACTTTGTTAATTCAACATGGGTTCCCTTGTCTAGAAAGTTGCTTATAACTAGACATGTTGCGTTGTATCTCGGTAGGTATTCTTTACAAAGATACTCTTCATATTCGTCCTGATTAGCGACAAACATTTCTATAGGTAAATCGCAACCAGTACGTCTCAACATTTGAATTGAAGTTATAGCTGGACCAGTATAAACTCCTCCACCTAAGAAAACGACTCCATATCCCGAAAATAGTGACTCTACATTCGGTGTCAAATCTAAATGTTTTGCAAACTTGGCGTGCGCTTTTGTAAGTCGGTCAATGTCCTCTTGTGGATTGGAAATAGTATCGTTCAGGAATATTCGCTCGTTTGCACCTTGTCCATCCCATGCGTCATAACCTTGGTCCTCACTAAATGTGATTTTTTCAACGCCAGGATTAGCGTCTGTTATAATCTTGCTCCAAACGACCCAAAAGTCAATAATATTGTCAAATGTCTTGCCATATGACCCAACAAACGGGGATGTAGTATTGATACTCTTTTGTTTTGTAGAGTCGTTGCCATTTTTTGAATTTGTAGAGTCGGTATTGATTTTATTGTTTGATTTTATTGGTTTTGTATTAGAATATGCATCGGCGATAGATAGTCCTGGATATAAAAGACTGAGTTCTGAATGATAATCGCGAGGTGTACCGAGATTGGTGATTTTATAATTGACATGAGAGAGTCTGTAGAATAGAAACAGGCCGAGAAGTGATGCTACGATATAAGGCAGAAGTGACGCTCGACCTCGCATCATTTCTAGACAAAAGCGCCCGCGCAATTTCATAAATTTGGAAGAGGATGAGTTGATGAAAGGGTTGACTTTATCAGTAGAGAAAAGAAACATGTTGAAAAGAGAAAAGTTATTAGACTTTCGTTTGGACACGGCATGAAACCGGCCGTTGGTTTTTAATTCTCAGCCTGAAATCAGGAGTCAAAAAAAGGTGGGAAACCATGACGGGTAACGGTTTTTAGTTGTAGCGTGTTTTTTAAAAATTCTATTTTTGTTGACTTTCTTGATTAGTCATAAATTGTAGATCAAGTTTATAAATAAAGTCATTAATAACTATCTATTATGATTAGATATTTTATTACCCATACAATGGTCCAATTAAATCAAAAACAGCATCAGCAAAGAGTGAAGTTTTTCCTTTATATATTAATAACATCATGCAATACTTTGTAAAGATGAAAAAAAATCCATGACCAATTCTAACATTGCACAAAACATGATAATAAAAAAAAAGACAATGGTCATTTTTATATTCCCATATTCTACTATTTTTTGATTCTTGGCATTACAATTCTCATTTCACCGCATGGCACCCGGTCCCATTCCCATACCCTGTAATCTACTAGCTAATTTTGGATATTTCTCCTGCACTTCTAATTGTGTTCTTGTCGCTTCTGCATATGATAAAGCATTCACTACTTCTGCTTCTGTCCTTGATAATGCAGCAGCTCGTTCAAAATAATCTAATGCTTCTGTAACTTTTCCTTGCTGAAGTTGAAGTTGAGCCATTGTAGCAACAGCAATATCACATTCAGGATCAACTAATAAAAGTTAACATTAGTTATTGTTTTACATATTGTTACCATGAAGATAAAAAATAACTTACTTGTAAGAGCCTGTTGACAAAGTTCTTCCGAAGCTTTAAAGTCTTGCTTCCATTGGAATAAAGCAAGCCCTTTGTTGATCAAAGGGAGAACATTCATACTTTCCGGACGATCTTTCTTCTCAAGATCGATAGCTGTATCAAACTTGTCAATTGCTTCTGAATATTTCTGTTGATCAAGTAAGAGTTCTCCATAATAATTATAAACATCTGGAACCATTTCGAAATTTTTCATACACCTTCGGAAAGTAGCCATTGAAGAAGCGACACTTCCCATTTTATATTGTGTAACACCAAGCTGGATATGAGAGAAAATGAATTTGGGGTCGAGGTCAATAGATTTTTGATAATCTTTTGCGGCTGTGCTGAATTCGGATGTGATAAATTTGAGTTGTGCTCGGTGATAATAAATATCGGGATCTTGATCGTTTTGACCAAGTGCGGTTTCAAAATCAGCATTTGCCACTTCACGATCACCACTTTCCAAATGCATGCTAGCTCTTTTGACATAACTTTGTATCAACGATTTGTCCAATTCTATACTTTTATTCAAGTCATCCATTGCTGTTTCGCTTCCCTTGAGATATTCAAATGTTCCTCTCATATTATAAGCAAGTGCTTCGTATTGTTCCAAACCTCCAAGCTCAATTGCCTTGTTGAAAGCTGATTGGGCTTCATAATATCCTTTTCCAGTTCTTGTCTGCATAAC
>Ga0160429_1001953_pt1 | contig 11106 bp, 7 predicted proteins | sample SolpanmetagenomR_FD_108199 | JGI IMG/M metagenome (GOLD analysis project Ga0160429, IMG submission 108199) | Solar panel surface microbial communities from Lawrence Berkeley National Laboratory, California, USA - R | ecosystem: Engineered > Built environment > Solar panel > Unclassified ... | reverse complement strand
TTCGAAGCCCAGGTCGTCGAAGCTGCCGCGGGCCTCGGTGCTGAGCTGGTTGGCCTTGCTGGTGTGCAGCAGCGAGCCCGTGAGGCGCAGCGCCGGGCTGGGCTGGTAGCTGATTTCGGGCTGGGCGGTGTAGATGAGCAGCTTGAAGTTGCGGGCCTCGGAGTAGGTGGTCTGGGCCTCGCGGATGTCGCGCGCCACGGTGAGGCGACCCGTGAACGACTGCGCCAGGGTGCGGCGCAGCAGCAGGCTCTGGGTGCTCAGGTTGCGCAGGTCGAAGCCCTGGGTGAGTAGCGTTTTCTGCTGGGTTTGCTGCACCGTAAGCTCGGCGCCGAAGATGGGATTGGCGCGGTTGAAGTACACCGTATTGCGCAGCAGCTGGTTAAAGGCCAGCAGCTTGTCGTCGCCCTTAGTGAAGCTGAACGGGCTGAGGCGGGCCAGCAAATCGTCGCTGGTGGTGCGGCGGTCCACCGTTACGCTGCTTACGCTGCTGAGGCGGGCCAGCGCGGCGCGCCAGGCGCCGGCCTCGCGCCAGCCGCGCGGGGCATTCACGGTGAGGCGGTAGCTGAGGCGGTTCTGGTAGGCGGTGAGGTAGTCGGCGGTGGGTAGGTACACCTTGATGTAGGTGCGGTACTGGGCATCGGGCGTCTGGGCTTCCAGAAACTCGTCCTTGTCCTGCACGCCGTTCTGGTTGAGGTCGCCGGCATAGTAGTGGGTGCCCTGGCCGGCGGGCACGGCCAGGAACGAGAAATCGCGGCGCAGCTCGCGGCCAGTTTGTACGCTGTAGCTCAGCTCGGAGCGAATCTGGTTCTGGAGCAAACCCAGGTTATGGTCGAGCTTGCCGAGCAGGTTGCGCTGGCGGGCGCTGTCGGGGCGGCTCACGAGGTTCACGTCGCGGTAGGTGGCAATGAGGCGCAGGTCTTGGTTGCGGCTGAGGCGCGCCACGAGGCTGCCCTGCACGGTCTGGGCCTGGTTGTGCAGGTCGAGGTTGTTTTGGTCGGCGGTGGGCGTGCGGTCGCGGCGCAGGGCATAGCTCAGGCTGTAGCGGGTACGGCCGGTGTCGGGGCTTTGCAGGGCCAGGGTATGCTCGTCGAAGTAGTTGGCCGAGCGCAGGGTATCGCCCCGCGGCGAGCTAACCTTATTTTTATCAAAGCGATAGGTATAGCTTGGAATGAGGCGCCCGCCGCCGTAGCGCACGGTGGCTTCGCCCCTAGCCCAGCTCGACTCAAACCGCCCGGCCTGCGAATTCAGCAAAAACAGCGAGCCGCGCACTTCGAGCCGGCCCACCTGCTGGGCCACATCCACCCACTGCTGCACGCCGCGCACCTCGCCGGGCCGGTAGCGCCGGCTGATGCGGTAGTTGATGGCGTGGTTGACGTCGCGGGTCAGGCCCACGGCAAAGTTGAAGATATTGTCCTCGCGCGGGGTGGCGGCCGTGGCGTTGGCGGTACTGGTGGCGCTCCAGTTGCGGTCAAACTCGATGTCGCGGTAGCGGTCGATGGGTGCAAATTTGGGGGCCGTGTATTCGTAGTCGAGCGCCGAGCGCAGGCGGTAGTGCTGCAAGGCAGCGGGCGCCCACTTGGGCAAGGCCCGGTCTTGCACGGTATAGCCCAGCCGCATGGCCTGGCCCTTATCCTCGGTGCCCACCGCAAAGCGGTTGCGCTGGAGCTGCGAGCTGGCCAGGTCTACGAATACGGCGGCCGTGGGGTCGAGCTGGTAGGTGGCGCCGGCGGTGGCCATTTGCTTGAGCAGCGGCGTGGGCAGAATGCGCACCGCCCGGTAGCGCCCCAGCCCGGTACCCACAAACTCGTACACCCGGCCGTTGGCGTTCACGGCCGACTGGCTGGTGCTCAGGTTATACTCGCCCTGCCCCGCGCCCACGTCGGTGAAGCGCACCGTGTACACCCCGCTCAATGAGTCGGTGGCGTACTCAAACGCGTACCGCCGCTGGCCGGTGCCAGGGTCGGTGCGGGCCACCCGGCGGTACTGCACCAGGGTGCGGTTGAAGGCCGCCGAGTCGGCGCCCGGCGCCTGCGCCTGGCTTACGTTGCCGGCCGCGCGCAGCAGCTGTTGGTCGGCAAAAGACAGCGAGAGATTGGCCGCGTTATCGGGGTTGTCGGATTCCTGGTAGAAGTTGCCCCGCAGGTTCAGCTTGCCCACCTGCTGGTAGTGGCTGAGCGTGTAGAGCGAGCGGGCGTAGTTGAGGTCGGAATACTCAAAATCGACCTTCAGGCGCGAGTTGCTGGTGATGAGGTGGCGGGGCGAAAACGTGATTTCGGCCAGGTTATAATCGATAACGTAGTCATAGTCAAAGCCCCGCGTTTGCAGCCGGCCGTCGAGGTACACGCGCTCCGAGCCGGCCAGCACGATGATGAACTGCTCGCCATTAGGCCCCGTAAGGCGGTACGGGCCCTGCACGTTATCAATCGGCGCCAGGTCGATGCTGGCAAATTTGCCCTTGGCCACGCCGCCCGCCACCAGCGTGGAGGAGCGAATCTGACCCAGCTTGTCGAGAATCGTAACCGCGCCCGTGCCGCTGGGCACCGCGGGCGCGCCGGGCAGCGGCTGGCCGGGCGGCACGGCCGTGGTGGGCGGGGCCAGCGGCGCCGTGCCGGTGCCGGGCGGCGCGGCGCTGTTGTTGGTTACGCCGTTGGTGTAGGTCGTGAACGACGAGGGCGGCGCGTTGCTGACGCTGTTGTTGGTGGTGCCCGCTTGCAGCGGCTGGGGGCCGGGCGCGCCTAGGTTGGCCTCCACGGCCGCACCCTGGATATTTTTATAGTAGCGCAAAAAGTAGTCGGGCTTGTTGCGCAGCACTACGTCGCCGGCGGTCAGGTTCCACTGCGGGCCGGTGAGGGTGATGTAGATTTTGTCGAATTGCTGGAGCGTCTGGGTATTACCCTCGGGCTGAAACGGCACGTTCTGGTCCGAAATGGCGGCCGTAAGGCGGATTTTCTCCGTCAACTGCCCCTCCAGCTGCAAGTTCAGCGCGGAGTTCACAAACACGTTCTGGGTATTGCCGAAGGAAATACCCCGGCTCAGATTGCCCGTTTTATTAATGCCCGGCGTGCTGAGAATCTGCTCTTTCTGCGAAAAGTCCTCGTAGCGCAGCATGGGCCGGTCGCGAAAGTCGAGGCTATCCAGGAGGCGGCGCGGGCGGCGGTAGCGGGCCAGCCCCAGTTGCAGGGGCAACACCCGGTAGCAGAGCAGCACCGAATCGGGCCGCGGGGCGCCGGTGCTGTCGCGCGGGGCGGGGCGCACCAGTTGGTAGCGCCCGCTGGCCGGGTCGTAGCTCACCGCTAGCCCCTGCACCGCCACGGAAGCCGGCACCACGGTGAGCGTATCGCTGAGCGTGAAGCTCGTGGTATCGCGGCCCGGCGCCAGGCGCAGGTAGCGGCAGCGCTGGCTGCTGGGCGGCCCGGGCTCGGCGGCCGGGCGGCCGGGCGGCGGGCTAGCGGGCGCAGGTGGGGCCGCCGCGCCTAGCTGCTGGGCCCAGGCGCGGCCAGCACTTCCCCACGCCACCACGAGCAGGGCCACGAAGGCAAAGCACAGACGGTAGCGTTGGGTCATAGCGTAAAGTTCGGGCGGCGCGGGCACAACGCCGGGCGAGGCCGGTTTGGTGCCTGCTGCGCTGGGCGGCGCTAGACCCCACCACTTGGCCGGAAGCTGCAAAGCCGACGCACAAAAAAGCGCCCCGGTCAGCTAGACTCGGGGCGCTTGCCTTCAGCAGTAAAATGGGGCTTAGTGGCGTTGCACCAGCACCGGCGCATCGGCCGGTGTAACGGGCTCGTCGAGCTGCATCAGCAAGTGAAACTGACTAGGGGTGAGCAGCTTGCCAATGGTAGCATAGTAGCTATAATCCAGGTTTTCGTAGGCGGCAAAGGCGGCCTGGCTCGAGGCAAACAGCAGGTGACCCAGCATGTCGGCCGATTCGAGGCGCTTCTCCACGGCGGCGCGCAGCTTGGTGGCTTGGCGCGCGTTCAGGCGCAGGGCGTCGGCCAGGTAGGCGCTCATGCGCTGGGCCCGCTGGGTAACGGTGGTGGCGGCGGGCTCGGTGGCCTGCGCCAAGACCGGCTCGGTAGCCGGAGCGCTTTGCGCAAGTGCCGACCCAGCACTCAGCAACAGGCCGAGCAGCAGGCCAGCACCCCGCCAGTGGAAGAAAGTTGTCATAGCAGAAGAAAGAGTTGGATAAAACCTGACCAAAGCTACTACCGGGTACTTGTTAAGTGCAAGCTGCTTAGCCAATAGTTATATCAGGTAGCCGAACGCACGCTTTTACAGGGTGAACCAAGTGCTTTCCTCGCTCAACCCCCTCCTAGCCGGCTAACGGCAGCTCGATGAAGAACGTTGTGCCGTGGTCCACCTCGGTTTCAAACCAGATGCGGCCGCCTGCACTCTCGATGCCGCGCCGGGCCACCGCCAGCCCAATACCCGAACCGCTGGCCTTGGTGGTGAAGTTGGGCCGGAACACGTGCTCGCGCACGTCGTCGGCAATGCCGGCGCCGTTGTCGGCAATAGTAATCAGCACCTTATCGGGGCCGCTGGCTTGCAGGCTGATTTCCTGGCGCGGCGGCCGGCCGGGCGGCACGGCCTGCTTGGCATTGAGCAGTAGGTTGTTGAAGGTGCGCACCAGCAGGCTTTCATCGGCAAAGACTGTGAAGGTGCCGTCGGGCGGCAGGTGCAGGTGCAGCGCGCCGTGGTCGTCGCCATCGGTTTGCCGAAAAAGGTCGGCGCAGTGGCGCAGCACGGCTACCACGTCGAGGCGGGCCGGGCGCATGGTGGGCAGGTTGGTGAAGGTGCTGAACGAGGTGGCGATATCAGACAGCACGTCAATCTGGGTGATGAGCGTTTGGGAAATACGGCCAATCAGGGCCTCGGCATTTGGGCGGCGCTCGGCAATAGCTTTCTGTAAGTACTGCAAGCTCAACTTCATGGGCGTGAGCGGATTCTTGATTTCGTGGGCTACCTGGCGGGCCATCTCGCGCCAAGCGGCCTCTTTTTCCTGGGCGGCCAGCTCGCGCTTGCTGGCCTCCAGCTTGCCAAGCATGGCGTTGTACTCGCTCACCAGCAGGCCGATTTCATCGTCGGTGCTGCGGTAATCGAGCACCTCGTTCTCGCCGGTGAGAGTGGTGCGCATCAGGCGCTGGGTGAGCAGCTTGAGCGGTGCCGTGAGCTGGCGCGTGGCTACCACGGCCAGCCCCAGAAACACCAGAAACATGAGGGTGAAGATGTTGAGAATCGTAGTGAAAAGCTCGGTCAGCTTGTTGTCGAGCTCCTTTTGCGAGTCAAAAAACGGGATGCCTACGTAGCCCAGCAGCGGCCCGGCCGGCCCCTCGGGGCTGGCTGCCCGCACCGGCAGGTAAAGCGTGCTGAACGAGAGCGTGCCGGCCCGCTCGGTGAGTAGCGTGCGGCTAAGGCCGCGCGCGCGCAGGTCGATGACGGCCTGGGGGTTGAGCAGCGGCCCGAGCAGGCCGGCCTCGAAGATGAGCGGCTGCGAGCTCACCAGCAGCTGGCCGTGGGCGTCGTAGAGGTTGAGGTCGGTTTCGGTGAGGGCGGCGATGTTGCGGGCTAGCGCCGTGAGTACGGGCCGGGCGGTGGTGTCGGTGAGCTGCTCGCGGCGGCGCAGCAGGCTTTCGAGGGCGATGTGGCCACGGCGCTCGTAGGTGCGGTGCAGGTCGCGCCGGTAGCCCGAAATAACCTGGCTGGCCGTAGCGATGCTCACCACCAGCAGCGGAATGATAATGCCCAGGTTGAGCAGCAGCTGGATGCGGGCGCTGAAATTGAGACGCAGGCCCTGGTTGCCGCGCCGCGCCAGCAGGTAGGCGCCGCCCGCCAGCAGCCACACCAATACGTTGAGCAGCAGCTGGAAAGAGAAATTGGAAAACCAATCCGCCAGCGAGTAAGTGCTCGTGGTAACTACTACCACGCGCCGGCCGTTGCTCTCGCGCATGGCCAAGTGATGAAAACCGCTTATTACCAAGCCATTGGTAAACAGCCGCTGGTCGCGCAGCAGCTGGGTGGGCAAGTCGTTGGCGTAGTCGAAGTCGCCTTCGCTGTACACGAGCCGCCCCTGGGCGTAGCCAGCATAGCTGAGGTCGGTGGCCAGGCCAGGCTGGAAGAACTTCTGGTCGACGAGTAGCTCGGGCAATACACTGTAGCTGGACAGTTGCTTGAGACTGAGGGTGAGCAGGATGGTGCCGGCCGGCGCGGGCGGCCCAATGCCCCCCGGCGCGGGCTGCGACACGGGCACCACCGCCACGTAGCGCCGCGAGCTGAACGAGTTCTCCGACTTCAGCAAGTAAACACCCGCTTGGTCGGTGGGGATGGCCGTGCGCGCCAGCCGCTGCCGCATCTGGTCGAAGGTGAGCGTGTCGCCGGGCTCGTTGCCCACGGGCTGCCCGCTGGGGTCGAACAGGTCGATGGCCTCCTCGTATTTATCGAAGTACGTGCGCAGGTACTGGCGCTCGATGCGCCGCCGCAGCACGTCGGCACGCACGGGGGTGCCAATGAGCAGGCGCACAATGGTAGGGTCGGCCGCCAGCTGACGCAGCCGCTGGCCCAACAAAAATTCACCCTGCAAGTCATTATCTACGAGCAGGTTGCTAGCCAGGCGCTGTTTATCAAGCAGCAGCTGCCGCTCAAACTGCTCGTAGAGGGCCACCGCGCCCACAGCCGAAGTAAGGCTAAGCCACAGCAGCAGCAGCAGGTAGCGCGGGCCGCCCTGGGTGGCGCGCTTTTCGAGCTTGCCGCTGCGCATCAGCAGCAGGCACAGCACGGTGAGGCCAGGCAGCAGCAATAGGGTTTCGTGCAGCAGCACACCCTGGGCCAGCAGCAATACTGCCACAAACAGGCCCCCCAGCAGTAGCGGCCGCTGGGGTACGCGGCGCAGGTCGGGGGCGAGCAGTTCGGTCCAGAGGTAAAAGCCGGTGGCAAAGGCCGCCGTATGAAGCAGCACCGCCAGCAGCAGCACCAGCCGGAAGCCACTGGCCTGTATGCTCTGGGTGATGTCGAGGCTAAGCTGATTGTTGCTGAACGCGCTGCTGTAGTAGCTGTGCAGGGCGGCCACCGTCAGCAACAGGCCGAGCAGAGCAGGCACACCCCAGGTACCGGGCTGGGCGCGCTGCGCGCGCTTGGGCAGGTGGTAATGGCGACTTACTACCACCGCCAGCCCGGCTAGCAGCACGGCCAGCAGGCCATTGAGCAGCAAGTCGCCTAGCGACGGTGCCCAGCCCGACACGGCGTACACGCGCGGGTCAAAGAGCGGAAACTCGAGCCAGGCATACGGCAGGCCCAGGTAAAGCAGGGCCAGCCGCAGGGCCAGCGGGGTCCCCGCCAGCACGGCAATGGCCAGCGCTACCCGCCCCTGCTGCCACCAGCGGGCAGCCAGGGCCAGCCACCCCGCCGTGTACAGCCCAATGCCCAGCAGCAGCAGCAGCAGCGGCAGCATGCGCCCCGTGAGCGCATTACCCGGCAGTTGCACCACCGAAAATAGGTAGCGGCCTTGCGTATCGACCAGCGCCGCCACCAGGCCGTGGGTTTCGCCGGGCTGCACCGGGGTGGCGCGTACTTGCACCTCCATACCTTGCAACAAAGCGGGCTCGGCACCCTCGCGCAGGTAGCGGTTGCTGATGCCGTAGCGGCGGGCCAGCGGCACGTAGGCCAGCACCACCACCCGCCCCCGCTGCTGCCGCACCGCCAGAAACTCACCCAGTGGCGTTTGTGCCAAGCGCTCCGATACCGTATCAGCCAGCTCGGCCGCCGTGGGCGCGGGCCCCGAAGCCGACCACGCCACCAACTGGCTATCCACGGCTACGAAGGTGGGGTAAGAGCACTGGGCCAGCAGCCGCCGGAAATCGAGCGCGGCGGAGGGCTGGGTTTCCTGGGCCACCTGCCGGGCTTCACGGCCAGCCGTGGTGGCAGCCTGGTTCACCAGCTTTTGCAGGCGCGCGGCACTCGGATACAGCGGGTTAGTACCCGGTAGCTGCCAGTAAGTATTGGCCAGCCAGCTCGCGCCGAAGCTCAGCACGGCCAGCAGCAATAAGACTACCGGCCACCGCCGGGCAGTGGAAAAACGGGACTTAGGTAAAGAAAACAAGACGGTCAATTCCTACGTGGGACCTCGCGGCAATTGCGGCGGCGAACGGCTTGGCGCAAGCTAAGGCCAAACGCCATTGCGGCAGCCCGAAATACAAAAACCGTCGGCCCCGCGCAGTGCGCAGGGCCGACGGCCTGATGTACCAGCAAGCAACGCCAGGCTAGGCCCGGCGGTCGGTAGCCGGACGCTTGGGGTGCGTGCGACGGTACCAGAAGAAGCCTACCGCGCCCATCAGGATGTAAGGTACGGTCATCATGTAGACGATGCCCCGGTTGAGGCCAGCCGGGTCAAAGTCATCGCGCTCGGCGCGGGCAGCCTCAACCTGGCTTTTGCACATCACGCACTGCGCCTGGGCGGGGGTTAATGCGACCAGCATAAGGAGGGCAAATACCAGCCCGAAAATCAACTTTTTCATATAAATAGAACGGTCAAATAATCAGAAAGTTCGACTAGCCAGCCGGGTAGTACGGCGCAATCATAAAATACACGATAACGCCCGTAACCGATACGTAAAGCCAGATGGGAAACGTCCAACGGGCAATGCGCTTGTGCTTGGTATACTGCCCGGTAAGAGCGAAATAGAGCGTAAACAGCACCAGCGCCACCGTAACGGCCGCCAGGCTGATGTGCGTGAGCAGCAGCAGAAAATACACCCCCCGGATGATGCCTACACCGCCGAAATGCGTGCTAGCCACCTGCGAGTGGTAGGCCACGTACGAAAGCAAAAATAAGCCCCCCAGCCCAAAGGCCGTCCCCATCGCGGCGCGGTGCGCCAGCACGTTCTTCTGCCGGATGAAGTAGTAGCCCACTAGCAGCGCCACGGCCGTGAGCGAGTTGAGGGCGGCATTTACGGCTGGCAGAGCATGCAGGTAGGCGTCGGCCCCCTCGATACGGAAGATATCCTTGTAGTAGAACAGCACGGCCACCAGCAACGGTACCACCACTCCCAGTGTACCCAGGATAATCTTGTATTTCGTGTAGTCGCCCGGCTCCAGCACGGGCGGGTGCAGCTGCTCAGTGGCGGTCGTCATAGGTATAGAGCAAAACGTTGACTTCGGTGATGAGCCGCTCGACCTCGTATTTGTCGGTGGCATCGTAATAGCCGCGCACGTGGTGCGTGTCGTCTACCAGTAACAAGCGGGCGGGCAGCAAGTTCGTCGGCTCGGTAGCGGGCCGGAAAGGCAGGTGCTCAGGCCGCAGGGCAGTTTGCCCAAACTCATATTGGGCCAGCCGTTGCAACGTATCAGCCGGTACGGCACCCACCACCCACTTGCCCGTAATGGTACCGTATTGCTCGCTGAGCTTTTGCAGCTTGGCATCAGTGGCTGCGGCCGTGGGCTCGTCGGCTAGCACCGTCAGCAGCTTCACGCGGGGCTCGGGCCGGAAGCGCTCTTGCAGGCGGGCCAGCGCGCGGGCGCCAGCCTCCCCAGCCTCACCCGGCGCATAGAGTTGTACCAAACAGAGGCCCTTATCGACTTCTGGGCTAGCCAGCGAGCGGCCACCTACCGTGCGCACCGAAAACGGCCGTACCTGGTGGAAAATAGTATCGCGCTGCCACCCTCCCGCCGAGGAGCGGACGGAGTCCGCCCGCTCGGGCAAGTAGGTTGGCAGCGCGTAATGATTGCGGCCGAAGCCGTAGAGAAACAGGAACGCCAGCACCGGCACCAGCAATAGCAGGCCCAGCAGGATGGTCTGGCGCGGTCGCATCCCCTACCCTAGCGGCTGAACATATGCGACAGTACCTCGCCCACGTAAGAGCCTTCGGTAACGAGGGCCACCACCAGCCACACCAGCAGGGAGGTCGGGATGAGGATGGTCCAGATAAGGCTCTTCACCTCGTGCTTGAGGTGCATGAACTCGCCCACGATGAAGAAGGCCTTCAGAATCGTCATCACGATGAAGATGGCGTTGCGGACGGTGCGCAGACCCGGCGAGGTCATGCTGAATGCGATGGCGAATTCAGCAGCCGTGATGATAACCAAAACCCAGAAGGTTTTCCAAATCCAAGCGGTATTCGGCTTGGCAATCTCGCCGGTGAAGGCGCCGTGTTCGGGGGCAGCGTGGGAAGACATAAGCTTAGTTGCTGATTGTTGGGAGTTGATTGATAAGTGACTTGGTCAGCCAGCAATCGACAATCAACAAATTAAACGAGGTAGAAGAACGTAAAGACGAATACCCACACCAGGTCTACGAAGTGCCAGTAGAGGCCGATTTTTTCAATCATTTCGTAGTGACCGCGCTTCTCGAAAGTACCGTTGGTGGTAGCGATGAAGCACCATACCAGCAGGCAAACACCCGAGAATACGTGAGTACCGTGGAAGCCCGTGATGAAGAAGAACAGGTCGCCGAACAGCGGCGGGCCGTACTGGTTCATGGCCAGGTTGGCGCCGTGAAAAATGGTGCCATCCGCCATGCGGGTGCCTTCTTCGTGGCCGCCGATGAAGTGGCTCCACTCCCAGGCCTGGCTGCTGAGGAACAGGGTGCCGAACAGAATGGTCCAAAGCAACCACTTCTGCACGTCGGCCTTGTCCATGCGGTGGCCGGCTTCTACAGCAAGTACCATTGTTACCGAGCTGAAGATGAGAATCATCGTCATCAGGGCCACGAAGGCCAGCGGCAGGTCTACGCCGTGAAAGCCTGGGAAGGCGTTAAATACTTTTTCCGGAATGGGCCAGTGGGCCGTGCTAAAGAAAAAGTCTTTGGCTTGGCCCGTGAATACGCCGTGCTTGTGGCGAATGAGGCCGTAGGCGGTCAGAAACGCGCCGAAGGTGAACGCATCCGAGAGCAGGAAGAACCACATCATCAGCTTGCCGTAGCTCGCCTTGAAAGGTTCGTTGCCGCCGTCCCAGGTTCCGGTGCGCGGGGCATCGGCGTAGGAGGCGGAGGCAGCGCTAGGCTGCAAAGTGGTAGATTGGGCCATAACGGACAACAGGTGGACAGGCGGGCTTTACGCCAAAATCCCGTTTAGTGGTTCAAAAGTAGGAACAAATACAGGTACAGCCAAAGCCCACCGAGGA
>Ga0160429_1001951_pt1 | contig 11107 bp, 8 predicted proteins | sample SolpanmetagenomR_FD_108199 | JGI IMG/M metagenome (GOLD analysis project Ga0160429, IMG submission 108199) | Solar panel surface microbial communities from Lawrence Berkeley National Laboratory, California, USA - R | ecosystem: Engineered > Built environment > Solar panel > Unclassified ... | reverse complement strand
CCAGGCCAAGGCGGTGGAATTGCGTGATTCTGCTGAAAGGCAGTCATAGCAGCTTGAGTGTTAGCAGCCGTAGCCATGTTTGCTAAAGGCTGGTTCTGACGTGCGTCGGTTTTCGTTGGACGAGTGGCTCTACCACCCAGCGGTGGAGCAGTCGACCGCCTGGACATCTGTAGTAATGCGCAGGTGAAGCGATGCGAACCGGGTACTCCGCCAACCAGCCAGCAAGCGCGTTCCGCAGATGAATGCTATTCAAGCTGTCGCGGTATTACCAAACCGTCTTGGGCTTTGGAGAAGGCCAATGCAAAGAAACTGCCAGCCAGATTGGTGCAAGCAGCTCGCTTCTAGAACGGAAAGGAATGCTGATCTGAGTGAAAGAGAAGGAGAAAGCGATGAAGCAAAGTTGGTTGTCAAGTTGTCAAGTCGCCAGTCAAGGATCGTGCTGCAGCAGCAGCAAAGCAAAGTTAATGTAGTTAGGGACAGTTCTCGCGCCTCGTCCCAAAGGGGAATTAGCAGGCGCGCGTCTTTCAAGTTCGCGTGCGATGAGGGATCCGTCTTACAATAAATTGTTGTTTAACATTTATACGGCATCGTTGGATGAGCGTACTGTACTGGGCTGTGCCGTTAATGACACAAACGTGTTGAACACCCTCTTGGGGGGTGTTAGTCATAACAACTAGGTCTAGTCTGCAGATGTGAGAACGCAAGAGATAGTGCATTCCCTTTGGCAAAGAAAAAACACATATTCAAACCGGACTACTATCCATTTCTACTCGTTCTCATACGGCCCCCCCTTCTCCTTGACCAGACCCGCTTTCTCATTCTCCTTCTTGCTCTTCTGACTCCACTCAGGCGCTTCGTCCTTGCCAGTCTCTTCTTCTTCGTCACCCTCTTCCTTGGTCTTGTGCACTGACTTGTAGTCGTGCTCTGCCGGAGAGTAGACGGTGATCAACTCAAGCGGTGTATCGCCAGTGTTCTCGAACTGGTGCTGTGTGCCTGCGGGGACAATCACCACGTCGTGGGCCGACACCTCTTGTTTGACTCCAGCCACAGTCGCAAGACCTTTCCCGGATGTAAAGATAAGGACCTGGTCAACCGTGTGTACCTGGCTGTGGTCAGTACGGACTGCAGCACAAGAGCGGTCTTCCTGTCGCTTACCTCGTCGCCAATATCGCCTCCTACCGGAACCTCCATGCTCACCAACTGCGAATACAATCCGGTGTGGAGAACCTTACGGAACTGCCCTTCGGCACGCACATTCTTCGTCAGACCTGCAGCGGTCAGTTTTACGAACAGTCTCATGCAGCAGGACTATTTTTCACCTTTGAGGTACACCATTTCATGCTTAGGTGGGCCGGCCATGGTAGCTGCGTGTCTGGAAGGGAGTACCTGAGAGCGTAGAGGGCTTCTTGAAATAACGGAGGAAGCGAATCTGTGACTTGAGCGGGTAGCAGTTCGTACAAAAGACATAAGATGTGTATGGTCAAAGAAAACGAGAACGCGCAGCCGTCTTTAATAATGAGTAGGTATGAACTTAGTGAGTTGTATAGCTGTATGATGACGTACATCCCGGCGGAGTGTCTCATTAACCTTTAAGGCGAGACCCTGTCGTGCAAAAAGACTTGTAGGAACCACAAACGCTCAAGGAACCATAGAGGTCCTCCGTCTAATGCGCGGAAGGTTGGGGCTGCACTGTACCGAACACAGGAGTATCTATTGACTATACAATACAATTGCTGGCGTCTATCAAAAACCATCACCACTCAAGATAGCCTTTAGTATACCGCTTCCGACTCCTTCTATGGCAGCTTCGAGTTCTTGCAGTCCTATACACGACGAGATTTCCCTCTGATCCGCAATGATCGCGCTGTGGCCAAATCCACCTTTTCTTCGCTTGCTTGGTGTCATCGGCGCAACAATGCCCATTGAACCAGTCTTTCCATCCGGGGCTGAGACAAGGGACAAGGACTCCAGCGTTCCAACAACGTCGCGGAATTCGGTATTGGACAACGGATGCATCACGTTGTCCCTACTGCACAAAACTGCGTAGGCATCGAAGAGTGCTCGAATGGTTGTTGCGACTGGCGTCTGCGACGGTGTCGTCTGATGTGTGCAGAACTTAGTCTTGCGCTTTTTGGAGGGAGTTGTAGGGGGTGTTGAAACAAATGCAACACGGCGATTGCTCTGTTCTAGTGCTACAAGCGCGCACAGCACGGCTTTCTGCTGAAAATTCAGCGCCTTGACTCTTGACGAAGTGCCGTTATTGAATGCGGCTGTCGTGACTTGAGCAACATGCGATAGCATTACTCGTGGCGCGGTTACTGCTGTGAGTCGTGAAAAATCCTGAGCCCACGTGCTGGAACCATGGCTTTGAGAAGGTGTTGCTGATTTCGCGCAAACAGGCGAGGAGAGATTGTTGTTCTCGGTCAAAGGGCTCCTTTTCGACGCACCTGATGGCGAGCCTGGTTCAAGCGAGAGTTGCTGGAACTTCTCCTGGGTTTCAGCTTCTACGAGGCTTAAAGCTCTCTTCGTGATATCGAAGGCCCTGCGCAAGTCGCCGTTCTGCGTTGCAACCTTCTTCGCGATGAGCTGTATGGCCGCAGGATGAAGGAAAGGAGTGTACTCCGCGGCGGTCATGGCATCAATAGGAAGCAGTGAGCGAGTCCGTGCCTTCAGGATGGTGGCGATTTCCAAAGCCGTGTAAGGTAGGAAAGGCAGTAGTTGCGGTTTCAAGTTTCGCGCTTTGAGTCGTGGCAGAAAGCGGTCCGTAAGATCCAAAGCGTTGGCAATGCCTAGCAAGACTAGGTTTGAATTGTTTTGTAGAGACCATTCGAAGAGGGTGTACATGACATTGATGTCTAAATTGAGAAGCTGGTCAACCTCGTCCAACACGACAAGAAAAGTCTCTTTAGTATCCTTGCTGGTGAACATGGCATGAAGAGCTTCTTTTGCCTGATTGCCGAAAACATCGTCTGTTGAACCTAGCTCGCTCGCGAGGACATTGAAAATATCTGATGCGTTTTGAAGGCTCATGCAGTTGACGAAAGACTGCTTGACCTTTGTTATATCTTTAACAGCCTGGCAAATTTCCGAGACCAGAGCACTCTTTCCGGTCCCTGGGGGTCCGGATACGTAGAGACAACCACCCTGTGACGAGTTCACAAGATGTTCGATAAACTGTCTCGCTTCCTGCCTTTCTTTCTCCCGGCCAACTAATGGACCGGAATTTGAACCTCTGGTGAAAACCTTTCGCACATCATTGTATATGCTCCTAGATATTACCGGCGTCCGCGGCGTGCGCGGTGTAAGAGGATTTGCTGGCGCGAAATGATGACGAGGCGTGACTGGGGCTCTCTTGGACAACGCATCGCGATGCCGAGGGGTTTTGGGCGTGCGAATTGTGCCTTCAGCGACGGGAGGTCCCGAGTTGTCGCTGTGTTCTGTTGGGGAAGGTGAAAGACGCTGCTCCTGGGGTGTAATAAGATCTCCGATGTCCTCTTCAAACCGAGTCTGTTCTCTGGCTTCTCCGGCGCTGTGACCATGTTGCTCGCAATTCTTGACAACTTGCGACACGACATTCTCATCATTGTCCGGCGCGATGCACACTCTCTTCTTCGATCGCGTGTCTATGCTGGTCGAGTATGAATCTACCAAAATATTAGTGTTCCCGCACAGCAAAGGGAAGGCACACAGGCGTCCGTCGCACCTGCTGTAACAATTACTCGTGAGCGTTTGCCCAAGGTCGTAGCTGCCATTGCGGATGATTTCAGAGACTTGAGGTTGGGGAAGGAGCTGTCGACGAAGGTGATGAGCGAGCGAAGGAAGGAAGGAAGGAAGCATGGATGGGGGACGCGTTCGCATGGATGGCGCGCGCGTGTTTTCGCGTAAAGTGATTAAGCTGGCACTGTCCGTATCAAATGTCTTGAACTGTCTCAATCGCACCTGTCACAAGCTTGTCCGTCACTCATTGCAGACCTATGGACCTTGAGCTACAAAGCGCCATCTAGGTCGAAGGTCCACCACCACTCAGTCGTCTCAAATGCCTGGGCGCAATGTCCGATCGCTTGCGCTCTCCAGGCTTGCTGCGCTGTCTGCCACATCGCCGTACGCCAGTGCCGATTCGGACTTCGCAAGACTATGTGATGCGGTAGCTCCTGGAAGCCCGTCCGACTTGGGAAAAGTCCCTATGGTATAGCTGGATCAGTAACACGACGCGCTAATAGCTAACAGTGAGCTGTAGGACGTTCGTGAACTCGACACTCTCCTTGCATTATGTGCAGCCGCTCCTTCAGTCTCTAGCGTAGAAAATGCCAGCCGCCTGTTACGCCAGATTTCCCCGTATGTGACTGAATGCTACTCCCAAGCATTCAGATCATTTCCACACCTACATCGGACCTGCTCATCTCCATGGGAGGCAATGACATCGGCCACAAGCGGCGCTCTATTCGCAATCGGCCTTCGCTATACAGAACTGCGAGAAGAAGCCGCGGAAGTTCTTCTTGCACACATACACGCTGCTGTGCACATTTCTTCAAGATATGCCCAATTACTGTCAAAACATGATGGACTAGAGAATGCAAACTTCGGTACGGACAACCTGTTGGGTATATACCGCCTTTCAGTGTGTGTTCTTAGCTTTCTTGAGGTGGCCGCCCAAAATGCCCCGTTTTGGAGTCCCGATCAGCAGCTCAGAATTGTCTCCGCCTACGATATGGTCTTATCGCACGACCTTCTTCTCGTTACGGAAGCGGCTTATTCGATGCTTCGAAATCAATCCATGAATCATCCAGAGATAAATATTTGGAAAACTCTCCAACGACAGCACGCTGCGCGTGGACATCCTCTAGGAGCAATATCATTGCGGTTGACGTATATGGCATTCAATGAGGCGTGCGCCGCCACCCTCACGGTTCTGCCAGTCGGCCCCTCACTTCATGGTACATTAACCGCTTTAGTCTTCCATTCTGGAACTCTCAGAGGACCAATGGCAGACGATCAATTAGCACTTGCTGAGAAGGTTGCTGGAATAGCTGCCGAAGAAATCAACAGACTTGATGAAGGATCCGATTATCTCAGATTGGAGTCAGCGTGGCAACAGCGTTCGGCTCAGGCCTTGAAAGCGAGTGCCATTTCTAGCTACTTGCTATGTTCCCTTAACATCAACGACGATGGCGACAACAGCATGCTGCTAGATTGGCTTGAGGGAGTCCTGGCCGATCCGCTGGAGGTCAGTGACGAAGCTCTAGCGTGCACCGCTCTACGCTGTCTCTCTGTGATGGCACGAACCTCTACGACCGTCGCGTCAAAGTTGGCTCGATCGTTACCGCGCTTTTTGAGCTCAAGGTCGCTCCTGGTCACGGTCGCCTCTGTTGCGGCCGAGAGTCTTGTCTGCGCGCTGAAGGTTACACCGCATGATACCGTCATCACAACTCTGTATGGGCTGGGAAACTCTCTGAGTAGTAAGACTGGCGTCGAAGCTTCGGCTAACTACAACTTGTTCAATGACGTTAGTGCTGAAAACCAACACGTCAACAGCAGGCTATTCAACAACCAAAGCACTGTCTCGATTGTCCTTCAGGACGGAGACGACCCATCGACCATTTACAATGCAGTTGTGCTAGCCATCGTCCAGATTGCGAAGGGCTTTGGTGATGAAACGATCAGCGGACTGGCATTGTCAATACTAGTACAAAAGGTTGGCCGACTCAGCAGGGCTGTGGACATGACAATAGTCACCCAAGTTGCGGCAGTGGCCGTTGACTTGAGCATCCAAGACTTTAAAGCTCTACTTCGGCTTTACGTGCGTATTACAGCTGATGGCATGAAGCAAAACGATGATTCCATGATCGAAGCTGTATCAGAGGCGCGGGACTATCTAAGCAGAACACTGAAGTCTGGTACACCACTTTACGACGCGTACCTGGAACACTTACTCGAAACACTTATTGGGCAAGGAGAGGGCCATACCTCGGAACAAGGGAGAATACCAGACAAACTCACCTCAACGCGTGAAATGGCATGTCTGTTTAGGCCGCTGGCAATCTTGTTCGCCTTAAATCCCACTCCGCTCAATCCTGCTGAAGCTGGACGATTACCATCGTTACAGCGTGATGCGTGGTACAATATTGCGGTCCATGGCTTCAGCACGTTGTCGATTCAGGGAAAGCCGTATTTGCAAGACCTCCAAGTGTTCGCACAGTATACTTATCCACTCGTTGCGGCGGAAAGAGCAGATCGTTTGGAGAGCGATATCGATCTCAACACTGTACTTCGCAGAGGCAAAAGCTCTCCCGGTGCCAGTGACCGAGAAAAGGAAACAGCACGCTTACTTCCTCGAAGTGCTTCGGATATAGGGTCTTTGAACTATCCTGAGCTTATGTTTCTCCGCGCCAGTCATCTCTTAGAAACTCTTCGTGCAAGAAGCGGTGACTGTACAAAGACACTCACATATTTTGTAGATCCCCAGCTGAGGAGTGGCGGCATGGGCGCCTGCATGACAGCTCTGGCTATCGACTGTGTAGACAGCTACTTATCTGGAGGCGCTGAAACCCTGTCTGCCCCTTACGTTGCTAAGCAAATGTCTTCTACTTTTGAAGCTTGTTGTCATCGTATCGGAGCTGTGCAGAAAGCAGCATATACTTGCGTCGAACGCATGATTCGTCAAGTGCCCTCCGCCCTGTGCCATAAAACGGCCATCTTCACACTTCTAGATCTGCTCACCATCATGTGGACAAGCTGTCTGGCGGCGGAGACTGATGAGTACGACTGGAAATCAACTTACATAGCACCAAAGGGAAGAGTATCACTGCAATTATCGGACGACTTCGAGTTTAGACGACTAACTTTGCGTACCTTTCACTCCCACGCTAGAAGATGGGTTACCGAAGCAATGGGCCTAGCTCCACTCGACATCAAAGGTCTTCTGCAGGTTAGTAACAGATGTTCGCTCCAGAATTTCCTGTTGACGGATTGTACAGACCTACTTGTCCGACTACGGTGACGATGAAGCATTTGGCCACCTATCACTTGGACGCTCCTTTGCTCTAGAAATGGGCTCCAAAATTCCTTCCTCTGACCACCGACTAGGTAGGCCGATGCAGGTTGCAATATCTACGCCCGCTAAACGTGCTCAGGTTCCATAGACACAGAAATTGGTCTCAACATCAACACCGCGTCAGACTTCATGGCACAGTACACGACTCGTCAAGAGTATCGGTATACAGATCCCCTGCGCTTGGAAAGTCATGATGCGGAGGCGCGTCCAAGACGCAACCATGCGCTACAGTACGATTCGCTGAGCATACAAGATAACACAAACTCACCACTACCGAGAGAGCACAGTATTCCAAACATGGCTGAAGTCTTGCTTCGATTTGAAAGAGAGTTACATTCAAAGGCACGCGTGCCTATTAATGATTTGCGAGATACCCTAAAGAAAGCCGCCTCTTTACTTTGTCGCTCCGCTGGTGACCAAGCGGCGATTTTGGCACCCTTCGTTAGGATACCCTTTGTCAACTTTACCAAACACACTATCAAGTTTGGGCTTTCTTTGTGGATGGGTGTTATCAAGGAGAACCCTCGTATGGAACCTAGAATCCTCGTGGAGATTGTTGAATGCTGGCTGGGCACGATAAACAGAAAGCTAGGTATTTTCAGCGGGCGTCTTGGGTCAGCTGTCTGTCATCTCCTTGTGGAAGATATCGCTGACAGGAGTTTTAGTCACTTGGATCCGTTTTACGTGAAGGAGGAGTTTGCGCCTTCCGATCACGATCTCATTCAGAAACAACAACAGCGAGCGCATGACTTGATTGCGCCACACTACCGTATCTTACAGTTTTTGTCAAGTCATTACAATGCTACAAGGCTGACAAATGCTTCAACGGAGAAGGCCTATTTGCGCTTGCTGACAGCTACCTTTGACGGGATGCGGCATACAACCAGCCACCCCTTAGCAAGGGAGGTACACTTCCAGCTGATTGAGCTTGGACTTGAGGTTGTGCAGAATTCTAGACAACTGAATACCACGCAGAGGTGGAAGTTCAAAGATGCTTTGCTTTCCGCAGCGCTTGCGTGGTTTGCACAGCCGGCAAGGTAAGCATCACTAAACGCTAAGGTGCGCTTACTCACACTGTTAGGTGGACGTTCGGCGGCAATCGATTGCAGGTAAAGGCAGAAGTTCGTCTGCTCAACAAGATCGCAACAGGTTTGCACAGCTTGACCTCAATTGGAGCAAAACCGACTGGACCTTTTGTTTCCCTTCAGCCCAAACAAGACCTTCTGCAAGCGCTCCTAGCGAACGAACAGTCAAGGTTGATGGTCTGGCTCTTTCCGATGGATAATTCTCCTAAGCACCGCTTCAGCATTCGCCACCATGAACAGGTCCCCTCAGAGGTACTGTTTTCACCTTCTTGGGCCCCAACTAATACTAACCTGCACAGTCTACTATCGTCAGTCTCGTCGGCGTAGCTTGGAATGAAAACCCGGCAATCGCTGTGCAGATGTTAGCACGCTTCCAGGCACATGACGTTACAGCACACGTCAGGCAGCTCGTCCTGCATCGCACTGAGTATGTCATTGACGAGCCTGATGCCCTTGTAGTTCTACTCAAAAGTTCTCTGGCCGACGACGTTTCGTCGCATCTCAAGTACCTCCTTTACTGGGCTCCCGCTAATCCGATTACGGCCGTTACCTATTTTCTACCGGCATATGGCAACCATCCATTGATTATTCAGTACGCCGTGAGAGCGCTCGAACATCATTCTGTTGATGTTACCTTCTTCTACGTCCCTCAAATTGTTCAGACTCTTCGATACGACGTTCTTGGATACGTTGAGCGATACATCGTGGAGACTGCAAAATTCTCCCAGCTCTTTGCACATCAGATTATATGGAACATGAAGGCCAATGCCTATAAAGATGAAGATTCGGAAATAGTAAGTCTATCACCTGTGGGGGATCGTTGCGCAAGCCTAACCTATCGAAGCCCGATTCTGTAAAGCCGACGCTTGACAAGGTCATGGCCAGTCTTATTTCTAGCTTCTCAGAAACGGATAAGGCTTTCTACGAACGCGAGTTCACCTTCTTCAACGAAATTACTGGCATTTCCGGCAAACTGAGACCCTTCATCAAGCGACCAAAGCCTGAGAAGAAGGCAAAGATTGAGGAAGAGCTTCGACAAATCCAAGTTGAGGTTGGAGTCTACTTACCTAGCAACCCTGATGGGGTTGTCATTGGCATCGACCGCAAATCAGGCAAACCACTGCAATCTCACGCAAAAGCACCTTACATGGCAACGTTTCGCATTCGAAAAGAGCGAAGGGAAGACATGGAAGCCACCGAAGACCAGCTGAGTCGAGTCAACAGTTCAGGCAATACTCAAGGTCTTGATACATACGAGGTTTGGCAGTCAGCCATCTTTAAAGTTGGCGACGATTGTCGGCAAGATGTCCTGGCTTTGCAGATGATTGCCGCTTTCCGTGGTATATTCCATCACGTCGGCCTGCCTGTATATGTGTTCCCTTACCGCGTTACCGCCACAGCACCAGGTTGCGGTGTTATTGATGTGCTGCCTAACTCGGTCTCCCGCGATATGCTAGGTCGAGAGGCTGTCAACGGTTTATTCGATTGGTTCGTCAGCAAGTTTGGTGGCGAAGAGGCTCCAGCATTCCAAGCTGCACGTGGCAACTTTGTCCGATCCCTTGCAGCGTATAGCGTCATCAGCTACCTGTTACAGTTCAAAGATCGCCACAATGGAAACATAATGTTCGACGAAGCGGGACACATTCTACACATCGATTTCGGGTTCTGCTTTGATATTGTTCCAGGAGGTATCAAGTTCGAGCGGGCCCCATTCAAGCTTACCAAGGAGATGGTTGCTGTTCTTGGCGGCAGTATCGAAGCACCAGCTTTCCGTTTGTTCGAGGAGCTAGTCGTCAAGGCGTTCTTGGCCAGCAGACCTTACGTCGAGCAGCTCTGTCAACTTGTCATTTGTATGCTTGACAGCGGTTTGCCGTGCTTCAAACCTGAAACCATGAAGAATTTTCGAGATCGATTCGTCCTGGAGCGGAGTGAAAGGGAAGCGGCTGAGTATGCAAGGTACTTGGTCCACAAGAGCTTCCAAAACAACAGCACAAAGGTATATGACGAGTTTCAGCTGCTGACCAATGGCATTCCGTATTGAGTGGAACCACGGTTGGTTTCTTGTTTCATCCGATATGACGACAGAACCATGTAAAATACTACTTAAAATTTTAATACTTTTGTGTACCGTCTGATGATATGACTTTGTGCGTTCATTTGTTCTTTCTTAGTACAGTTCCAACAACTTGTATGCGCCCGACATCGGTGTACGCGGGCGAGCTGAGTTCTTCTCCAAACATATCCGGATGTAGTATCCTATAGCTTACCAACTCCACTCCATCAATCTTCTTCAAATATTCGAGGAGGGGGTCGTATCCGGGCATTCGATATGATATGGGGACGCCTGTATAAAGCATGAGATGCCCACCTGAGGCCAAAGCTTTCACACCCTCTTCCACGATGCGAAGTGGTAGAGCAAGGCCTTGCTGGCTGCCACCGGCGGCGTACATTGGCACGTCATCACCGTCTTCGACGGATGCAATGTATGGAGGGTTGCTAACGATCAAATCAAGGTCGTTTCTAGAAGCTACGGCAGAAAATAGATCCGATTGCAGGCAGGAGATCTTGCACTCTGCCATGGTAGCATTGATCTTGCCTAGGTCAAGAGCTTTGGGGTTCAAGTCCAAGCCAAAGACCTCAACTCCAGGATATTGACGAGCCATGTGGATGGCGCCCGCACCAGATCCACAACAGACATCGACAATGCATCGTGGCGGGCTTCTAACCGATAAGCGTTCAGTCTCCCGGGCCAGAAAGTCGAGAAAGAGGTACGTGTCGGGTCCGAAGAAGACAGCGTCAGATTGCGTGGTTGGAAATGCAGAGTGGATGTAGTAAACGGGCTTGGGGCTTCCGCTGGGATCACTGTGGGGCATGTAGAGGTTCGAGATGCGGTAAAGCGACTTGAGAGTGTTGCTGCCTTCTTCTGCTACAGTGATAATCGATGCATCGGACAGGCGTTGGCGCAATTCTG
>Ga0160429_1001949_pt1 | contig 11111 bp, 10 predicted proteins | sample SolpanmetagenomR_FD_108199 | JGI IMG/M metagenome (GOLD analysis project Ga0160429, IMG submission 108199) | Solar panel surface microbial communities from Lawrence Berkeley National Laboratory, California, USA - R | ecosystem: Engineered > Built environment > Solar panel > Unclassified ... | reverse complement strand
GCAGCAGCTCCAGCACCGCGAACTCGCGGTTGGTAAGGCTGATGGTGCGGCCCGCGCGCGTGACGACGCGGCCCAGCGGGTCAAGCACCAAGTCGGCCAGCTTCAGGGCCTCGGCGCCGGCCGGCCCGGCCGTTTTGCGCCCGATGATGTGCAGGCGCGCCAGCAGCTCATCAAAGGCAAAGGGCTTGCGCAGGTAGTCCACGGCACCTGCTTCGAGGCCGCCCACCACGTGCTTGCTATCGGTGAGGGCGCTGACAATGAGCACGGGCGTGGTGATACCAAACTCACGCAGATTGCGCAGCACGTCGAGGCCGCTCTGGCCGGGCAGCATCAGGTCGAGCAAAATGGCGTCGTAGGGCGTGGTGGCGGCGCGTTCCAGGCCCTCAGGGCCAGTGGCCGCCACGTCGGCCACGTGCCCGGCCTGCACTAGGCCCTGCTGCACGAAGCCCGCCAGCCGGGCTTCGTCTTCGACTACAAGAATGCGCATAAAAAGTGGCGCGACGGTAGCAGGCCGCGTGCAGATGATTAGCAGATGATTAATAGAATGGCGCCAGCCCGGGTGGCTCCGCCGAAAGCCTAAAAACGTCAGCCAGGTATTTCCGGCTGACGTTTTTAGGTATTTAAGTGAAGACTAGCGCACTAGGTATTTATTACCGCCGAGCGTCAGCGTTTCGGCCCGCACGATGCGCACCGGCGTAGTGGTGGCCAGTGCTTCGCCGGGGTGGGCGGTGCGCAGCGTGCCGGTGGCTTCGAGGCTAGCGCCGGCCGTGAGCTTGTCGGCCAGTTGCTCTACGGCGCGGGGCGACAGCTGCAAAATGCTCTGGTCGCTCATCACTAGGCTCTTAACTTCGCCGCGGGGCCCGCGGCGCAGCTCCCGGATGGTGCCCTTTACGGTCGCCGTTTCCTCGGTGGGCGCCGTGGTGGGGCGCACCGGGGGCGTGTCGCGCACGGTTTGGCCGCCGCTGGCCAGGCTCACGAAGTGAAAGCGACTGCGGCCGTCGGGCCCGGCCTGGCGAAAGCCCGTGACCGTGACACTGCTGCCGGCCTTCACGGCGGAGGTCAGCTGCTGGCCCAGGTGGCGCGGGAAGCGAATGGTATCGGGAGCGGCGCTGCCCGCGGGGCGCAGCACGAAGGCATCGTACACCTGCTCATCGTTGCGAGCCTGGTAGCTGGCTAGGGTGCCGCGCACGTCGCTCAGCACCTGCACCTGGCCGCCCTTCGGGCCAGGAGTGGGGCCGCCTTTAGGGCCGGGGCCACCAGGGCCCTGCTCGCCGCGGCGGCCGCCGGCGGGCGGGGGCGGCGGGCCGGCCGGGCCGCCAGCGGGCGGGGCCATGCCAGCGGCGGGGGCTGGCAGCAGCGGGGTGGCGGCGGCGCCATCCTTCGCGTTTTTAGAAGACTTGGTTTTGGTTTTAACTACCGTTTGCTGGGCGTGGGCGGCGGGGCCGGCGAGTAGCAGGGCGGCCAGCACGGCCACCGCAGAAAAGGACTTTTTCATAAAATCAGGAAAGAAAAATTGAGAGGAGAAAGCAGTGCGTCGTCGGACTCCGGTTGCCCTTTCGACGATACAAAATTTCCACCGCCCCCTGAGGTGGGCCTGAAGCCCACATTAATTTTTCTTCAGCCGCCTGGTCAGCAACCCCCATCCTGCGCAAGTTGCAGGCAATGCTTCGTCGAGCAAAAGTTACCGCCGCTCAACGCCTACTGCCCTAATGAGGAGCGCGTCCATGAAAGGCCCCGAAGCCGGGGGCACTACTGGGCGCGCCTTGGGCTCTGCAAAGCGGCTAACCATTGCCAGCTCAAAACGCACTCTCAGGTAAAAGCGGGCGGCTCTGGCCTGACCCTGGTAAATAGCTGGTACCCAGCGGTAAGATGTCTGCTGAAGTACTCGCCAAACCTCCTCGCTGCAGGCCGGCGACGGACTGTTGAGCACTGTGTAGTCGGTAGTGGACCCATCGGGCTGCACCACGTAGGAAAGTAAAAAATCGCCTTGCTGCTGCTGCTGTAAAGCTGCCACCGGGTAGCGAATGGCTTTCTGCAACGCTTGGCGGCGGCCCGCGCGGCTGCCCAGCAGGCCCGGGGCGCGGTTGGGGTGCACCAGCTGCCAGCTATCGTTGATGCGCAGCTCGTAGCGGGCCGTATCGGGCCGGCGATAGCTGATGCGGCTCGAATCGTAATTCATGCGCAACTCCAACTGGCCAGCCTCATCAAAGTACTCCCACGTGCCCGTCGGCTGCCCTTTCGTGAGGGTGCCCCGCTCAAGCTTACCAGCCTCACTAGGGCTTTGGCCGAAAGCTAACGTGCTGACCAATAGCAGGGAAAATAGGAGGCTATAACGTGTCATCAGCATGGCGCGCATGAAATAAAAAGGGTAGGCTGTAAAAGTACAGCCTACCCTTTTGCTTGGTTTGTGCCAGCAGCCGATAGTCTAGCCGGCGGCGATGGCCTTGCGGCGGCTGGGCTTGGTGGCGGGCTGGCGCTCCTCGCCTTGGGCTAGCAGCTCGTCGTCGCGCTCGGTCTTTTTCACCAGCCAGCTCACGCCGTAGAGGTCTTTGCGGCGGTCGCGCAGGTTGCGCACAGCGCCACTGGTATTCAAGTCTTTAAGGAGGTCCAAGTCCAGGTCAGCGATGAGGGTCATCTCCGTGTTGGGCGTGGCCTCGGCCACGATGGCGTCGTGCGGGAAAGCGAAGTCCGAAGGGCTGAATACGGCCGATTGCGAGTACTGAATGTCCATGTTCTCGACGCGCGGTAGGTTGCCCACTGAGCCGGTGATGGCCACGTAGCACTCGTTTTCGATGGCGCGGGCCTGGGCGCAGATGCGCACGCGCTGGTAGGCGTTTTTGGTGTCGGTCCAGAAGGGCACGAACAGGATTTTCATGCCCTCGTCGCTCAGAATGCGCGATAATTCCGGAAACTCCACGTCGTAGCACACCAGGATACCGATTTTGCCAAAATCGGTGTCGAAACACTTGATTTTGTCGCCGCCGCGCATGCCCCAGTAGCTCGCCTCATCGGGCGTTACGTGCAGCTTGTACTGCTCGTCCACGGTGCCGTCGCGGCGGCACAAGTAGCTCACGTTGTAGAGCTTACCATCTTCGTAAACCGGCATCGAGCCGGCAATTACGTTGATGTTGTAGCTCACGGCCAGCTCCATCATGCGCACCTTAATGGGCTCGGTGAAGGCCGCCATGCCCCGAATGGCCGCCGAGGCCGCCGTCTCGTTGGTCAGGGCCATCATGGGAGCGTTAAAAAACTCCGGGAACAGCACGCAGTCAGCCTTGTAGCCGCTCACGGTGTCCACAAAAAACTCAATTTGCTGGAAAAAGTCTTCCAGACTCTTAGTGGCGCGCATCTGCCACTACACGATGCCAATGCGCACGTTCGACTTCGGGTTGCCGATGAGCTTGTCGAATTCTTCATCATAGTACACGTTAATCCACTCCAGCAGCGTGGCGTAAGCCTTTGATTCAGAGTCGTATGGCAGGTAGCCGCGAATGATTTTACGTACGTAAAACTCGTTCGAGAGCTGAAACGTGAGAATGGGGTCCACGAGCTCCTTGTTGCGCACCATTTCCACGTACTTGGCGGGCGTCATCTCATTAGCATATTGGGCGTAGCCGGGAATACGGCCGCCGGCCACCATGGCGCGCAGGTTCAGGCTCTCGCACAGCTCCTTGCGGGCATCGTAGAGGCGGCGGCCCAGGCGCAGGCTGCGGTACTCGGGGTCTACAAATACATCGACGCCGTAGAGCGTGTCGCCCTCCGCGTCGTGGGTGTCAAACTTGCCGTTGCCGGTGATTTTGGCGTAGGTGTGCTTATCGCCAAACTTGCTGTAATCCACGATGATAGCTAGCGCAGCCGCCACCACGTCGCCGTTGTCCTCGATGCAAATCTGACCTTCGGGAAATTTCTTCAGCAGCGCGTTGTACTCATCCTGCGACCAGGCGCCCTCCATGTTGGAATACACCTTTTCCATAATGGCGTGAATGACCTTGAAATCGTTGCGGCGCAGCTGGCGCAGCACCAGCTTGTGGGCCGGCACAGCGGTGGGCGTCAGGCGCTCATCGAGGGCCGTGAGGGCGGGGCCTAGCTTACCGTTTTTTTTGTGGTGGTGCGCGCCGCCGGGGGCGGCCTTGCCGTTGGAAGAAGTAGCCATAGGAAGTAAAAAAGGCGAACTAAAGAAAGGGGGCAGCCGTCAAAATTACCCCCGAAAAAACCCGCCGGCGGCTAGCCAGCGGGGTCTATAACGCCTAAACGCCCGGATAGGTGCGCTTGTTTACTGCCGCACTATCCGGCGCGTGGCCGTGCCGTGGGCAGTTTGCACCGTTAGCAGCAGTACTCCGCGAAAGGCGCCGAAGGTATCGGCGCTCAGCAGCAGCACCCCGGCGGGGCTAGCCGGGTAGGCTTTACTAAATAGCTGCCGGCCAAGTAAATCGGTGCCCGATACGGTGAGGGGCCCACTGCTTGCGGGCACCACTAGCCGCAGCCCCGCGCCCACGGCCGAGGGGTTGGGGTAGGCGCTGAGTCCGGCGGCGGTGGCCGCGTCGCGGGCGGCTAGCCCCACAAAGCGCCGAAAGGTGTCGCGGTATTCTACGCTGGCAATCACCTCGGCGCCGCCCACGGCGGTAGTCGTGATGAGCAGCACCGGCACGTGCACGCCCTTGGCCAGCCACTTGTACTCGCGCACCACGGGCAGCGTAAGGCCCTGGCCCGGCGCACCACCCACGGCCAGGCTGTCGTGGTCGGCTAGGGTCGTAACGACCCGCAGGGTCTGAAACGTACCGAAGGGCGTCGTGAGCGTGCCCCAGGCATCGGGCTGGTTGGTGCGCTGGCGCTTCTGGCTGAAGTAGCCGCTGCTGGCCAGGGCTACTGGGGTGGTGAGCAGCGAGTTGCTGACCTCGGCCACGCTGCCGTAGCTAACGGGGAAGCGATAAATAACGTCTTGCTGGGCCCGGCTGGCGTAGGTCACGGGCACGGCCGTGCCGCTAAAGGTGCCACCGTAGCCCACCAATCGGTAGTCGGCGTTTGACACGGCCGAAAACTCCAGCGGGTCGGTAACGGGGAGCATGCCCGCCGCCGGCAGGCCCTGCGGCGCCACGAGCGTGGCCCGGGTATCGGGCCCAAAAAAAGCATTATTAAACGTGAGCTGTAGCAGGGTACCCGCGGCACTGCTCACGTTGTTGTAGCGCACCACGCGCTGCGCCGTGGCCACCAGGCCAGCGTAGTTCCAGGTCTGGTTGGCGCCGTTGCGGCTCAGGGGCGGCGCGTTGGCGGGGAGCACCGTGCTAGCCCGGCTCAGGCGCAGCGAGTCGCCTACCACCGGCATGTCGGCCGCCGTGATGCTAGGGGCAGTTTGGGCCAGCGTGGGGCTAGCCAGCAGCGTGAGGGGCAACAGTAGCGAGTAGGGGCGCATAGCAAGGGTAGCTTTCGGTTGAAAATCAGCCTAAAGCTACCCCTGCCCGATGCTTTCTGCCCCTCGGCCGGGCGGGCTACACGCCCGTCATCTCGGGTACCTGCTCGTCGGGCACGGGCACCACCAGGCGGCCGGCGGTGGCGGCCCTAATCTGAGCCACGCTCACGCCGGGGGCGCGCTCACGTAGCACAAAGCCGTCGGGCGTCACGTCGAGCACGGCCAGCTCGGTCACAATCTTCTTCACGCAGTGCAAGCCGGTGATGGGTAAGGTGCAGTCGGTAAGCAGCTTCGAGCGCCCGGCCTTATCCACGTGCTGCATGGCCACAATGATGTTCTTGGCCGAGGCCACCAAGTCCATAGCGCCGCCCATGCCCTTCACCATCTTGCCCGGAATTTTCCAGTTGGCAATGTCGCCGCGCTCGCTCACCTCCATCGCACCCAGGATGGTGAGGTCCACGTGCTCGCCGCGAATCATGCCAAACGAGTCGGCGGAGGAAAAAATACTGGAGCCCGGCAGCGTCGTCACGGTCTGCTTGCCGGCGTTGATGAGGTCGGGGTCAACCTCGCTTTCCGTCGGAAACGGCCCCATGCCGAGCAGGCCGTTTTCAGATTGCAGTTCCACGCTGATACCCGGCGGAATATAATTAGCTACTAGCGTAGGAATGCCGATGCCAAGATTTACGTAGGAATTATCCTGTACTTCCTGGCCGATGCGCTTGGCGATGCCGTGTTTGTCTAACATGGTAATTAACTTAAAAAATGAAGGATTAAAAATTAAAAGCAGAGGTAAAAAGCGCCACCGCCCCGCCTTGCCGAGCAAGGGTAGACGGCCGGCTTTTAATTTTTAATTCTCAATTTTTACTTGCTACCGTGCGCTGCTCAATGCGCTTCTCGTACTGCGCGCCCTGAAAAATGCGCTGCACGAAGATGCCCGGCGTATGAATCTGGTTGGGGTCGAGTTCGCCGGCGGGCACTAATTCTTCCACCTCGGCCACCGTTATCTTGCCGGCCGTGGCCATCATGGGGTTGAAATTGCGGGCCGTGCCTTTGTAGATGAGGTTGCCGGCAGTGTCGCCTTTCCAGGCTTTTACCAGGGCAAAATCGGCGTGCAGGGCCGTTTCGAGCAGGTACATTTTGCCGTTGAACTCGCGGCTTTCCTTGCCTTCGCCCACCTCGGTGCCGTAGCCGGCCGGGGTGTAAAAAGCCGGAATGCCGGCCCCGCCGGCCCGGCAGCGCTCGGCTAGGGTGCCCTGCGGAATGAGCTCCACCTCCAGTTCGCCGGCCAGCAGCTGGCGCTCAAACTCGGCGTTTTCGCCCACGTAGCTCGAAATCATCTTGCGCACCTGCCGCGTTTGCAGCAGCAGGCCAATGCCGAAATCATCGACGCCCGCGTTGTTGGAGATGCAGGTCAGGTTTTTAGCGCCGAGGCGCAGAATTTCCTGAATCGCGTTTTCGGGGATGCCGCACAGGCCGAAGCCGCCGAGCATCAGGGTCATGCCGTCGGTGAGGCCCGCGAGGGCAGCCCGGGCGTCGGCCACAGTTTTGGTTATCATGCAAGCAAGGATTTCGCGGGCGAAACCGGTGAGTGGGAAAGCCCGCAAGATAGGCTAGCCACCGAAACCAGCCGCTCGCTACTGAGCCACTGCCGCGGGCGGCGCGTAGTCGAGGGGCAGAAACTCGCCCATCTTTTCGAAGCCCCAGTAGGAGTCGGTGAACACGGCCAGCGAGTTTACCAACTGGCCGTTGGGCTCGATTTCGGCCTCGGGCGCCAGCAGCACCAGGCGCGACACCTGTCGGTCGTCGGCCTGCACTGGCGAGCCGGGTGGCCGGGCCAGCAGCTTGAAATTGGGGTCGGGGCCTTCTTTAAGGTACGTCACCTGCAAATAATCGCCGAACGCCAGAAACACCCGCTGCTTGTCGGCCGACTGGCGGCGCAGGCTGTCGATGGGCGCGGGGCGCAGGTACAGCACGGCCATGCCGCGGGGCTCCTCGGCCCACTGCGGCAGGGGCGCTTCTTCGGCCGTGAACTCGGAGAGGCGGCGGCGCTGGCGGCGCAGCAGGGCGTGCAGGCTGTCGCGGTTGGCCACCGCGTGGCGTGGCACTAGGCGCAGCCTCTGCGCCCGAAAACCCTCGGCTACCACCCGGTTGTCGTACACACTCCGCAAAAAGTGGGCTAGCGAGCCGTGGTAGGCGGCCAGGCGGTTGGCGGCCCAGCGCTGCTGCTGCGCTTTGGTGCGGGGTGTCATCTCCTCAAAAACCGGCTGGCCATAAAAGGTGACTACCTGCTGGGCAAAGCTGGAGCTGAACCGCAGGCCGTGGTAGTTGAGGCGGTAGCCGAGCGCGTTGTTCTCAATCGCGATGTATTTCAGGGCCGAGGCCGTGAGCTTATCCGTCTGCGCATCATAATCGACCAGAATATCCTGCGGATTGAGGATGCGGCACTGGGCAGAGAACGTGGTGCGGCCAATAAACAAGTCCTTGAACTTCTGGTAGTCGCTGGCCCGGTTGGGGCGCGGGCGCACCACTACTTCGCCAAGCTGGGTCGCCGGCGCCAGGCGCAGCACTACCTGCCGGGGGGCTCCCCCAACTACCACGCTTTGCTTAGCCAGGCGGTAGCCCACGTAGGAAGCCACCAGGCTGTAGCTGCCCGCCGGCACGTGCGGCAGCTCAAACGTGCCCTGCTCGGTAGTAGTGGTCCCGATGGTGGTATTGGCCAGAAAGACACTGGCGAAGGCCAGCGGCTGGTGCGTGGCCGAATCTTGCACCACGCCCAGCAGGCGGCCCTGCGCTAGCGCTAGCCCCGGCAATAGAAGGAATAGGACCAGTAAAAAGCGGGGCATAGCAGTGCGGGCTAAGGTAAGAAAGTTGCCCGCGCTAAGCTAGCGCGCAGAAGATGGGTAGCTGCTACCGGGCGGTCGCCGCGGGCGGTGCGTAGTCGAGGGGCAGAAACTCGCCCATTTTCTCGAAGCCCCAGTACTGGTCGGTGAACACGGCCAAGGGGTTGGCCAGCTGGCCGGTGGGCTCGATTTCCACCTCGCGCTGCATTAGTACCAATTGAGATACCTGGTGGTCCTGGGGCAGGGCCGGTGCGGGTCCGCGCGCGTAGCGCGAGGGCTGGGGGTGGTAGTTGGCATCGGGGCCTTCCAGCAGGTACGTCACTTGCAGGCGGTCGTGAAAACGCAGGAACACCCGCCGGCCGCCGGGCGCCACGCGGCGCAGGCTGTCCACGTGCAGCGGCACGGTGTAGAGCAGCATAAAGCTGGGCGGCACACTGGCCCAGCGCCCTACCGAATCCTGCTCGGCGGGCGAGAAGGCCCGGCGCTGCTGCACCAGCGCCCGCCGCAGGCTGTCGGCGCGGGCAAAGCGCGGGTTGGGCACAATGCGCAGGCGCCGCGCCACGAAGCCCTGGGCCGTGAGCTGGCTATCGCGCAGACTACGAAAAAAATGGGCGGGCGAGCCCAGGTAGGCCCGTTCGCGGTTGGCCAGCCACTGGCGGCGCTGGCGCTCCGAGCGGGGCGTCATCTCCTCAAAAACCGGCTGGCCGTAGAACGTGACCACCTGCTGGGCAAAGTTGCAGTTGAAGTGCAGGCCATAGTATTTCACGCGGTACCCTAGGGCCTGGTTATCAACCTGCACAAACTTAATGGCCCTGGCCGTGAGCTCGTTGGCTTCGGCGTCAAAGTCCACCAGCACGTCGTCGGGATTGCGGATACGACACTGGCGCGAAAACGTGCTACGGCCCAAAAACAGCTCGGTGAATTTTTGGTAGTCGCTGGCGCGGTTGGGGTTGGGGCGCACCACCACTTCGCCGAGCTGGTTGGCCGTGGGGGCTAGCCGCAGCGTCAGCTGCTGCGGCGCCTCGGTTACCTTGATAGTTTGGCGGGCTAGCCGGTAGCCCACGTAGGAGCCCACCACATCGTAGGTGCCAGGCGGCACTTTCGGAAACTCAAACGTGCCCTGCTCGGTGGTTGTAGCGCCCAGCGTGGTATTGGCCAGAAACACGCTGGCGAAGGCTAGCGGCTGGTGCGTCACCGAATCTTGCACCACGCCACTCAGGCGGCCCTGGCCCAGGGCCAACCCCGGCAGCAGCAGCAGAAAAAAAGCCAGTACCGTGCGCATAAGAGGCGTTTACCCAAGAGGCCAGGCAAAAGTTGTGCGCGGGCCGCGCCCGGCTAGCCTACTTGGCGGGTGCCGAAGCGGGCGCGGGCGGCTGGTAATCGAGGGGCAGAAACTCGCCCATTTTCTCGAAGCCCCAGTACTCGCCGGTCGATACGTCGGCCGGGTTGCGCAGGGCGCCGTTGGGCCGAATTTCGGCTTCCTTGGCTTGCAGGCGCAGGCGCGATACCTCGCGCTTGGTGGGGTAGGGCTGCTTGCGCGGCTCGGGGCCCAGCGTGGCCATTGGGGTGGTGTAATTGGCATCGGGGGCCTCTCCGAAGTAGGCCACTTGCAGCTCACCCGTGAAGCGCAAAAACACTCGGCCATCGGTGCCCACGCGGCGCAGGCTGTCGAGCGGCCGGGCGGCGGGGTAGAGCGTGGCAAAGGCGGGGTCAATTTTGTTTAATACTTCCACCGAGTCCTGCTCGGCATCGGTGAGCGAGCCGGCCGGGCGGCGCGTGAGCGGCTCCAGCCGCGCAAAGCGCGGGTTGGATTTGATGCGCACCTGCTGGGCCAAAAAGCCATTGCCCCGCAGCTGGCCCGCGTATACGCTGCGCAAAAAGTGCGGAAACGAGCCCAAGTAGGCCGTGGCGCGGTTGGCGTCCCACTGCCGCTGCTGAGCCGCGTCGCGGGGCTTCATTTCCTCAAAAACCGGCTGGCCGCTGAAGGCGATAAAATCGGTTTCGGGGTTGTAGGTGAAGAACATGCCGAAATACTTGAGGCGGTAGCCCAGCGCTTCGTTCTCAACTTGCACAAAGTTTTTGGCCGCCGCCGTCAGCTCCCTGGTCGAGTCGTTGGTATAGACCACAATGTCCTTCGGGTTGGTGATGTGGCACTGCTGCGAAAACGTGCTCTCGCCCAGGAAAAAGTCGCTGAATTTCTTGAAATCCTCGGCCCGGTGCGGGTTGGCTTCCACCACCACTTCGCCCAGCTGCGGCCCGGAGGAGGCTAGCAGCAGCGTTACCTGTTGCGGCGCGGCGCCCTTGCCCACCGTAATGGCTTGCTTGCTAAGCTTGTAGCCCACGTAGGAGCCCACCACGTCGTACGAGCCGGCGGGCACCTTCGGAAACTCAAACCGCCCCTGCTCATCGGTCGTCGCCCCGAGCGTAGTATTAGCCAGAAACACGCTGGAAAAAGCCAGCGCCTGGTGCGTGGCCGAGTCCTGCACCACGCCACTGAGGCGGCCCTGGCCCAGGGCTAGCCCCGGCAGCAGAAAAAGAAGGAAAGCAAGCGTTTTGTGCATAGTAGCCAGAAATTAGAGGGGTCGCCCGCCACCCGGCCGGCGGCCGGCGAAGCCAAGGCAATAGTCGGGCCGGGCGGCGAGGCCTAGCGGCCGAGTACCGCCCGCGTAGCCTGCGCATCGCGCGCCAGCTGGGCCGTGAGGGCTGCCAGGCCGTCGTATTTCTCTTCGCCCCGCAGCCAAGCAACGAACTCCAGCGTTAGTAATTGCCCATACAAATCGCCGCTGAAGTCAAGCAGGTTAACCTCAATGGTTTGCGCTAGCCCCGCGCCAATCGTGGGCCGCACCCCAATGCTGAGCATGCCG
>Ga0160429_1001948_pt1 | contig 11123 bp, 9 predicted proteins | sample SolpanmetagenomR_FD_108199 | JGI IMG/M metagenome (GOLD analysis project Ga0160429, IMG submission 108199) | Solar panel surface microbial communities from Lawrence Berkeley National Laboratory, California, USA - R | ecosystem: Engineered > Built environment > Solar panel > Unclassified ... | reverse complement strand
TTCGGCGCGACGAGGTGGCGGATCGGCCCCAGCGCCGCGATGTCCCGGTGCAGGCGCGCGTCGTAGTGCGTCGGCGAGTGCAGCCAGAGCCCGCCGTCGTGCAGCCGGACGACCGTCATCCGGACCGGGAGCGGAATGCCGAGGGCGCGCAACGGGCCGCTGTCGACGATCCACACGCCGTCGGCCACGGGCTTGAGCACGTCGAGGGGGGGATAGGTCGCCTCGGGCAAGAACCGAAACCTCTGTCGATCGTCCGGGAAGGGAAATCCCCCCGCACCAGCCCGACAACCCGAACCGGCACACCGGATTTCCCGGATGGATCGACGCAGATGCTCCTCTTCCCGCCTCTTCCCGCCTCTTCCCGCCTCTTCCCGCCTCTTCCCGCCTCTTCCCGCTCCTACGCTCCCACATAGTCCGGCGCGGCCGGATCGGCCGGCCGGGTCTGCAGGGCGCGCAGCAGCGCGATCGCCAGACCGAGGATCGTCAGCACGTCGCAGGTCAGGCCGAAGACAGAGCCGACCAGGAGGTTATGACCGGCCCAGCACAGGGAGGCGCCGAGGAAGAGCAGGCGCATGGCCTGGGGCGCCTCGTTCAGGCGCGCCGTGGTGGCGAGCAGGGTTCCGAGTGCCGCGCAGGTGGACGGCCAGCCGTTCCACGTGACGAGCGTCAGGCAGGCCGCCGCGAGCGTGCTCGCCGCGAACAAGGGCCGGACCCAATGGCTACGGCCCGGCGCGCCCACGCAGTGCAGCGAGACGAGGCTCTGCATCACAGAGATGGCACACATCGCCATGCCGGTGAGCGCTCCGAGCGTCAGGTAATGAGCGCCGAAACACGCCGCGCAGGCCGCCGACGCCAGGAGAATCCGGTCCCGGCACGGCATGATGCCCGCAGTAAAGCCCAGACAAAGACCCAGGGACCCGAACAGGTCCAGGTGCGTCACAGCCGAAGCAGACCAGGAATACAGACAATCGAGGGCGTTCATCGTCAGCGCTCAGCCGGCGCGGATGCGCCGTTCCTGCCGGTTGCGCTAGGTTTTGATGGTAATCAGATCGTTAACGTTGCGCCGCCGGATACGCAGGACGGCGTCGGCGTGACCGCAGTGCCGCAATGCTCGACCGGTGTCGGGCCGGTCTTCCCCGCCGGGGTGGAGATGACCCAACCGCGGCCGAGTGAGGGACCGCTCGCAAGGCCAGCCTCCATGCGGCGTCCGCGGCTCAAGGTGGCAGCGTCCGAGGCGCTTCGATACGAAGTATTCGACCCCCTTATCGACCTCCGATACCTAATTAACATAGATCAATAGCGGGGTCAGACAATCCGGATTGGGGAACAATGCCTGCAGCATCCGGTTTCCAGGGCATTCAATTCGGGGCGACACCGTGGTCGATCGGGCCGCGGTGCGTGCGATCGTGCCCGATTTCGGTGGCGTGACTCAATTCTCCCATGCAACTTCCGACGAATGACGATGCGCATCCCGTGGCCCAGCGCTTCCGGGATTTCATCCAGCATGTGCCGTTCCCCTGCGTGGGCGCCAAGTCCGCGCTCTCCCGCGGTCAAATGAAGGTGATCGTCGCCCGCGACATCACATCCGGCTGGGACGATACCCGCATCTATCCGGCACTCCTGGCCTTCATCTGCCGGTACCGCGCGCAGCCGAGCCTGTTCCAGAGCTTCGTGGTCCTGTTCGAGGGCCCCCGCACCCTGTCGGAGGAGGCCTTCGAGTCGTCCTTGTGGGAGCGGGTCCAGTCGCTCTCCGACAAGGACCGGTGCCTCGGCCAGGCCTACGACCCCCGCGTCGCCTCGGATCCGGAGGATCCGCACTTCTCGCTGAGCCTCGGCGGCGAGGGCTTCTTCCTGGTCGGCCTGCATCCCGGCGCGAGCCGCCGCGCCCGGCGCTTCGAGACACCGGCCTTGGTGTTCAACCTGCACGATCAGTTCGAGCGACTGCGCACCGAGGGGCGCTACGAGCGGCTGCGCAGCTCCATCGTCGCCCGCGACGAGGCCTGGACCGGTTCGATCAATCCGATGCTGGCCCAGCACGGCCAGCTCTCGGCCGCCCGGCAATTCAGCGGTCGCGCGGTCCCCGAGGAATGGGCCTGCCCGTTCCGGCGCGGTGAGGCACCACCCGCCTGGGACGCGAGGCAGGTGGCCGAGGATCTCTCGTCCGGCGCCTTCGTGGCGCGCCGGATGGACAGCTGAGGACCGGCCGATGACGCGATCCGAACCGTTCCCCCAGGACGAGGCCGCCGTGCTGGCCCTCGCTCGGGCCGTCCGGGAAACCGGCTACGCCTTCACCACGGTGACCCCGGCGACCCACGCCCACGTCAACGCCCGCCCGCGGAACGCCGAGGCGCGGACCCTGCGCGACGTGTTCGGCTGGAGCCGGCCGTTCCGCGCCGAGGTGCTCCCCGAGCCGATCCTGCGCCTGATGCGGGCGGCCGGCGCCGTCATCGAGGATGGCCCGCTGCTGCGGCCCACGATCCGGTTCTCCAGTCTCGACGGTGAGATGCTGGCCCACTCGTCCTATCCGCCGAACGCCGCCGATGCGGTCTTCTTCGGTCCCGACACGATGCGGTTCGCGGCGGCCGTGATCGACCACCTCGAGAGCCGCACGAACCCGGTGCGCCGGGCCGTCGACATCGGCTGCGGCTCGGGCGCCGCCGGCATCTGCATCGCCAAGCGTGCGCCGGGGGCCGAGGTCGTGCTGGTCGACATCAACCCGGCGGCCATGCGGGCGGCGCGCGTCAACGCGCGGCTCGCCGGGACCGAGGGCGTCTCTGTCCGCCGCAGCGACATGCTGCGCGATGTCGAGGGTCGGTTCGACCTCATCGTGTCGAACCCGCCCTTCATGATCGACGCCGCCGCGCGCGCCTATCGTCATGGCGGCGGTCCGCTCGGCGCCGGCCTCTCCCTTGCCGTGGCGGAGCAGGCCATGGAGCGGTTGGCGCCGGGCGGCAGCCTCGTCCTGTTCACCGGCGCGGCGATCGTCGAAGGCGAGGATCCGTTCCGCGAGGCCGTGACCGCGCGTTGCACCCGCGCCGGCCTGGACTGGACTTACCGGGAGTTCGATCCGGACGAGTACGGCGAGGAACTCGCGGACCCCATCTACGACGCGGTGGAGCGCCTCGCCCTCGTCGTCGTCACGGTGACGCGACCATGAGCGACGAGTTTCTCCGGGACGCCCTCGCGGGCCTGACGGCCGAGCCGAAGTCGCTGCCGGGGAAATATCTCTGGGACGAGACCGGCTCCGATCTGTTCGACAGGATCTGCCACAGCGCCGACTACTATCCGACGATCCAGGAGACGGCCCTCCTGCCCCAGGCGGCCGCGGACGTGGCCCGCTTGGTCGCGCCCGGCGTCACCGTGGTCGAGTTCGGCAGCGGCGCGAGCCGCAAGATCCGCACCCTCCTCGACGCTCTGCCCGATCCGTCCGCCTACGTGGCCATCGACATCTCCGGCGAGTACCTGGAGGCCGCGATCCGGCGGCTCGCACCGGATTACCCGGGCATCGCCATGGTGCCGGTCTGCGCCGACTACTCGAAGCCGGTCCGGCTTCCGATCTCGGCCGGGCCCGGCGGGGTCCTGGGCTTCTATCCCGGCACCAGCATCGGCAATTTGGAGCCGCGGGAGGCGGGCTTGTTCCTGGAACGCGCCCGCCAGACCCTCGGGCCGAGCCTGTTCCTGGTCGGCGCGGACGGGACGAGCGACCCCGAGCGCCTGCAGCGCGCCTACGGCGCCGCCGACGGCCTGATGGCCGCGTTCCACGGCAACATGCTGACCCGGCTCAACCGGGAACTCGGCGCCGATTTCGACCGCGACAATTTCCGGCACGACATCCGCCTGTGCCACGATCCACTGCGCGTGGAGGCCCGTCTCGTGGCGACCCGGGCCGCCTCCTACCGGCTGGGCGACCGGACCATCACCCTCGCGGCCGCGGAAGGCATCCGGACCGACACGTCCCACAAGTACACCGCGGACGCGTTCCGGACGCTGGCGGCCGCGAGCGGCTGGACGCCGCGTGCCCTCTGGCAGGCCGAGGGCGGCAGCTTCAACCTGCACCTTCTCCAGGCCGAGGCCTGATCCGACCGTGCCGCGTGTGGGGAGTCACACGGCCTGGATCGGCGCGTGCTTGCCGTCATGGGCGCCCGCCGATTCGAGGCTCGGCGCCTCCGCGGCGCGCTGCTGATCCCGCCGGGGCGGCGGATAAGTCGTCAGCGGACGCCAGGGCGTGGCCTGGGTCCCCAACCGGACGCTGGCCGGCCGCAGCGACATCCAGACCGCGACGGCCATCCAGGGAACGACGAAGAAGACGAAGGCGGCAAGCCCCACGGCGGCCCTCCACGGCACAGGTATCGGCCGGGAGAACGCCGGAGCGGCCGCGGGGGATCCGCCACGGCGGCATCCATGGTCCGGCGATGTGGCGCCGCACGCCCTCCCGCTGAGACGTGATCGCCCCGCGCAACCGGCATGGCCGTGGGTCCGCCGATGCCCTCCGCCGGGGCGATCGCTCCGACGGTGGCCCGTGTCCCGAGCGCCATGCAGTGCACGTCGAAAGCCGGCCCCATGCAGGCCAGCCTCGGATGCGCGTCAGATCCCCGACCGTCCGGTCGGGCAGCGCAGACCGAAGGCTTCGCGTCGCTCAGAGAGGAGCGCTCGCGCGAAGACCGATCCCCCGTGGTCGATCAATAGGGGACGCGATCCTGCTTCTGCGCATACTTCTTCCAGACCTCGACAGCTTCGGCCCGCATGATCTGCTCGGTCGGGATCGACCGGTCACCGACGTCCTTCTTGAGTTCCGCATAGATCATGCTGTCGTCGAAGCCGCCATATTCCAGGGCATCTTCGACCTGCGCGGCATAGTAGACCCGCTTGATGCCGGCCCAGTAGGCGGCCGCCATGCACATGGGACACGGTTCCGCACTGGTGTAGAGCGTCGCGTCGCGGAGCTTGAAGCTGCCCTGGGCCTTGCAGGCCTTGCGGATGGCCTCGATCTCCCCGTGCCACGTCGGATCGTTCTCGGCGACGACGCGGTTGGCACCCTCGGCGATGATGGCGCCATCCTGAACGATCACGCAGCCGAACACGCCCCCGGCGCTGTCGATCAGGGAGGTCTTCTCCGACAGCGCGATCGCGCGGGCCATGAATTCATCGTGCGTGTCAGACATCTGAACTCCCAATCGCAGCAGAACCGCTTGCCCGAGCATCCGCGGTGACAGAACCCGTACGACCGACACAGACGAACCGCGGACGCCCTTATTCGCGATACCGGGATGTCGGCGCGCCGCAACAAGCGGGAGCGTGCCACAGGCCCCGTGCATATCGAGTCGTGTCAGTCGGTATCGACGCATGCCAGCCGCGGCGGACATCGGTCCGCGCCACCGCCTGCCGCACCTATAAATATGGCGGCCAGATCCTCGTCAACGTCGAGCGGGGATCAGCAACGATGTATTCGTTGCTATATACTTATACGCGAAAATATTGGTCGAATAACATCGAACAATTGTCCATACGCCCCTCGAAAGGTATCTGCAAGAAATCCCCGCCGCAATCGAATCCTCGTGGGGGACCGGTTTCCGCGAGGCTGAGACGCAGGGACAAGAAAAATTCGCTGCGGCACCCGCTCGGTCGACGGCACCTCCCCATGGACGGATCGGGGCGCCCTCCCCCGGACCCATCAACGGTGGCGCGGGTCGGCCCCCTCAACGGAAGCCGCCCCGCACCGCCGCGGGCCTGACCTGCCGCCGAGGATGCGCCGCCCTTGAGGCGGAGGAGCGCCCGATACGACCGACCTTAGGCAGCCGATCATCCCGCCCGGCATGATCGCCGGCCACCCGATATCAGGCCGGCCCGGGGGCTCCCGCGATGCCGGCCCCCGGAGCGGTCAGGCACGCTCGGCCCGCAGGTCGCGCGGCGACAGGCCGAAACGCTTACGAAAGCCGCGGTTGAACGTCGGGACATCGGTGAAGCCGCACGCGTAAGCGATCGTGGCGATCTTCAGCTTGTCGTCCCGCGGTGTCTCCAGCCGCCGTCGCGCGAGATCCAGGCGCGCGTCACGGATCGCCGCCGCGATACCGTCGGAATCCGCGAAGGCCCGGTACAGGCTGGACCGGGATATGCCCAGCGCGACTGGTATATCGCTCGGGTTGAGAGCCGGATCGTGCATCCGGCGGGCGATATGCGCGTGGGCGAGGGACCGGACGGCCCCTTGCGATACCTTCGCGCCGGCCCGGTCCGCCGGGTCGCCCACGAGGCACCCGAGCAGGTGCAAGGCCCCGTCCACCGCCGCCTGGGCTTCCTCCTCCGTCATCCAGGCGACCGACCGGGCGATCGCCCGCAGGCGTGGGCCGAACTCGGCGCCCCCCGCCTGCGCCCCGATGCTGCGGCCCAGGAGCGCATCGGCGCGGCCGACCCGCGCCTCGAAGGTCTCCCGCGGCACGACGAGGCGGATCTCCTCGTAGTTGCTCTGTGTGCCGGCCACCAGGGGTTGTGCCCGCGACAGGAAGCTGACGTCGCCGGCATGGAGTTGCGCCCCCCGGCCGCGCTGCTCCTGATACCCGATGCCGTCGACCGCGAGGCCGATCACCACCATGTCCCGGGCGTTCCGGTCGATGTGGCGGGACCTGACCGTCACCCCGACCGGGCTGCTGATCGTATGGGTCAGCAGCCAGTGCGCCGAGGCGACGGTGAGGCGCCGGGCGGCGAACCGCTCGCGCGGGTGCGGGCGCGCGATCTCGCCGAAGCGGGCCAGGGCCGTGCATCGCCAATACTCGAAGGCGCGCTGGGGCTCGATGTGCTGCGTCGACTCGACGAGGCTCGGGACGATCGCCGGGCTGGACACGTATCGGGCTCCCGCCGCCGCCCGCTGACTCGGCCGGGCGCCTGCGCGACGTTATTGTCCGGATGTTGCGGGACTGACAACAGGAGAGGGTTCCGCCAGTGCCAATCGTGAACGGCCCATGTCTCGTGCCGTTCAGAGCTGCATCAATCCCACGAGGCTGTATCGCCCCTCCGCAACCCATGTCGTCTTTGGCGCGGCGCTCTTCCGCTGAAGTCACGGGCGGGCGTGGCGCGCGCAGATCTCTCTAGACGCGCACGCGACGATCGTATTTCAGGAATCGCCAGGACGTCATCATCTCCCTCGAACGGTCGGAACACCTCGACCGAGAGGCCGATCCTCAAGTGTTTTGAGCGACGGTTTCGCCGGAGAGCCCGCGCGGCCCGACGAGGAGCAGCGCCATGCTGGCCATGAGGACGGCCGTGATCACCGCGAACATGCCGTGGGGACCGTAGGCCGAAAGGGCGGGCAGCAGGACGAAGGGTGCCATCGCGGAGGCGATCCGCCCGCCCGCCCAGGCGCAGGTCAGGATCGACGCCCGACGCGACGTGGGCAGCAATTCCGTCGCGTAGACCGCCAGGAGGGCCCCATAGGTCGCCGCCGCCGTATTGAACGCGATCCCGACGAGAACCAGCGTGCGGAAGGTGTCGCTCGCGGCGAAGGCCGTGCCGAGGATCGCCATCGATCCGGCCAGGACGGTGAGGCAGGCGCGGCGTTCCAGCCGGTCGATCACCAGCGCGGTCAGGAGCGTCCCGAGGGGCGGCCCCAGCATCGACAGGGCCGCGAAGACCAGGGATTGATCGACCTTGAAGCCCTTCGCCAGCAGCACGACGGCGCTCAGCAGCGGGAAGCCCAGCGTCGCCCAGGGCGCGAGGGTGTAGAGGGTCACGAACAGCGCGGTCCGACGCATCACGGGCCGCTCCGTCCGGAGCGCGCCGGTCTCGGCCGGCACCGGCCGGGGCGGCTCCGGGAGCTCGCCTGCCGGAGCGGCGGCCGGCTTCGCCCGCGCGGCGGATTCGAAGCGTCGGCAGGCCCGGTCGGCCTCGGCAGCGCGCCCCGCCGCGGCGAGCCAGTGCGGTGATTCCGGCACGCGCGCGAACAGCGCGGCCGCGAGGGCGGCCAGCACCGCTCCGAGGATCAGCGCCCAGCGCCACGGCTCGATCCCGAGCGGCGCGGCCGGTGCGAGGGCCTGGATCAGCAGGATCACGGCCGAACCGCCCAGGAAGCCGATCCCGGCGCAGACCATCAGCATGGCACCGCGTCGTCGCGGCGGCATCACCTCGGCGAGATAGGTCGCGATCAGGGGCGGGAAGCCGCCGATCGCGAAGCCCGACACCGCCCGCGCGATCGTGAGCGACGTGAGACCCGGGCTCATCGCGGCGGCGACCGAACCGATCGCCATCAGCCCGAGGGACATCTGCAGGGCGCGCCTGCGCCCCAGGCGATCGCCCAGCAGGCCGAACACCGGCGCACCGACAGCCCCGCCGGCGAAGACGGAGGCCAGCAGCAGGGACAGGCTCCCCCGCGGCAGGCTGTGGGGCGGGGCGAGAAAGATGGCCGCGAGGGCGTTGCTCAGGGCGACCTCGGCGATATCGGTGAACAGGCCGAGCGTGCTGAGGGCGAGGATCGCCACGTGGAGCCGGTTGATCGGCAGCGGATCGAGTCGCCGCGTGATCGCCGCGACGGACCCGTCCCGGCCGACATCCAGTCCGCCGGGGGCGGTTGGATCGCCTATCTGTGCCCTGACCACGTACGTCGTCTCCCCCGAGCCGCGGGTGCGCCTCCGGCGCGCCGAGGACGGCCGCGTCCCGTCCGTGCTCCTTACCGCAAAGCGCTGTCCTTGGCGGCCGGATGATCGCCGCGGCGCCCGATGGCGTTCGGCCGGGCGTTCCGGAGAGCGCCCGGGCTGCGTGATGGCCGGGCCCCCGGCGGAACCGGGACCCTCCGAGCCGGCGTGGGCTCGCCGGTGCGTGCACCGATCTCGCGCCCGGATCGCGACGCTGCGCGCCGGCCGGCGGCGCGGGACGCGTCGACCCGACCGCGCGCACGGATATCGCGCGACGTCCCGCGACCCCGGATGCGTCCGCGCTCAGTTGAGCAGCGGATTGGCCCGCAGCCGCGACACGGCCAGATCCACGAACGTCCTCACCTTGGCCGGCGCCTGCCGCCCCTGCGGATAGACCACGTGGATCGGGAGCGGCGGCTCTTCGCGGTCGGCGAGCACGACCTGCAGGCGGCCTTCGCGGAGGGCGGCGCCGATCTGGTAATGCAGCACGCGCGTCAGGCCCCAGCCGGCGAGCGCCGCGGCGATGCCGGCCGCGTTCGTGTTGCTCTGCAGGGTGGGATGGATGGTCACGCGCTCGTCGCGCGCGAAGCGCCATTCCGGCGACGCCCAGGCCCCGGTCGAGAGGGCGATGCGGTGATCCTTGAGGTCCGCCGGCGTCTCCGGGATCCCGTGCCGCTCGAAGTAGGCGGGCGAGCCGCAGATGACGCGGCGCACGGCGCCGACACGAGCGGCCGTCAATCCGGAATCCGACAGGTGGCCGATGCGGATGGCGACGTCGATGCCCTCCTCGACGATGTTGACCGGGCGGTCGACGAACAGCGTCCGCGCCACCATGGTCGGGTAGGTGTCCAGGTAGTCGGTCACCAGGGGCAGCACGTGCATCTGGCCGAACAGGAGCGGCGCGGTGACGGCGAGCGTCCCGGACGGGGTCGCGTAGGATCCCGCGGCCGCGGCCTCCGCCTCGACGATGTCGGCCAGGATGCGTCGACAATCCTCGTAGTAGCGCCCGCCCACCTCCGTGAGCTTCACCGAGCGGGTGGTGCGGACGAACAGCCGGGCGCCGATGGCCGCCTCCAGCGCCGCCACGGCGCGCGTCACCGCCGGGGGGCTCAGGTGCAGGAGCCGCGCCGTCTCGGCGAAACTCGCCGTCTCCGCGACCTTCGCGAAGACGCGCATGGCCTGCCAGCGGTCCATGACCTCGCCCCTCCGTCGCCGTGACGCTGACAGCCGCTCACCGGATCGCACCGTGCCACGGTCGCCGGGCGGTCCGTCGCAGGCGCGGACAATACCGCCCGGCATCGCCCGCGGCCACGTCCGGCCCGGTTGCGCGGCGAGGCCTCGCCACGGGGGATTCGGGTGATCTGACCCGCCCCCTCATCCGACGGGCCGCAGGCCGCGACGGTCAGAGCGCCAGATGGACGGGACCGCTTCCCTCGGCCGGCACGGCGGAGCAGATCAGGACCTCGTCCGCCGCCGCCGGCGCCGTGGGCTCACGCCCGTAGGTGACCGCGCCGGCCAGGAGCTTGGTCCTGCACGACCCGCAGCTGCCGCTCCGGCAGCTGAACGCCGGGCTCAGGCCACGGGCCTCGGCGAGTTCCAGGAGCGTACCGGCCTCGGGCGTCCAGCGCGCCTCCTTGGAGGCGTTCAGGAAGGCGACTGCAACCGGCCCTGCCGCGGCGGGCGGCCGCTGCGGCACCGCGGCGCCGGCCGGTGCGCTCCGCATCAGCGCGGCCGGACCGAACGCCTCGGCGTGGATCCGGTCATCCGCGATATTGAGGCCGCGCAGACCGTCGTAGAGTGCCTGCGTGAACGCCGGCGGCCCGCAGAGATAGAAGTCGTAGTCGCCGAACGGCAGGACGCGCGCGAGCAGCCCGGTATCGATCCGGCCGGCGGCGTCGTAGTCGATGCCGGCCACGGCGTCTCCCGGATCGCTCAGCACGCGCACGATCCGGACCGCGCCGCCCGCCGCGGCGGCGAGGCCGGCCAACTCTTCGGCGAAGGGCCGGTCCTCCCGGGATCGGGCGGCCTGGATCAGGATGGTCGGCCGGATGGCCCGGGTGCGCAGGCCCTCGTAGACCACGTGGCGCAGCATCGCGAGGAGCGGCGTGATGCCGACGCCGCCGGCAAGCAGCACGGCCGGCCGCGCGACGTGCGCGTCGAGGGTGAAGCCGCCGGCGGGCGCCCGCGCCTCGACCACGTCGCCCACCCGGAGGGTGTCGTGCAGGTGGCCCGACACGGCGCCATCGCGCTTCACGCTGATCCGGTACGCCGCGTCCGAGGGCGCGACAGAGAGCGTGTAGGTCCGGACGAGGGGCTTGTCGGACCCCGGCAGGGTGATGCGGATCGGCAGGTGCTGCCCGGCCCGATGCGGGACGAGCCCGAACCCGTCCGCCTGCAGAAGGTGAAAGGAGCGGATCGCGCGGCTCTCGTCCACGATCCTGCTCACCCGGAACGGGCGCCAGCGCGTCGCGCGGTCGGCGGCCCGGAGCCGGTCGGCCGCCTCTC
>Ga0160429_1001947_pt1 | contig 11124 bp, 9 predicted proteins | sample SolpanmetagenomR_FD_108199 | JGI IMG/M metagenome (GOLD analysis project Ga0160429, IMG submission 108199) | Solar panel surface microbial communities from Lawrence Berkeley National Laboratory, California, USA - R | ecosystem: Engineered > Built environment > Solar panel > Unclassified ... | reverse complement strand
CATCACGTCCGGACGTCGTATATCATAGGCAGATAACATCGGGGAGCGTCTAGGAGATTCGGAACGTATCAAAGGGACAAGGCAGCACTTACCTACGGCTCGGCTTCTCGTTACTGGTGACTCCGATATTGTATCTCTTCTCGTGGTTGAGGATGCTTTCCAAGTTCATGGCTCCGGTCTTAGCTTGGGTCCGTAACGTGTCTTGCGCGATAAAGCTCGTCGACGGGGACAACGTGTAGACCGAGCGTAGTGAGAGCAGAGTTCGTCAGTCGGAGTCGTCGAATGCGAGCTTTCGATGATTGTAGAGGATTGGCTCAAAGAAGGAGGGTCTGTGTTGAGTAGTATCCAGATTATCTGTGTTGACGGTCAGTGCGCGGTTACAGTGTTGATGTTGACATGGTGCACAGTCAACACCTCTGAACCTTCTCGAAAGACTTGATCCTGAGCCAGAAGATGAGATCTGGATGTAAGGCCTCTGAAACGAATATGATAATTACGTTGAAACGACTAGGACAATGGTGATGACGGAGAGCGTCATCATAACCTTTCCCGGCACATCCCCAATATTTTCCGCAGACACCACCTTGACGGACGCCAAACGCCTTGCCCGAGCCCAGTCTCTGTAGCGGGGCCATGATTGCAACCCCTTAAAATGGCCATTGCAGAGTCTTCCAATTACCAGGAGTACCGGGCCAATTTTCCCAAACACACTGTCGCAACGCCAACCCACCAATGAAAGATCAATTGTATCCACCTCTCCTCCTACGACTTGATCACTCCATCACTCCATCATGTGTTCACAATCACCGCATACTCATATACGCATGCATAGCTTCCCTTCGAATCTGCTTCTCCCTCGGACTCTCTTCCCTATTCGCCTTCTTGGCGGACTTTTTGAGCGGCGACTTGAGTAGGCTGGTCCACGAGTTGGTTGACATGATTGATGCGTTGTCGTTGGCCAATTTTTCGTTTGCGTGGGAGCCGGATGCGGACATGGTTGGTTTGTATTGAGATCTGGGGGGTAGGTTTGATTGCTTGATGATGAGGGCTATGCACCACGGTCTGTGGTGTAGATGTTGGTTGGTAGCGTGTACGAAGAGTGAAAAGTACACGATGTTGTTGCTTAATTGTGACTGATCTGATAGAGGAAGTTTTGAAGCTTGACTGAAGCTTATATGACCGATAGGCAATTGAAACGTCGACTGTATGTGAATAACGAAGCCAACAACGCGAAGAGAACAGTATCTATAGCCCAACCTCTCCTCCAGGCATGCAACAGTCATCGCCGACATTCTACTCCGCAACACCGCAATCCGACACCGAAGCCAAGCCACAGCGCGCCATAACGAGTACCGGGTAACCCACCACGGTATAACAGGTATCAAGGCAGCAACACAGGTAGCTTACCAAGCCCGGTGTTCATCACACCGAACGCGTAGGTTGTAGGGGAGAGCGCTTGCAGACTGCCTGGCTGTTTCCTTACTCGTGCTGTCGTGTATGGCCTGTGGACGGTGGAGGTAGTCAAGGAGGGAGGGTGAGCGCTAGGCTGTTACGGGACACCGAGCGGAATATGCCTTTCGAGCTGTACTGATTTGGCCCGTGTAGATATCTGCACCGCGTGTCCATAGTGAGTCACCAGCATTCGATTGATGTTGCCAGGTTACGTGCATGCGTGAGTGTTCGGCGTCAAGCCGTGTCAGATCTGAATGAATGGTAGACGTTGATAGGAGCAGGGCCATGGGGATCGGACGGGATGTTGATGAGTCAGCCCCGTTTGAAGTCGGAGTCCGGAGCTCGTAGCTCCATGTGGGGAGCAATGTGAACATCCAACAGCAGCTCCAATTCAGAGACGTTCGCCGTAACAACAACCTCACCCAATGATCGCTTTTGACTAGTCCTCACACGAGTATGGTAGGGCATCCGACGCAATAGACATTCAATTCCGAGTGTGCACAGCTCAGGTTGATCGATTGTGGAGCTGTCTACCCTGGCAACAAGACACTTGGACCGAGTCATTAACATAAGGCGGATCCGTCCAGGGTCATCGCAGCAGCCTACGAGCGCATGGGTATCGTGCTGCCGCTAAGCGCCATGCGATGGCTTCTCGTGCCCATAAGAGGATGTGAGCGTGCCGGGCTACGTAATCCTAATGACGAATCGTCTAGATTAAGAGGACGTGAACATTTTGAATTAACCTTAAGACCAGTTCTCTACAATGCAAGAAATCTCCCCGAAGAAGACAAGGCCCTGGCTTCCACGCTCCATAAACATTCAATATGAGAAGGAAGCTGAAACAAAGTTCGAGCAGGAGAAAGCGAAGCGGCGAGATGGGAAAGAAAACGCGACGTGTGAGTACATCTTTCACAACAACATCTCCAACGGGTTCTCCACCGCCTTCTTCAACTCCCTCATGAACTCCGCACCGACCGCACCATCCACCACCTTGTGGTCGAATGACCCTTGCAGCACAATTTGATCGTCCCAAGTGAAGCCTTCGCTGCCGTCCTCGTTCTCCGTCGGGATTGCGACCTTCTTCGGTGCGCCGACTGCCAGGATAGCTGCCTGTGGGGGGTTGATGACGGCTGTGAACCTATCCACAGCATCGTTCATGCCCATGTTTGAGATTGTGAATGTGCCGCCCTGGTACTCTTCAGGCTTCAGCTTGCCATCTCTTGCGCGCTTGCCAAGGTCTTTCACTTGAGCGGAAATGGACTGGAGGCCGGTGCCGTTGACGTTCTTGACGATCGGAGTCATAAGACCAATGGGTGTTGCGACGGCCACAGAGACATCGACGACGTTGTGCTGGCGGATAACGACCTGGCCATTCTCCTCCCGCCATGACGAGTTTGCGGCGGGTACCTTTCGGCAGGCGACAGCAGCAGCCTTGATGAGAAAGTCATTGACGGAGAGCTTGTACTTGCCATCGGCGGAGGCATTCAAGGCTTGGCGGAGCTTCATGAGCTTGGTGACGGAGACGGTGGAGGCGACGAAATAATGCGGATTTTGGTTCATGGACTGGGTGAGGCGATTCGCGATGGTCTTGCGCATGGAGCTGGCTGGGAAGTCCTCATACGAGGCCGCAGCTGGTGCGCCGCCGGTAGCTGGAGCAGCAGCGGCACCACCACCGGCGCCCTTGAACTTCTCAATGTCTTCTTTTACTATGCGGCCTCCAGGTCCGGAGCCCTTGATTTGAGAGATTGGCACGCCTTTCTCGAGAGCGAGTTTTTTAGCGGCAGGGGAGATCGAGGGTTCGCGCTGAAGGGAGGTCTGAAGACGAGAACCGGTGGACTCCGATTCCACAGCGGATGGGGCTTCTTCTTTAGGTGGAGGAGCGGTTTTTGAGCCGGAGTCTGCTGGTTCGGATGATTGTGACGCCTCCTCTTTTGGAGCGTCCTTTGGTGGTTCTTTCTCGCCGCCTGCATCGTCGATAGAGAACGACTCAAATGCTGAGACATCGCCGCCCTCTTCAATCATGACAGCGATTGGCTGTGATGCAGTATCAGTGCTGTGTCTGTTTCGTAGAAAGGCCGTTTGAGCTTACGCTGCCGACAGCGACATCCTTCTCGCCCTGATCCTTCAGCACTTTGGCCAAGATTCCCTCCTCTTGATATTCAAAGTCCATCTGCGCCTTGTCTGTCTCAATCTCGACAAGCACATCGCCGGGCTGCAGGGAATCACCGGGCTTCTTCTGCCATGCGCCGATGTTTCCTGCGGTCATGGTAGGAGAAAGGGCGGGCATGCTGACGACGGTGTGAGGAGGGAATGCTAATTCAACTCTTGTTAGATTCGTCTTCGCGCCATGGAAAGGTAATGGGCCAAGTCGCTCGCGTGCTCTCGGATTGGGTGTCAAAGGCTGAGCTTACATTTGGAGGCATAGTAGCGGGCCAGCGCAGCGAGTGCTGGTGTTCGTCGACTATGAGTGTATTAGATACTTGGAGCTTGATTGGACACGGAGTTGATCTAATTCAACGTAGATCTGATTTAACATACGCGACATTGTCTTGCGCCGTCAATCGAAAAGTACCTCCCCTGATGACCCTGAGGCACTGCTGTCCGGAGCTTCTTGCAGCTGCGGAGATCATGATGAAGAAGCCACGGGCGGCGGAATAAGACCGGACAAGAAGAGAGAGATGTGAAAGAAGGAAGAGAAGCTATTGAAGCTCTCCTGTCCGCGGTGAGGAGTGATGGGGAGGAATATTTCGGGGTATCTCACGCGTTCGGGGAATCGTTGGGTTGAGCTCAATGTCTTTTTTGAGCGGGAGCCCCTGCTCTTCGGACCCGGTCGATTGTGGCTTGACCCACCTGTGCACCAGCCACAGCTGACCTGACCCTAGAAACGCTACAGGTACCTACATCGTACACTTTTGGCTTGAGCGCGCATCGCAGCCAATTCAATTTGTTCCAGGCAGACACGATCCCATTATCCAACCGACGAATATTCGAGCAGGAGAACTTAGAGGCCGTCCATTCCTGTCTGACTAACACAGATTACGCAGCATGCGACACTGAATTGATCAACTTGTCTGAGAGCTCCGCAAAGGCGTAAGGAGTCCTCAATAGCCACACATGGCTGAAGATGAAAGAAACCACGCAGAAGAGGTGGATTCGCTCGGGAACCCTCCGGAAGAACAAACAAACGGTGTCCGCGAAGAAGGATTGCCTGAAGAGGAGGACGCAAGTGTAAAAGTCAACGCAGAAGAGGAGGGCGCGCGGACGCCCATCACAGAACCCCCAATAATAGTTACGACAGACGAGCAGTCTTCAGAAGCAACAGAGCCATTTCCACCAGCACCACAAGACTCGGAACCATCTACGCCCTCAGTCATACACCCAACATCACCACCCGTCCCGGATGTCGCTCAGCATCGGACGGTCTCTATAGCTTCCACGCCAAGATTGCGGACGGACTCGACCTCGACAACAGCAACCTCCGGAACACACAGAGGAGGAACAAGAAGCTCGTTGGTCTTTGTTACTGCGGCGCTCGAGACGATAGCAGCTTCAAAAGATGCGAAAAAGAACAAGCGGCTGGGTGATTCGCTGCAGCGAGCGCTCAGTGCCATCAGGAGTCCCGATGGAAACCAGATGAGCCCCGAAGTCCTGTTTGAGCCGTTGGCATTGGCGACAGAAGCGTATGATGTCAAAGTCGTGACGACCGCCCTCGACTGCATTGGCAAACTCATCAGCTACTCCTACTTTTCCCAGCCTCCCGAAACCACCGCCGAAGGAGGAGAGGGCACGCCGTTGATCGAAAAGGCTATAGATACCATATGCGACTGCTTTCAGAGCGAAGCTACACCTGTCGAGACACAGTTGCAGATCGTTAAGAGTCTGCTGGCCGCCATACTGAATGACAAGATTGTAGTTCACGGTGCTGGTCTACTCAAGGCCGTGCGTTTGACGTACAACATCTTCTTGCTTTCAAAGTCTAGTGCGAATCAACAGGTCGCTCAAGGAGCTCTTACGCAAATGGTTGGAACCGTGTTTGAGCGCGTGAAAGCACGGCTAGCAATGAAAGAGGCAAAGATTAACCTGTCCAAAACATCTTTTGGGGAGAAGGACTCTGACGAAGGTCTCGAAGATATTGACGTAAGCGTCACTGAAGCCGATGGCTCTGTGGGAACCGGAACAACTGACGATGATGGCAACATGGCCGCTCCTGAGACCCCCTCTGTTGCACCGAACGATATGCCGGTCAAGAAGCAAGGCGGACAGAAGATCACACTACAAAGTTTTGAAAGTCGAAAGAGCTTTGACGATGCGAAGATTGCCGATAACGCACCTACACTAGTAACACGCGTCAAGCGGCAGAAGCCATCCCGAACGTCGTCTAACCAAGAGCTCTCTTCTTCCGTCATCGCTACAAACGGCGCCGAGTCAGATGAAGATGATGAGGATGAAATCTTTATGAAGGATGCATACCTTGTTTTTCGAGCGATGTGCAGGCTGAGCGTCAAGTCCGTGCCTGCAAATGATGCCCACGACGTTCGCTCGCAAAGTATGCGGTCAAAGTTGTTGTCGTTACACATCGTACACACCATCCTTCACAATCAAATCGCTGTCTTTACTTCACCACTTGCGACGATCAAGAGCACCGACAAAGACGAGCCGACACCCTTCGTACAGGCGATCAAGCAGTACCTGTGCATCAGCTTGAGCCGGAACGGTGCCAGCTCTGTGGCGAAAGTTTTTGAAGTCTCTTGTGAAATTTTCTGGCTAATGCTTAAGAATCTGCGTATGATGCTAAAGAAAGAAGTCGAAGTCTTTTTGAAGGAGATCTACCTTGCCATCTTGGAGAAGAGGGCCGCTCCTACGTTTCAAAAACAATACATCCTGCTGATTTTCAGGCGGCTTGGCACTGACCCGCGAGCCCTAATTGAGATCTACCTCAATTATGACTGCGATCGTACTGCGCTGGATAACATGTTCGAAAGGGTCGTAGAGCACCTGTCAAGAATATCAAGCACACCAGTGCCTATTACAGCGCAACAGCAGCATGCCTACCACGAGTATCAATCCAAATCCGCGAACGGCATGTCGGATTGGCAGCATCGCGGTACACTTCCTCCGTCATTGGCTACGACTGCTATCAATGCCCACAAAGAGGGTGACGAAGCCTACCCGCCTGAATTTGCAATGAAGCAACAAGCCCTCGAAGCCTTGGTGGAAATTCTTCGCTCGCTTGTCAGTTGGTCACAATCGAGCATTCCAACCGGGGTTCCATCAATGCATGAACAAGGGTCCGAATCTAGGATGTCGCTAGAAGATGTGCGTGAGTCTATGGACACTCGTACCACGACACTCTCATCTCCTCTGGTAGACGGAGACTCAGGAGCCGCCACACCTATAGCTGAAGATGATCCACGCCAGCTCGAGCGTGAGAAGCAGCAGAAAACTGCAATGACAAATGCTGTCCGTCAATTCAACTTTAAGCCGAAACGTGGGTTGCCAGTCTTGTTAAAGGAAGGCATCATCCCAAAAGATGAACCGATGGATATTGCCCGCTTCTTGATCACCAGTCCCGGCATCAACAAAGCGACACTTGGAGAATTCCTTGGTGAAGGCGATCCGTATCATGTGGCCATTATGCATGCATTTGTCGACATCATGGATTTCAGACAGACGCGATTCGTTGATGCTTTGCGGCGCTTTTTACAAAGCTTCCGTCTACCAGGAGAAGCACAAAAGATTGATCGTTTCATGATGAAGTTTGCAGAACGCTACTGCAACGGTAACCCCAAAGCCTTCGCTAATGCAGAGACGGCATATGTTCTGTCATATTCCGTCATCATGCTGAACACAGATCAACACAGTAGCAACATTAAGGGGAACCGCATGACCCATGAGGACTTTATCAAGAACAACCGTGGTATCAACGATGGTGGAGACTTACCAAAGGAGTACTTGATCGGCATCTTCGATGAGATCGCGCATAACGAGATCGTTCTTGTGCAGGAAAGAGAGACGGCAGCGAACCTGGGAATACTGCCGCAACAAAAGGAAGGCTTTGCCTCAGCTCTTGGAAATGCTCTCACTGGGCGTGATCTCCGCGCGGAAGCTTCGGCTCAGGCTTCTCAAGAGATTGCAAGTAAGACGGAAGATCTGTACAAGAGCTTGTTCAGGTCGCAAAGGAGGAAGATGGCCGTCTCGAAATTCATCCCGGCAACATCCGTCAAGCATGTTGGACCCATGTTTCTGGTTACGTGGACTCCTTTCCTGACAGCATTGTCTGTACCCGCACAAGAGACCCACAACATGGAGATGGTGAAGCTTTGCATGGAAGGGCTGAAGCTCGCCATCAAGATCTCATGCACTTACGACCTTGAAGACCCACGACAAGCATTCGTTGCGACATTAGCACGCTTCACCAATCTGTACAACCTTTTCGAGATGAAGGCAAAGAATCTCGAGGCATTGAAGGTGCTGATCGAGGTTGCCAACGAAGAAGGCAATCTACTGAAGGATTCATGGCGGGAGATCTTGACGTGCATAAGCCAGTTGGACCGTTTCCAGCTTATCTCTACAGGCGTCGACGAAGGTGTGGTGCCTGACATGCTAAGAACAAACTCTGCACCCCGCACGCCATCAGGTTCAAAAGGACGACTCCAGATACCTACGCGAACACGGCAGAAATCCAACGCCGGCCATCCACACTATGCATCCGATATCGCCGAAGAGAGCAGGTCCAGCGATATGGTACGAAGCGTGGATCGCGTCTTTACGAATACTGCCAACCTGTCAGGAGACGCCATTGTTTACTTCGTCTCGGCTCTTACACAGGTCAGCTGGCAAGAGATTCAGTCATCCGGCAACAGTGGATCACCTCGAATGTACAGTTTGCAGAAGCTTGTGGAAATTTCCGGGTACAATATGACCCGTGTGCGCTTTGAGTGGACCAACATCTGGAGTGTACTCGGTCAGCATTTCATCCAAGTAGGCTGCCACACGAACGTAAACGTGGTCGAGTTTGCTCTCAACGCTCTGCGGCAATTGAGTATGCGCTTCATGGAAATACCGGAACTGCCCGGTTTCAAGTTTCAGAAAGACTTCCTCAAGCCTTTTGAGCACATCATTGGTAACACCACTGTCGTCAAGGTCAAAGAGCTGGTATTGCTCAGCTTGATCCAGATGATACAAGCGCGAGGCCAGAACATCCGGTCGGGTTGGCGGACGATGTTCGGCGTCTTCACAGTCGCAGCGAAAGAACCCTTCGAGGGCATTGTATCGCTAGCCTACGAGAACGTGACTCAAGTATATAACACGCGCTTCGGCATCGTCATATCTCAAGGCGCATTCGCGGATCTGATCGTCTGCTTCACACAGTTCGCGAAGAATATGAAGTTTCAGAAGAAGAGTCTGCAGGCTATTGAGACATTGAAGAGCAGCGTGCCAAAGATGCTCAGGACGCCAGAGTGCCCGCTGAGTAAGCGAACGGATCCTTCTAAGCTTGATCCCAGCCAGAGCGAAGATCTACCTAAGCAACCAAGTCAGCAGACGCAGGAAGAGCAGTTTTGGTTCCCGGTTTTGTTTGCATTTCATGACGTGCTAATGACGGGCGAAGACCTGGAAGTCCGGTCCAGGTATCTGAATCCCTCCATCTCATTGATCCTTTCTAGATGCTGATCACAAGACAGAGCGCTCAATTACTTATTCGAGATACTGGTCAGATATGGCTCAGACTTTCCACAAGACTTCTGGGACATCCTCTGGCGACAGCTGCTGTACCCGATCTTTATGGTGCTCAAGTCCAAGTCTGAGATGTCAAAGGTGGTCAACCACGAAGAGACCTCTGTGTGGCTTTCCACGACCATGATCCAGGCTCTCCGTCACATGATTACGCTTTTCACGCACTTTTTCGATTCCTTGCAGTACATGCTCGACCGCTTCCTTGATCTTTTAGCGCTCTGTATCTGTCAAGAGAATGATACGCTAGCACGCATTGGCAGCAACTGCTTACAGCAGCTTATACTCCAGAACGTCACGAAGTTCGAGCCCTCGCGCTGGGACCAAATCGTTACCGCATTCGTCGACCTTTTCGCGCGTACTGAAGCTACTGCTCTCTTCTCTGCAGTCTACACTAGCATCACCTCCGGCGCATCCACCAACGGCGTACGCCCCCCGCGGCCTGACTCCGTCGACGCCAAACTACTCGCCAACCTGAGTCTGAACAACACCACCGAAGACTCAGACCCCTCCGACCCCGCCGACAACGCCCTAGGCATCAACGGCCTCCCCTCCCAAACCTCTTCCGACGTCAGGACGGATTCCAACTCTACGCACCCCACCGCTACCGAATCACCCACCCAAAAACCCACCGACCTCGAACATTACGCCAAACCCACGTCGCCGTCCCCACAAGAAACCCCTATCGTCGTCACCACCGAGCGCCGTAAACTGTTTAATCAAATCATCACCAAATGCGTTCTGCAGCTCCTCATGATCGAAACCGTCAACGAGCTCTTCTCCAACGACGCAGTATACACCTCCATCCCCTCCACCGAACTCTTGCGGCTCATGGCCCTACTCAAGAAATCGTACCAGTTCGCCAAGCGCTTCAACGCGGACAGGGAGTTGAGGACGCGGCTCTTCAAGGAAGGCTTCATGCGACAGCCGCCGAACCTACTGAAGCAGGAATCCGGCGCCGCGAGCGTCTACGTCAGTATCTTGCTACGTATGTACCACGACACCAGCACCGAGCGCGCCGCGAATCGCGCGCAGACTGAGCAAGCGCTCATCCCGCTCTGCGTCGACATCCTCACGAGTTATATCGAGCTCGACGAGGAAACGCAGCAGCGGAATGTGCAGACTTGGCGGCCTGTCGTCGTCGATGTCCTTGAGGGTTGTGCTGGGTTTCCGGCCGAGGAGTTTGAGGGGCATATACGTACGTTTGCGCCGCTGCTGGTCGGGTTGATGGGGAGGGAGATGGGGAGTGAGTTGCAGAGGGCGGTGCAGGGGTTGAGCGCGAGGATGTTTGAGGTTGGTTTGGGGGTGGAGGTGCCGCAAAGTATGTTTTTGTTGAACGGTGGTGTAGGTGGTGGAGGGGCGGGCAGTGTTGGCGCGACCCCAACGGCGGAGAAGGGGGCGACGGGGCCGTTTGGGAGGAGGGGGAGTCGGCAGCGTTGATGATTTGGTGATTTGTTTGAGTCGTGATGGATAGTCTTTGTGGCTGCGAGTGTGTGTATGATCACTCCAAGTTTGGGATGTTTGGCTCAGGTTAGGGAAAAGGAAGGTCTAAGAATGGGCCTGCCCTCTCGTGGCGAAGAGGCGTTCGTATGTAGCGTACATATAGAAAGCTTATTCAATATCGTCGCGATTGTCCAATCACGCTCATGCTGGCGAAGTTGTCGACAATGCTGTCACCTGTGGCACCGTGGCGTCCTTGGCTCCCTTGACATAACACTCAACTAAACATTGAGAGGAAGCTGGCCCCTTGTAGGATAGACCATAGCACTGCTGTGACAAACGAAACCCGCAAGCGGATGGAGGCACGCTGCAAGCGAGGCCATGGGTCCGCTCCCTCCCTCTTGAAAGCTCTCGCAGACCCAGACATTTAGAAGATGATGCGGCGTCAACTGTGCGGTTACGCGCTGTTATTTGGGGGCCGCAGATTGACTAGCGTTTCCT
>Ga0160429_1001946_pt1 | contig 11124 bp, 7 predicted proteins | sample SolpanmetagenomR_FD_108199 | JGI IMG/M metagenome (GOLD analysis project Ga0160429, IMG submission 108199) | Solar panel surface microbial communities from Lawrence Berkeley National Laboratory, California, USA - R | ecosystem: Engineered > Built environment > Solar panel > Unclassified ... | reverse complement strand
CCGGCATGCGCTACGACGACCGCGACATGCCCGATCGGGCCGCAACCCAGGGAGCCAATCTCAATGAGTGAACGCATCATCCTCCGCGCCGGCGAAGCACTCGTGGCGGGCGGACCGCCCAACACGGCCTCCGAGCCGGAAGTGATCATCGGCGAGCTCGACGGTCCGGTCGGCACGGCACTCGCCACGCTGACGGGCGACCAAGTGGTCGGCCACAGCCGCGTCTTCGCCCTGCTCAACACCGACATCATGGTCCGCCCCGTGACGCTCTGCGTCTCCAAGGTCAGCGTGACCGAGAGCAAGTACACGTCGATCCTCATGGGCACGGTGCAGTTCGCCATCGCCAACGGCGTGCTCGACGCCGTGCGGGCGGGCTACATCCCGAAGGAGAAGGCCAACGACCTCGGCATCATCTGCTCGGTCTGGCTGAGCCCCGGCGTGATCCAGGCCGAGACGGTCGACCACAAGGCGCTGTTCGAGATCCAGCGCAAGGGCATGACCGAGGCGATCCGCAAGGCCATGACCAACGAGCCGTCGATCGACTGGCTGCTGGAGAACCAGGATAAGATCGTGCACAAATACTACACGATGGGGCTTGAGGGTAAGATCTGACCTTCGACGTCCCTATGATGCCGGGAGCGGTCCGGGCCCGGAGGCCGACCGCTCCCCGATCCGTTACGAACCCGGATGAGCCTGGCGGTCCGCGGCTCCGGGCGGAACGCCGACGACCGCCGCGGACCGCGCTTCCGCGTGCGGCGATCCCGACCTTGCCAGCCCGGTACCATCCGCCCCACACTCACCCGATTCACCCGGGGGCCTTTCCGAAGGCCCGGGCAGGAGATGGACAGCGGCATGACGCAGGGGATCAACCCGGCCACGACCCTCGACGACGGCATCGTGGCGACCGCGGAGAGCTGCCTCGCCGCTGTCGGCGCGGCGCGGGACGCGATCCACGGGGTGATCTTCGGGCAGGAGAAGGTCGTCGATCTCGCCCTCGTGACCATCCTGGCGGGCGGACACGGCCTTCTGGTCGGCCTGCCGGGTCTGGCCAAGACCAAGCTCGTTGAGACGCTCGGTACCGTGCTGGGACTTGACGCACGGCGCGTGCAGTTCACCCCGGACCTGATGCCTTCGGACATCCTCGGGACCGAGATCCTGGAGGAGGATGCCGAGCGCCGCCGCGCCTTCCGGTTCGTGCAGGGGCCGGTCTTCACGCAGCTCCTGATGGCCGACGAGATCAACCGGGCGAGCCCCCGCACCCAGTCGGCCCTGCTTCAGGCCATGCAGGAGGGCCACGTGTCGGTGGCGGGCGCCCGCCACGACCTGCCGCGTCCGTTCCACGTCCTCGCCACCCAGAACCCGATCGAGCAGGAGGGCACCTACCCCCTGCCGGAGGCGCAGCTCGACCGGTTCCTCCTGGAGATCGACGTCGGCTACCCCGACCGCGCCGCAGAGCGCCGGATCCTGATCGAGACCACGGGCGTCGACGAGGCGCGACCCCGCGCGGTGATGACGACCGAGCAGCTCCTCACCGCCAGCGCCTCGTGCGCCGTCTTCCGGTGGGTGAGGCCGTGGTCGAGGCGATCCTCGACCTCGTGCGCGCCGCCCGCCCCGACGGCGGCGACGCCCTGGTGAAGGACAAGCTCCTCTGGGGTCCCGGCCCCCGCGCCAGCCAGGCGCTGACGCTCGCCGCCCGCGCCCGGGCGCTGATCGAGGGCCGGGTCGCGCCCTCCGTGGCCGACGTGAAGGCGCTCGCCGAGCCGGTGCTCAAGCACCGGATGGCGCTGAGCTACACCGCCCGCGCCGACGGCGAGACCATCGAAGGCCTGATCGCCAAGCTCGCGGAGAAGCTCTGACTTTGGTCGCGACGCACGCCCTCGACGCCGGCAGGCGCACCCCCGGCCGGCGCGAGAGCGAGGGCGCGACCGCCCTCTCCGACAGGATGCCCCGCCTCGTCCTGGAGGCGCGCCGCGTGTCCAGCCTGCTGGCCCACGGCCTCCACGGCCGCCGCCGCGCGGGGCCGGGCGAGAGCTTCTGGCAGTTCCGCCCCTTCGTCACCGGCGAGGCCGCCGCGCGGGTCGACTGGCGCCGCTCGGCGCGGGACGACCGGCTCTACGTGCGGGAGCGCGAATGGGAGGCGGCCCACAACATCTGGCTCTGGATCGACCGCTCCGCCTCGATGGGTTTCTCCTCGGACTTGGCTTCGGCGCCGAAGGTCGAGCGCGCCCTCGTCCTCGGCCTGGCGCTGGCCGACGCCTTCGTGGAAGGCGGCGAGCGGGTCGGCCTCCTCGGTCTCACCCGGGCGACGGCCTCCCGCGGCATCGTCGAGCGGCTGACGCAGGCGCTCGTCGCCGACAGGGCCGGCCTCGCGCAGGACCTGCCGCCGCGGGCGAGCCCGGCGCGCTTCGACGAGGTGGTGCTGATCGGCGACTTCCTCACCGAGCCGGACCGGATCGCCGCCTCCGTGCAGAGCCTCGCCGGCCGCGGCAGCCGCGGCCACATCCTGATGATCGTCGATCCGATCGAGGAGACCTTCCCGTTCACCGGGCAGGCCGTGCTGCACGACCTCGAAGGCAGCCTCAGCCTCGATATCGGCGACGCCGACGCCTGGGGCGCCCGCTACCGCGCCCGCATCGGGGAACACCGGGCCGCGTTGGCCTCCATCGCGCGCGGGCAGGGCTGGACCCTGACGATCCACCGCACGGACCGGCCCGCGAGCGAGGCGGCGCTGCGGCTCGCCACGCTGATCGCCGCCCGCGGCACGGAGTGAGGCCGCCATGCTGGGTCTGACCTTCGCCGCCCCGCTGGCGCTCGCCGCCCTCATCGGCCTGCCGGCCCTGTGGTTCCTGCTGCGGGTGACCCCGCCGCGCCCGCGACGGATCAACTTCCCGCCGCTGAAGCTCGTCGCCGACCTGATCCCGCAGCGGCAGACCCCTGCACGTACCCCGCCCTGGCTGCTCGCCCTGCGCCTGCTGATCGCCGCTGCCCTGATCCTCGCGGTCGCCGGGCCGGTCTGGAACGCCGGGGGTGTGGGAGCCGGGGGCGGCCGCAGCGCGCTGCTCGTGCTCTTCGACAACGGCTTCCCGGCCGCCCACGATTGGCGCGCCCGCCTGCGCGTCGCCACCGACGCCGTCGAGGGCGCCGCCCGCGATGGCCGGCCCGTGGCGGTGATCGGGCTGGCCGACGCCGCCGCGGCCTTCGAGGCGAAGACGCCGGCCGCCGCCCTGGAGCGCCTGCGCGCCATCGCGCCGCGCCCGATCCTGCCCGCCCGCGACGCGCATCTCGCGGCGATCGAGACTTTCCTGGAGAAGAACCGGGGTGCCGGCCTCGTCTGGATCAGCGACGGCGTCGCCGGCGGGAGCGACGAGCGCTTCGCCAAGGGCCTCGCCGACCTCGCGGGCGGCAGCGGCGCCGCGCTCACCGTGCTGCGCGCCGACAAACCGCCCGCGCTCGCCCTCACCGCCACCGAGAAGGCCGGCAAGCTCGTCACGCACGCGCTCCGCGCGACCCCGAACGGGCGCGATGTCGGCGTCATCCGGGCGCTCGACCAGAAGGGGCTGCCGCTCGCCGAGCGCGATTTCGCCTTCGCGGCGGATGCCACGGAAGCGGACGCGACCTTCGAGATGCCCGTGGAACTGCGCAACAGCATCAGCCGCCTGGAAATCGCGGGCGAGCGCTCGGCCGGTGCCGTGGTGCTGCAGGACGAGCGCGGCAAGCGGCGCCGGGTCGGACTCGTCTTCGGCGGCACCCTCGATCAGGCCCAGCCCCTGCTGGCGCCGACCTACTACCTGTCGCGGGCGCTCCAGCCCTTCGCGGACGTTCAGGAGGCCCGGGGCGCCAAGGGTACGGCGGAGTCGATCAACCAGCTCCTCGACAATCAGGTCTCGGTCCTCGTCCTCGCCGATGTCGGCGCGCTGGACGAGAAGACCACCGCCCGAATCGAAGGCTTCGTGAAGGACGGCGGCATGCTGCTGCGCTTCGCCGGGCCCCGCCTCGCGGCCGGCAACGATCCGCTGGTGCCGGTACGCCTGCGCCGGGGCGGCCGGACGCTGGGCGGCACCCTGTCCTGGGACAGCCCCAAGACGCTGGCGCCGTTCCCGCCCGAGAGCCCGTTCGCGGGCCTCACGCCGCCGGCCGATATCGGCGTGCGCCGGCAGATCCTGGCCGAGCCGGACGGCGACCTGCCGAACCGGACCTGGGCCTCCCTCCAGGACGGCACCCCGATCGTCACCGCGCAGAAGCGCGGCCAGGGCACGATCGTGCTGTTCCACGTCACCGCCGACACCACGTGGTCGAACCTGCCGCTCTCGGGGCTGTTCATCGACATGCTCCGGCGGGTCGTGGCGCTGGCGGGCGCCTCGGCCCCCGTCCAGGGCGAGACCCCGCGGGCCGCCGCCCCGGTGCTCGCCCCCCGGGTGACCCTCGACGGGTTCGGCGCACTGGGCTCGCCGCCGGCCTCGGCCACCGCGGTCTCGGCCGACTACGCCGAACGCGCGACCATGGAGCACCCGCCGGGTTTCTACGGACCGCCGGACGGAGGCATCAGCGTGAACGCCCTGAAACCGGACGACCGGTTGAAGCCCCTCGACATCGCGGCGATCGCGGACGTCCGCACCGGGTCCCTCGCCGGGGCCGAGACCGCGGACCTGCGCCCGAGCCTGTTCACCCTGGCGCTGCTGCTGCTGGCCCTCGACACCCTGGCGGGCCTGTGGCTCGGCGGCTTCCTGCGCCGCGGCGGCCTCGCGCGCCGCCTGCGCGGCCGGCCGGCGATGCTGGCCTTCGCGGGCCTGCTGCTGTTCGCGGCGCTGCCGGCCTTGCCGGTTCGCGCCGAGGAGCCCGCAGCCAACCGGCCAAACGGCATCGAATCGGCGCTGGTCACGCGCCTCGCCTACATCATCACGGGCGACGCCGCCCTCGACGAGGCGAGCCGGACCGGGCTCACCGGCCTGACCCAGATGCTGTCGTCCCGCACCGCCCTGGAGCCGGGTGAGCCGGCCGGAATCGACCCGGCCAAGGACGAGCTGGCCTTCTACCCGCTGATCTACTGGCCGATCGCGCCGTCGCGGCCGCAGCCGTCGGAAGCCGCGATCCGCAAGATCGACGCCTTCATGCGCAACGGCGGCACGGTCCTGTTCGACACCCGCGATGCGCTCACCGCCCGGCCGGGCGGGCCGCCCTCGCCGGAGGCGACGTATCTGCGCACGATGCTGGCGACCCTCGAGGTGCCGGAGCTGGAGCCGGTGCCCCTCGACCACGTGCTGACCAAGGCGTTCTACCTCGTGGACAGCTTCCCGGGCCGCTACGCCACCGGCCAGACCTGGGTGGAGGCCCTGCCGCCCGCCGCCGAGGGTGCCGAGCGCCGTCCGGCCCGCGCGGGCGACGGCGTGAGCCCGATCATCATCACCGGCAACGATCTCGCCGCCGCCTGGGCGGTGGGCCGCCGCGGCGAACCGCTCTATCCCGTGGTCGGCGGCGACCAGCGCCAGCGCGAGATGGCGTTCCGCGGGGGCGTCAACATCGTGATGTACACGCTCACCGGCAACTACAAGGCCGATCAGGTCCACGTGCCCGCGCTGTTGGAACGGCTGGGACAGTGATGTCTCCTCGAGACGACGCGCGCGACGCCGCTCCCCCTCCCCCCTCTGCGGGGACCACTCCCCTGCGCGACAGGAGGGGCGAAGACGGTCATGAAGGCCGGCCCGTTTCCTGCGCCGTCGGCCCCTTCTCCCGACCCGGCCTGACGGCCGGGCCGCCCTCCTCCGCAGACGGGGAAGGGAACGGTGGTGCCCCATGCTGAGCCTCAGCTTCACACCCCTCCTGCCGTGGCCGGCCATCGCCATCCTGGGCGTGATCGTCGCCGTGCTGGCGGTGTTCGCCGTCCTGGCCCGGGGGCGGACTGCGCTGCTGCGCGTCCTCGTCCTCGCCCTGGTGCTGGCGGCGCTCACCAACCCCGCGCTCGTGCGCGAGGACCGCGAACCCGTGAAGGACGTGGCGGCCATCGTGGTCGACCGGTCCGGATCGCAGGCCCTGGGCGACCGGCCGCAGATGACCGACGCGGTGCGTGCCGAGCTGCAGCGGCGCTTCGGCGCGCTGACCAACATCGAGCCGCGCTTCATCGACGTGCCGGATTCCAAGGACGGGGACGACGGCACCAAGCTGTTCACGGCGCTCGGCCAAGCCCTCGCCGACGTGCCGCCGGAGCGCCTCGCCGGCATCGTGATGCTCACCGACGGCGTGGTCCACGATATCCCGGCCTCCATGGCGCAGCTCGGCATCAAGGCGCCGCTGCACGTCCTAGTCACCGGCCATCCGGACGAGCGCGACCGGCAGATCAAGCTCCTGGAAGCGCCCCGCTTCGGTATCGTCGGCAAGGACCTGACAATCCGGGCCGAGGTCATGGAGCGCGGCGGAACCGGCCACGCCATCGTCACCATCCGTCGCGACGGCGAGGAGATCGGCCGCCGGGACGTCGTCACCGACAAGGCGTTCTCGCTGACCACTCGGATCGAACACGGCGGGCCGAACGTCGTCGAGATCGAGGTCGAGCCCCTGCCGGGCGAACTCACCACGGTCAACAACCGCGCAGTCCTGCCCATCGAGGGCATCCGCGAGAAGCTCCGGGTGCTCCTCGTCTCCGGCGAGCCGCACCAGGGCGAGCGGACGTGGCGCAACCTGCTGAAGTCGGACGCCAACGTCGACCTCGTCCACTTCACCATCCTGCGCCCGCCGGAGAAGCAGGACGGCACGCCGATCTCCGAACTCTCGCTGATCGCCTTCCCGACGCGCGAGCTGTTCGTCCAGAAGATCAAGGACTTCGACCTGATCATCTTCGACCGCTACGCCAACCAGAGCGTGCTGCCGCAGGCCTATTTCGACAACATCGTCCGCTACGTGCGCGAGGGCGGCGCCCTCCTCATCGCGGCCGGCCCCGAATTCGCCGGGCCGGCGAGCCTCGCCCGCACCCGGCTCGCCGGCATCCTGCCGGGCGACCCGGACGGGCGGGTTGTCGAGAAGCCCTACAAGGCGACGCCGACCCAGACCGGCCAGCGGCATCCGGTGACCCGCGCGCTGCCGGGTTCGGACGCGAACCCGCCCGCCTGGGGCGACTGGCTGCGCATCGTCGAGGCGCGGACCCGCGCCGGCATCCAGCCGATCCTGTCGGGGGCCGAGGGACTGCCGCTGCTGGCCCTGTCGCGCGAGGACAAGGGTCGCGTCGCACTGCTGCTGTCCGACCACGCGTGGCTGTGGGCGCGGGGCTATCAGGAGGGCGGTCCCTATCTCGACCTGCTGCGCCGCCTCGGCCACTGGCTCATGAAGGAGCCGGCGCTGGAGGAGGAGGCGCTCCGGGCGCAGATGACCGGGCACGGTCGCGAGGTGCGCGTCGAGCGCCAGACCATGGCGGATCAGGCCGAGCCCGTCACCGTCACCGGTCCCACCGGCAAGGTGACGACGCTGCCGCTGAAGCCCGGCGAGCCCGGCCTGTTCACCGCGACGTTCGACGCCGAGACACTGGGGCTGCACACCCTGCGCTCGGGCAACCTCGTCGCCTTCGTCAGCGTCGGCCCGGCCAACCCGCGGGAACTCGCCGACGTCTTCAGCGACACCGATCGCCTGAAGACCGTGGCGGAGGGATCGGGCGGCTCGGTCCGCCGGGTCGCCGAGACCGGCGGCGGCCTCCAGGTCCCGCGCCTCGCCACCGTGCGGAGCGGGCGCCTCGCGGGCGCGGACTGGATCGGCTTCCGGCCGAGCGACAGCGCCAACATCCGCGGCGTCGAGGTCTACCCACTCGCGCTGGGCCTCGCCGCCCTGGCGGCGCTGGCGGCGGCGGTCCTCGCCATGTGGCTCGTGGAGGGCCGGCGGGGCCGGGCCGCGTGAGGGGGTTTTCCGCGCGCTGCCCTACCCCCGCAGGCGGGGAGAGAACCCGCGCCTCTCACGCCCCTCGGCGGGGGAGCCAGCGCGCTCGACGGGCGGGGCTCCCCCGGCCTATGAGCCACGGTACTCATCCGCGCTCCGCGCGGCCCGACACAACGGAGACAGCCTGCCCGTGACAGCGCAGACCGCCACCGGACGCCTCCTCGCCGCGACGCTCCTCGTCGCCTGCCTCCAGTTCACCCCTGCGCGCGCGCAGGAGCCGGTCGCGATGCCGTCCACGCCCGCCGCGATGCCGGCCGCCAACGGGCAATGGACCCACGCGATCACGCTGATGGGTCAGCCGAAATACGGCCCCTCCTTCAAGCATTTCGATTACGCCGACCCGGCCGCGCCCAAGGGCGGCATGGTCCGCTTCGGCGCGCAGGGCGGCTTCGACAATTTCAACATCGTCGTCACGGGCCTCAAGGGCGACCTCGAGGGCGGCATCCAGCAGATCTACGATTCGCTGATGATGGAATCGGCGGACGAGCCGTTCACCTCCTACGGTCTGCTCGCCGAGGCGGTGCGGATCGCCCCCGATCTGGGCTCGGTCTCCTACCGGCTGCGCGAGGACGCCCGCTGGCACGACGGCAAGCCGATCACCCCCGAGGACGTGGTCTGGTCCTTCGACGTGCTGAAGGCCAACAGCCCGTTCTACGCCGCCTATTATCAGACCGTCGCCAAGGCCGAGGCGAGCGGGCCGCACGAGGTGACCTTCACCTTCTCGGAGACCGGCAATCGCGAGTTGCCGCAGGTCATCGGGCAACTCCGGATCCTGCCCAAGCACTGGTGGACCGCCAAGGATGCCAGCGGCCGGCAGCGCAGCGTCACCGAGACGACCCTGGAACCGCCGCTGGGCTCCGGCCCTTACCGGCTGGCGAAGTTCGAGCCCGGCCGCACCGCGACCTACACCCGCGTGCCGGATTACTGGGGCAAGGACCTACCGGTGAATGCCGGCCGCTACAACTTCGATACCGAGCGCTACGAGTACTTCCGCGACGGCACCGTGCTGGTCGAGGCGCTGAAGGGCGACCTCTACGATTATCGTGTCGAGAACATCGCCCGGAATTGGGCGACGGCCTACGAGGATTTCCCGGCGGTGCGGGAAGGACGCCTGATCAAGGAGGCGTTCCCCGACCGCGGCATGGGCCTCATGCAGGCCTTCACGTTCAACACCCGCCGGGAGAAGTTCAAGGATCCGCGCGTCCGCCGAGCCTTCAACCTCGCGATGAACTACGAGGAGATGAACAAGGCCCTGTTCTACGGCCTCTACAAGCGCATCAACTCCTACTTCTTCGGCTCGGAACTGGCCTCCACGGGCCTGCCGGAAGGCGACGAGAAGGCGATCCTCGAGAGCGTCAGGGACAAGGTCCCGCCCTCGGTCTTCACCACGCCTTACGCGAACCCGGTGAACGACAGTCCGGAGGCCGTGCGCAAGAACCTCCGCGAAGCCGTCGGCCTGCTGCGCGAGGCGGGTTACGACCTGCGCGGCGGCAAGATGGTCAGCAAGGCGACCGGCGAGCCGCTGACCGTCGAGTTCTTGGAGTTCCAGAGCACCTTCGAGCGCGTGATCCTGCCGTTCTCGGCACAGCTGAAGCTCATCGGCATCGACGCGACGCTGCGCGTGATCGACCAAGCGCAGTACCAGAACCGAATCCGCAACTTCGACTTCGACATCACGACGTCGAACTGGGGCGAGTCGCTGTCGCCCGGAAACGAGCAGCGCGAGTACTGGGGCTCGGCGGCGGCCGACAAGCCCGGTTCGCGCAACCTGATCGGGATCAAGGATCCCGGCATCGACGCGCTGATCGAGAAGGTGATCTTCGCCAAGGACCGGCCCACGGTGATCGCCGCGACCCGGGCGCTCGACCGGGTGCTGCTGGCCCACGATTACGTCGTGCCGCAATGGGCCTCCGACCAGCAGCGGACCCTGCGCTGGAACCGGTTCGGCCACCCGGCGATCCTGCCGCTCTACGCCAGTTCCGGCTTTCCGACGACGTGGTGGTACGACGAGAAGCTCGCCGCCAAGACCGGGGCGCCCCGTTGAGGCGGATCTGGACGCCGAGCCGCCGCGCCCTCGTCCTCGGCGCAAGTGCCCTCGCGGCGATCCGGCCCGGCCGCGCGGTCCGGGCCGCCGATGGGGAGCGGCACGGCCTCTCGAGCTTCGGCGAGCTGAAATACGGCCCGGATTTCGAGCGCTTCGCCTACGTCAATCCGATGGCGCCCCGAGGCGGCCGGTTCTCGGGCCAGCTCGCCGCGTCGATCGGCAATCAGGCACTCAACACCTTCAACACGCTCAACATCTACGTGCTGCGCGGCGAGGGCGCGGCCGGGATGAACCTGACCTTCGACAGCCTGATGGTCCGCGCCCTCGACGAGCCGGACGCGGTCTACGGCCTCGCGGCGCGCTCGGTCGCGGTGAGCCCGGACGGCCTGACCTACGTGTTCTCCCTCCGCCCGCAGGCCCGGTTCCACGACGGCTCGCGGCTCACCGCACGCGACGCGGCCTTCAGCCTCAAGCTCCTGCGGGACAAGGGGCACCCGGAGATCGCCGAGGTAATCCGCGCCATGACGGATGCCCGCGCCGAGGACGACGCGCGGCTGGTCGTCACCTTCGCGCCGGATCGCGCCCGGGATCTGCCGCTGTTCGTGGCGCAACTCCCGATCTTCTCCGCCGCCTATTACGGCGGCCGCGACTTCGAAGCTTCGACCCTGGAGCCGCCCCTGGGCTCGGGCCCGTATCGGGTCGGCACGGTCGATTCCGGCCGCTCCATCGGTCTGGAGCGCGTGCCGGATTACTGGGCCGCGGACTTGCCGGTGAATGTCGGCCAGAACAACTTCGACGCGATCCGCTACGAGTATTTCCGCGACCGCACCGTGGCGTTCGAGGCGTTCAAGAGCGGCGCCTTCACCTTCCGCGAGGAATTCACCGCCCGAGTCTGGGCGACCGGCTACGACTTCCCGGCGCTGGCCGAGGGCCGGGTCGTCCGCGAGACGGTGCCGGATGCCCGACCCAGCGGCACACAGGGCTGGTGGATCAACACCCGCCGCGCGGCGTTCCGCGATCCCCGGGTCCGCGAGGCGATCGGCCTGTGCTTCGACTTCGAGTGGTCGAACCGGAATCTGATGTACGGCGCCTACGCGCGCACGGCGTCGTTCTTCGAGAATTCCGATCTCAAGGCGACCGGCAAGCCGTCGTCCGAGGAACTGGTT
>Ga0160429_1001945_pt1 | contig 11125 bp, 8 predicted proteins | sample SolpanmetagenomR_FD_108199 | JGI IMG/M metagenome (GOLD analysis project Ga0160429, IMG submission 108199) | Solar panel surface microbial communities from Lawrence Berkeley National Laboratory, California, USA - R | ecosystem: Engineered > Built environment > Solar panel > Unclassified ... | reverse complement strand
GTATTCTTGCTCCACGACTGGCAGCTCTCTAAACGAGCTTTGGAGATTGAGGAACCGGTTAGAAGGCAAGCGCGCCAGCGGCGAAGCAGAGCCAGAGGGAGCCATCAAGTGGAGCGTCATTGACCGCTGGCCTGTGCATCCGGGCTTGATAGAAGCCTTCGCACAGAACATTGAGAAGACGCTGGCTACATACCCACCGGAGAAGCGAGACAAGGTTGTACTACTCTTCTCAGCGCATAGTCTGCCGATGAGCGTCGTCAACCGGGGCGATCCTTACCCATCGGAGGTATCAGCAACTGTATATGCAGTGATGCAGCGACTTGGCATGAAGAACTCGTATCGCCTGGTATGGCAATCGCAAGTCGGACCATCGGCATGGCTCGGCGCGCAGACCAGTGACACCGTTACCAACTACATCAAGAAAGGTCAGACGGATCTTATCCTCATTCCTATTGCGTTTACGTCCGATCATATTGAAACCCTGTACGAACTGGATCAGGAAATTATTGGCGAGGCGGAGCAAGAAGGTATCAAGCGAGTGGAAAGCCTGAATGGTAGCCCAGTATTCATTCGGGCGTTGGCGGATATCGCGGTAGAACACATGAAGAGCGGAAAGGCTTGTAGTGATCAGATGGGGTTGCGGTGTCCGGGCTGCGTGAGTGAAAAGTGTCTGAACCAGAAAAAATTCTTCTCGAAGATGGATGCGCTATTGTAAGAGGTTTAGTTAGGCTGCCTTATCAACGCTAAGTACATATACATACAATTGAGAAGCTCCGAAGGCCTGTTGTACACCGCAGACCATGACAACACTGCCTTCTGAAGACGCTTCCCATTGCTAGATCACTGATGCGTTCTTTGTCCTCTTTCGACGTACCTTGGTCTCGAAGCCGGCCCGCTTGGCCATTAAGGCCTCTCTGATATCATCCATATGATGTACTTTGAACTTGTGATACGATAGTTCAAAGTTACGACTGATGCGGTCGTCGCAGTCAATATATGCAAAGGCAGATATCTGAGCAGGACCAGTCTTCACGATCTCACGCTCTTGCGCTTCGTTCTCCAATACCTTCTCGACTCGCTGATCATGCGCCGGGTCTGCGCTCAAGCGCTTTTTTTGCGTTCACCATTCGATGATGCTACAATTCGTAACAGAGCCTATCGTTTATGGGAACCTTGTCCGAGCCCTGTCATAGGCATTTCTGCACGCAAGATTCGTTCTTCTCGAACTTCGCTAAACGCCCGTCCATGTCCTCCCTAGATGGTCCGGCTGCCGCGTGACGGGTCGCCTTTTTCGCCCATCTTGCGCAGCTTCGAGCCTCTTGAGTCTTCACTAGCTGCCCCGGCACCAGACGCCGCGCCATCAGTGGCTGGAAGTTCCGGTTTTCGTTTTGCTCGCGTACGCATTGAAGATTCCGCCTTTGCAGGTCCTGCAGCTTGCGCACCAAAATCTGCTCCGTCTTTCGCTGCAACGACTGTAAGATCTTGTTCTTCTCTCCCGAGCACATACGCTATCTTCTCAATATCTATTGCAGAAACGTCCTTGCCGGACTCGTCTTCCAGTCGCTTGCGCATCTCCGCTACATGCAAGTTAAGCGCAGCGTACTCTTTGGCTGTGTATCCGATTTTCCGACTCCATCCTCCGAGCTCCGTAGGCTCCCAATGAACATATCTGTAGAGTTCGTCTGAAAAGAATGGGACAGTGTCTGGGTCATACGTGGAAAGCAAGAGTGACGCCGTCGCAGGGCCTATGCCTTTGAGTTCCGTCAGAACTTTCATGGCTTTGCTAGGGTCAGCCGAGTCTTCGTAGTTTTTGAAGCCTTGGGACGTCGTATCCCTGACGGCTTGCTCGCCGTTGGACTTGGCAAGCTGGAGCAGTCGAGGACGGAACGTGCCATGCTTGAGCTTCCATTCGACTAATGTCTGAAGCTCTTGGATGTTTAGATAGGCGTGCCCAGATTCCTTGCGACGCTTGATCGTTTTCGGGATCTCACTGAGACGAAGCTCATCAAGCTCCCTGACCTTCTCCGGGATATGTTGTGAATATGTGGCGAGTATTTCCTGCAGAGCCTCTATGGTGATATGCTTGGAGCCGTAGGAATGAGACATGAGAGCTTGCGAGAATCTAAGAACGAAGTCGGCGGTTCCAGGAAAGACAAACATTGGAAGGTACCGTGACGTCGACGCGTTGATGCGCAACGCGACATCACGTGACTCATAAGATCGAAACCATTGCACCTACAGAAAGCCATGCAGACTGCTCCTGTTGTCTGAAATGTAGTTCGAAGACAGGTCGTCGTTGACTTACAACGCTTGCATATGAGTGATTACGATGAAAGTATACGGTATGGCAGCAGTCTAGCTTTAGTTGATCGGCCAATCAGTCTGCTGCATACAGTAGAGAGAGGAGGAGTATGTCTGTCTCAGAGGAATCTTTCAAGCATAAGGACTCCAATCGTGGAGAGCTTTCTAACCATTTTAAAGGAGGCAAAGTGCAGTACTCCAGTCGGTCTATAAGATATCAATAATCGATCGTCAGCGGAAGTTGCTCCCGGTAAGGCTGATGTGTCAAATCCAGGTGTAGAGAAGGCTTGGCGGCAAGGTGATTTCCCGCCGCCACACAACTTGCGGCTCACGACTAACCTCACAAAGCTGCCTGCGCGTCTGAGGAGGGATCAACACCGCAAACTCTTCACAAGTGCCAACGTTCTGTGTCGCGTCAAAGAACTTCTTCCAAACGAGCCTTCCTCTCCTTCATATATCGGCGTCTACAAAAGACCTCTCATCACCCCAAAGTCAAGCTCCCAACAGCTTCGCGCTTCTGCCCCGCCATACCGTGACCACGACTTCCTTTGTGCACCACCGATACCTAATACGGCAAACACTGAATGAGACACCTCTTGCAGTACAAAGCGTGTGTTTGAGTTCGCTCATATTTCTTTGCTCGACCCAGCGGACTTACTTCACGACCGTCCAACATGTCGATGTCAATAGCAGAGCTGGACGCGACCGTGCGTGCCTTCTACGAGGGACGCGGAGAGACACAGAAGCAAGCCCAGGCTACACTCAACCAATTCAAAGAGAACCCCGATGCTTGGCTCATGGTGGACAAGATACTACAAGACGCGAGCCATCCTCAGACCAAGTACCTGGGCCTGCAGGTGTTAGACAGTGTTATCATGACCCGGTGGAAAGTCCTGCCTCGGGATCAGTGTCAGGGCATTCGCAACTTTGTTGTGAACTTCATCATTCAGCTCGCCAGTACGGACGAAAGCCTTCGAGATAATAAGACCTTGGTTAACAAGCTCAACCTGGTACTTGTTTCGGTACTCAAGCAAGAGTGGCCCCACAATTGGCCTACGTTCATCAACGAGATCGTCTCTTCATGTCATAGCAGCCTCCCAATATGCGAGAATAACATGGCTATACTCCGCCTGCTATCGGAGGAGGTGTTCGATTACTCGCAAGACCAAATGACCTCTACAAAGACTAAAGAGCTCAAGCAGAGCATGTGTGATGAGTTCACTGCCATCTACCAGCTCTGTTCGGAGATCTTGAAGACAGCTGCTCAGGCCAGCCTCATCCGGACAACTCTAGAGACTCTGCTTCGCTTCTTGAATTGGATACCGATTGGATACATTTTTGAAACACCGGAAGGAGGCACAAGTTTGATCGAGACTCTGCGAAGTCGCTTTCTGGAGGTTCCAGATTTCCGTAACATTACGCTAAAATGTCTGACGGAGATTGCTGGTCTGCACACGGAGCCGAACTACAATGAAAAACTTGTTCAGATGTTCACTGAGACGTTGACCGCCATCTCAAAGATCATACCTCTATCTCTCGACCTGAAGGCGACCTACGCGCAGAGCAATGGCAGAGACCAGGAATTTGTGCAGAACCTTGCTCTTTACCTTACCAACTTCTTCACCGTTCACCTAGGCGTTATCGAGAACCTTCCCAACCGTGATTTCTTGACTCACGGTCACTTCTACCTTATTCGCATCAGCCAGATCGAAGACCGCGAGATCTTTAAGATTTGCCTCGAGTACTGGACCAAGCTAGTTTCTGAGCTCTACGACGAGATGCAGCAGCTTCCAATCACCGACATCAACCCGTTGATCAACATGGGTCTTTCTGGTCTGTCGAACGGTGGTGGACGCGACACAGGCATGCTTGCCAACTACAATCTTCGCAAGAATAAATACACCGAAGTTCTTTCCAATCTCCGAACCGTCATGATCGAGAAGATGGTGCGGCCTGAGGAGGTTTTGATTGTCGAGAACGACGAAGGTGAGATCGTTCGAGAGTTCGTGAAGGAGAGCGACACGATCCAACTCTACAAGTCTACAAGGGAATGCTTAGTCTTCCTTACACATCTGGATGTTACCGACACTGAGGCGATCATGTCGGAGAAGCTTGCACGGCAGGTTGATGGATCCGAGTGGTCGTGGGCTAACTGTAACACCCTTTGCTGGGCTATTGGTTCCATTTCTGGAGCCATGAACGAAGAAACAGAGAAGCGCTTCCTCGTCACGGTCATTAAAGACCTTCTCGGACTCACTGAGATGAAGCGGGGCAAAGACAACAAGGCCGTCGTTGCGAGTAACATCATGTACATTGTCGGCCAGTATCCGCGATTCCTCAAAGCCCACTGGAAGTTCTTGAAGACCGTCGTGAACAAGCTCTTCGAATTCATGCACGAGACTCATGAGGGCGTGCAGGATATGGCTTGCGACACCTTTATCAAGATTGCGAATAAGTGCCGGCGGCACTTTGTCGCTCTTCAGCCGGGCGAGACGGAGCCCTTCATTGACGAGATCGTTCGGAGCCTGCGCAAGATCACAAACGACCTCTCTCCCCAGCAAATTCATACCTTCTACGAGGCTTGCGGTTATATGATCAGCGCACAGGGACAGAAGCCCATCCAGGAGCGTCTCATCGCAGAGCTCATGTCCTTGCCCAACTCTGCTTGGGATCAGATCATCCAGGAAGCAAATCGAGATCCCAGCATCTTGCAGAACGGCGAGCACATCAAGGTAATTGGTAACATCATGAAGACCAACGTGGCAGCCTGCAGCTCTATTGGCAGCTACTTCTATCCCCAGATTGGTCGCATCTACCTCGACATGCTTACCATGTACCGTGCGAGCAGTGGACTCATCGACGAAGCAGTGCAGCGTGAAGGTAGGATCCGATGTCCTTGTTTCATGTCTCATTGAGTTTATGCTAAGCGTATCAGGTCCTATTGCAACGAAGATGCCCAAGGTTCGCGGTCTGAGAACGATCAAGAAGGAGATCTTGAAATTGGTCAATACCTACGTTGAGAAGGCCGATGACCTTGAGATGGTACACAACAGTCTCGTCCCACAGCTTCTCGAGGCGGTGCTTCTGGACTACAAGCGCAACGTACCCGATGCACGCGAGGCAGAGGTTCTCAATCTGATGACAACAATCATCAATAAGTTACATGTACGTTGGACCCCGAAAACAAGCAGATTTTCGTTCACGGTTCGGCTCGCTTTCAGAGCCCTCGGGGCATCGCGCTAACGTGTCACAGAACTTGATGGAAGACCAGATTATGAACATTCTGGAGAATGTCTTTGAATGCACGCTCGACATGATCAACAAAGATTTCTCGGAATATCCCGAGCATCGCGTCGAATTCTTTAAGCTGTTACGTACCATCAACCTGCGATGCTTTCCTGCGCTTCTTCGGCTTGATGGCCGCCAGTTCAAGCTCATCATCGATTCCTGCATGTGGGCGAGCAAGCACGACAATCGCGAAGTCGAAGGTGCCGGTCTACTCATGTGTAACGAGCTGATCTCGAACATGGCCGAGACAGACCAGAGCACTTCAAACGCCTTCTTCCAGAACTTCTTCACTACCATTCTGCAGGATGTCTTCTTCGTCCTTACTGACGCTGACCACAAGGCCGGTTTCAAGTCACAATCTTTGCTTCTCGCGAAGATGTTCTGGCTAGTCGAATCGAACAAGCTCTCGGGACCTATCTACACACAGGAGATGGCACAGGGCAATCCGTCCAATAAAGAATTCCTCAAGAATTTCGTTGGTAATTTGCTAACTAACGCCTTCCCGAACCTCCAATCGTAAGTTTGCACTTTCAGTTTTGTCTCGGCATAGGCTGACGGCTTCCAGGGCGCAAATTTCGAATTTCATCGACGGTCTCATGGCCAACACGACAGACCACAATCGCTTCAAGCTGATTCTGCGAGACTTCCTAATCTCCTTGAAGGAGTTCTCCGGCGACAACGCCGAGCTTTTTGCCGAAGACCGCGAGATTGCCGCTAAGACGCAAAAGGAACAGGAGCGTGAGCGTGCGGTGAAGGTGGGCGGCTTGTTGAAGCCTTCAGAACTGGATGACGACGAGCTGTGACTCGATGAGGACCTGAATCCTGATGTCGCCGGCCGCACACAGTGGGACCAGCGAGGTGTCAAACAGTCAAAATCGGAGTCTGACATTGCGCGTAAGAATGACTATGATGGCTGGGCTGCCTACGGTCTCTAGATGTCCGCTTGTGTTTGCCGAGCGCGCACGACAGCGTGCAGGCCGCGGCATAACAGCACTAGACAGGCTCGAAAGTCACCAGACATGTTGCGTCGAAGGGACAGTCAGAGCGGAGGACAGTATGATGAATTGCATAATTGTTTGTGAAAAGCGCATGGCTTTCGGCGGTAGATATCCCAGAGCTGAACTTGGAGGGAGGCGCAATTAGGTAGCATAGTCGTGGCGTCTCCCTTTCGACAGCAGATCGCGAAATGAGAGGAAGCTTGTGGTCTCCACAACGAGTCCTGATATTGTTTCATAAGGGATGTGTGATGTGAAGAATTTGTCGAAGACAGTGGATCTGCTCCGTGATGTCTCTTTGATGGCTTACCTAAGGTAAACATTTGGAAACTCCCCCGGGAACATTGCCTTATTATTATTGAAAGGCTTATTGCGGGTCTTGCTCTGGAGACTAGCGCGCCGATGACTTGGGGACTGACGACTCACATGCATCACATCACGCACGTGGATGAAGAGTGAAGTAGACAACCCCGCCGTCTCGGGGCGTTCACTGTACGTTCGCTTCGAATTTGATCGCAAGCGCGATGCTGCGTGATACAGTACGAGCGAATTACTTAGATACTGCTGCACACACTCTGTGCTCCCCGTAGACGGCGGGGCGTGCCTGACGCTGGCTGGCAATACCGGTAACCCTAGTCGGCGCGCCTGTAAAGTAGGTAGGTTGACTACGAGAAGTTTACCATGCCTTTCTAACAAACCTCCCTTCATCCAACAATAAGCACAAACCTGATTTCTGTACTTGTCGCACCCAGCGCAAACCCTACTGACCTCATGGTTTTCGCTCCTCGCCGTCTCACGCTGAGATGAAGTTCGGCAAGCACATCCAGAAGCGGCAGCTTGACATTCCCGAGTATGCCGCAAGCTTCGTCGATTACAAGGCCTTGAAGAAACTCATCAAACAATTAAGTACCACCCCAGTTATAACAGCACAGAATGCGGTCAGCGACCCTCAAGCAAGCCTCAAGGCCAACAAGGCTACATTCTTCTTCCGGCTCGAAGGCGAGCTGGACAAGGTCAACACGTGTTACCTACAGAAAGAAGCCGAGTTGAAATTGAGGTTGAACTCTCTGCTAGAGAAGAAAAGAGCAATGCAAGCGCAGGCAACGCCGATCCTGAAATCATCTTCACGTTATATCGCCATCGAGGAAGGCTTCAGACAGTTCAGTAACGATCTCAACAAGCTCCAACAGTTCATCGAGGTCAACGGTACAGCATTTGCCAAAATCTTGAAAAAGTGGGATAAGACCTCCAAGTCGCGAGAGAAGGAGATCTACATCTCGCGAGCGGTTGAAGTCCAACCATGTTTCAACCGCGATGTTATCAGCGACCTTTCCGATCAAGCGACGACCAATCTGCAAGACTTTGCTGCGTGGGCTGAGGGCGAAGAGATCCAGTACGCTTCAAACCATATTGAACATGGCTATCAGCAAGCTATCACTGAACGGCGACGTGCCCAATCTATGGAGCGTGATGACGGCGAATCGGCAATTCTACAGGCCATCACAGCCGGCAACATCTCCATCCTGGAAGACTGGGCAAATCGCATTAAGACACTCCCGGACGCGCGAGACCGCGTAAGCAGAGTGTTTCTGAGCACTATGGAGGAAGCCCCTGATTTTGCGCTAGACGTGCTCTTGAGGACTGGGCTTGTGGATTTCTGTATGTTGGATGAAGTCAGTTCGCGGAACATCCTGCACAAAGCTGCGATCTCTGGACGACTGATACTAATTGATGTCGGGCTCGAGGGAAAAGCGGACATGAGGAAAGTAGATGTGTACGGCCGAATCCCTCTACACTACGCATGCATGCATGGCAACACAGCTATGATTCGGAAGTTGATCGAGTATGCACCGGACACGATTGATTTCAAGGATCATGACAACTTCACCCCGCTTGTACACGCCATCGTGGGGACAAGTCTCGACTGCGTTCAGACTCTCCTTGCGCAGGGCGCGACTGTCAATCCAGCAAGTAAGAACGACCACATTCCACTGAATCTGGCATGTCAGCATGGCTCCACCGAGGTAGTTAGACTTTTGTTGGAGCGCCGACCGCAGATACTTCCGGATGCGGAGGGTTTGTACCCACAGCATCTGGTTGCGCGATCTGCAGATACGCCAGAGCTTCTGTTAATGTTATCGGACTACGGCGCGGATCTGGACCAACCGGACCAACTTTATCAGTGGACGCCCCTCTTCCATGCAGCCAGTGAAGGCAAGGTCCAGTGTCTACGTTTACTACTAGAACGTGGAGTTGATGTAAACGCGTTGGATGAGAAGAAGCTATCTGCCAGCTACTATGCTACTTGGGAGGGTCATCTCCGGTGCATGGCCCTTCTAGCAGAAGCAAGTCTAGCACGGCAGTCGAGTACATCCCAGTCAGGTCTTGCTGCACCACCACCATCAGTGCTGCCGTCGTCGACGCCTCCTGGGGGTATGAGCATGGACCCAGACAGCATCCCAGAAATCGAGCTTCCTCCACCTATCATCTCGGTGAAGCGCTACGGGCACAACTTTCTTGAACACAAGACGTTCGTCATCATCAGTTTCGGCGAACTGGGGATGGACCCGATCGCGTTCCACGACAACAATTATCCTGCCGCGCGTCTTACAGTCTCTTCAAAATCGTCTAATCTCATTCCGCGGAACATACAATTACCCATTCAAGACGACGACAAGTTCATGTCTTTTCAGATTGACGACCTCAACTCCTTTTCCATGGAATTCGACATCTACCCAACGTTTGGTGCCAAAGTCATCGCCAGAACAGAAGCTACCTCTCAGAATTTTGCAGGCTTCTTCAACAGCAGCACAGGCATCTGCTGTCTTCCTCTCTACGATCCCCGCGTACGGAGTCTCGGTCAGATTCGGTTTCAATATCAAGTCATCAAACCATTTTCCGGTACTCCACTAGAGATCACACATTTTGCGACCTACTGGAAGGCCAACAGCCAGCGTGAGTCAAGTAGGAAATCGTACCCCAGCGCGCTAGTCACGGGCTCGAGCTTGTCAGGAAACTACGCCCGGCTCTATGTTCAGATGACCAGTGACGGCACGGCCATCCTCTATCCACATTGGAAGATCGACGCCCCTGTGCCAAATGGCAGCATCAAGTATCAGCTCTACGGTCTTGGTCGAGATGATCTTAGATCACTCAGCCGTAGCGATGATGTACAGGCCTTATCAGCAGCGTCCGCCAATGACATTCCGCAGATACACGCCACAGCTGCTTCGTCACTCGGCCAGTTGAGCGACGCTTTACAACATCTCTCTCCGGAGATCAACGTTGAGCTGCATGTCCTGTACCCGTCGAACACAGAGTCGAAAGAAAAGCGGATCAACCGCGTTCCGGATATCAATGACTGTGTAGACGGAATTCTCAGCATCGTCTTCGATGATGCCAGGAGGAATAGAGAGCGCTCGGAAGGGCTGAATCGCTCCATTGTCTTCACGTCCTACAATTCAGATGTTTGTATGGCTCTGAACTGGAAGCAGCCCAACTGTAAGTGAGACCAATACCCGGGGCTGCAGTAGCGCTAATTATTTTCAGATCCCGTGCTGCTCTGCAATGATCTCGGCGCCAGCCAATCCATGACGGACGGTCTCCTTGTCCACAGCGATGGTCGCAACACCATGTCCGTGAAAGAGGCCGTCCAGATCGCCCGGAACAACAACCTCATGGGCTTGATATGCTGTCAGCGCCTACTGGTGAGCCAATCCCAGCCACCAAACGCTTTTCAAGTACTGATACGCCTGACACAGTCCCTCGCTCCTGGCCTCATTACTACCATCAAAGAGGCAGGTCTCGTCCTTGTGACTGACGTGTCCGAGATTGAGGACCAAGCGCATCAACCGCTTGCGAACACGGCTTCCTCGAATTTCTTCAACGTTCCAGAGGGTGTTGATGGAACATTGAAGGGAAACGGTGTGCTCAGATTCAATGACTCCATTGACATGTGAGCGAGTTGTCCCTGCGGGCTCGTCTCCAAGCCACATATCTCCCACTCTTGACGCCCGTATTCTTACCCGATCCGTTGTTTGGGGCCAGCGCGCTCACATCTTCTACTAATTCAAGCATCCGACGGCGTTATGGAGATATACTAACAACTGTTCCTGGCCTGCTTTCTTAGGGAGTCTATGGCGTCGGGACTGACAGTTGAGGGGGGCCTCCACTGTGGCTGGAACAGCAAAGCGCAGGGTAGTAGATGTGTCAGAAGATGCGCCAAGAGAGATGACGACGGCGCGCCATAGATGCGCCGGCAGAGGCTTCTCATCTGCCCCATGCGATATACCAGAACAATATGACTAGATCTCCCATTCCACAATGGCCTCTGCTCGAGTGCGGCGGCAGTCCAATTATGCTCCTTTGTAGCTGTACCTCATGCGTTCCAGTTCGGCGACCTCTACCGGTCGGAGCTGTATTCGGACGAAAAGTATCATCACGAATATCACTGTGTCGTAGCCTTGTCAGCTTTTTCTTCGCAGCACCCAAACATTTTCTCAGACTAACCACCAGGTACCGCCCACCTCCACGCCTCCGCT
>Ga0160429_1001943_pt1 | contig 11131 bp, 14 predicted proteins | sample SolpanmetagenomR_FD_108199 | JGI IMG/M metagenome (GOLD analysis project Ga0160429, IMG submission 108199) | Solar panel surface microbial communities from Lawrence Berkeley National Laboratory, California, USA - R | ecosystem: Engineered > Built environment > Solar panel > Unclassified ... | reverse complement strand
TTCAAGCTTCAAAGAGTCCACTCGAAACAAGACGTACTCAACGACTACCCTCACGCCGCCCTCGCCGTGCCCCCACCATCTTCCAGCTCGGCCATCCTCCTCTCCCAACCAGCCCTTGCGTCGGAAGTAGTTGCCAAACTTCTCAACGCCCTCGGACACGTATCGGCCCTCACTGATGTACGGCGGCAGCCAGTGTGAGTAGTGGAATGTCGCGGCGAGGCCGAACAGAGGGATTATGGCTGTGAGCTCGTGAAGGAGAAGAAATGCAATGATGCTGGAAAGGGGAGCGTTGCGGAGCGGAGTTGTGTAACGCTGTAGAAAGCGGGGGACTAGGATACGAGGGTGATTCTAAGTCCTTGCTCGCATTTCACTCGGATGGAGATGCGGAAGACCTACGTCGGCTGTTGATACGTTCGAAGCGGGACGTGGCGTCTTTGGGTGGTTGGGAAGCAAAATAGCGATTGCCTAGACGCTTCTGACTACCCTTGAACAGGGTGCGATGCCTGGCGAAAGACTTGACAAAGATGGATAGTCTGGAAGCCATGACGGCGATGCAGTGACAAAGACAAGGACCGACTATGGAGGAAAAGGCGCAAGGTTTATCAGAAAGCCGGTGTTACGAAGGCAGTTGTCGACTGCAGTGCACGTCAGCGTGAACTTGAGAATCACGCCAAATAGATGATATATGTTCATTAATGTCAGACTTTGCCTGTTATCGACATGCTCAACCAGCGTCATGAAGAAAGGATCATGAGTGTATTACACGGCTGAGCGAGTTACAGATTACCAGAGCTTCTCGGGGTTCTTCATTCGTACGGATATCGTATTGAGCGAGTACAAAAAGAGTCTTACCGAATCGATAGATGTACAAACAAGAAAATGTCCCTGCTATCAGGTCATCACCGCATCATGGGAAGCCGCCAGCAAAGGGGCCCTCGTGATGATGGTTTTAGAAGAGGGTGGTTTGAAGCGATACTCTCGACACACGCTGCGGAATCGCCTGCTGAGTGGGAGTAAAATTGAACAGCTGGTGATGATTTGAGATGGTGGTCTGTGTATTGCAAGGAAGAGGAGAGAAGAGGAAAGGGAAGAGGAGAAGAGAGCGACGTTGAAGAAGAAGAGAAAGAGAAGGGACCAGGTTAGGCTAGGCTGCTTTGGGCTCTAGTTCAGCCTGGCGTCGAGCGGGTGTCAATTGTTGCTGCTGCGCGAAACTTAGCAGGTTCGTTCTCATCTAGAGTAGAAGTACACTTAACTTATACCCATCCCTCCACCACAAACACACACGCTGTATTCTCCTTCTATTTGTGCTTACAACATTCATACTAGCACTACGCAGCTGCCCACGTCTTCAGACAACTCCACGAGCACAACATCCACCCAGCAAGCCCCTCGTGTTCTAGCCTTTCGCCATCTGTTCCCTGGATAGCTCGCAACGCTTCGACATTGCGGCTTCCGTGTATACTTCTATACGCAACAACACGTTCCTTTAGGTTCTTCTCGTCTTCATGGATCGCGAGTCTCTGTGGACCCGTAGAACAACGTGAGCACTCGTAGTCAGCACTCCCTTTGACACCGCACTCACAATGCGCCGCAGCTCCAGCAAGCCCCATTCTTCCCACATCCAAGACCGTGACAGCAAGAGTGATTCTCATTCTCGCCATTTTCCCTCGTTAAAACGCTCAGGTTCTGAGACACCCACACGCGCGGCCTTGCCAAACGGCGCTGTACCGCTTAACACGAACATCAACGCAGCGCCTGGCGCCTCGTCTGCGTTTGGACTCGGTTCCGGTGCCTTTGCGGCATTTGGATCCTCTACAAAGACCCCCAAAACACCCGGCACAGCCTTTGATTTCAACAAATCTTCTGCGCAAACCCCCTCCGAAACCCCCGACAAGACCCCCAAACCCGCCACACGTCCTTCCACAGCGACAGGGCCAGGTTCGGCTCGGACGCAAGAACACTCTTCACCAGAGCTAAAGGCGTCATGGCCCCTCAAGCACTCGTGGGTCATGTGGTACCGGCCGCCAACCTCGAAGAACTCCGACTATGAGAAGTCCATAAAACCTTTGTACAAGATGGCTACGGCGCAGGAGTTTTGGAAGATATACAGTCATATGAAAAGGCCCTCGGCGCTGCCTACAGTGTCAGACTATCATTTCTTCAAGTCGGGCATTCGTCCGGTCTGGGAAGATGTGGAGAACAAGAAGGGAGGAAAGTGGATCATGCGCTTGAAGAAGGGGGTTATCGATCGCTACTGGGACGACATGCTGCTAGCTGTCATTGGCGATCAGTTTGCGGAGGCTGGTGAGGAGGTCTGCGGAATGGTCGTCTCTGTCAGGAGTGGCGAGGATGTCTTGAGTGTCTGGACGAAGAACGACGGCGGCAGGAACATCAAGATTCGGTGAATAACTTCTTTCCTTTTACCAACACCGGGCTCATCACTAACTCGTGCACGCAGCGAAACGATCAAGCGCGTCTTGAATATGCCAGCCGACACGATTGTTCTGTGGAAGAGCCACGATGACAGTATCGCTCAGCGATCAGCCATTGACCAGGCAAGGCAAGACAAGGGAACCACCGAGAAGCGCCGCGGTAACGGGGAAAACGCGAATCCAAGCAGAGACAAGGCTGTACCACCCCAACCCTAGAAAGGCTGGGACCTGGTTTCTCATAACGAGAACATTGTGTGGAATTATACAATCACCCAACACTAGAGCCCTTTTTGGATACCATCTGGCGCAGTGGTAGTGAAACGGGAGTAGGCAGCCTATGAGAAGCCTTGCAGCGAGCGCTTCAGTAGAACGCAGAAAGCTGCGAACGAAACGTATGAGAGTATAACAAACTCGTCTTACTTCACTGAAACTGCCTGCATGTAACGTCATCGTACTGCAATTACAATAAATACGTGATGGACTTTACCGGACATAGCAGCGTCGACAACCCTCCTTCCATGTGATATTGATCTCCAGAACGAATTGTTGATTCTTGACATAACGACCTGATGCCGCGTTTCTTATTGCTCTAGCTAGCCTATAGCAAACCCCCACTTGGTCCATGATCCTCTCGCATAAGCAAGATCCACATGCTCAGTGGAATCGCCAATAACTTGGCGGGCTATTTCGGCAGCCGTACTGGGCACCTTCAAGCTCCCATAGTAGTAGAGGACAGCCCAGGAGTATGTATACACTATCCCTGACGCCATTATCGCCAGACAGCTTGGTCCGTTCGTCGCTAACGAAGCTTCAGGTCAAAGGCTCCTCGACAGTTGGTAGTCAACACGAAATCGATGACGCAGGTGAGGCAAGCATTGCTAAGTGAGAAATATTGGGCATCAAATACTCGGTGGCAGATCTGACACAGCGGGCTCACAGGTTAGGACGCGTCAGCAAACCTTTCGGACGCGATACACCCACGTTTACGTCCAGTCCTGAAAGAGCCTTTGCATCATACGAGTGAGCTCTTGGCTCGGTCACCGATCGATTACAACCAGCTTACGATACTAGGACAGGCAGGGATGCTGTCGAGGCAAGGGACATGACAGTGACCTCGACTACAATCTATAAGAAGAAAAAGGTGCGATGGTAAAGACGATGTTGGGAAAGTCCACTAACGGTTGGATGCAGCGAGGCTATGGAGTGTTTCACCCCCGTGACACTCTCAACCAAAACAGTCGCTTCCTTTCAAAAACATCTTCTCCATCTCACGGGCAAGACGAGCAAGCCAGCAAGAGGCGGAAGACGAACTTGCAACAACCCTCAACACAAAGGGCGGTTGGAGGGCGCCCAACTGTCGATACTTTTGATTCTCTTGAGAAGAAAGTAGAACGGCAAAGGCCTCAGCGCGTCATAGAAGACTTGAGTTTCCCTGCATTGACTGCAGAGCGTAGTCATCCCACAACGCACGAACAAGCGCCCAACGCCCTAGTGCCGCGTAGTGGTCAAAATCGTACCACACCTCGAAATTCGAAACCTCCAATCGGCTCAAATAGCGAGTATCATCGTGTTGAGGACACCATGCGGCCTACGCAAAGACATCACAGCGCCCACGGCTTACCGGATCTCGTGACCATAAAACCACCACCGCCGAGGACGAGTGAAGTAGAAGCTTCGGAAAAGGGGCGGAAGACCAAGGCTCAAGCTGATCGGGATAGGAATCAGTCTCTCATTCCCGACGAGGATTTCATAACTCCCACTAGCTGGCCTAGGCAGAAGAGCACTCCTAAGCAAGATTCAATTCAACGGCGTAGTAATGTACTCGATTTGAATGCCCGCAACGTCAATGGTCGCATCAAGGACCCGAACAAGATAAGGTCAAGAATGCAAGGAGAGGAAGTCGCTGAACAGACAAAATCACCGTACTTCCCCAGGTCGAATGCGGCGGCGACCCAGAAACTTAACCTTGAAGGGGAACACGTCACTAAAGTTTCTTTGGAACGAAATCCATCTCCTGATGTTCCAGTCCCTGATGCGCACATCCCGCAGAGCTCCATCGTTTACTCCAGTAACCCTGCCGAGAGCTCGAATTCAAAGGCCGTTCACAAAAAGTCAAAGTCCTTAGAGGACGAAGCCGTCCATTCTTTGTTATCTGTCAGCTCGATGGAGCATCCTCAAGAAGTCAAAGATGCACTGCTTAAATGGTCTCCTCGTTCAAATGGTCCATTCCATGTGATAGAGTCAGACGGTACATTGATCTTCGACATTGACCCCCAGCGGATCGCCCGTGCGCTTATCAGCAGTAATGGGAAACGAGTACACTTTGATGGTTCTCTCGACACCGTTTCTGGTATAAAACTGTGGTATCACCTCGAGTTCGAACATGAGGAAGGGTTCGCGGCCTTTCGTGAGAAATCCAAACGGCTTGACAACGTGAAGGAAGTTTTGAAGTTGGAGTGAGTATCACGAGGACAATTGAGCTGAATGCCCCTGAACATCATCTAGTGAATCGTTAGCAAAGATACGGCGGAATGTGGTTATGCACCAGGAAACGCGAATACCACGTCAGAAGTCCAACGCTGGAGAGCTAGATCTCGATGCTCGAAGGGCACAACCCCTCGAAGAAGCCTCTAACGACCAACCCATTCGGGATAACAAAACTGTAAAGTCGCAAATGAAAGCCGAGGAGCCAGAAACAGATAGAGTAGATAAGAAGAAAGTCCAACACGCGCCTACTTCCACCCGCAAAGAAGATCAACCTGGCCCTCGGAAAGTTTCTGATCGTTTGAGAACAAGGAATAACCAGGGAGAAACAGCGAACGCTAAGAAGGATGCTGAACAGTGAGTCGCGTTTCGGCTTAATCGGTCTGGGTTACTGACACGCCGTAGACCCAAGGTAGTCAAGTACTCCGAACAGTATGGGTTGGGTGAGGCTTGGAAGCAGTAAGTTTGATAGTAGTCCCATCCTACCTTGCTCTAACGCCTCCAGGCCGGTTGTTTTCCCGCTCAAAGGCCCTAATCGAGCGAATGTCGACTTTCAAGATCTATTACGTCTTGATGAACAGGAGTTCTTGAACGATAATTTAATAGCTTTCTTTCTCAGGTACGTAATCTATGCCGATCAAATCGCGCCGTACTTATTACAGATAGATATTGTCAAGAACAACATCCAAATCTTGCCACTGAAGTGCATACCTTCAATACATATTTTTACGAAACTCTGACGAGACCGGTGAGAGGGCAAAAAGGCATTAACTATGATGGTGTGAAACGATGGACTTCCAAAATTGATCTCTTCAGGTACAACTATGTGATTGTACCAATCAACGAAAAGTATGTCTGTGTTTCTCAATTTTCGTCTCTTTCCTAACCGTTGGTAGTGTCCATTGGTATGCCGCCATTATATGTAATCTTCGAAACATGGAACGAACCTTCCATGCCGAGGATGAAGATTCACCATCCGTTCCAAAAGACGGTGCAAGGGCTAGCCCTGAGAGAAGCTCTTCGCCTGATGTCTTACAGACTGACCAGCATGGAGCATTCAAAAAAGCGAGGCCTAGCAAGTCCACCGATACGAAGGGTGACCTAAGCGACAAAACGAGGCTACTTTCCCTCGAGGATGGACAAGACCTGACTGACCCAACGACAAATCCGGCGGAGGAAATCCATGATGTTGGACGTGACAGACTGTTGCTTGATATCGAGGTCAAGGCTGTCGCTCCAGCGAAGGATGAAACGCTAGATAGTGCTGGGTCATCCAACGCACTAGCAAAGAAGAAGAAGATAGTCGGTGGTTCAAAACACCGGCCAGATGAGTAATGAGCCCATCGACTATTAATGTGGAACATACTGACCATAGACAGTTTCGTCATCATAACTCTAGATTCTTTCGGCTTTCCTCATTCCAACGTCATGAGGGCACTCAAGGAGTACCTGAGTATGGAGGGCGAAGCGAAGCGCAATATCGAGATCGCCGTGCCTAAAGGTGTCACAGCTAAAGGTATCCCTACGCAAGAAAACTACTTCGACTGTGGGCTGTATCTGCTGGGTTACATGAAAGAGTTTTTCAAGGACCCTCAGTCATTCGTAAAGAAAATACTCATGAAAGAGTTCGATCCAGATCGCGACTGGGCACACTTATCACCTCCAGACCTCAGACATGAGATTAGACGAGTGCTTCAAGACCAGTATAGTAAGCAGAGTGGCACAGGTTCAACAGCGAAGACAGATCCCATCGGCCCGGGCTTGCCTGGAGTCAATAGTGCTTCTGCCGCAGCTATAGAGTCATCTAAGTCCACCGATGGAAAACACTCCACGCACACTGAAGGCTTTACTCTCTCATGTACGGTACAAGGAAACATGAAACAAAACAGACGCGGAAGCCCAGCAAGTGTCGTACAATCGCCTGCTAAACGAATGAAGACCGCAAACCAAGAGAATACAAAGGAAACGAGCATCGAACCGTTACCCGAAGGCTCATCTGTTCTCGATTTGACCGGTGAGCTCGGTGATGTCAGATCTTTACACAACGACACATCGGACACCGACGAAATGCTTGACAATGGAACAATCGAGATGCCTGGTACAGCGCAAGATCCTCTACTAGACGGATGGGCGGAGCAGCTTATACTGGCAGCGACCGACGAGCTTGACGGCCAGTTGAAACCGTCTCAAAGTGCAGGGTCAAACATGAAACCGTCGATTTATTTCGACTCCATCCCAGCGGCGCCAGATTCAACCCCCACTCGACCATTGGGTCAACCAGCGCCGCCAACGCCTCCAGCACGTCCCCCCACGTGGGAACGGCTGATTGACTGAGCCAGGAGTAAAAGCTACGGACGATAGACACTGGTCGCCTGTTCGTGAGCAAGGAAAATGCTGCAAGGATTATCATGTCAACCAAGAGAGTGGCATTGATATGATATCCACTATTGTTGCTGAAAGAGTTTGCTTCGTACGTAGTATTCGGCTTGAGATCATATCTCCAAATGCTCCAAGTTGGGAATACATCGAGGAAGTTGTAAGACATGTATTCGTCCAGCGCAAGGGCTTTGCTTTGCTTCTTTCCACGTAGTGTGCTCTTCCACACCGCAATGAGAATGGCCGTTATCCACCAATTGTGACCTTCTGAGAATGACCTCTGGTCGCGTTCATTCGTTGGTCGTTTGACTGTAAAAGGCTCGGTACGAAGTTGCCCGATCTTACTTCATCACACCGCACTCTCCAACACCTCCCTCCTCTCCGACGCATCCCCAGCATCAAGCGCCTTCTCAAACGTCCCATCAAGGAAATTCCTCCCCCCAGTGGGATCGCCGCCATCCTCCTGCTTCTCCCTCACTGCATCATCCACCTCCCTGTACTCATTATCCGAGCCCGCCCACCTCCAGAGCTTCTCCCTGACAAACTCGTCAAAGTCCCACTCGGCATCCTCGAGGCTAGACTCGGGCGCATTCCACACGTACGTCTCGCACGCAACCTCCTCGCCGAGGTTGTCCTCGCTCTGGTACCCGTTCTTCTGCCCGTCCTTGGGCGCCTCCACGCCGGCGTCCACGCTGAGCACAGTCTCCGCCGATCCGGCCTCGCTCGCGCTCTGCCCTTTCTCGGCCGGGAGTATGCGCGCTCGCACCGGACGCCGAGCGTATTCGTCGCCCTCGAAGCGGTCCAGGCGGAACATGTCGTTGTCGGTGAGCCCGCTGACGAGCGTGCCCCGCACCGTGCTGCCGGACTGTGGGAGCAGGGCCGGGTAGTCTGCTTGGCGCACGCGGTGCCGCCGGTAGTCGGGGAGGATGGCAGGGCGGATCGTAAGGGAGGTTAGGGAATGGCCGGTCACGCGCGAGAGGACTTGGGGTGCCATGAGCGTGCCGTAGAAGAAGGCTATGTGGGTTGCCATGCTGGAACACGAGCCGCGGTGGTCGACGCGGGTTGCTGAGGTTTAGCTGTCGGCGGCTTGGAACCGTAGATCTGGGCTAATTCGTGGCGCTAATGAGAAAGAAGCTGCCATGAGATCTTGGTGTACAGTAGTTACAACACTTACAAATCGGGCAAACACGACAAACAAACATGTGATCTCAGGGGTGTTGCAATACTGTACCACCGACCGACACCCTTGACTTCATCCTGAAACGTGTCCGTAATGAGTGACGTGGATATTGCAGACTCTGATGCGTTGAGTGAAGATGCTGCTGGACAGCCCTCGCCGAGGTGCCGGATTGCACTTGAGCCTATATAGTATAGGACCTGCTGCGGCTGTATACCTCCCAGCACGAAAGCGCACACGTCTTCTCCGCCGCTGGGCTTGATTTGCTTTGGTCTTCACTAGCGGTGGACTTATAGATACTATAACGAGGAAGTACTGAATGGCCACAACCTGGTCCTGATGGCAGGAGAAAGTACCAGTCGCCTTTCTACGCGTCCTTGAATATCTTATCACCGAGCGAGGCTTGATCAGTTGATCTGCCTTATTTGCTACTCCATCAACTTTCAGTCTTTCCTTCTGCCTTCAAATCTTTACCTTGAGCAAACACTGAGAGAATTAACATTCTAATATCAATCACCCGCGGAGACTGAGTTGGCTATAAGATCTTTCACTGGTTAGACTAGATTCTTTCCGACAATTAAAAGACTCTGTCCATCTTTCAACTACCACCTCTCTTTCACCTTGGTACTCATCAAGTGGTCATCTGTTTCCTGGGACCCCAACAGCTCGCGCTCAAATAACAATGCCCAAGGTTGCCTTCGGTGGGGCTCAGAGGCGGCTTTGCCAGACATGCTCACAGAATCGCATGCGCAAGTTCTACCCTAAACACTCTGCTACGAGTGCTTGCACCCACCGGCCTGGGAACTGCAGCACTTGTGTCGATACCTGGATCTCGTCACAGGTGAATTCCAAGCCCTTGGACCAGATAACCTGCATGGAGTGTGAAGAGATCTTGACGTATCAAGACATCAGGGAGACCACTTCGGCGGCTGTGTTCGCTGAGTGAGTTGACGTGCCTTTCCCTATCACGCCAGAGCGTCCTTGAGCATTGCCTGACTGCTACTAGATACGATGCCCGCCTCGCACGCAACGCCGTTTCGGAGATCTCAACCTTTCGCTGGTGTTTGTCACCCACCTGCTCGTCCGGTCAAGAGCACCTCGATGTGGAAAGCTCACCAATCTTCAAATGCAAGGCATGTGGCACTCAGGCTTGTGCCGCATGCGACAAACCTTGGCACGAAGGAGAGATGTGCGCAGCGGTGCAAGCCCGGATGAAGGCGCAGACCGCTAACGATCAACTCGCCGAAAAGACTATTGAGAAGATCAGCAAACCCTGCGCCAAGTGCAGAGTGCCTATCGAGAAAAACTCCGGGTGCGATCATATGACATGCTCACGTTGCCGGCATCAGTTCTGTTGGCTTTGCAGTGCGGACTACGTGCCTATCCTAACTCAGGGCAATCATCATCATGAGAGAAGCTGTAGTCATTGGAGGGTCCTCCCAGTACATCGTCCCGGCCTGTGGGATCCACCTGCAAGAACGACAGCACCGCATCGCGCGCCTGCAACGGCTCCACAGCCCTCAGTAATAAGGCGAGTCGCGTCGTAGCGTATAAGTCAGTGGGAAAGAGGCAGCGATTTCAAGAAGTGATGGGTCACAGTAATCTGTGTAGTGCCAGTGGCCATGCAGTAGCCGTTGTTACTTGTGATCAGAAGACAGAAGGCATGGGTACTATTGGTTTCCGTTGTTGGTTTCGAGCAAGGTATCACCTCAACAGGGAATGAAGAGTGCTTGGAGATTTACTCTTGAAAACTTCTCGTCCAAGCGGCTTTTGTGCCCTTGGTTGTTCATACGTGCGGCGGTTGCAAGGAAGAAGCTCTGCATCAAGCTCTCTCTACAAGCAACACGCTTTGGACTAGACCCCCAATACTTTGAAACAGAACCCCCAACGCCCTCTGCAGTAGTAGGGCTTTACAACACCCTTTACAGTACAACCGGGCGCATCAAGTTGTGATCGATGGAGCGGATTTGAACAAGTGGCGCTGCTAGCAAACAGAGTGCCTCAGGGCAGGGAAACGGTTGCGATTCAAGGTTTTGCGATCCATGGTTTCGTCGTTTCATGCGTTTTGATGCCAAGGTACGCCTAGCAAGCAATTGCTTACTGTGACAGGAAGCAACAAGGAAAGCAAAGATTCAAGCCGTCAAGAAACCACTCAGCCCATCTCTCCTGCCAACGTCATTCTGCCACATCACCCTGACCGAATGAGTCACCAATACTTGTATATCTCTCTTTTCTTCCATCGACTTCTCATCTTCTCATCCCACTCTTCTCATTTTCTTCACTCTGTCCAATCCATCTCTCCAAAATGGATGAGCACGGCAATCTGGTTCTCGAGAAGATGAACGGCGTCGATGTCACGCCAGCCATGCTCGAAGATGCCGCCGCTTTTTTCAGCGCCTATTACGGAGTCTGGGGTCCTGATGCGCCCTCCTACGCCAAGCCGGGGAAGCGCATCCGCATGAGCGCAGACCGTCTCCGAACAGAGTGCCTTCCAGCTTCGTGCATAACCGACTGCACGTATATCCGCCTGCGCATCAATGGCCAGCTTGTAGGCAACGTGTTTGCGTGCACCTGGGACTACATGGGCCGCAAGGTTTGCTGGGTCACGCAGCTAGTGGTCGACACTAGCTATAGAAGCCGTGGAATCGCAACACAGATGTTG
>Ga0160429_1001942_pt1 | contig 11133 bp, 12 predicted proteins | sample SolpanmetagenomR_FD_108199 | JGI IMG/M metagenome (GOLD analysis project Ga0160429, IMG submission 108199) | Solar panel surface microbial communities from Lawrence Berkeley National Laboratory, California, USA - R | ecosystem: Engineered > Built environment > Solar panel > Unclassified ... | reverse complement strand
GGTGCGACTAGTATCTTGCATTGATCGTCATTCTTAAACCTTGCTAATGCTTTCGTCCTGTCAGTACTCTTATGTCCATCTATCCAACTACAAACTGTATGAAATGCAACTGAGTTTTCATTTGCACGAAGATATATAAATGCTTCATCCAAACAAGCCATATCATTATCATCACCTATGAAGATAATCGTTTTCACATCCCTTGCGTTGTTTCTCAGTGCTTCTTTCACGATCCAGTTCAGTTTGGTGCTCGTTGAGCCTATTGGTCTTCTGGTTGTGCAATTAGGATATGGTATCACCCTCACTTGACGTCCAGGTGTCTGCAATACCCCATCTCCGTCTTTATCATCTTTCTCGTCATAATTCCTAAGATAGTGCGCTTTCGATCGGTCAAAGTTCCAAGTCTTTCCTCGATTAGACAAGTACATCTGTAGTCCGACATTATAATTCTCAGTTAAAATTTGATCTTGCCATATCATCTTCTGAAGGGCTCGGTTCAGTTTCTCATAGATCGCTCTGTTCGAACATTTATCTTTCAACAATTGCGTTCTGATTGTCTCCTTAGCGTGATAAATAGCGAATTCTTTGGTATAACAATGCATGGATGATTGTTTGAGGCCATCTACGAAAGTTTTTGAGTGATGCTTATTGAAGAGTAGGTACTCTTTATTCTTTCCACCGCCTGTTTCGAGTCGACTCAATTCTAATAATGCCAAACGAGCATTATATCGAGCTGCTTCCACTGGAGCAAATCGGATTCGTCTCACTGTTTTGACGACTTCCGGATATCCAAATAGATCTTCTGTTCGTGTTTTGATTAGGTGTTGCGCAAACAGCTGTGATATTCCATTGCCATTATCCTGAAGGCACTCCTTCACTTCCTCAAGCCAATCTGATCTTTCCTCTTGAGAAACCGAAAACGATAGAAAACTTCGAAAGTAGTTTCGAATGGCTAAGAGATTCCTCTTTTCATCATCAGAGCTTTGTAATTGATGCGGCAAAGGAGTAGCTGTAACAATCCACCTGAACGGAAATTATGTATATTAGTATTACTGGGTTACTCATTCCAAACCATTTATTTCTACCTGATATGCGCAGTCATTAATGATGCGAGACGAGTTAATGTATTTCCAGCTGATACTCCGACTTTATGACCTTCATCAAATATGACTCGTTTCCAGTACACTTTGAGTAATTCAGACCTTTTGTCTTCTTCTTCCTCTTCTTTGCAGGTGCAATTCTTTATTCTAGTTCTGCCTTCATATGGACAATTGCATTCCCTGGCTCGACCTTGGAAAATAGTATCGAATTTGCTTGCTTCTACTGCAAACTTTTCACTGCTTAAAAGTACAATATCATATGATCGTAATATTTCTGCTGAAGGTATCTTGCGTGTGAGTGTGCGAATCTTGAGTGTATTTCGTCGATCTATGTTGATATGTTTTGCATATTCTTGGTTCCATTGTTGAATGAGCACACCTGGTATTACGATAAGTGTACCTCTAGAGCAATACATGATTCGTTCTGGTGCTCCATTCGTGCCTCGAAATCCATCTTTACGTTCCATTCTTTTAGTATATGTATTGACTCGCGGTAACATATCCTCAGGAACTATAATAAAAGCCTTAACATTCATTGCTAACCATTAGTATGCTTTAATATGCAAGTATGTCTACCATGATCCAATGTATCAATAACATGAGTCAGAATCATTGCAGTTTTGCCCGCTCCTACTTCTTCCGCCAAAATTCCACCTCTGCAGATTCCAGATTCCATGACTTTCATTTGAGCAATGCCGCGCTCTTGGTGTTGCCACAGTGGGTGATTCAAAAATGGTAAATGTGATGGCGTCAATAAAGACGGGGGTGATTTATGAGAGGCAAAAGCATCTGCAATTGTAATAGGCTTGTGTAGTGGTGCTGATCGGGTATAATGTATATCGTTGCTGATGTTACTACTGTTACTGCTACTACTGCTTGACTCAACTCGCCTTCGTTTTTGTTTTGATCCTGATTTCGGCATTTTTGGCAATTTTATGCGATTGTAATCATCGGCTTCATCTCCAGAGGGCGTTGATATAGTGATGTGTGAAAACGACGGAGAAGGTAACCTTATATTGGTTGATGCGATTGGAGATGCAGATCTGCGATTCTCCTTTTTTGTTGTAGATACATTGATTGTTGGAAGCGGGTATATGGATTGCGAGATGAGTCCAGCAGCTTTAACAGGAGGCAGAGTGTACGGTGTAGCATTCGGCACAACAGTACCATTCCTTTCTACTCTTTCATTACTCGCTTCTTTCTTGGTACTAGCACAAGAAGGCTGTAGACATCTCGGTTCCTTTAGGAATCTGTAACGGTATAATCATTAGCACTGATGATCCTCTGGTGTATAACCATAAACTATACATGTGATATTGTATATGTTGCCTTACTTGTATACCTTTCCGCAACTTGTACATTGTGGCCATGTCTGTTTTGTGGTGTTATTTTCGATATGAGTACATCTAATACAGAATTCTTCTTTTGGATCTGATTGAGGGAAATGGGCACTGCAACCTTCACATGGGTTGGGGTTTCTCATGGTGATGGTCGGTAGTGTATAGTATAAGATAGTGTATAGTAGTTGTATAAGAGAGTGTCTAGTAGTTGTATAAGTAGTGTACGTTCACGCGACGATGAGAAACGACAACAACACAAATACACTGTACTCGAATACTGTACAATACAACAACACTTCAAGTTCACCATCAAACAAGGTAACAATGAGGGAAATTAACAACCCATAACTCTTAACAGTACGACATCACACACACATGATATAGACCATAATAGTAGCATCATAGCCGAGAGAAAATTGATGATATAGACCACAATAGTAGCATCATAGCCGAGAGAAAGGGCGGCAAGACCATGCTGCATGAGATACTGGTGCATAATAGCACCCTCAATTCAGTGGGGCGTTGTATGCAGGAACGATACGACCATCGTCCAACTTCTCATCGATCGCGGCACTCAAGATGCGCTTCTTTGCGGTCACAATCTGGATCTATTACAGACTGCCGTTTCGAGAATGATCGTCACCTCATCGCGGAACTTCTCTTCTTGGACCACCTTCTTGGACGTCCGGAAAGATAAATAGAAGACTTGCGATCTGAACACAGAACTCAATCAGTCGAATCACCCAACAACTCTGCTTGCGATCGCTTTCAAAAAGGTGGCATGGGTACATATATGGGTCGACGATTGCACCACGAAAGATCGACGAGAAAGTGCTAATGGAAAAGAATGCCCCGAGTAGATGGACTCATGTCCGCATAGGAAGGAAGTGTGCATATCGGGGTCGAAAACTGGTGAAATGGACAGTTTAAAGGAGCTACATCCCTTCCTCATACCTGCTTACCATCCCAAAAACGCAGCTGACGTGGACAAAGCCTTCACCCCCGTGGGGATATTAGATAAGCCGTACTGGATTTAGTTTAAAACAAGAGGGCAGATGCTGACACTGTCGTTTGACTTCTTGAACGCCGGCGCGATTCACTCAATCAATGATGGTGTGGTCGTGGAAAACCGTTCACTCTACATTCAATACGACGCAACCCCAGGGCTTTCCAGCGGAAGCACTTCGGCCCTGAGTGGAGGACTGTTCCAATTAGCTGAGATAAAGGGCGAACCCAAGCAATGGAGTCATCTTGAGCGATGTGTCGACGCACAAGAGTAGCAAATTGCAACGGAAGACCAGTTCCCTACTAACAATGAAGTTCTGTAGTCCCGATTTTGCCTCATTGTAGTAGTTGTAATCACCAAGAAGAAGTAGCAAATGTATGATCACTGGAAGATGCATTGCATGCATGATGAAGACTGTTTACTCTATAGAGTGATGACAGCTATCACGGTCCCTGAGCTGACTCTGGAATCTTTGTTGCTACGGCTGCTGAGAAACAACAACTCTGACTTAATGACGAGTGCAGTATGATGATGAAAAATGAAAATATATATACAAACCAGCTGGGGGCTAGTACACCTTCTATGGGGGTGGCAAAACATGCTCACAAAGCATCAGGAGTTCCTCTGCATCTTGAAAGGGTATGTACCTGATAAGCATACAAAATCTCGCCGCCTCAGTGACTCAAAACCTGCACGCTGTTTCGACTAAGTAGATTCAAGAAAATTGAGCTCGATGATCAAATTGCTGCATGACTGCGCGTCGCTTCTGTTCACATTCATTGGCAATGATTATGGCTTGACTTTCAGCGTGTCCGTTTTGAACTCGTGTTGGATTTCGCTACCAATAGTGATGTACTTTGAGATTCGAATTCGTGCGCAAGTTTGGCGACACTTCCGCTAGCATTGTTGTCGTCAATGATATTTGATACTAAGTGCTAGAGCGACGTGGTGATTTGCACATTTCCCCGATTAACGCCTGATTTGGCGCTTCATGCAGCTTCCGCTCTTTCTCATAGCAATGCTCCATACATCATTGTGAATAGGATGACATTAGAGCAGCATGCTTTCACGGTCACGACATTAGAGCTACTTGACATGCTTGAAAGATCTCTCCAATATGGCCGCCTCACATTGTAACTTTCCGGGTGGTTTCTGTGGTGCCAGCGCCGAAGCACAGAGAGATTCCTGCGAAAAAAGGTCTGAGAATAACCAGATTTCACGTGGGTAAACTTTTATTGCGCCACATTACATTGACATTACATTGACATTACATTGACATTACATTGACATTACATTGACATTACATTGACATTACATTGACATTACATTGACATGGTGGCGCAGTAAAGGTACTGAATACTTAACAATAATGCTACTCATTTGTTCCAAACATTTAGGATCGGTGAATCTCATAGACTAGCTCTCTAATCGACTTAAGCCGAGTCTTATAGTCTTGATTTTGTGCATTATCTCAATCAATACCATTCTGCAATTGAATCTTCTCCAAAGCGAACATGTCCACAGATACTAAAAAATCAATCGCTTGGGTCGGCTTGTCCATTAGCGTCACTATCGCATGCTATGGAGCCTATGCCGCTCGAAAACAGTTTCTGGCTCTGTATAGAGAAGGAAAGACGACTCCTGCTCAATTGTTAGCCATCATATGCACTGTAGTATCTCTGTTTTCTGCTTTTGCGAATCATGTAACACAATTCTTTTCATCGATATTGTGAATTCTACATAATGGGTTTGTTAATAGATTTTAGTAGTCACTAGGGACTGCCTCGATCCAATCACACTCAACGTAATACGTAGCTCTTATGCCTATAATCGTACCGCCTATCTTTTCATGTTCAGTATCAATGCTATCCTCAGTTCAGCTCTTATGCTGTCTATGAATCTTTTATGTGCTGCTCGCTGGAAGCAGATGAAGCCGATGGAACATGAGATACAGCAGTGGTCTCTTATATTGCGGACTATGTGGACTTCTCGCGGTGGTTTCGACTATCCTACGCATCATCGCCATATCCGCTCCACATCTCACCAATGCAATTTTGCCGGTCAACGTGGGTACCTCAGCACTTCTTGGCATCGCTACAATGATTTTCGATGGTACAATATGTACTAGGCACTGCAGTGGTGAAAGCGAAAATGGGCCGAAAGGGAGCCATCTCTACCCAATTGCAAAGTGCATCAAAGCCCAAAGAGGATGATACCGCTCTCGTGAAACACCATCGTAGATTCCTCATCGATATGTTCCTCCTGCTTTTAACAGACCTTATCGGAATTCTAGTGTCGGGCATCGATTGGCTCACAACATTATGCATACAACGGTGTCGTTAGCTTTCGCTGGCTTCATCGTTCATGTTTTCGTAAGCAAAAGGCTCCTCACAGCTTTGATTGCGACTTCGTTTCGAACAAGTCACATCGATCGAAAGTCAGTCGAAACTTCACCAAAAAGAGATACCGCAGTATCGATTAGGTTGCGACTCCTTGCGACATTCTGTATTATTTCTACCGACGCTATCCACAATCCTGAGCCAAGTAGTAGCATGCAGTGGCTTGTGGAATGGATTTGTGTTCCTGATACCTATTTCCCACGAGTGATGCTGGTGATGTAATTCTCACATGCGCATGTTATGTCCCTCTTCTCCGTTCGTATACGCGCAACTCTTACTTCCCTGTCTGATGATACTTTTGTATGATTTTGTAAAGTATCGCTTGTTCGTGGGTGCGAGGGTGGGATGTTAATAACTATATAGAGTGGTGAATGGTAACAATACAATTGTCACACACAAACGTTGACGCGTAATATTCGGACCCTATAGATATACTGTACTCTGAGTACACTACTCGTTAAATTTACAATTTATTTACAGAATACATGTACATGTTTTAATCGAAGTTACATGAGAGGATTTTGAACCAAGAATTGAATTCTTCGGCCTTTTCATTGGAGCTGCGCATCACTCACAAGATGAGACCCACCTGCGCAGCGATAACCATTGGTTTGTTTGATCCAAGTGTATCCCGCGGGGCAAATGCCCATCGTACGCAGCTTCTCCTGCACTTTCCTTTCTTTCTCCTTGGCAACATTCATTGCCTTGAGTAATTTCTCTTGCGCAATGGACGCAGCGCGCTTTTGCATCTCTGCTTGTTCAAGTCGATGCTTTACTTCGGCTCGGTGGAGTTCCAACTCACGAGCTTCCTTCTCATCTTGAGCTTTCCTAGCATTCAACATTGCTGACTTGGTCAAAGCTTGCTCTCTCTCTTGGTCTGCTAGTACAACGGCAGCTTGTTCCGCTTGGACCTTGGCAGCATCCTCCTTTTCCTTATCGATGTTGGATTGCTTGTCTCTTATAAGCTGCGTCCAAACTTCTTCCGAAACTCCAGCGTCCCGCTCAACATCAAATGCATCTGAAGATGATTTCGATTTGTCGAATCTCTTAGCCGACTTGAAAACTTGCGCAACAGGAGCCGTTTTCTTTGTAGTGATGAGCGTGGGAGTTTGGACATCAGATGGCGCGACTTGGGTCTGGAACGGAGAGGGTAATTGAGTCGTAGAGGGAATAATCTTTCGTGATGTGGTTGAGCGGTTCTGCTTGGTTTTGACCATTTGCTGTATACACTTCTTTGCGACTTCGATAGTCAGACTGAGAGGACCTTCTTGAACAGACTGATATACTTCTCCGCGCATGTTTTGAGCAATCGTGCCAATGTCTCGTGCATTTCCCCAATTTGCTGTTTGTAACAACAAACACATTAGATCTGTAATCTCGTTGGCCTGAGGTGTATCTAACGCTGGGAATGATATGTTGGAATTCTGGAGACTTGTCTTGAGTAGCGACATGCTCTGCTGAAGATCTAGTGGCTCAAAGTTTACTTCCTCTTGGAATCGACTGCTGAGTCCAGCATTGCACCTGAGCAATCGATTCATATCATCATCATATCCTGCAAGAATAATGACCATTCTTCCTTTGTACGCAGGTTTCGTTACAAGATCAACGATTTCGTCTACGGCCTCTTGAGCGAAATGCCCCTCAGCAAGACGATAAGCTTCATCTATGAACAGAACCTTGCCCAAGCCTTTTATGAACATTGTCTCTGTCTTTGGTCCGGTAGACGCTACATACGCGCCAATAAAATCGGTTGCGGAGCATTCCACTACTTCGGTCGTTGAGAGTAGTCCAATAGAATAGAAGAATTCACCAAATTTCCTTGCGGTCGTTGTCTTGCCCGTTCCTGTTAATTAATTAGTATATGCTATCAGTCGCAGGAGGAGAAGGGTATTATCAATACCTGGAGGTCCCTTGAATATGAAATTCATAGGTATTTCTCCGCGCGGGTCGATGTCTCTTGCTTTCATACCAGTCACAGTCCTGGCAAATCCTTTCAATTTCTGCAAGATAGTATCCTGCCCAATCACATCCTTGAAGAGCTTTTCAAGGTATTCCTCGGCGTTCTCCGTGCGATCGAAATCCTGATCAAAATCTATGGGCTCAAATTCGAATAGGGCGGATCGTTGGGCGGGAGGTAATTTGGCTTGTCTAGCTTGGTAATTCATTTTTGCTCTGCCGATCAAGTTTTCCACATCTCCGGCGTTACCAAAGTTCCGTGTGTTTCGTTGTCGAGAAAGTACTCCGATCGCCACTTTCACTGCTGGCTCAGTTGCACTCAGATCAGCCTTACGAAGCTTTTGATGCAATATTTCGATCAGCTCATCATCCGAGAAGTCTGCAAAGTAAAAAGCATCGGAGAGCTGAAATCTGCGTTTGAGACCAGGATTGACATTATCGAACATGCGCTCCATTTCGTCTTTGTATCCGAGTAACAATACACACCGATCTTCGCCTGGTACAGACTGAATCTCTGCGACCATCGTATCAATGACTGCAGTCTTGTAGATGTCGTTGCCATTCGTAGCAGAGCCTGATAATCCGTATGCTTCATCGATAATCAGAACTTTGCCAATGGAACTTTCTAGCGCCGCCTTTGTCATGGCCTCACTTTGGCCAAGTACTGAACCAATAAGGTCTGTGGGATTCTTGACTATGACTACTATTCATCAGTACTATCACAGTGTATATATCGTAAGATCATCTTACCTTCTCCGTTGCTAAGTAATCCAAGATCTGCTAATATCTGACCGTACAATTTAGCAACACTTGTTTTACCCGTGCCTGGAGATCCCAAGAATACTCGGTTAAGTGAGACCTCCACTACGTCCAGTCGTTGCAGCTCTCTTTGGTAATTGGTGCCGATCAGCTCGATCAATGAATGCACCGACTTTTTAACTTCAGCAAGGCCAGTAAGCTCCTGAAGACTTTTCCATGCGTCTGATGCTTTCAGCGCTGCAATGGGTTCTGGGCCGATGAGATCTTCTTTGCTAAGGAACAGATCATCTACTTGAGTGCCTGCGTATCTTTCCTTCTCGATTCGGATTGCTTGTTGGTTTCTTATGCGGGCAAAAAGGTTCTCTGCTGCTCTAGCATTTCCAAAGCCATCTCTCCCACGACTAGAACTTAGTCTTCGTGCAGCGATTTGCATATAGAGACCGTTGGGGCCATCTTCAATTGACATTGTTCCTCTATACCATTTGTGTATTTGATACTGCAGGATTTGCAAGAGTTCGGCTTCGGTATAATCCTCGAATCGGAGTTCGTTCGGAAATCTGCTCTTGAATCCAGAATTATGCGCAAATACTTTCTCCATATGTTTTCGATAACCGGCGAAGATGAAGGCTACGCTGCCGGTGAGTCCCTCGATCTCTGCAAGTAGATAATCAAGAACTGATTTGCCGCCATGATTATCACTGTCTGCCAATTGGTACGCCTCGTCGCAGAAGAACACACCACCGCCTTTGGCTTCCAGTTCTGAAAGTAACTTCTTGACACCTGCAATGCCTTCGTTTGCCAATTTAGATCCGGTGGTCTCAACGAAACCATCTCCCGGAAGTACATTCAGTGTAGTCAGGACTTTACCGTAATGTCGAGCAACGGTGGTCTTCCCTATAACATGGAACATATGAATATATATGCAGGTACGAGAAGCATTCCGCTCATACCTGTTCCTGGATTTCCCAACAGTACCAGACTAAACCGCTCCTTTTTCAGACTAGCTAATTGTCTCTGAGTTAACTCGACTTTCGCTTTGATTCCTAGAATCTTTTCTTTGACTGCTTCCAAACCTATCATCTCCATAATTTCATCAATTGCAGGATTCACTGCTCCTTCCAAGGTCTTTTGTCTTTCCCACTTACTCTTCGAGGGGGAGGTAGCAAGAGCGGGTCTCGAGGGAGGACTTTTTGTTTCCGTTGTGTGTTGCTGGTGTTTGTGGTCTAATGATGGATTTGGTACCGCTGATGGAACAGTCTTTGTATTCTTGGGTGTCTGGTTTTGGGCGGTGGGTACACTGGGCGGATGTTTTCCCATTGAAGCAGCTCGAAGGTGCAACGCTGCGAGATCGGCTTTCAAGATGTCAATAGCTGCGTTCTTTTCGGCTTGATTCCTTTCATCTTGCATTTGCTTCTGCAGGATTTCGATTTCACCTCGAAGCTTGTCCATTTGGAACTGATGCTCGACGTTAGCAGCCTCGATTCGCTTCTGCTCTTCATGTAACTTCAACGCCAACAATTCCGCGTCCTTTCGCTTCTTCGCACATTTCTTACATGATGGGGCGGCAGTTAAGTTCAGATGACATTTCCAAGACTGTGAGTGACCTTCCGGGCACACAAATTTCAGCAATGCTTGACATTGCATCTTCGCATGCTGGAAATCAGGATGACAACTCAACGTGCACGTATGCACTCCACAATTCAACAACGTTGTACTATGTAGATATAAGAGTTAATTCATAGGGTGTAGTGGGAATCAGAGGCCTAATACCATGGCTCAGTACATCCTCCATCTGGGACCAATCGCATAAAGTCGTCCTCCGATCGCAACATCTGGGTTCGAGCTGGATGCACTTCACATTTCACGGGTAATCCATTGTAGAAATGACCGCTATCTTTGATGAAGGCGAAAAACCTATTCCACAAGATTCCACCTTTCTTCGAATTGCTGAACGTCGAAGAGTTTCCAATCATAATGAGCGCATTGCGAGCTCTTGATAATAAGACGTTGAGTCGCTCGGGTTCCTTCATAAAACCAATATCGTTGTTGAGATTACTCCGTGTCATTGAGACAATTACAATGTCGCGCTCTTCGCCTTGGTAATTATCTGTAAAGTATAATTAGAATAGAATAAGGGTTGATTTGAGGCTTCTATACCGACAGTGGAGAGTTTGAGCTGAGGTTTCTTCACGCTCCCTGTTTTCAAATGATCGAGCATTCCCACAGTCTGCAATTGCTGATAATCCATATCATTCAGAAGGGGATCATGTTCGTCGGCCAGTTCTGATCTTAACACTTTGAGCTGTCCCAAATACGGTGTCAAAACTACAATATCGCCCGATCCGTAACCTTGATGAACGAGGTAACGAACGCATTTGAGAATCATTCGGGCTTCAAATATATTTTGTTTGGATGAGGAGTGATGAAGGTCAGATGTTTTTGTGTCCTCCGCTAATGCAATTTCAAGTTCGTTATGGTCCATCCAGATGACATTGTCGCTGAAGCCACGGAGATTGAGACGAGTCAAAGTTGAAGGTGCGTCTTCTAGGTCAGGATATGTCAGATGTCTGATT
>Ga0160429_1001941_pt1 | contig 11135 bp, 11 predicted proteins | sample SolpanmetagenomR_FD_108199 | JGI IMG/M metagenome (GOLD analysis project Ga0160429, IMG submission 108199) | Solar panel surface microbial communities from Lawrence Berkeley National Laboratory, California, USA - R | ecosystem: Engineered > Built environment > Solar panel > Unclassified ... | reverse complement strand
GATGCAAGTCGAGACAGCGGCGTTGGTAAGCTCCCAATCTCTCGGGCTTCACCCCCCATGAGGACGAGTGTCTTTGCTAACATTCACGAGGTGCGCGCTGCCGAAGATATTCTCACCTTGTCACGTCAACTCAAGGAACTCTGGTTGTTTGGACAACTGGATACACTAGGGGATAGCAAGGCCGCAAAATTGGAAGAGTCGCAAATCGAGGCAGATGCCAAGTTTGTGATGGGGAAATTGGGAGTCCTCCTCGCGAAGAACGTTGAAACACCTGATGCCTCCGATTGAAGGATATGAAATGGTGGAGTCTGCTGTTACAAGGGCGGCATGATGGTGTGGATCGCGTGTTTTCTGTTTTTGAGATACCCATATATACCTGCATAGACTTCTATTATAGCGCGCGTCATCCGGTTGTTCGAAAACTTGTTCGTATCTGTGGACGCCGTAGTTTTGTACACGAGACAACGTGTTTGACTTTTCTTTGTTCCTAACCACAAATTCAGACATCATCACAATGCCACCGCCAACCTCTCTCACATTGACCCTCGTCGTTGCTGCTACCACACGAAACCTCGGTATAGGCTGCTCCGGTACGCTTCCATGGCCTTCCTTGAAGGGCGAAATGGGGTACTTCGCGCGCGTAACGAAGCGCGCCGAGAGCGGTAAAAACGCAGTCGTCATGGGCCGCAAGACCTGGGAGAGCATACCGCCAAAGTTCAGACCGCTGAAGGGGAGGGTCAACGTGGTGGTCAGTGGGGGTTTGAAAGCAGGCAAGGATGGTGATGAGGAGGGTGGTGATGAGATCATTATGGTGGGAAGTTTGGAGGAAGGATTAAGGATCCTCGCGGAAAGAAGCAACGTGTCGCATAAGCATGAGCAAGAAGAGGCGGCAGAGCACCAGGGATCACGCATTGATAGGATCTTCATCATCGGAGGCGCAACAATATACAAAGCCGCCTTGGACCTTCCTCCTACGCTCACTCTTTCAAATCCCTTGGATACTATCCCACTTCATATTAAGGTCCTCCTCACAAGGATCCACACGGACTTTGAGTGCGACACTTTCTTCCCGCTCGATCCGGCCAAGGTGGAAGGGTGGACGCAACGAAGTAGAGCAGACTTGGAAACATACGTGGGTGAGGATTTGGGCGATGAGAGGATAGTAAAGGAGCAGACAAAGGATGGGACTGAAGTGGAGTACGAATTCTCCTTATGGGACAAACATTAGACATCCGAGCACAAAGTTGCATTTGAATGAGGATTGATTTAAGCATCCTGGAAGAGAGCTTGTCGGGCATAGAACTCGCTTGATTGTGGTAGAATCCGATATGTCTGCCTCATCGAGAGCACGGTTTCCGCTCTAAGTACTATAGTGCCGACAACTTCGTCATTTATATCAACCATGAAAAGATGCAAGTCGGCGTTGTCTCAAACTGCTTTCGGGTCAATAGTTCCGTAACAACGATACCAGAAGTGGAGAATTCGTTTCCGCCGTAGATACTCCTTGCCATCGAATGGCGATCGCGTCGGGCGAAATAGACTCGCCAGGGTAATGTACAGTCAGGACCTCAAAAATGTCCACCCGAGGGCCCCTCCCAAAACGCCGCGCAGTCCATACAAAGAAACCATAACGACTAAGAAGCTCGCAGCTGACCTTGGTGACGGATCGAGTCAAAGGGCACAAGTCATTCCTTAGAAAAGGGCTCTCTTCGTAACCTAGAATCACGTTAGCCAAGGGCGCCTACAGGTGTTTTCGTCATAAACTAACCACCCAAGCACCTGCAATCGCAGCCACCAAGGCTCCTGAAGTCAACATCGGTTTCAGCCCCCGAGTACTCTTGAAGACCATTCCACTGAGGGCGCCCGCCGTAACGTTATTTACAGCATCGTGCTTTCCGCGGTAGTACGCCATCGTAGAGTTAACACCATTGTAAACCATAGCAATCACGGCCGCCGAGTTGCCTAGAAAGGGACCTCTGCGAGTAACGGCGTTGAGGACCGCGTTGAGGCGAAGCTTTGGCGGTGCAGAGGGCGGTGATCGCATCAAGCCTTCACGGAGACCCCAAAGACCTCCTACCGACAGCGCACTGACGTATGTGATTCCGGTACCGTAGCAGAGATCGTCAGACCAGCCACGGGATGGAAGTCCAGTCTGACCACCTGGAAGATCGGAGAGAACGGTATCATCGAGTGTCAGATAATCGAGAGTATCTTGGTTAAGGCCGGCAAGGGGATGTAGTGAAGATGGATCAAAGGAGCCTGGAGCTCCTTGGCCACCAAGAAACGAAGACACATCCTGAACGGTTGTGGGGTCGAAAGGTGCAGGCTGGAATGTGTCTGTCCGCTCCTGCGTTGTTGGTTGCTGTGTGGATGAGGATGTGGAAGAGGTGGAAGACTTGGATGAGGATGATCGACCCGTCAGGGAATCCCAGAGTGTCATCTTGAATCAGGCGGTTCAACGAGGTTACGGTGTTTGCAGTTTGGGCGTCGCGGTGTTGTTGGAACGGACTTTCCACAGAGCGGCGCAAAAGTTCCATCGTCAGGTCGTGACGAATGTCGTGGAAAATCCACGTCACGTGATATCTCGCCCTGATCTACCCAGCTTCTCACAGCCAATTGCACTTGGACTACCTGCGCTGTCATGCGCCAGAAGTGAGGCACATATTCACCATTCTACTGGGATATCTTTGGAGATCCTATCAGTATGGCTTCACTCGAAGACCTTGCGTCGACTCCAACGCCTATTGGGGAAAATATTCTGCGCTCTGCAGGCAAAAGCCTAAAGGCTCTGCTTCGACCAGTGTTCGTCGGTACTGCTTCAGAAATACTTAAGTAAGGATCTCGAGCACGAGAAATATACGGTCCGGAAAGATTTCCAGCTTTTCGGCTTGCAATCAAGTGTTGATGGTTTCATAGATGTTTGAATGGAACAGTTGATGCGCTTTTTGCAACCTCTTTCTTCCCTGGCATTCTTCCCAGCCATAGACTTGCCGCACATAACGTTTTATGTGGTGTCCTCGAACAATGTATATCCTCCCAGTCGCCAGATGCCGCTGCGTTCGCATGCGACAGTGCCACATTGAGAAGCCTCTCAATGTTGTACCTCGACCACTACGACGGGTCCATCTCCAAGTCTATGAAGCAAGTCTTGGTCACTTTGAACAGCCTGTATAGCAAGTCTTATAAGCTAGTGGGAGATCATACAGAGAGGGACAGATTTCTTGGAAATTTGCTCGACGTTTTGATTGTGAGCAAGCAGCATTCGAAAGCGAAAGCGGCATTTCATGCGATTACCCTCTTCACGAACAAGACGCTGGTCACTCCTTCGGAGCTTGTCGACTTGTACAAGTCCTGGCCTGCAGACTATTTTTGTAACATGAAGCCTTATATTAGCAGATTCTCAGCAGAAGGCCAACTCTTCCTCGGCTTCATGGACTGGATATCATTGAACGATATTGCCCCAACAGCAGGGTTGTTGGTGTCAGCTCTTTTGGAGAAGGGGTTTAGTCCATCAAAAACGAGTGATGGGGTAGCTTCCAGCACCATACCATGGTGGACGCTACCAGTACTTCAGAGCGTTCAAGACCACCCGCAAGATCTTCCAAAGTATAGAATGCACCTTTTCCCTGCGCTCTTCGCCTCAGAAAGTGCTACCTATCGAGGATTTCTTACGCTTCTTGGCTTAGAGCAACAACTGGGGTTGCAAGGCAGTAATGTAGAACATGGCGAGGAAGTCGATTTACTACCCGAAACGAGGGCGGCCTTGCTGTTTACCGCGCTTCAGGTCGGCAAGGAAAACGGGTTGATCCAAGAAATAGGTCAGTGCTCCAGTCTACCAACAAGGTAAGCCCTAACATCAACACCAGAATCCACAGCGAGCTCGACAATAGAGATCCGGAACAATATTATCTGTATTCCCGATTTTGTCTTAGGACGGCTGCTGAACAGCGATTCGATCATTACTAGGCTGGCAGGCCTTTCCTTGTTGGTCACCTCTACTCAGTCTACAAGACCCTTCACACGGGGAACTCTGCAATGCATCAAACAGAGCCTACCCCATCTGTTGGCCGACACCGATTCCCATTCTAGAGGAGAGGTGCAAAGCTTCCTCAAGGCTGTTCTTGATCGAATGCGAGCTTCTACTTTCTTCATGGCTCGAGGAAGTGGTCGCAACGTTGACACATCCGAAAGTACAGCCCTAGCATCTCACCAAGAGTTTCTTGTTTGGCTACATGGATTTCTGATCACCGAACTAAGTCCAACGGCCTCGTATCAGCGCCACATTTCTGCAGTAAAGGGTCTACATCATCTGTTACGTTCTGGAATCGACCCATCTGTCTCTTCAGATGTTCTTTCCAGGCTTGCTCAAAACAGCTCACAATGGCCGTTTAAAATCACAATCATCAACGAAATAGTGCGTCGGCTGTTGTCCGATATGTTGCTGGATCCCTTCGAGGATGTGCGGCAGGGTGCTCTTGATATATTGAAGCTCGACGCATCTAGTCGACAATACACCGATCAACATACGAAGAAGCCACCCTGCGTGACTAACAGTCCTCCAACATCAGTTTTGGAGCACGGCCACGCTGATTCATATTCTCAAGAATCGCTCACCTTTGATCGTGCGAGAGCAATCATGCTACGAACTGGCAGGGTCGATCACGCAGATGGAGTAGCACGTCTCTATGACCTTCGCAGTTTTCGTAAATCACAGAAACACAGAACCACCACTGTCGGCGATATGCAGTCATTTTCTGGGCAGGATCCCCGCTTGGTACTTATTGAGGATCTCACCGCTTCGCTGGAAAGATCAATCGAAGCAGCGAAAATTAATATTTCGAATGCCGTGAGCAACTTTCCGCTGCATGGCTTGTTCACTACCTTAAGGTAAGCTCGCTGTGATTAACTCCGAACACTAGGAAGCTTATTCCATTAGATATGTTCTGGCAAGTACGTTGCAGGAGGTTAAGTCGCAACCGCAGCCTGATATACTCTTGTCGGCCCTTCGCCGTATCGTCAAAACTTTTGCGGCTTGCTGGCACTGTACAAGACCGGTGCTTTGCAATGACGCTCCAGAAGGGCATTTGCCCGACGAATTTGGCGAAGACCCGAATGTGACCACCAGGGATGTTTTGAGTTACGCATGGAGGGCGTTAAAGGAGTCCAGGTATACTAACCTTAGGCATTGAGTCAATATAAGCTAAGCATTTTCAGTCTTCTTATGAGAGAGCTAGTCACAAACAACGTTGTCGACATCAATGCCCTGAACGATGGACAAAGTGAGTCAAGCTTCCTTGAGGATCTTGGTCATCTGTGTTTCACGGAGCTGTCTGAGTTACGCCATCGTGGGGCATTCTCAACTGTAGCTCAAACCTTTGCTGCTCTGTGTCAGCAATGTGCTCTTGCAGAAGACGTCAGAACACGGGCACTCTTGCAAAGATGGTACATGGTAAGCGATTGCAAGAGATTCTCTCGCAGGCGAGAATGATTGTTGACCCAAAAACAGCAAACCATTACTCTTATCAATGGCAAAGGCTCCATTGTCACGAGACGCTCTGCAGGCCTTCCTGCACTGATTATTGCCTTGCTGTCCGCACAGCCTGAACTCTTTGACGGCGCGATTGATCAACTGCAGAACATTGCTACTTCCACAGCAGTCAAGCCCCAAGCCGCTGCTATGGATCTGCCCCCAGTGCATGCCATGAATTGTCTGAAAGCCATTTTTGCTTCATCACGATTAGGACAACAATCAGAGAAGCATATTGTGGGCGTCATGAAGGTGGCAGCACAATGCTTAGAGTCGGATGTGTGAGTGCTTCGAATTTGTCATCGTCAGGAAAGAAACATACTAATTGGTTTTAGCTGGGCTGTCAGAAATTGCGGGCTCATGCTCTTCAGAGGTCTCATAGATCGTCTGCTTGGTACGAGCGAATCTCTCGATGACAACACAGAAGGATTTGCGACGTCCTCACGTCTTTCATGGAAGAACTATCCAGGTCTTCTTGATCTGCTCGCGAATCTACTTAAACCCTTGGGCAAGATAAATGTCAGCAGGGATGAGCATACAGATACTCCCGTAGTAGCGGAACGTATCTTTCCGATCCTTGACCTTTTGAAAAAAGCGCTACCGCCATCGTCTTACCGTGAAGGCCTTCGAGCGTCAATGCTGGCAGCTTCCGGAAGTTCTCACTGGCATGTCCGCGACATTGCAGCACGTACATATGCAGCAACAGCAACGCTCGACCATGTGATTGTGGAGGTTGGGGCACTTCTTGGGAACCCATTTGCTTCCCAAAACACCCTTCATGGGAGGTTGTTGTGTGTGCGCTATATGTGCACAGCAGTAGTAAACGGACTAGGTCAATCGCCGAACTGTAAGTTAAGCTCTTCGGGAACTTTGAACTTCAGTCTGATATCAAGGTGCGATGACAGTAAAAGTGGCTCAACAGCTGCTTTCCCTGATTTCACAGCATCGGCGAGCCATTTACGACCTGAATCAATGTCCATTCACAAGAGCAACATACATCGAAATCCTCAACGCCTTCGGCACGCCCCTCGTTCGCCAGACCAATTCTCAACTATGTAAGTGCTTCACGTGCAATCAAAGGGCTGACATGACTGGAGGCTCATCCATTTTGTAGCATCTTCTCTCAAGCCACTGCTTTTTTCCTACAACGAGATCAACGTCAGCTTAATCACTCAAAAATCGACCTCAGAAGTCCTGGTCTTTTACGCTTTAAACAAAGCATATACACTCCACGTCATTCTCAAACAGTTTCTCGCGCTTTGCAACTCTGCGTCAGACCGGAACCTCAACATCGTTATGCCAATATCTCAAGACATAGTTGCGACGCTGCTATCGGCAGACTCCGATGCGTGCTGTAGTATTCTGGAATCTCTCCCTTCGATCATGGACTCTGTACCGTGTGGTGTATTAATAAGCTTCGCAAAAGCATTGATCATGCTGTGGAAGGAAGCACGAGATTGGAAGGTGAAATCATATGCCTTAGCCGCTTTCCATCCACTGGCTGGAAACCTTTCTTTGTCATCCAGCTGGAAGGAGGACGGCTACCTGCAAAATGCACTTGGAGATTTCTGCCAGCAGTCTAGCTTGGATGCCTCCCAAGAGCCTTCATTGTTCGAGGGATCGCTTCGTATCTGGGGATTCGCAGTAGAAGCTAAGTACTGCGCCAAACACCAGTGGACTACAGAGCTAGTGGCATCGACAACGGCTTGGTTGCAGCTTGTTCGTTCGGCCCTCGATGAATACAACGTGAGTAGGCATGCCTTTGCTATCTTTTCGTCGCTTACATCAAGTCAGGAATACTCACTACGACACGCGGCAGCCCAATCTCTTTGCGGATTACGGTCCAGCTTTAATGTTGTCGCGAGGATGCCCGAGACTATCCGAATAGATTACCTGCTTGCCGTTTATCAAGTTCTAAAGGACGATGATGACGATGTGCGAGATATAGGAGCCGAGATTGTAAGCAAGGTACTAAGCAAGAGGTCTACGGCCTTGTTTCGGATAGTGCCTGCTGCGGCCTGCGAGATAATACGCAGCTGTCTGGTTGAAGAACATGGCAACTCCGAGATTCTCGCTCAGAACGCTGTTTCTCATCTGACGGGATCATTGCCTTCGCTACTGCCTAAACGCCCGAAGCAGCTGATGCAAGAAGCCGCGCTAGAGCAGAACGAGCTCTTCTACAAGGAACGACAGAATCTTTATGTTGACGAGGTGAGCGAAGCCGAAGCATGGTCTGGCATCTTGCAGCGAGTGGCTATTTCTTCCATATCAGGCGAGTCGTCGGATTACCTTACCGAATGGACTCTGGAAGGACTTGACACCCTGATTGACGCTTCGAAGAAGCAGTACGATGGGCCTCTGGGATGGACTTCCAAAGCCGATGTATTTGCCTTGGGTATGCGGATCATACATGCATCGAATGTGGTATTGATTCTGGAAAGACGGTCGCTGCAACCGCGGTCAGCGGTAAGGGAGAGATTACAGGAGCTGCGCGATATTGGCCAAGGCAAGGCGCTACATTTTCTTTGGCTTGGACGGATCGCTATCATCCTAGAAGAGTCAGCGTAACGTGAAAGATACACTACTTGATCCAGAACAAGGTTGTTTTCGAAATTAGTTATGCGTTTGCTTCCATCATCCTGGGGAGTGCCAGCACAGCTTGATTCTGCACCCACTCAACAACAGAAAAATCCAGACGCCGAGTTGTCATGCCAAAACAAATGTTTTCTGTGTTATGTTCCTTTCCCAAGCTCTTTCACACACAAGTCAACAAGAACCTGATACGATCGCAATTGCGCGTCATTTGGCTTGGAAACCAACCCGAGTGTGAGATAGTCGTTAAGTGAACGTGACCCATAAGCAACAAACACTGACGCGCTGATATCAGCAAAACCAAAACAACACATCAAACAGTGCAGGAATCATCCAAACGGTCGCCATCTACCGACAACCGCATTGCTAGCATCTCTCCCATTCATCTCACGAGCCTCCAGCAACAGCCCGCACAAACATCGACAATGAACAAAGCAGCCGCCATATTCCTCATCCTCTTCTTCCTCTCGGTCTTTTTCTTACTTGTTAGCGTCGCGCTCACGAAGTACTTTGCGATCGCCCTTCGCCAGAAAGTGGCCGCGAAAGATGCTATGAGCGAAGGTACAGCTTCAGCTGCATGAGCCCAAGGGGACGTTAGAAGGGAGGTCTGTTGGACAAGATTGCCAAAGCCGTTTGGAGAAAAACGGAGGGTGTAGCGGTAAGAGTACTGGCAGAGGACTGTTCGGTTCGGAAACGGATGAAGATGGCAGGCGGTGCTTAGAAGCGGCGGCTGGAAACTTGTTTACGACCCCCAACCGCTACGCAGGACTTCCGATAAATTAGCAAGTCGTTAAGGAGTTCTTCAGTAACTTATTGGCTATGCAGCTATCTCCGCAGTCTTCCTTTATTTATCATGCACAAGCTTCTACTTGCTGCTTCTTCACTAATCACCTGAGGGTGCAGCCGTTGCAACCGTCTAGCCTAAGCAAAAGGCATTCCGTTCAACCAACGAGAGTAAAACTGATATGAAGCTTCTGGCTTATCCTGCGGTACCATGTGCCCTGCGCCATCTATGGTAAGGAAGGCAAACCTCGTCTTCTTCTGACCTTCCAGCATCTGGATTTGTACCTCCTTGAACTCGCCCGCTTTGGTAGCCTTTTGTCCAGGCAAGACTAGCTCCCATGGCTCGAGGCTCTTCGCGTCGAATGCTGCCTGTCCTTTCCAAGGCATGTTGGTCGTCCATCTGAGGTTACCCGCGGTGTTGCATGCGAGGTCCAGCTTACCTTGATAGATTAGTACGTCGATACCGGTCAGTAGGATGTATTCAATCTGCGGGCGCATGGATATGCCCTCGTCGTTGGTGGTAAGGAATGCGTAGAGGATTTCGTTATTCCCAGCGCTGTATTTCTTTGCACCAGGGCGTACGCCAAGAGCCTTCCATACGAATTCGCTATTCAGATATCTCTCGACGCGAGTAGTGGCGTGATAACAGAAGCCCGCGACTTCGCAAGGTCTTGTAACTGGCGAACCAGTCAGTATTGCCTGTGAAAGCAAACTAAGACTTACTGTCGAATCTGTTGCGACCTCCGGCGCTGCCCGACTCGCCGTCGTAGAGGGATGTGATCCCCTCTGTACATACATGGCGTGCCGCATTGCATATGGCAGGGTCCGGGTTCTCATAACAGACATTCAGAACATTGAGGCAACGCGGGATATTAGCAGCAATAATGTCGCAGCGAGTCTCGTTAAAAACAGGTTTGTCCACCCCGGGCTTAGTGGTACACAATGTTTCCCAGTAGCCAAATACGCGGTCGGCCGGTGATACAACACCGTTACCGATGAGCACAGACTTGAGATTAATCTGAGGCCGCTTCGGATAGAGAATATTCTTGGCTTGGATTTCAGCAGCCAAGGCTGGAACGTAACGACCCTGTAAATTGTAAGATTCAAAACTCGAACAAGCGATTTGCAGGACCGTTTTTTACTCCGTAACTTTCACCGGCAATGTGGAACGGTAGATGGCCTGTCTTCGGGAACACCTGAGAAGTAAACATTTGCAGAAAGACATGCATATCCGCCGCACTAGTGAATGAGTTGTCCACAAGGGGCTCCCCTGGATCCTGGTACGATAGACCGACCCCGGCAGGCTGTTCGTTGTCTGTTAATCAACGTATCGAGGTATATTAAGAGCACTCACCTGGTCCACAAATATCATGGAAGAATTCAATGTCCATCCATAAGGATTGTAAACCGTCCCATTACCGGCATCATTGATCAAGCATGGGCCCAGCTCTTGAAACAACCCGATCATGCTTGAGGCACCCGGGCCACCGTTCATCCATAGCGTCAACGGGTCTGATGACGGTTTGTTCTGACTCTCGAAGTAATAGAAGAATAAGTGGTGAGAACCTATATCAAGCCAGCCGGTGAATTGAGCGGAGTGAGCATTACACAGCGTATCATTTTGCTGCTTGATCCGAATAGCGTGAGGAGAACTAAAGGCTTCGTACGTGAGAAAGCCGTCGCGAGAGGTGCTTGAAGGGCCCAATGTTGCCTGGAGGCTTGCCCAGAGCCGTCCCGAGCAATAGCAGGCAAACGATGGAAAACATGGTCACGTCGTCAGAGACACCAGTGAGCTAATGATGAAATATAAGATCCGGCGGATGTCGAGGAGGTAGGCAGCCTTTCACCCAGCATTTCGAGTGAAGAAGGCAAGGTCATACACTCGGTCGCATTGGAAGGGTAAGATAAGGCTACAGCATGTCGACTGTCGAAGGAGGAAGGTGCAAGAGCTTGCGGGTCCACAGCGTGCAGCAGTTCCAGAAGATACTTGCAGACTTACAATTTTGGTCTCAACAATGCAACACGCTGTGCAGCTATTGTAGATAACAGTCAACCGAGCCGTTTGAAGAACAAAAAAGATGCTCCTCCACGCAGTCGTTCTGGAGCTCACAAGATCAAAAACATACAACAGCAGGGATTCGCTAGTGGTCACCCACCTAACTACTAGTCTGCCCATACACGGCTTAAAGATGGCAGAGCGGACGGGATGCCTTGTTCTCCGTGTTGTATGGTC
>Ga0160429_1001940_pt1 | contig 11135 bp, 11 predicted proteins | sample SolpanmetagenomR_FD_108199 | JGI IMG/M metagenome (GOLD analysis project Ga0160429, IMG submission 108199) | Solar panel surface microbial communities from Lawrence Berkeley National Laboratory, California, USA - R | ecosystem: Engineered > Built environment > Solar panel > Unclassified ... | reverse complement strand
CGAGGCCGTGGGCATCAACTACGTCTCCTCCTCCGACAAGGCCGTGCTCGTCGAGCAGCTGCGCGCCTGCGAGGACACGGACTACTTCGAGCGCGGCATCGAGACGGCGATCTCGCAGCGCGGTGTCCGCGTGCACCCGGTCGACATCTCCGAGTTCGCGGCCGTGGAGATCGACTTCGAGGAGGACCTGCGGCGCGCCAACCTCATCGAGGACTGGCAGCTGCACGTCGGCGGCGTCGCCCCCTCCGGCGGCACCCCGGCCGGCCACACCCTCTGACGGGCGGCGTCGCCCGGCGTCCCTGACGGCACGCGCGCCGGTGGGTGACCCCACCGGCGCGGGCTCAGGCCCAGCCGAACCGGAACTCGGTGACCGAGCGGAACTCCTCGCCCTCCAGCAGGAGGGTGCTGGGGAACTCGGGGTGGTTCGGGGAGTCGGGCAGCGCCTGCGCCTCGAGCGCGAGACCCGCGCCCGGCCCGTAGGCCACGCCGGACTTTCCGACCAGGGTTCCCGCGAGCCCGCCGCCGGAGAACACCTGCAGCCCCGGCTGGTCGGTCCACACCTCCAGCTGCCGGCCCGACACCTCCTCGACGACCTGCGCCGCGCGGCTCGCCGGCCGCGCGCCGCCCGGTTCGCGGGAGAGCACGAAGCAGTGGTCGTAGCCCTTGGCGGCCGCGAGCTGCGGGTCGTCGTGCCGGTGGTAGCCGACGGGCACGAGCGCGCGGAAGTCGAACGGCGTCCCGGCCACGGGGCGGAACTCCCCCGTCGGCAACCCGGTGTCGTCCACGGGCAGGAACGTGTCGGCCTCGACCTGCAGCAGGTGGGAGTCGATCGTCCCGCGGCCCTCACCGGCGAGGTTCCAGTAGGCGTGGTTGGTCAGGTTCAGGACGGTCGCCGCGTCGGTCGTGGCCCTCGTCTCGACGGTGAGCCCGCCGTCGTGCAGCACGTAGGTGACGTGCACGGACAGCGCTCCCGGGAACCCGTTGTCCCCGTCAGGGCTGAGCAGCGAGAACCGCACCCCGCGCCGGCCCGGGACGGCGTGGGCGGTCCAGAGGAGTTCCGAGAACGGGCGGAGCCCGCCGTGCAGCGCGTTGCCGCGGTCGGTCACGGGGACGGAGTGCTCGACGCCCTCGACGCGGAACCGCCCGTGCGCCAGGCGGTTCGCGTAGCGGCCGATGGTGGCCCCGAAGGACCGGCCCTTGCCGGCGTAGGGCGCGAGGTCGGCGAAACCCAGCAGGACGTCGGCGCGGACGCCGTCGCGGTCGGGGACCAGGACGGACTGCAGCCGGGCGCCGTGCTCGACGAGCGCGACCTGCACGGTCCCGTCGTCGAGGACCCAGCGGCCCACCGGCCGCCCCTCGCCCGTGCGGCCCCAGCCCGGCTCGGACCGGACCCCGTCGTGCTGCGTCTCCACACCCCGGACGCTACCGCTGTTCGCCGGAGCGGTCCCGCTGGCGCACAGCGGAGACGACGGCCGCGACGACGACGCAGAGCCCCGACAGCAGCAGCACCCCCGCGGCGCTCCAGCGCCAGTCCCAGGCGCTGCCCGTCACCTCGCGCGCGGTCACCCACGCGGCGACCGCGAGCAGGACGAGCCCGCCCAGGACGGCCCCCACGTTGACCGTGCGGACCCGGCGCGCGTCGGGCAGCGGCGGGAACTCCCGCACCGGCACCGGTCGGGTCAGGTCCCCGGCCCCGTGCGACGCCCCTCCCCTCGTGCCGACGGGGCCGCCCTCGTCCACGGCGGTGTCCTGGAACTCGTCCCGGCGCGCCTCGCGGCGCCCGTCCTCGTCCACGTCAGTCCTCCTCCAGCAGTCGGCTGCCCGCGGCGGCGATCCGGACCTCGCCCGCCCACGTGCTCGCGGTGATGACCGTCCCGGCGTCCGCCGGGACGGTCCAGTCGTCGACGACCTGGCCGCGCACCGTGGTGGCCGCGGCGACGGCGGCCGCCTGCGGGCCCACGGCGTAGACCCGCTCGACGTCGAAGCCCCCGGCGGTCGTCCCCGACGTCCGCTCCCCGGCCGCGAGCACCGGCACGACGTCGGGCGAGTCCTGCACCGAGACGGTGCCGGCGGCGACCCGCGCGGCGACCAGCACGGTGCCGCCCGTCGGCACGAGGACGTCCAGGCGCCCCGCCGCGACGGTGGCCGTCGCGCGTCCGGGGGTGCTCGCCACGGCCGCCGGGTCCACGACGAGGCGGCCCACCACCGAGGCCGTGTCGGCCCGCTGCCGCAGCGACGCCGGGGTCGGCGCCCACTGCTGGTCGACCTCCCAGCGCCAGCCCCCGCCCGCCGGCAGCACGCTCGCCGCGACGGCCGCGAGCGCCAGCGGCGTGGCCAGGCGCACGAGCGCCGTGCGGCGGCCCCGCACCCCGGCGACCACGGCCCCGAGCCCCAGGACGGTCACGGCCGCGACCAGGGCCAGCGGCACCGCGTCCCCCGGCAGGCCCCGCAGCTGGGCGAGGACCAGGACGGCGCCGGCCAGGAGCAGGGCCAGCCCGAGCGCCAGGGACGTCGCGAGCGGCGACCCGGGCCGGCGGCGGGCCGCCGCGAGGCGCGCCTTCTCCTTCGCCTCCAGGCGCGCCGCGACGCGGCGCTCGACCGCGGACCCGTAGCCGGCCGCCGGCCCCGGGCGCTGTCCGGCGGGCGGCGGGACCCAGGCGGTCGGCGGCGCGGGAGCGGTGACGGGCGGGGTGGCCGGTGGGGGCTCCTTGCGCAGCGACAGCCCGGGCGCCGGCGCGGTCGCGTCGTCGGCCCGGCAGCGGTGCAGGTCCCGCACCAGCCACCACCCGAGGGCGCCGACCAGCAGGGTCACCAGCACGCTCCAGCCGGGACCGGAGTCCCACCAGCCGAGGCCCATCCCCGTGACGCCGCCGCCCACGACGAGGTCGACGACCACGAGGGCCCCGGCCCCCGCGAGGCTGGCGGACACGTCGCCGCGCAGGGCCGCCTCGGCCTCGATCCGGCCGCGCGCGTCGGGCAGCAGGGCCCAGGCGACCCCGTAGAGGGCCAGCCCCAGACCGCCCACGACGGTGAGCGCGACGAGCACGCCGCGCACGACCACGGCGTCGACACCGAGGCGCCGGGCGAGCGCCCCGCAGACCCCCGCGAACCAGCGGTCCTCACCCCGCACGACGCCCCAGCCGCGGACCGTCGCGAAGAAGCGCTGCTGCCCGTCGCGTCCCGCGGCGGGTCCGGGGCCGGGCGCCCCCGCGGACCCCGCGTCTGTCGTCTCCATGCCCTCGATGCTCCTCGCCGGGGCACCCGCGGACATCAGGGACGACCCTGAGCGACCCCTGGTCCCGGCCGCGGTCCGGGCCCCGCCGGCGCCCGGGAACAACCACCGTCGCGGGCTGTTGCAGGACGTGGTCGACCTGGACCTTGTCCCCGGGCCTCACCTCAGCCGCTGCGAGCGGCCTTCCGCCGAGAGGCGACTGCCAGGTCGACCGACCGCGTGCGGCCGTCCGGTCCCCCGACCGGACGGCCGTCGTGCGTCCGGGTGCGGCCGCGCCTCAGGCGCCCGCCCGCAGCCCGGGCCGCAGCCGCCGCACGGTCCGCCGGGCGGCCCCGTACGCGAGCGACGCGGCCTTCTCCCGCCAGCGCTCGCCCACGCGGTAGTCCTCGCACGGCGCCAGCCGCAGCGCGAGGTCCGGCCGCATGCGGGCGAGGTAGCGCCGGCCCCGCGCGGCGTGCGTCGGCGCGGAGGCGATGCGGACCGTGCCCGCCCCCTCGAGCAGCGGCAGGGAGTTCGCGACGTTCTCCCACGTGCTGCGCGAGCGCGTCTCCAGCGCGATGCGCGCGCGGTCCACGCCCAGGACGTCGTGCGCGTAGTCCGCCATCACCGCGGCCTCGCTGCGCACCCCGTCCGGAGCGCCCCCGGAGAACACCAGCCGGGCGCCGGGACCGGACAGCGAGCGGACCGCGATGTCCGTGCGCCACCGCTGCACGGGGTGCAGGTGCCCCTCCGGCGTCGACGGCGAGCCCAGCACCAGCACCACGTCGTCCCCCGCCGGCCGCGGCGTCCCCGCGGGCGGGAAGTCCCGGCGCGACGCCCACCAGTGCAGGGCCTCGACCCCCGCGACCAGGGTGGCGGCCGCCGCGAGGACTCCGACCGGACGACGCAGGGGCACGGGCCCATCCTGCGTCACCGCCAGCGGTACAGGCAGTCCGGCTCGCGCTCCTCGTTGCCGCTGCCGTCGCCCTGCTCGACGAGGACGAACCCGGCGCGCTCGTAGAACCGCCGGGCGGCGGCGTTGCGGGTGAACACGAACAACCGCAACCCGTCGGGGCGCGACTCCTGCGCGGCGGCCAGCAGGCGGCTCCCGACGCCGCGGCCCTGGCGGTCGGGGTCGACGTAGAGGTGCTCGAGCCAGTCGTCGTGCAGCGCCGCGAACCCCGTGACCTGGCCGCCCTCCTCGTCCACGAGCACCGTGTCCTCGACCAGGACGACGCCCGCCATCCAGGCCGCCGTCTCCTGCGCGTCGTGGGGGGTCGCGAGCCAGGGCATGGCGGCCGCGCGCGACGTGCGGTGGATCTCCGTCAGGCGGGCCGCGTCGGCGGCCGTGGCCGGGCGCAGCGTCACGCGCGCGACGCTAGGGCCACCGCCGCGGTCCCGGCCACGGGTTTCTCCGGCTGCGGGTGGCGGTACCGACCCGCGCCGGCGAGCCCGAGCGGCTGCTTCCGCGACCACCCCTGACGAGCGGAGGAACTCTGGAGCCTCAGCGCGGCCGCAGGACCTCCTCGACGAAGCGGGCCGACCGCTCCCGCAGGCCGGCCGTGCGCTCGCGCGTGAACTGCTCGCGGACGGCGTCGACGTCCGTCCCCACCTCGGCGCTGCTCGGCGGCCGGCGCACGTTGGCCGAGCACGTGAACTCCGCGCAGACGAGCGTGCCGACGGTGTTGCCCGCCCGCCCGTCGGCGCCCGCGCGGCGGGCGACGTAGAGGGTGGCGTCGGTCGCGGTGATGTCGTGGCACCACGCGCACACCGCGCGCCGGGGCGTGCGCCCGGCGGCGGGGGTGCTCGCCCGCAGGAGCACGCCGACGGGGCCGTCGGGGAGCTCGAGCACGACGTAAGCCGCCGCAGGCGAGCGGCGGTCGCGCCAGCCCAGGTACTCCAGGCGCTCCCACGGCACGGCGGCCAGGTCGGGCAGCGTCGCCTGGGCCGCCTCGCGGCGGCTGGCGTTGACGAAGGACGAGCGGATCTGCTTCTCGGACAAGGGGTTCATCGGTGCTCAGGCTTCCGGGATCGTCGGAGGCCGCCGGCCGGGCACCACGCGGGCGCGGGGACCGGTCTGGCGGCAGGGCGGGGACGACACCGCCTCCGCGCGCCTGCCCGGACGCCCACGCCGGCCACCGTCAGGGGTGGTCGACGTGCGGGTGCTCGAGGGTCAGGGGCGCCGGACGCGGGTCCGGAAGGGCGTCCGGCAGGCCACGACGGCCACCTCGCTCCCCGCGGCGGTGCTGCGCATCCGCTCGCTCCTCCGTTCCCGTCGACCGGCCGATCCGGTGATCGGCCCGACGATGGTACGTCGTGCCGCGCGGGCGTTCCACGGGGTTCCCGGGCCGCCCGAGGTCCTTGCGGCCGAGAACCGGCGGTCAGAGCCCGCGGTCAGAGGTTGACGGTCAGAGGTTGACGGTCAGAGGTTGACGGTCAGGCCCAGCAGGCCGTGGCCGAGGACCAGGTCGACGACCACGAGGGTGACCGCGAGGACGAAGGCGGCCGAGACGTCGCCGCGGTGGGCGGCCTCGGCCTCGAGCCGGCCCCGCGCGTCGGGCAGCAGCGCCCAGCCGATGCCGTACGCCGCGAGGCCGATCCCGCCGAGCAGCGTCAGCAGGACGAAGCCGCCGCGCACCAGCAGCGGGTCGGCGCCGAAGCGTCGGGCGAGGGCACCGCAGACACCGGCCATCCAGCGGTCGCGGCCGAGGTCGAGGGAGCGGACCGCGCCCCAGGCGCGGACGGCGGAGAAGAAGCGGTCGGCGCTGCTGCGGGGAGCAGCGGCGGAGGGGAAGGAGGTCTCGTCGGTGGTCATGTCCCCACCGTGCCCGCGGGCCGCCCGCCGGGGCATCGGGCAGCGCCCTGAGCCGACCCTGGTCCGTCCCTGAGCCACCCCTGCGGGGGACCCCGCAGGGCGTCCCGCCGTGCCACGATCGGCCGGTGAGCACCTCCACCGAGCACGTGCCCCCGGCGGCCCCCGCCGCGGGGCCGGCGCCGCGGCCCCCGTTCGTCCGGCCCGTCGCGGGCCGGCGGGCCGCGGGGGTGACGGCCGGGCTGGCCGCCCACCTGGGCCTGCCCGTCCCGCGGGTGCGGACGGCCTTCGTGGCGCTGGGCCTGCTCGCGGGCACCGGCGTCGTGCTCTACGTCGTCTTCTGGCTGCTGGTGCCCGACGAGCGGGACGTGCACGAGGACGGCCCGCGCGCCGGCCGCCTGGCGGACCCGTCCGCGTGGGTGCTGGAGCACCGGGACACGCTGCTGGGCAGCGCGCTCGTGCTCCTCGGCGCGGTGACCGCCCTGCGGGTCGGCGGGGTCACGGTCTCCAGCCGCGTGCTGCTGCCGCTGCTGGTCGTGGGGGCCGGGCTGGTGCTCGCGTGGAGCCAGCTCGACGCGACCCGCCGGGCCCGCCTGGTCGCGGGGGCCGGCGCGGGCTCGGGCCGCGTCGCGGCCGCGCGGGTCGCCGCGGGCGTGTCCCTCGTCGTCCTGGGCGTGGTGCTGCTGCTGGTGGTGGGCGACGTGGCCGCCGTCGGCCGCTCGACCCTCGCCGGGCTCGCGCTGCTCGTCGGGATCGGCCTGGTGCTCGCCCCCTGGGCGGTCCGGCTGTGGACCGACCTGGGCAACGAGCGGGCCGCGCTCGCCCGCGAGCAGGAGCGCGCCGAGCTGGCCGCGCACGTGCACGACTCGGTGCTGCAGACGCTCGCGCTCATCCAGAAGCGCAGCGCCGACCCGGGCGAGGTGACCCGGCTCGCGCGCTCGCAGGAGCGCGACCTGCGGCGCTGGCTCTACGGCGACCACGGCGACACCGAGGGCACCGTGGGCTCCGCCCTGCGCACGGCGGCCGCGGAGGCCGAGGACGCGACGGGCGTCGCGGTCGACGTCGTCCTCGTCGGCGACCTCGACACCCGGGCGCTGGAGCGCTCGACGACGGCGCTCGTGCAGGCGACCCGCGAGGCCCTGCTGAACGCCGGGCGCCACGGCGGCGGTGGGGTGTCGCTGTACGCGGAGTCGATGGCCGGGGCGTTCGAGGTGTTCGTCCGCGACCGCGGGCCCGGGTTCGACCTCGACGCCGTCCCCCAGGACCGCCTCGGCGTGCGGGAGTCGATCATCGGCCGGATGCAGCGCGCCGGGGGTTCGGCCGTGCTGCGCTGCCCCGCCGACGGCGGCACCGAGGTCGTGCTGCGCCTCGCTGGCGCTGGAGGCACGCGGTGAGCGTCCGCGTCCTCGTCGTCGACGACCACCGCATGGTGCGCGTCGGCGTGCGCACCGAGCTGTCCGCCGCGCCCGACGTCGAGGTCGTCGGGGAGGCCGCCGACGTCGAGGGCGCCGTCGAGGCCGTGCGCCGGTTCCGCCCCGACGTCGTCCTGCTCGACGTGCACCTGCCGACGGCCTCGGGCGACTCCCCCGCGCCGGGCGCCGGGTCCGGGGGCGCCGAGGTCCTCGCGCGCTGCGCCGACCTGCTCACCGGCGAGGGGGCCGTGAGGTTCCTCGCGCTCAGCGTCTCCGACGCGGCGGACGACGTGATCGCCGTGATCCGTCGCGGCGCGAGGGGTTACGTCACCAAGACGATCGGCGGCAGCGAGCTCGCCGACGCCGTCCGGCGGGTCGCGGACGGCGACGCGGTGTTCTCCCCCCGGCTCGCGGGTTTCGTCCTCGACGCGTTCGGCGCCATGACCGGCGAGGTCGCCGCCGCGGACGACGAGCTCGACCGGCTCTCCGCGCGCGAGCGCGAGGTCATGCGCCTCATCGCGCGCGGGTACGCGTACAAGGAGGTGGCGAAGGAGCTGTTCATCTCCGTCAAGACCGTCGAGACCCACGTCTCCGCGGTGCTGCGCAAGCTGCAGCTCTCCAGCCGCCACGAGCTCACGCGCTGGGCCGCGGCCCGGCGCCTGCTGTGACGCGGGTGCACCGGTGACGGGCGTGGACGCCGACGTGATCGTCGTGGGAGCGGGCCTGGCGGGTCTGGTGGCCACGGCGGAGCTGGCCGACGCGGGCCGGCACGTCCTGCTGCTGGACCAGGAACCGGAGTCGAACCTCGGGGGGCAGGCGTCCTGGTCCCTCGGCGGGCTGTTCCTCGTCGACACCCCCGAGCAGCGCCGCGTCGGCATCCGCGACTCCGCCGAGCTGGCCCTGCAGGACTGGCTCGCCACGGCGGGCTTCGACCGCGACGTCGACGACCCGCGGGGCGAGGACCACTGGGGCCGGCGCTGGGCCGAGGCCTACGTCGACTTCGCCGCGGGGGAGAAGCGCGCGTGGCTGCACGCGCAGGGCGTGCGCTGGGTGCCCCTGGTCGGCTGGGCCGAGCGCGGGGGCCAGCTCGCCGACGGGCACGGCAACTCCGTGCCCCGCTTCCACCTCACGTGGGGCACGGGCCCGGGGGTCGTCGCGCCGTTCGAGCGCCGCGTGCGGGCCGCCGCCGCGCGCGGGCTCGTCACCTTCGCCCCCCGCCACCGCGTCGACGCGCTGACGACGACGGCCGGTGCGGTCGACGGCGTGCGGGGTTCGGTGCTGGAGCCGAGCACCGCGGAGCGCGGCGTCGCCAGCTCCCGCAACGTCACCGGGGAGTTCGCGCTGCACGCGCCGGTCGTGCTGGTCACCGCGGGCGGGATCGGCGCGAACCACGGGGAGGTGCGCCGGAACTGGCCCGCCCGCCTCGGGACCCCGCCGGCGCGGATGCTCTCGGGCGTCCCCGCGCACGTCGACGGGCGGATGCTCGCCATCACCGCCGACGCCGGCGGCCGGCTCGTCAACCGCGACCGGATGTGGCACTACACCGAGGGCGTCACGAACTTCGCGCCCGTCTGGGCCCGCCACGGCATCCGCATCATCCCCGGTCCGTCGTCGCTGTGGTTCGACGCCCGCGGGCGTCGGCTGAGCGCGCCGAACTTCCCCGGGTTCGACACCCTCACGACGCTGGGCGCCATCACCGCGACCGGCCACGACCACTCCTGGTTCGTGCTGAACCAGCGGATCGTCGAGAAGGAGTTCGTGCTGTCGGGGTCGGAGCAGAACCCCGACATCACGGGCAAGGACCTGCGGCTGACGCTGCGCCGGGTCCGCCCCGGCGCCGCAGCCCCCGTCGAGGCGTTCAAGCAGCACGGCGAGGACTTCGTGGTCGCCCGCACGCTGCCCGAGCTGGTCGCCGGCATGAACGCCGTCACCGGGGAGGACCTGATCGACCTCGCCGACCTGCAGCGGCAGGTCCTCGCCCGCGACGCGCAGGTGCGCAACCCGGTCACCAAGGACGCGCAGGTGGCCGCCATCCGGAACTCCCGCCGCTCCTTCAGCGAGCGGGTCGCGCGCACCGCCGCCCCGCACCGGATCCTCGACCCCGCCGCGGGTCCGCTCATCGCGGTCCGCCTCAGCATCGTCACCCGCAAGACCCTCGGCGGCCTGCAGACCGACCTCGCGGGCCGCGTGCTCGCCGACGACGGGAACCCCGTCCCGGGCCTGTACGCGGCCGGCGAGGTCGCCGGGTTCGGCGGTGGCGGGGTGCACGGCTACCGCTCCCTGGAGGGCACCTTCCTCGGCGGGTGCCTGTTCTCGGGCCGGCAGGCGGGGCGCGCCATCACCGCCGAGCTGCGGGCCTGAACTCCCCGTCCAGCACGAGGTCCAGCACCCGGTCGGCGGCCGCGCCGTCGTCCCCGCCGCAGAACCGCTCCTGGAACTCGGCGTAGCGCTCCTTGAACGCGATGCGGAGCCCCTCGAGGTCGTCCAGGGCGTCGAACACCTCCTCGGACTCCCGCACGAGCGGCCCCGGGAAGGACGTCTCGGGGTCGACGTAGAAGCCGCGCACGTCGTCGCGGTAGTGCTCGAGGTCGTAGGCGAAGCCGACGACCGGCTTGCCGGTGATCGCGAAGTCGAACAGCGCCGAGGAGTAGTCGGTGACGAGGACGTCGGCGGCCAGGTACAGGTCGGCGACGTCCGGGTGCTGCGAGACGTCCAGCACGCCGGTGCCGTCCAGCGGCGGCAGCGCCCCGGCCACGAAGTGGTGCAGGCGCAGCAGGAGCACGTGGTCCGCGCCGAGGCGCGCGCGGAAGCGCTCGAGGTCCAGGGCGAGGCGGAAGTCCGGCCCGTCGCCGTCGCGGTCGTCGTCGCGCCAGGTGGGCATGTAGAGGACCGCGGTGCGCTCCTCGGGCACGCCCAGTGCGGCGCGCACCTCCTCGCGCCGCACGGCCGCGTCGGGGGCCCGGAGACCGTCGTTGCGCGGGTAGCCGGTCACGGGCACCCGGCCGGCGTAGCGGAACGCCGACCGCAGGAGCGCCCCGGCGGCCTCGCTGGGCGCGAGCAGCAGGTCCCAGCGCGCGACGTCCTCGTCGAGGATGCGCAGCACCTCCTCCCCGGCCGGGTCGGCCGAGCGGGCGTCGCGGTGGATCCGCTTCATGGGCGTCCCGTGCCACGTCTGCAGGTGGGTCGTGCCGGGGCCCTTGCGCCAGCGCGGCAGGTGGTTGTCGGCGACGACGAGGTCCGCGGCCTCGAGCGCGGCGACGGCCTCCGGGGTGTCCCGGCCCACGGTGGTCGTGCCGGCGGGGAACGTGCCGGCGTGCTCCAGGCCGGCGATCCACACGTGCTCGGCGTCGACGTCGCCGCGGGCCAGCAGCCGCCGGTGCAGGGCGCGGGGGTTGTCGGCGTGGCGGCCGGGGGAGCTGTACCAGACGATCTTCACGGATCTCCTCACGGAGCCGGCGACGGGTTGCACCGGCTGCCCGCCCATTGACGCACGCCCGCGGCCCGCGGCGGTCCACCGCTCGCCCGGGCGGACCTACCCTGGAGACCCGGGGCGGGCGCCGTCCCGGCGCAGCACGAGGAGCGGGGGGTGTGGTGAGCGCGGACGCGGTGCACCTGACGGTGCCGGCGGGCGAGCAGGTCGTGGCCGAGGCGGCCCGGCGCCGCACGCTGGCCATCATCAGCCACCCCGACGCGGGCAAGT
>Ga0160429_1001939_pt1 | contig 11135 bp, 11 predicted proteins | sample SolpanmetagenomR_FD_108199 | JGI IMG/M metagenome (GOLD analysis project Ga0160429, IMG submission 108199) | Solar panel surface microbial communities from Lawrence Berkeley National Laboratory, California, USA - R | ecosystem: Engineered > Built environment > Solar panel > Unclassified ... | reverse complement strand
GCCACCAGCAGTTCTTCCACCAGTCCGGCGCGCAGGGCCTCCAGCACCGGATTTCTTCCGTAAAGCAACATGCTCCGAGGGTAACAGGTTTGGGCGGGCGGCTTCCGGAGGCCAGGACCTGGGGGGGGGCGGCAGACGTCTGTCCCTGCGACGGGGACGCCCGCAGACGTGGCCGGGAGTGCTTCGCCCACCAGTCTCACCCGTTTCAAACGTCATGTATCACACCTTTAGCGCGGCGGGCTTCGGCTCACAGTGGCCCTCATGACCCAGACCTCTGCTCCCCTTTCACGTGAAGTTCAGCTCGCTGCCCGTCCAGTGGGAGCGCCCAAGTCCTCGGACTTTCAGATGGCCGACGTGCAGCTGGCCCCCCTGCAGGACGGCGAGGTGCGCGTGCAGAACCTGTACCTGACGGTCGACCCCTACATGCGCGGCCGCATGAACGATGTCAAGAGCTACACCCCGCCGTTCGCCCTCGGCGAGACCATGACCGGCGGCGCGGTGGGCCGCGTGACCGAGTCGCGCGCCAGCGGCGTGAACGTGGGCGACCTCGTGCTGCACGACCGGGGCTGGCGCACCCACGCCAACGTGAAGGCCACGCAGGCGCGCGTGCTCAAGGAGCTGCCGGGCGTGCCGCTCAGCGCCTACCTGGGCGTGCTCGGCATGCCGGGCCTCACCGCCTACGCGGGTCTGCTGCGCGTCGCCGAGTTCAAGGCCGGCGACGCGGTGTTCGTGTCGGGCGCGGCGGGCGCGGTGGGCAGCGCGGTCGGTCAGATCGCCCGGCTGAAGGGGGCCTCGCGCGTGATCGGCAGCGCCGGATCGGCAGAGAAGGTCGCCTACCTGACGAACGACCTCAGCTTCGACGCAGCCTTCAACTACAAAGACGGCCCCGTGGCTCCTCAGCTGAAGGCGGCGGCCCCGGACGGCATCGACGTGTACTTCGACAACGTGGGCGGTGAGCACCTCGAAGCGGCCATCTCGTCCCTGAACCCGCAGGGCCACGCGGCCATCTGCGGCATGATCAGCGCCTACAACGCCACCGAGGCCCAGCCCGCTCCGCGCAACCTCGCGCAGATCATCGGCAAGCAGCTCACCCTGCGCGGCTTTCTGGTCACGCCGCACTACGACCTGTACAGCACGTTCGTGCAGGAAATCGGCGGCTACCTCGCCTCGGGCGAGATGAAGTTCGATGAGACGGTGGTCGACGGCATCGACGCCGCGCCCGATGCCTTCATGGGGCTGCTCGCGGGTCAGAACACCGGCAAGATGATCGTGAAGCTGGCGCAGGAGTAGGCGGCCCTGAAGCTCCCGCCCCACTCGGCGGCCTACCCGCCCGCGCACTTCGACCAGGACCCGGTGCCGCTGGCCCGCGACCTGCTGGGGTCGGTGCTCGTGCGGCCGCTTCCGGACGGACGGGTGATGGCCGGGCGGGTGGTCGAGACCGAGGCCTACGACTGCCCGCGCGACCCGAGCTGTCTGGCCGGGCGCTTTCACGCGGCCAAGAGCCAGGAACTGGCCGCGCCACCGGGAACCTTCGTGTTCTGGGTGGCGTACCTGCATCCGCTCCTCCAGGTGACGTGTCGGCCCGAGGGCGTGGCCGCCAGCATCCTGATCCGGGCGCTGGAACCTGTCAGCGGCACAGACGCCATGCTGGAACACCGCCCGGTGGTGCGCGAACTGGAGCTCACGAGCGGCCCCGGCAAGCTGGTGCAGGCGATGGGACTGCACCCACAGTTCCGGGGCGCGGCTGTCAATGGTGCAGGGCTGTACCTGGCTCCTGGCGAGCGCGTGCCCGGCGAGGCCGTCGAGGTGACGGCGCGGGTGGGCATTCAGGACGGCCAGGAGCTGCCCTGGCGCTTCACTGTGCGCGGCAGCCGCTGGCTCTCGTCGGGCCGCCCCAGCCGTGACCTGGGGCCGCTGACGGTGGACGAGGTGCTGCATAGATACGCTCCGGACGACCCGTAAGCCCCGATGCGGTCCGGGCGGCCGATCTGCGCCACAGTCACGTATGAACCCGCCCGAATCCGTTCAACCCGCCCTGCTCGGCGCCCCGTCCCCGGAGACGGGTGCGGGCGGGGCGGCGATTTCTGCCGACTTCTTCGCCCGCGACCCGGTGCTGGTGGCCCGCGAGCTGATCGGCGCGCGGCTCGTGCGCACGCTGCCCGACGGGCGAGTGATGGCCGGGCGGGTGGTCGAGACCGAAGCCTACGACTGCCCGCGCGACCCGAGCTGCCACGTCATCCGGCGACTGCCGGGAGCGGCGCAGGCCCTCTCGGGGCCGCCGGGGCGGCTGTACTTTCATGCCAGCTACGAACACAAGCTGCTGAACGTGGTCTGCCGCGAGGAAGGCGTGCAGGCCACCATCCTGATCCGGGCGCTGGAGCCTGTGGCGGGCGAGGAGACGATGGCCGGCTTCCGGGCAGTGCGTCGCCGCCTCGACCTGACCAACGGCCCGGCCAAGCTGATGCAGGCCCTCCACATCACCGCCGACCTCGACGGAGCGGCCGTGGACGGCGCGGCGCTGCACTTCGTGGCGAGCGAAGCCGTGCCCGACGAGGCGGTGCAGATCACGGCGCGGGTCGGCCTGCGGCTGGGGGCCGAGCTGCCCTGGCGCTTTCTGGAGCGCGGCAACACCTGGGTCTCGGCCGGAAAGCCGAGTGCCGAACTGGAGAGCTGAACGGGGCAGATTGACTTCGGGCTGGTCAGACCCGGGAGGTGTTCAGTTTCACCTTCACCGGTGCGGTCGCCAGAGCCTCATTCCTGTCCGACAAGTTCGTTCGCCTGCTCGGCGCCTTCCCGCTCGCGCCGGAACTGCATCTCGTACAGCCCCTTGTACAGCCCGCCCGCCGCCATCAGTTCCTCGTGCGTGCCGTCCTGCACGATGCGCCCGGCCTCGAGTACCAGGATGCGCCCGGCGTTGCGGATGGTGCTCAGGCGGTGGGCGATCACGAAACTGGTGCGCCCGACCATCAGGCGTTCGAGCGCGTCCTGCACCAGCGCCTCGCTTTCAGAGTCGAGGCTGCTGGTGGCCTCGTCGAGCAGCAGGATGCGTGGGTTCTTCAGGATGGCGCGCGCGATGGCGACGCGCTGCCGCTGCCCGCCCGAGTGTTTGATGCCCTTCTCGCCCACCACCGTCGCGTAGCCCTGCGGAAACGCCGAGATGAAGTCGTGCGCGTTGGCGGCGCGGGCGGCGTCCTGCACCTCTTCCTCGCTCGCGCCGGGGCGGCCGTACAGGATGTTCTCGGCCACCGTGCCGGAAAACAGCAGCGTCTCCTGCGGCACCAGCCCGATGTGGGCGCGGAGGTCTCGCGTACCGACCTGCCGCACGTCGGTGCCGTCTATCGAGAGCGTGCCCGAGCTCACGTCGTAGAAGCGCGGCAGCAGGCTGAGCAGCGTGGTCTTCCCCGCTCCGCTCGGCCCGACCAGCGCCACCTGCTGCCCCGGCTGCACCTCGAAGTCGAGCCCCGACAGGGTGGGCACGTCGCCCCGGTCCCCGTACCCGAACGACACGTCTTGAAACCGCACGCGGCCCGCGACGCGGCCCATCGCCTGAGGCGTGGCCGTCTCGGGCAGGTCGGTCTGCTCGTCGAGCAGCTCGAAGATGCGGCCCGACGCGCCCAGCGCCTCCTGAAACTGGTTGAACACGCCGGTCAGCGAGGCCACCGTGATGCCCACCTGCAACGCGTAGAACAGAAAACTGACGAGCTTGCCGGGCGTCAGGTCGCCGCCCATCACCTGCCGGCCGCCGTACCAGAGCACCACCGCCAGCGCCCCGAAGGTCAGGAAGCTCATGATGCCCGCCATCGTCGCCTGCAGCTTGGCGCGGTCGAGGGCGGCCTGGAACGATTTCAGGATGCCGGCCCCGTAGCGCTCGCGCTCGACGTTCTCGGCCGTGAAGCTCTGCACCACCCGCACCCCGGTGATGGCCTCCTCGGCGTCGGCGTTGGCCGCCGCGATGGCGTCCTGCACGCGGCGCGACACCTTGCGGATGCGCCGCCCGATGGTGATGGCCGTGCCGATAATGATCGGAATCACCGCGAGTGTCAGCACGCTCAGGCGCGTACTCGTCAGGAACAGCAGGATCACGCCACCGACGAGCGTCACCGTCTGGCTGAACAGCTGCGCCAGCGCGGTGCTCACTACGCCCTGCACGGTGCCCACATCGGCGGTCAGGCGGCTCGTCAGATCGCCGGTCTTGTGGGTGGCAAAAAAACGCGGGCTGAGCGACAGCAGGTGCGAAAACACCGCCCGGCGCAGGTCGGCCACCACCGAGGCCCCCATGCGCGAGAGCAGGTAGCTCTGCGCCGCCCCGAACACGGCGCTGAGCGCGAACACGCCCAGCAGCAGCAGCACCGTGCGGTCGAGCGGGCCGGTGTCGGTGCTGCCGACCTTCAGGAACGAGGCGTCGATCAGCCGCCCGAACAGCCCCGGAAACACCAGGTTCAGGCCGCTCGACAGCAGCGTCGCCACCACGCCGAGGCTCAGCAGCGGCAGGTAGGGCCGGGCGAAGCGGGTCAGGCGGCGAAGCTGCGAGAAGTCGCGGGGTGGGCGGGTCGCGTCCCCCGGAGACGAGGCGGAAGCGGCGGAACCGGGGCGAGAGAACATGCCTCCAGATTACGCCGCGGCGGGTCCGGTCACAGTCTTCCCTGGCCGTGTTCCTGCGGCCCCTCGTTCCAGGCGCTGCCCAGCAGTTCGCGCACCTGCAGGGCTTCGAGGTCTTCGAGGCCGCGCACCTCCTGTTCGAGCAGCTTGATCGCCTGCCGGAACGCCTGCCGGTCGAGGTCGGGCAGGCCCTTGTCGTTGTTCCAGCGCCGCAGTTCGCAGGTCAGGGTGGCGAGGTCGTAGGGGTCTCCCGCCGCCAGAATCTCGGTCACCTGCCGTTGCCGCGCCGACCACTGCGCCTGCAGAGCGAGGCGGCCCCCTTGCAGGCAGCGCAGCAGCCGGGGCGTCTCGCGCGAGGTCAGGGCCGGGCGCATGCCCGAACCGGGAGGCGCGTCCACCGGCACGAACGCCCGCGAGGTGCTGCCCTGAAACTCGACGGCGTAGTAGCTCGCCTGTCGTCCCCCCACCAGCCGCGAGCAGGTCTCGCACACCACCCCGATACCGTAGGGCGGCACCATCACCCGGTCGCCGGGCCGGAAGGCGCCGCGGCGATTTCCCGTCGCCGAAGCCTGCTCCTGCGCTGAAGCCTGAAGGTCAGAGCTGCTCATGGCTGTCACCTCTCGTGGCCTGCGCCCTGGCAGTAGGCCGGCCAAAAAAACCCGGCACAGGGCCGGGGAGCTGTTCGGATCATGGAAGGGAGCGGAGCGGAAACCCGGCCAAGCTGGAGCAGGTCAGCGTCACGCAGCGCGACGTCGGGCAGTGCTCCGGGCAGGGCATAAGTTCAGTGTACCCGAACATGCCGGCTGCGGGCACCGTGCCCTCAGGTCTCCGGGGCCTCGGGGGGCGGGCGGGGCGCCTCGGCGTTCTCCCGGGTCCGCAGCCGCCCACCCTTTCTGGCCGCTTCGGTCAGCAGGTACTCGATCTGGGCGTTCACGCTCCGCAGGTCGTCGGCGGCCCAGCGCTCCAGGGCAGCGTAGAGATCGGGCGGCAGGCGCAGCGCGAAGTTCTTCCTGGCTCCTGGCTTCTTCAGTTCCGGCTTGTGCGGCTCAGCCATGGCGCTGATCCCGAGGGCGGCGCCTCAGTACAGGCTCCCGGCGTTGACCACCGGCTGCGTGCCGCGCTCGCTGGTGAGCACCACCAGCAGGTTGCTGACCATCTGGGCCTTGCGCTCCTCGTCGAGTTCCACGATGTTGCGCTCGGAGAGCTGCGCCAGCGCCATCTCGACCATGCCCACCGCGCCCTGCACGATGATCTGACGCGCCGCCAGAATCGCTCCGGCCTGCTGGCGCTGCAGCATCGCTCCGGCGATCTCGGGCGCGTAGGCGAGGTGCGAGAGCCGCGCCTCGAGCACTTCGACGCCCGCGTGCTGCAGGCGCAGGCCGAGTTCCTTCACCAGAGCGCCGGCCACCTCGTCGGGGTTGCCGCGCAGACTCAGGCCGCTTGTCTCCTGCTCGTCGTAGTGGAACTGGGCCGCGAGGTGCCGCAGCGCAGTCTCGGCCTGAATCGCCACGAACTGCGCGTAGTCTTCGACGTCGAAGCTGGCCCGCGCGGTGTCGACCACGCGCCACACGATCACAGCGGCGATCTCGATCGGGTTACCGCCCGCATCGTTGACCTTCAGCCGCTCGGAATTAAAGTTACGGATGCGCAGCGAGATTCTCTTGCGGCTGGTGAGCGGATTCGTCCAGAAGAAGCCGTTGCGCCGCTCGGTGCCCACGTAGCGCCCGAACAGCGTGATGACCGAGGCCTGATTGGGGGCCACGATGAAGAAGCCCGAGACCGCGAAAAAAAACAGCACCACGCCCAGCACCATCCAGAGGACCGACTCGCTGACGACGGTTAGAACCAGCAGCAGCACTGCCAGCGCCAGGATGATCAGCAGCGCCGGAACGCCCGGCAGCCCGAAGGCCCGCCGCTCGGTGCTGCCCTGAATGCTCTGCGTCGCCAGCCCACCCGGCCCGTTCGTGTGTGGATCACTCATATCAACCTCCACTCAGGATGATATCACATGTGCATATCTCACACTACAGATGACTGGCGTTGCCGGAAGTCTCAATTCTGGGCCAAGCTGCTCTGCCGCCGTCTCAGCGCTGCTCGGGGGTCAGCAGGCCCAGCAGGCCGTCGAGGCTCAGCGCCAGCAGGCCCGCCAGCACGGCGCCCAGCAGCACCAGCCCGGTGTTCTGCTGCGACAGGCCGTTGATGATCGGCTCGCCCAGACCGCCCGCCCCCAGCGCCGCCCCGATGGTCGCGGTGCCGACGTTGTACACGGTACTGGTACGAATGCCGGCGCTCAGCACCGGCAGGCTGAGCGGCAGTTCCACCCGCGTCAGGCGCTGCCAGGAGCTCATGCCCATGCCCTGCGCGGCGTCCTGCACCGCCCGGTCCACGCCCAGCAGGCCCGCCACGCCGTTGCTCACCACCGGCACCAGCCCGTACAGGATCAGACCCACCACCGTCGGCCCGGTGCCGAAGCCCAGGGCCGGTACAGCCAGCGCCAGCACGGCGATGGTCGGCACCGTCTGTCCCAGCCCGGTGACCGCCTCGGCCAGCTGCATTAACGCGGCACGGCCGGGGCGCGTCACGTACACGGCCAGGGGCACGCCGATCGCCAGCACGATCACCTCGGCGCCCAGCACCAGTGCCAGGTGAACGAGCGTCAGCTGCCAGAGCGGCGAGTCGGTGGTCGGCGGCACACCCGCCGAGAGCGGGGCGAGCAGACGAGGCAGCAGCGGCGTGAACAGCCCGATCAGCAGCAGCGCGGGCCAGATCAGCGCGTTGAGCAGGCGGGCGGCCGGGCGACGCGGCCGGACCCCCGGCATCGGCACGGCAGCGGTCATGGAGCGCGGCCCGCAGCTGTGGGAGCCTCGGCCTCGGCCCGCAGCAGGTCGGCGAAGCCCACCACACCGACCAGCGTTTCGCCGTCCCAGATGGCGGCCCGCTCACTTCCGGCCCGCAGCATCAGGGCCAGCGCGGTGCGGGTGTTGGTGGCCGCCTCGACGCGCGGCAGGCTCGCCGCGTCGGCCGCACTGCCCGGGCGGGCGAACTCGCGCACCGGCACGCCCGCCAGCTGCCGCAGGTTGGCGTCGTCGCCCAGAAACTGCCGCACGAACTCGGAGGCCGGGCGCTTCACGAGGTCGTCGGGCGTGCCGAACTGCTCCAGCTCGCCCGCCCGCATCAGGGCCACGTAGTCGCCCATCCGGAGCGCCTCGTCGATGTCGTGCGAGACGATCACCACCGTCTTCTTCAGCTCGGCCTGGATGCCCAGGAAGCGCTCCTGCACCTCGTCACGGGCGATCGGGTCGAGCGCCCCGAACGGTTCGTCCATCAGCAGCACCGGCGGGTCGGCGGCCAGGGCGCGGGCCACCCCCACCCGCTGCGCCTGCCCGCCGGACAGCTCGGCGGGCCGCTTGGCACGGTACACGGCAGGTTCCAGGCCGACCAGCGCGAGCAGTTCGTCAACCCGCCTGGCGGTCTGCGCGCGGTTGCGGCCCAGCAGGTCGGGCACCGTCGCCACGTTCTGCGCCACGCTCAGGTGTGGAAACAGCCCGATCTGCTGAATCACGTAGCCGATGCCGCGCCGCAGCACCTCCGGTTTCAGCTGTCCGGTGTCCTGGCCGTCGAGCAGCACCTGCCCCGAGGTCGGTTCGATCAGGCGGTTGATCATGCGCAGGGTGGTGGTTTTCCCGCAGCCGGAAGGCCCCAGCAGGGCGGTGATCGAGGCGTCGGGAAAGGTGAGGCTCAGGTCGCGCACGGCAGCAGTGTTGCCGTAGCGCTTTTCGAGGTGGTTAAGGGTAATCATGGGGACTCCGGGAAGAGGAAGGAAGGTCTGAGAAGCGGGAACAAACCGGACCACGGAACATGGACTGGAACCGGGGCTTCCACTGCCTACACTCTCCCCAGTCGACGCGCGAGCAGTTCTTCCAGCCCGCGCAGCAGGGCGTTGATGGCGACCGCCAGCAGCACCGCCGGAATGGCCCCGAGCAGGATCAGGTCGGCGGCGCTGCTCTGCAGGCCCTTGAAGATGTACACGCCCAGGCCCCCGGCCCCGATCTGCGAGGCGATGGCCGCCACGCCCATCAGCAGCACGGCCGCCTGACGCACGCCGGTCAGCCACACCGGCAGGGCCAGTGGCAGTTGCACCCGCCAGAACCGCTGGGCGTCGGTCATGCCCATGCCGCGCGCGGCGTCGAGCGCGCCCGCCGAGACGCCGGTGAGCGCCACCACGCCGTTTCTCAGCACCGGCAGCAGGGCGTAGAGCGTCATGGCGGTCAGGGCCGGAGCGACCCCGATGCCCCGGATGCCGAGGTCTCTCAGCACTGGAAACGCCGTGCTGAGCGCCGAGAAGGGCGCGATCAGCAGGCCCAGCAGGGCGAGACTGGGAATCGTCTGCACCCCGCCGGCCACGCTCAGCACCGCGCCCGCCACCGAGGCGCGGCGACTGGCCCAGACGGCCAGCGGGCCGCCCAGCACCAGGGCCAGCCCGAGGGCCACGCCCACCAGCCACAGGTGCTGAAAGAACTCCTGCAGCAGCCGCTCGCGCTCGGCCTGTCCCTCGACCACCACCGACCAGTGCAGGAAAAACCCGCTGAACACCCACCACACCAGCGGCAGCAGCCACAGCCAGCCGCTCAGACGCTCGGCCCGGCTGCGGGCCGCCAGACTCGCGCCATAACTGCCCACCGCCGCGCCCAGCAGCCACAGCCACAGGCCACTGCTGGCACTCGCGCGCGCGAACGGCAGCTGGCCCACGAGCGCCGCGGTGGTCTGGGTGCCCAGCCACCAGAACCCGGCGCTCAGGGCCAGCGAGCTGAACAGGCCCAGCAGGCGCGGAGCGAACCGGGCCGACAGGGGCAGGGCCAGGGCCAGCAGCACGCCGACGGCCAGCGACAGGCCGGGCAGATGCAGCGCTTCTCCCGGCGCGATGCGGTTGGGGCGCAGCAGCACCCAGGGCAAGAGCAGCGCTGCCAGCATCGGCAGACAGGCCAGCACCAGCACCGTTCTCAGGTCGGACGACAGGCGAGCCGGCCGCAGGGGCGCCGACTCCCCAGGCACGTTCAGGGCCGGAGCGCTCACTGCGGCCCTTCTTGTTCCACTCGAAGCTCGGCTTGCCTCATGACGCCCTCCTCCCCTCCGCGCAGCTCAGCAAAGAAAAGCAGCCCGCGCGTCGTCTGCAACGCGGGCTGCCCGGTCATCCGTCCTTACTTGATGAGGTTCTTCGACTTCAGGTACGCGCTGGCGACGGCCTGGGCGCTCTGGCCCTCCAGCGCGATCTTGCCGTTGAGGCTCTGCAGGGTCGTCGCGTTCAGGGTGGCGAACACGGTGTTCAGCAGCCCGGCGATCTGCGGGTTGGCCTTGAGGGTGTCGGTGCGGATGATCGGGGCGGGCTGATAGACCGGCTGGGCGTTCTTGGGGTCTTTCAGCACCACCAGCTTGAGGGCCGCGATCGAGCCGTCGGTGGCGTAGGCCATCGCCGCGTTCACGCCGTTGGTGCCGGCAGCGGCCGCCTGCTGCGTCTGGGGCGGGGTGGCGCCGGCCAGCACCAGCTTCTGGGCGGGGGTCAGGGTGAACCCGTAGGTCGACTCGAACAGCTTGAAGGCGTCGTCACGGTTGAAGAACTCGGGGCTGCCGGCCAGCTTGAAGGCGCCGCCCTTCTTCAGGTACGCCGCCAGATCGGTGTAGCTGCCCAGCTTGTTCTGGGTGGCGAAGGCCTGCGGCACGGCGACCGCCCAGGTGTTGTTGGCGTTGGCCGGCTTGAGCCACGTGATGCCCTGCTTGCTGTCGAGCTGACGCGCCAGACCGTACACGGTGCCGGGGTTCTTGCTCTGCGCCGGGGTGATCTTGGCGGCCGGGAACAGGTACACGGCGTTGCCGGTGTACTCGGCGTAGGTGTCGATCTCGCCGGCCAGAATCGCCTTGCGGTTCACGCCGGTGTCGCCCAGCGAGGCCTTGTCGGTCACTTCGAGCCCGGCGTTGCGCAGCGTCAGGATGATCATCTGGCTCAGCAGCTGCGCCTCGGGGTCGAGCTTGCCACCCACCACGATCGGCTTGGCGGCTGCCAGAGAGGCGGAAGACAGCAGTACACCTGCAAGCAGATAGGTCACGTTCCGTTTCATAGTGTTCTCCTTGCACAGGCTCGGCCAGCGGCCTAGGTTGTCGTCGTCCTTCCAGGGACGGGAAATGTATCGCTGCACTGCCGGAAGATCCGGCGGAACACTGCCGATGCACGCGTACTGTAGGGTACGGCCCAGACTCAGAAGTGCATCGTCTCACGTTCTGCCGCTTGATCTTACAAAGCGTGCAGGCGGGACGAACACCCCAGGAGAACGTACCGGGGCGCCTGGAAGATGAGTTCTTCTTTAGAAGAACTTCGGACGACGGGGCTTGCAGGACTACGCGAACGAAAGGGAACGAAACAGAAACGACATGGGAAATGGGCCACCCTTGCGAGCGGCCCATCCACCTCCGGACTGGTTGTACTGGCCTGTCTTACAGGCCGGTCTTGAGGGTGCTGGCGACCTTGAAGCGCACCTTCTTGC
>Ga0160429_1001938_pt1 | contig 11137 bp, 11 predicted proteins | sample SolpanmetagenomR_FD_108199 | JGI IMG/M metagenome (GOLD analysis project Ga0160429, IMG submission 108199) | Solar panel surface microbial communities from Lawrence Berkeley National Laboratory, California, USA - R | ecosystem: Engineered > Built environment > Solar panel > Unclassified ... | reverse complement strand
TAGGAAGTCGGTTGTCACATATGCAATTTCTGGCAGGACATAAGGTAGATATGCATTTTTTGGACCATGGACATGTGCCAAGGACACCAACAAGGGGGCTAATAAACCGCGCAGTCAACGACCAGATATTCAAAGCGGCGGCCAACCGGCCCAAAACTGGCAGGGTCAGCCTCAAACCAGGCCGGGGGGTGGGCAGATGCCAGTGCAAGCAGGGGGAGTGCAGGGTTACAATGGCCAGCAAGCACCTGGAGGGCCTAATAATGAGTACTACGGAGCGAAGCAGGGCGTGTAGTGTAACAACTAATCAATGGCGGTTGTATGATACGATGGAAAAATGAAGCCAATATCTGTGTTCTCTTGTGCCTTTAGAGCTAGCTCTCCAATAAAAGCCGGCTTCGAATTGTGAAAGTCAGGGCTAGGGGAGCCCGCGATATCCGCATGTGCAGCATGGCCAATGGCGTCGCGCGCGTCTGGAGTCCGAGGCTTGAATTCAGTGGTCACCCAGCAAAGCCAAAACGACAGGATGAGCCAAAGCTTGGGGCCTTTGTAGGCGCTGATTTAGTGCAGGTCAGGTGCGACAGGGCGCGTAGCTGCCCCCAGCCGCTGTTTTTCATCGCGCGGGCTTTAAGAAGCCCGATTACCCCCAGCCACGTTTTGCCGAGTTAGCCCAATTTTCCATCGCATCGCCTGCCTCCCCCTCCAATTCACCCTCCTTCGCACTACCATCCATATCCTTCCGCTTTGTCGCAAGATAATAACAATGGTGAAAAAAGGTTCCAAGGCGGTTGCCGCCTCGGTCGAAGATGCGAGCATTACTTGGACTCTCAAGGCTTATCTGGAACATCAGGAAAGAGTGAGTGCTCTGTGAATTTCATGCTCGCACTACGCGTAGCAAGACGCGTTCTCTACCGTCTACTCGAAGCGAACATGTTGGCAAAGAAATAATTTATAGAACAGCCACTCCCGATATTGCTAGTGAAATGTATCGTGAATTGAAATCTACTCCTTCTGTTCTCAATAATAAATATTGGCTTGTCGTTGTACAAAATCTGCAGCTTGTATTCAGTAGAACATCGTTTCTTGACTTGATGGTTTGGCGACTTCCATGACTGACTAATGAATCAGATTGTAACCAATCTCAATGTCTTCCATGGCATGGCAAGCCAGCAACTGCAGGCTTCTTCTCAGATGCTCACCGCTGTTAGCGCAGCCATGGATCAGACCCAATTGGTGACCAAGAGTGCTTTGAGCAACGCTGGATTTACGGAGGACACACCAGGCATCGAAGCGTTCACTGCTCTCAACAACCTACTCAAAAAGGAGCGAGCCACTCTCAGCCTGCCGTTCGTCGATCCTTTGCCAATTCAGGCGCCTGCTCTTATCAAAGCAGCTCCCGCAGTCGACCTAGAGCCTCTTACAGACAAGCAAATCAAGGCACAAATAAAGGCATTGAAGATGAAAAAGGAGAAGAAAGTCAAGGATCCAAATGCGCCGCCTCGTCCAATGACTGCTTTCTTCCAGTTCTCTTCCCAGCAAAGACCAATTTTGAAGGCACTTATGGGTCCTGATGCCAAGCCGGGAGACATCCAGAAGAAGTTGCAGGAAAACTGGCTTGCTTTGCCGGAGGCTGATAAGGAGGTGAGCTAAATCAGGTCGTACAAAATGTCAAGCGATGAAGCTAATGATCATATCCAGGCGTTGAAGGAGAAGTATCGTGAAGACTGGGCAACACATCAGGTTGAAGTTGAGAAATATAATGCAAGCATCGGAGCTCAAGTTACTGCTGCTGCACTTCATGCGGCCGATGACGATGAAGAAGAGGAGGAGGAGGATGAGGCTGCTGTTGGAACTAAAGAGAATGGTATCGCCGCTGCGGCAGACACTGAAGATGAATCCTCGTCGTCGGAGAGTGATGATGACTCGGAATCAGAGCCTGCAAAGAGTCCCTCCCCACCTCCGCCTCCTAAAACTAAAGCTTCCACAAAGAAAGGACCAAAAGCGGCCAAGGCATCAAAGGCTTCGAAGACCGCCGCACCAGAACTTACTAAGGCAGTAAGTCCCATTCGCTCTTCCACGGATAGGTCTCCTGAGAGGCTGAAGAAAACTTCAAGAGAGACTGCTGCCGCCAAGAAGAAGAGACTCGCCGCAGAGGCTACCGTAGAAGCCGAAGCTAAAGTTGCTGAGGAGGCAGCTGCGACAGCTGCTGCAAACGCTGCATCAAAATCACAAAGCCCCGACGTTTCGAAGAAGAGGAAGAGCGGCAAGATGGATACGCCAGAGGTCAACAAGAAGAAGAAAGTCAAGGATACCCCATCTATGACAGATGCTGAAAAGGCAGCGAGGAAGCAGAAGCGTGAAAGCCAGTTTGGTGCGGACTTTTGAATAATGAACGGGTCGCTCTACGTGTTCTATAGCAGTAAGACGAGTATAACCCAAATTTGTACAGTGAGCGGGGGGTTGGTTAGTTTCTTGATCCCGCGTTAGAGAAGTGCTCTAGAGTTTTTCTTTCATAATCCTATCTTTTCTGGATACACATTTAACGAGGGAAGAGGGGCGGTTCACGATAGATAAGCTAAAAGACGGTGCAATAATGAAGGTAAGTTGGCTTATCTATCGGCGAGAAGAAGCCGGCAATTATACTTAAGGTTGGTGTTGCCAGTCTCAGTTGGACCCTGCAGAATTCGTCGATGCCATTACTAATACTGACTCTCGCCTGATAATGTATCTTACGCCTAAGGAGGTAGATAGCCGTTTAAGCTATGACCTTACGCTCTATGAAACTGAGGTTTCGGAAAATAGATTGACAAGATCATTGTCTCCCAGCTGGGACTCCTCGCACAGCGCAGGTTAGCGCGTGGAGTGAAGCTCAATGAAGCCGAAGCAACTGTAAGTGGTACCGTCATATCGAGAAGAACTATCAAGCAACAGCGCTAATGCAATCCAGGCACTAATCGCAAACAATCTACACGAGGTATACACCGCGCGCACAAGGCCATAACAACAAGTTAACATCTGGCGCAGCTAGTCCGCGATGGCAACCACCAAGTCGCCGACCTCATGTCAATTGGCAAAACCATGCTCGGTCGTCGCCATGTCCTTCCCTCAGTCGTATCTTCACTTTCCGAGCTACAAATCGAAGGGACCTTCACAAGCGGTTCCTACCTGGTAACGGTCCACAACCCCATCTGCTCCGAGGATGGAAACCTTGAGAAGGCACTCTACGGAAGCTTTCTACCTATACCTTCGAAAGACTTGTTTCCGCCAGCAGATCCCGCCGCGTATGAACCGAAGAATCAGCCTGGTGCCGTGCTAGTAGTGAAGGACAAGAAGATTACCCTAAATGCGGGTAGGAGGAGGATCAGACTCAAGGTGGTTAGCAAGGGTGACAGGCCTATACAGGTATGCAAGCGGGGGAAAACGGCGATTATGCGCTGACGACCATTCTCAGGTTGGATCGCATTACCACTTTGTCGAAACCAACACCCAGTTATCCTTCGACCGCATCAGAGCACGTGGATATCGCCTTGACATCCCTGCCGGTACGTCTGTGCGATTCGAGCCTGGTGATACGAAAACTGTGACCCTCGTCCAGATTGCCGGCAATCAGATAATTAGTGGAGGCAACAACATTGCGGCCGGAGCACTAAGCGAAAAGTCGGACGATGCCGCTTTGGCTAAGCGTATACAAGAGATGGGATTCTTGCACGAGGCGGAACCAGCAAGGGATTCGGACCATATTGATATCTGTACTATGGACAGGAAGCACTACGCAAGCATGTACGGCCCGACAACCGGTGACAAAATTCGACTGGGAGCCACAGACCTGTGGATCAAGGTCGAGAAGGATTTCGCAACCTACGGAGACGAAGCTACCTTTGGCGGTGGTAAGACCATCAGAGACGGCATGGGTCAAGCCAGCGGTGTTTCAGACAAGGATTGCCTCGACACCGTAATCACCAATGTCGTGGTGGTAGACTGGACGGGTATTTACAAAGCTGATATAGGTATCAAGAATGGCCTTATCAGTGGCATTGGCAAGGCTGGGAATCATAATATGATGCATGGCGTCGATCCGGCACTTGTAATTGGCTCGACTACGGACGTGATCTCTGGAGAACATGACATTATAACTGCTGGTGGTTTTGATACACACGTTCACAACATTTGCCCTCAGCAGACTTATGAGGCTATCGCTTCCGGTATTACAACGATGCTGGGCGGAGGGACGGGTCCTAGGTAAGCCAGTCGATCAACTCAAATTCATCATCTCTGACGATTGCAGTACTGGAACTAACGCTACTACATGTACACCTTCGACTGAGCTGATCCGACAAATGCTGCAAGCTTTTGATAGTCTGCCCGTAAATGTCGGTATAACAGGGAAGGGTAACGACAGTGATCCACTAGCTCTCAATGAGCAAGTAGAGGCTGGAGTGTGTGGCCTTAAGCTCCATGAGGATTGGGGTTCTACTCCGGCATGCATTGATAATTGTCTGAGGTATGACAACAGTGACTTGTCTTCCACAGCCCAATAGTGCTAACATAGGTTCCAGCGTTTGCGACAATTACGATGTACAATGTCTCATCCATACAGACACTTTGAACGAGTCTGGCTTTGTGGAGGCCTCGGTCGCCGCATTCAAAGAACGAACCATCCACGCCTACCACATAGAAGGCGCAGGAGGCGGCCATGCACCAGACATTATCTCTTTGGTGGAGCACGGAAATGTGCTTCCTAGCTCAACTAACCCTACGCGTCCTTACACACACAATACCCTCGACGAGCATGTCGATATGCTAATGGTGTGCCACCACTTATCCCGCAATATTCCCGAGGACGTAGCCTTTGCCGAATCGCGTATTCGCGCAGAAACTATCGCCGCAGAGGACGTCTTGCACGATCTCGGCGCCGTCAGCATGATGAGCAGTGATTCTCAGGCTATGGGTCGATGTGGAGAGGTCATCCTGCGAACATGGAACACGGCGCACAAGAACAAGCAGCAGCGCGGATTTCTACCTCAAGATGAGGGCACTAACGCAGACAATTTCAGAGTCAAGAGATATGTCAGCAAATACACTATTAACCCAGCCATTGCTCAGGGTATGTCGCATTTGATTGGTAGTATCGAGGTTGGCAAGCTTGCAGATCTTGTGCTTTGGAGGCCGGAGAAGTTTGGTGTTAAGCCGACGATGGTAATTAAGTCTGGCATGATTTCTTATGCTCAGATGGTGAGTCCTTTCTCGAACACTCTAGGGAGACGTATTACTGACACAGGTTGAAGGGTGACCCGAATGCTTCCATTCCTACTGTTCAGCCTGTATACATGCGCCCCATGTTTGCTGTAAGTTTGCTAAACCTCCTGGCACGTATACCTTCAATAAGTCTCTTGCTAATGTCTGCAAGCCTCTTGTACCGAGTACTTCTGTAACATGGGTCTCTGCCGCCTCGATCGAGTCTGGCAAGATTGCTAGCTACGGCTTACGATCACGTGTGGAAGCTGTGAAGAACTGCAGAAACATTGGCAAGAAAGATATGAAGCATAATAGCAAGATGCCGAAGATGAAGGTCGATGCGGAGAGCTATGTAAGTTCCGAGGTATATTAGCTGTCACGTTGTGCGAAACTAACGAATTGCAGACTGTTGAAGCAGATGGGAAGCTTTGTACTGCCGCGCCGGCTTCCACGGTGCCGCTTAGTCAGGCGTATTTTGTGTTCTAATGGTCTCAGAGATTTTTTCTAGGACACGACTAGAGGATTGATAAATATGATGAATATATGATTGCATCTTTCAATTCATAACTCGGTCTTTGAGCTAAAAGTATGTTGTGATCGACTGTGATTGGTTCGGATGCGGCCGAAGATCAGACCAGCTTTTGTTCTCCCTGCACCGGTCAACCTCACCTCCTCTAAAACACCATGCATTGTGACTATTAGCTGAGACGTGTTATGGCGATCGATGTAGCCAGTGTTATTGTACATTATAGTGCTCAGAGTACTTTAAGAACTGGTAGATAACATATAGCCGTAGTCACATTAGGTATATCCAGCAAAACTGCCTTTGTGACATGAAAGATCTCGACGTGAATTATGCTGGTTTCTAGCCTTTCACCTTGGTCCCCCGTACCCCCGTGAACGCTGTTGAGGCAGTCGTAGTGCATTCAAGAGTACCTGCCTTGCAATGAGTAGCAAGTACCTGCCTTTCTTACGACATTCAGAGAAACAAAATGCCGTTCAAACGCAGTCTACCACCACTGCGATCTTATCGCTGCGAAGTATCAAACTCTGGTCAACTGACTTTGTTTGTGCCTCTTCATCTGCGAGAAAATCATACTAACACTCCAAGCTGTGAAGCCAAGAGCCAAAGGCCAACCAGAAAGCCCGTTTCCAGAAGCCTTTCACAATTGCGCAGAATGTCATCCCGTGCGCAGTAGATCTATCAAATCCTCCAATCCCCGCGTGACCTCTCATGCGGAGAAGTGGGTCGGGATGCAATGTGCAGCAGCAGCATGTGGGAGTTGGGCAATGGTCTGGCGACTTCACGCTCTCCTGCCTCCGCTGAGCATATCGCTGATATGTCCACAAGCCCTACCCAATGTCAGATCAAGCTCGCGAGAGTCGCAGAGAACATCCTCTTTGCCAGCAGCACAAGGCGCCCTTATCGCAACTATTCCAGATGAAAGAGAGAGCACGGCTGAGCAAGTGACGCGTAAAAGTTGGAAGCTAGAGCGATCGGCAATACGGAAGCTTGTTTCAGGGTCTGCAAAGACGCAGAGTAGGAGTCCTCGACCTCACTCGAACTTCAAGATTGCCTCGTCCGGCAGTCCACGCAAAACATGTGTACAGGAAGACTCAACCATCTCGTCCACACGCGGCATTTTTGATAATGTCAGTGAACAGGACACGCTGCATTGCCCCCTCACACACCCTTGGATATCTCATACAAATCCAAGAAATCTTCAGAACCATCAGGATCTTATCCCTTCGGACACCAAGTCGCATGGTATAAAACGCCCGACTTCCCCCGCGCAGGCCCTAAACGATTCAGCCACTTTTTCTCTTTCTCTTTTCCCTGTACCGCCAGTTCGACTTCCTTTGCGATATCCAGATCTGACTGAAGCTCGACCGCATGGTCATAGCCTCATTGAAACACCCCAAGTGAAGAGCACTACCTTTGGATCCACCATGAACGAAACCACCTTGAGCAAAATTGAGATCTCCAAGATCATGCCTGTCAAGGACGAGATGGAGACCTCTACCAGTGCCAAGCACAAAGCCTACAAGTCCGACTCTCATCCAAATATCAATCAAGGAACCGTTGTCACACCTACTCGTCAAACGTACGAAACCCTTGCCTCAGCACACGAAGCCATCGCAGCTCGGAAGGCCCGCCGGTCTCCTGAAGCTTTGAATAAAACACCAGAGAAGCCACTTCCACCTACTCCCATACCTGTGCGCAATGCACCTCCGAAGTTGGCTGAACGCCTAGTTGCACGTGCTGACATTACCCCGCCACCATTGTTCACCAGTGGACGCGTACTTCCTGTCGCTTTCCGTGGCCAGTCCTCAGGAACCTGGTTCGCAAATTCCGAGGCCAAGGCTTCGAAGAAGTCCCTCCTCTCGCCGCCTGGGTCGCAGGAAGCATCGCCAGACGAGAACAGCCGCCTTCTTTCTTCGGTCCTCCCAGTCCAAATCTCTAGCGATGGCCTTGGACACGAGGTAGAGATCGGTAGGGGAAACCAGTCAAGCTCTCTACGTTTCAGCACCAGTAGTTCTCACTACTATGACGAAGATTTCATCTTCTCGTCAGCTTCCTCACGCGAGGATTCAGCCCCTCTACCTGTCTTCCGTCCACTGTTCAAAAGCAAGAGTCTTGTTCTGGAAGACCTGTCAGGTGATCGTGACCATTCAGCCGGAACAATCATTGATGCGTACAACTACGGACCTTCTCAGCATAGCCTAAACGGTGTCGTGGCTCAGCGCAAGGCAGAGTTCGAGGCAACTAGAACATTATCTCGCCCTGAACTTGTGACCCATCCCGCAGACAGTACTATTGAAGAAATCATCAAGCGATACCATAAGAAGCTAGATTTGTCGTCTGAGGCAAGTTCAAATGCTCAGTACGACATTGCCAGTGCAAACGATAATCCAAGATCTACATCATCAATGCCAGCGGCGCCTTCACCAGTTCATCAGGTCTCTTCTGGCTTAAGCGAACAGGACATTGGATGGAGTCCGATTGGGAACCGAAAGGGCAGGGTGTCCACCAGAAGTCTTATCGATCCGTTCGAAGACCCAGATTTGCAGGAGGCAAACAATCGCCTTCCTGCTTATTGGCAGCAGGAGGCTTCATCCGAAGAATGGCGATATTCTGTCGAAGTTCTACAACGTCACAATATTGGCTACGAGTCGCAGTCAAATCGCTCTTCCGTGGGTAATCCTCGTGATCTGCTTCTGATCACACCCCCAAGAGGTCGTAACCAGCCCTCCCCCTGGAAGAGACTTTACACGTTAGATAACAGTTCCTTGATTGCGTCCTCCGCGGCGCTCCCAGGACCTAAGTCCATGAGATTGCCTGTACCCAGACCTCGCAGTGGCGGCTTTTCAGTATCCGACAGGCCTGCCCGCAGTGAAAGCGTGCCACGCATTGTGAGCCGCGATCTTAGTCAGGTTGGTTCTTCGGGAGTGTCAGGACTCAGCGGATCTGTCTTTATGTTCGGCGAAGACCCAGATGCGGGAAAGTCGTCTTCGAGCAGTGGCATTGAGGCTCCGGTGTCAGTTGTTGTCGAAGTTGATTGCGCGCCCGTGCCTGCTTTCAACCACCAGCAAGTAGCATCGGTAGCACTTTTCTCTTCTTCTCAGGAAAGACTTCTGACTTGGAAGACTGACCCCTGTCCCGAGATCCAACTCAGCACCTCGCCAGCCTACTCTGAAGCGAGCGAATCTGATGCCGGAAGCGAGGCTGATCCTCATGATTGGGAGACCGTCGCTGAGAGCAGGAAGACCTTACATACAAACAAGACTATCGACAGCTGGGCGGATATGACCACCAGTGACTCGCTCAGCGTGTTCCGCAGTGTTGATATGCATCCCCCCAATAGCCGCTACCAGCACAGTTACCGTGCTCACTCTTCCACAAAGTCTGATCATTCTGTTCTGGTTCCTGCCTACGAATTCCAAGGAGGTGCTAAATTTCCAGAAAGAAACGCACTTACCCCGCCGGTACCTGCTAAACACCCGATGCACAAGTCCCCGGCGCCAGAAGATGGCTCCGGCAATATATCGTATTCCCGCAAGGAAGCTGCGAGCGCCACACCCTTCGAAGCATACCTCACTTCGGCGCCCGAACCAGCCTCAACTTCCAAAAAAGTTCTTAGACAGAATTTTGCCGTCCGTCAGCCGAACTTGTCTGTGGTTTTGGAACATAGTGATGAGTTTAATTCGTCTAGGTCGATGACAACACGACTTGATGCCATAGCGCCAAGGACCTTCAACAATGTTACTTCTGCTTCTTCTGTGTGGCTGGACACAGAACCGGGTCCTTCCATTACTGATGGATCCGAGCTGGCCGACGATGCTAGCTATCACGGACCTACCGCGGCAGAGAAGGGCAAGATGCGCGAAACACAACCGATCCTCAACAGTGACGTAAATGTTTCTTTGCTTCATAATTCCCGAATGATGGCAGAACGCGTAACCTCAAGTCCATTGATTGCGACCAACTCCTTTGCCAAAATGTCTAGGCTGGGACCTCTGGCTAATATTACTGGCACACCTCAGGGCACCGGCATGCAACAGACTGGAAGCAGTTTGGTCGGCAGCAGCCCGTTCGTAGAGAGTGAAAGCACGGCCGAACCAATGCCGGAGCGTATCCGAGCCATTTCTGAACAGATTGGTGTTCCGTCGCCTCTAGTTCAGATTACATATGCTTCCTGGCGGAAACAGCTGGAAGTCTCACGTTTCTCGTCGAGCACGCAATCTTCGCCTGAGCGCGTCCGAGCCATTCTTCCTGGTAGCAATTTCCGTGAGGAGATGCTGGCACACAGTCGTTCAGAGGCGCGTGAGCGAGCTTACATCAATGGCCAAAAAGGACTTCTCGGCTTGGCACTTCCAACTCAATTCGAAATGAACGACATTGAGCGTAGTGTATCACCACCTCGGGCTGAACGTCTTGGTGGTGGAGGTGACCGTTTCAATACTTCTCGCTTTCTGGGTTCGAGGAACGATCTTGGATCTCGCCTTCCATATTCCAGGGCCGATCTGACATCTCCAAGAATGATTGAAAGATACACATCCCCATCATCTACTTCGTCAATCACTCGAGAGCGTAAAAACAAGATCTCGTGGCTCGTGTTTGCGGCCTGCTGCCTCTTCCCTCCGCTTCTCATAATCTACAGCTATGGATTCCTTGATCCCATCATGGCATCCATCACAAATGGTGAAATCACACACTTCAGTCAGCGCCACAAGAGCTTTGCCATGTGGGTTGGATATTCCGCGACGGCTTTCATTGTGCTCAGCATCGCGATCACGTTGACCGTTATCAACACATCACCCAATGATCTTCCACGTTGAAATTCCCAGGTAGGCATGATGAGACGACGGCGGATTGCTTTGATTTCTTCTTTCTCTCCTTTGATTCCCCCTGATATGTCTGCATCGCATGAATGCTGTTTCGTCGTGAGTAGGCTGTCAAGACAGAGCAATCACCATCCGATAGGTGCCTTGCATTGTGAAAAACTGCCTCTCCAGAGCCATGACCTTTAGTGGTTGACGCTCGTCTGAGAGATGATCAATTCATGTGATCATGTCTGTAATGTGAATGGGAAGCGTGGGTGTTCTCTTTCGATTCAAAGTAGTTGACGGAGCTGGGCATTGTCAATACTTTCGTAGCAGCTCACAGCTTTTCGCTGTGCTGGGATTTCTTTCAAAGTGACGGCCGTTCACTGATCGTGATGCTTGGATTTTCAACTGCAAATTTTACTCTGCTTTCTTTCTACTTGTGACTGTGTCGGCGTGATGTAAACATTTGTATTGATTTGATTGATGTAAAGTGAAGTACGGCCCATTATTCACATGCGAAACCGTGCTTGCCATTGGAAATCGCCAAGGCAAGGCGTCGTCGGACAAGCATCGTCCT
>Ga0160429_1001937_pt1 | contig 11141 bp, 12 predicted proteins | sample SolpanmetagenomR_FD_108199 | JGI IMG/M metagenome (GOLD analysis project Ga0160429, IMG submission 108199) | Solar panel surface microbial communities from Lawrence Berkeley National Laboratory, California, USA - R | ecosystem: Engineered > Built environment > Solar panel > Unclassified ... | reverse complement strand
GTCTAATATAGTAACGTAACCTCTAGGGGTCCTATATAGTAACGTAATCTCTAGGGGTCTAATATAGTAACGTGACCTTTAGGGGTCCTATATAGTATCTAGCGAGCGGTATTACCCGCCTAAAGTTCCCTCGGCAAATATTTGAGCATCGCTCGCCAGACATATTATAATAGCATTCTCTGCCCATTAATAACAGCGGCTTAAATAGACACTTATCTTACTAGTAGTATCTCTAGTATCAAAATTCGCCACCCTACTACCTAAACCTCCTCAAATCAACCCGACGGCGATATCAACTCAAATCAACTACAAATATCACCTCTTGGCCTTTCAAATCAACTCAAACCAACATCGATATTTAACTTGGTTTGGGTTGAGAAGTTTTGGGAGCCATATTCATAACGTTGTCCTGCGCCGTGACGATCCAGATGCTCTGGAAATCAGAGGCAGCTCACATCGCTACGCGGATGAGATAACGTAGGCGGATTTGTGCAACATCGTACGCGATGTACTCGTTGTACTGCAAATACGCATTCGGATGCTCCGTCTGATCGCCTGGCGTCATCGCAATGTCCGGCTAGTGTTTTATAAATGTCAGCCATACGTAATGCATGACGAGAAGTGAAGACTAAAAAGTCGACTCACCATAAGCACGCCTTTCAAATCTTCATGAACATCCCCAGCATCCATCCACCCCTGCGGCACCGTCCTCCCTACTCCCTTAGTCGCAATACAACCGGCCTTGACCGCCGCTTCTCCAGCATTTCCATCCGAATTGAGGATCTCGTACATAGGCTTGCCGAGCTCGGCTTCGCACAAGAGGAGCAGCCCATGACCGCCGCTGAGGCTCGAGACGCAATAGTTGGCGGATTTTGTACTTACGTCCGCGAGGTAGATGCCTTTTCCGAAGGCGTATCCACTGACTGGGGCTTCAGGAGGCGCGATGCGTAGACCTTGACTCAAGATGCCTGTGGTCGTTTGCTTTAAAGTTGGACGTGGATGAGAGGGATCAAGGGCAGCTTACCACCGAAGTTTGTAGTACGAGAGCCGTGCCAGAGTAAGCGTCGGCAAGTATCTTGGCGGCCTGCGAACTTCGACTGCTGGAAGCGGTTTTCTTCGCCTCCTCGCCGCACGCGGAAGATATCTTGCAGATGATATCTGATGTTGTGCGTGTGCCCTGCTGTGTTAATGAGGTAGTCCTTCAGTGTTTGAAACTCCTTCGATTTATGGTCCAGAGGTGTCATCTCATCCAGTCCGAGCTGGGCGAAACGCTGATCAATCATATTAACACTGTCAGCGTCACGAGCCTTCTCGTTGGTCGTCTTCATAATTTTGTTGGCGATCTCCATGTCGGAGAGTGTGTCCAGCATGGCGACTTCTTTCTGCAGGATGTCGACATTGTCAATGATGGGTGGCACGTTGCGGCCGAAGACGTGTGGAATTGTTGAGTAGTACCTCTCGGTGAAATCGGCAAGGGCCTGGAAAGTGTTAATTTTGGTTTTGCTTGCGTAATCGACGTGGCTGCGAACCTCTTGTCGCGTGATTTTGTACTTATTTCGGGCCAAACTTGGATGCTTGATCAAACTTGCCAGCTCTTTCAGGTGTTCGAAGCCTTTGGTCAACGTCGCTTTACCCAGCTTACCCAATGGCAATTTGTCATTGTTGTAGCCCATGTTTTCAAGGACACTGTTGAAGTGGTTCTCGTTGAAGATGAGTTCTACAAGCCGCTGTGTTGGCATTGGCAACTTGCTTTTGACATCGTCCTCTTGTTCCATCTTCACGGCATCGCCATCACTATGAGCAACGATCGTCAGTAAAAGTGCAGTGAAGATGTAATATGAGAGAGAGGGGAACGCACTCTTCTTCCTTCTTCACTCCACCTTCTTCTTTCTTCACCTTGTCCTTTTCCTTCTCGTCATCGGATTCGTAGTTCTTTTCGATGAACGTGTACTTGCCCTTCTTTGCTTCCTCATTTCGATCCTCCCATGCTAAGCCCGATTTATCCTTGAACTTCTTGTTGTACTCTTTTAAAGCACCCTCCAGATTAAACGGTCCCATGCTCTTCAGCTGGCCAAACTCGCCAACACGGCCCCAGCGAGTGTGGACGTAATACTCATCGTCACCCTTTATGCTCTCGAGGAGTTGCAGACGATAGAACTTTGAAGTGTCAAACACTTATAATAACAAGACAGAGGTAGCTGATATGGCGCAGGTACCTTGTTTGCATTCTGTCCGATGTTCGTCTGATTGAGCGAAGCATCGAAGATTGTATCATCTTCATCAGTATGAACTTTGACTTGAGCTGCATCATCATTGAGCAAACACACCACAAGACTGGAGCATGAACAGTAGACCAACCATTGAGACGAAAGCCGTCGTCAATTGGGATATCTAAATGCCTGGTAACAGCCTTTTGACCGTCTTGCTTTGTTTGTTTCGGGATTGGCTGTGCGTCAGCTCTTTTGGTTATGTTATTGCCTCTCTTGCGTTTTCCAGCCATCTTTGACAATGAAAGGGTGACAGTCACAGATAATGTTCGAGTTGGTTAATCAAGTGGACTCATGTGGGAGCATTGGGTAGGTTTATATGTCAAAGAAAGACATGCATGTAATACGAAGCACAAGCGATGCGGGGAAATTACATGGGGCGCAGCTGCCTGCAGTCGCCTGATTTAGCGGGGCCTTCAAGGCAGTGATGACCCGATGTGGCTGCTTTGATATCTTGCCATCATAGAGACATGGCCTATGTGCGATTTGCGTCGTATTGTGATATGTCTACAGATGCGAATGACTTGGTGGTAATGGTGCATGATCCTGTGGTAAAGTAAGCGCCGCTCGGGCCTCCCCACAAGATGCTTGCTACGGCACGTGATCGTCTTGCAATCATCATGTCTCCATGATGATATTTGATGGAGAGTGAGTGGAGGCATACATTAATATGTCACATACCATGTGCTTGAAACCCTTCATCGACTAGGACCACAAGGCTTTTGGTGTCCACCTTCTCGGCCCCTTGTTTGATCCGTTTCGTAGTTGGCTGTGCCGTAGCATCTACTCCTTTCTTTCGTTTCTCAGGCATTGTCGAGATGTTCCGAGAGTGGACGAAGGCAGTGAACAGCAAGGTACGAAAAGAATAAACAAGATGTGGGAAATACTGACTGAGCTCGTTTATAAATTGTCAAGGTTAGGGAATTAGGGGGTTACGGTTTGCCTACAGTCGCATGGGGTTCTTCTTTTGCGATGTTTGCCTTTTTCCATTTTGTGGTATTGAAATGACATCGTTTGTCGAATGAGGACCATATCGTATGCGTGTCTTCAAAGAATGGTGTTGATACATATCTAGCAAAAGACCCGGCTCTTATACAATCAACCATGAGGAGACACACTCCACAAGAATATCCCCTTCTCCAACAGTCACAACACCCTAATACTTCCCAGACTCAACAGCAGTGCTAGGCCTCCTGTGCTCAATCTCTTGTAGATGCACACCGCTCGATTTGCCACCATACGAGGGAAGTTCCATTTGACTGACACTAGCGGTGCGCACAGTATCATTAAGACCAGCCTCCTTGGCAAGCTGAAGAGACTTCTCGTTGGCAGTAGCACCTCCGATAACGGCGTCTTCTCCGTCGAAGTGCTTGGCCATCTCCTCGAGAGGAGTGTTGCGGGTTTCGATGTAGAAGAAGTAGACGATGCAGAGTTCGAATCCGAGCCAGCAGCAGTAAACGATGTAGTATTTCCAGCCGATCTTGCCAAGAGCGATGGGGTTGACGTAAGAGTTGAAGAAGACTGGAGTTGTGTTAGTGGATGTGTTACAATAAATAATATCACAGCAGTCTTACGGGAGAGATCGATGGAAAGGAACACAACAGTCATTCCCTTCGCACGAATGTTGTAAGGAAGAATTTCGACAGTGTAACCGATGAGGAGACCCGACCAGGCAATGTTGTAGAAGACTAGATTGTGATATCAGAAGCTGGGCGAGCAAGAAAACCTCACACAGACCGAACTTACAGTAGTAAATAAAGATGAAAGCCAAGACAGCTTTTCCAGCAGCAGTTGAACCATGCTCAACGTACTGAGAGGCTGAAATGGTCCAACAAACGTATGACAAACACATACCAGCGGTGGAAACCAAGAAGAGAGGACGACGGCCGACCTTGTCGACAAAGAAGCATTGACTGATGGCAACGATGGCGTTGAAGATGGTCAAGACTCCGTTAATCACATCTTGCGTGCTGGCGTCCGTGATTCCAATCTGGTTCAAGACCTTGACGAGGTAGTAAGAGACAAGACCGTTGCCACTCCACTGCGAGAAGAAACCGGCAGTAATACAGATGAGCATGCGGTGGCGGTTACCCCTGGTGCGGAAGAGTTCCATCCATGATTGTCCTTCAAACTCTTGTTCCATACGGAGAGTGTCGTGGATTTCCTGCATTTCGAGCTTGACGACGGGGTCCTCGGTATTGCCATTGGCATGGGCCCTGGCAAGGGCGTGGAGAGCTTGTTCAGGCTTGCCTTTGGAGATGAGGAAACGAGGGGATTCGTCAACAACCCATACGAAAATCAACTGGAGGATGGAAGGAAATGCCTGAACAAGAGACGGAGCACGCCACGCCCAGTCATTAGCAATATGGAGGGTTCCGAACGTGAGCCATGCAGCCACGATGGCGCCAATGTACCATAGGGCTGATGAAGAGTTAGTAGAATATCGAAAGATTTAAATACTCCGCATACTGTTGTAGATGGTAGTAAAGGTAGCGCGATGTTGAGGGTGAGCCAGCTCTGTGACAAGTAAAGGTGAGCAACCTTGCGCAAGCGAGACTCCGAATCCGATGAAGAAACGACCAGCAATGAACATATGGATGTTGACACCAGCAGTTTGTAGAGCAACACCGAGAAGCATAATAACACATCCGATAATGATACCAATTCTACGACCGAGATGGTCGGCGACGTACGGGAAAACTGGAAGAGACAAGACACCACCGATAGACATGATTGCGTTGAGGAGACCGAGAGAAGAGTCAGAAGGATTGTTGAAGTAGCTTCTCCAGATCTGTGTTGTATATTAGTCATTTGCAAGCATTTTTCCATTTGATAAGACGCACGGGAAGAGTTTGAAGACCGTTCATCATGCTTCCATCATAACCATTGGTGGCAGAAGTCATGACAACGAAAACAAGACAGGTATAAGTCCTTCGTAGACCTGGATCTTTGTACCAGGTAACAGCGGGAAACTCATGACCGGCAATCTCGAAAGTGTCCTTGTTAAGGAAACCCATGATGATGATAGTTTCCTTTACTCGGGGATCGAAGTGCAAATAAAAAATGTATCAACCAAGATCCTCTCTTCCAGGAAGCAAATGCGGAGTTGTATAGGGATCTGGTGGAGAAACCTGGGGATGGAGAAAGGAAACGAGTCCACATGGTCAGGGAAGTCGCACGACATATATACTACTGGTCGTGACTGGTAATCGGGTCAGTCCAATGCATTCTTCCATGTGAGTGGCAAGAAAGACTTTCAGCGTCGTGTAATTTTCCACAACCGAGAATCGTAGTCTGCATAAGCGCGACGGTCGACTGGCTAGATGGAACTGGCGACTTTCCCGAACAGTGACAAGGCCTTGATCCCACATGACCGTTTCTACGCCAGGCTAAGAACGCGGTAAGATTTAGGCTAAAAGGGTTCCCCAATGTGTATCTTTAAGGGTTCATGCATTTACACTTAGCCGGCGCATATGTTTAAGCATCAATCGCTTTTGTGTTGTATAGAGGGAGTGTTGGATGCCGTTTGTCATTTTTTAAATCCGGTTGAGTGGTTAGATCATAGTGAGCAAAACGGATGGAAGACGTTCAAAATTGAACAGTCTTCGCATTGAACGTTTGCATCGCTTGATCTAATATTGAAGGACTTCGCTTGACTATGTACAGAAAAGATTCTCTCAACCTGCATGACCTTGGCGCTGAGTTCAGCATCCTAATACGTAGATCTTTTTTGCAAAAGCAATAGACGATAGGGGGTGCAAGCGGAGGCATTACTCACGTCTGGTAAGGTCCTACTTAGTCGGTTGCAGAAATAGGAATTGGTCTCTTCGATATCCTTGTTCTAGATTTTTCCCAAAGCTGAAAACTCGGCCTTCGGTACCAACAATAACATGATCCCATCGGTAACAAAGATCGCTTCCATAATTGACCTTTGAGACGAATCTGCGTGTGACAGTAGTAAGGGTCTACGCAATGCAAGGCTAGAATGATATTTAGCAAAAACCGCGAAAGTGGGTTTGCTATAAAAAAAATTATGGATGCGCCACAAGGTGTAGGCGCAGTAACATGAGGTTCATATATCAAGTCTTGCTTTTATTGGTGTGGTTTCGCCGTTACGACATATAGGTTCATCTCTGTCTTAGAATGACGGTTAGAAAATAAACCTGAAACGGCAGATAATTGGACCGTTGAAGAACCATGTGAGTGACTCTACATCGCCTCAACCTAACACTTCTCAGGCGCATGATCCATCAAAATCTTGTTCAACCCTTCCCTCTGTACACACTCATCGAAGTGGAAACTTCTCGCCGCCTTGTCCAAGTCCTCCATGCTGAAATCATTGAAAAGGCCCGCAAACTCATCGCTGAAAGTGGAACTCAAAAACGTTTGTGTAATTGCCCGCATGACATGCCTCTCAGTACCCCATGGCGTGGGATAGACGTCCTTTGCGGTGGGCGACACGGAGTCAATCCATTTTACTAGAGGATCGATTACATCCGCGCATTCTTTGGATGGATGAGCACCCCAGGCGTCGAGACGGTACGCACGCTTCTTTTTGAGCATCGGCTTAATGGTTTTATTCCATAGTGAATCCGGGTCCGTGTGCACCATTCCTTGGATTCCTGTGTATGATTAACCTCCAGATTTACGTGATCGAAAGTCGTATGAAATACCTATGTCTGTTTCCGTATTAGCACATGAATAGGCGATCAATTACATTTAGCCCAACCTTTGTAAAGCCAGATACTCCAACTGATCTTGTACTTGTCATAGATTTCCAATTGTTGACCCAACAAGTTGTAACGAGCTTGATTGACCTCTTCTGCATCCGAGTCATCTCTGGGATCCGAGTAAACTGGGCCAAACTCGCCTTAATCATCATCAGCGTGACTCTGGTTCTTTTTTCGTATCAACTCACCATTCCAGACAGGAGTGCCTAGCTTTACGATAGGTTCCGCTTTCCGGCGGTATGTGCTGTCCAGCTTTTTGTTCTGCTCATCGGAGCCTGTATATTGCTCTCCTGTTGGAAAACCCATGGTCTGCTTCGGAGTTAGTTGTTGAAATGATATAAAGCGCAACTAAAGCATACCGCATAATCGTGCAGGGCATAAACACAATTGGGAAGAGCCTTCTCGAACCCGGTCCACTCCATGGCGAAGGTGTTTCCATCAAGCCATAGGATATGGTTTGGATCGACCTTGTGAATTGCAGGTTGAATGCGTGAGTAGAATGCAGGGAGGCGCAAATGCTCTGGATCGCTATTACGTATCACTAGTCAGTGCTCAATATGAAGCATGCTCCATAGTCCTACCAAGGCTACGAGAAAAGTCAGCGTTGTTTGATACGTGCTGTCTATAACATACTTCGTTTATCGGATTGTAGCCTGCAACCCATGTATTGTCCTTGTATCTTGCAGCAATCTGCTCCCACAACCAGATCGTGCGATCTTGGTGATCCTTGTAATCCCAAAACGCAGCATAAGCAGTATTCGAATCGGAATGCCAATCAGGATTTTGTCCTCCAGGAACCGTGTGCATGTCAAGGATTGTGTATATCTTGTGCTTCGCGCAGAGACCAACAACACGATCCAAATGTTTGAAGCCAGACTCTTTCAGGACTCTCGGGTTCATGTCATCCTCAAAGTGACGGTAATTGAACGGTAACCGCAAGCAGTTCAGTCCTTTTGAGGCGAAGAACTCGGCATCTTTTTCGGTGAAGAAGTATTCTAACCACTTGTCGAAGAAGAACTCATACTTCTCTTTTCCAAGCACTTTCAACATAGAGGCACGATGTTGATGTTCGTGGCCGGGATATCCGGTAATGAAGTTCTCCATGCTATTATGTGTGTGAGTGTTGCACTAATACAATGCGTATCCAACTCACTTCATCCATCCTCCCAATCCAGCGCCGCGTAGGACAGTATCATTGCCTTTGTCGTCGACAATTCTGTCGCCCTTGATTTTGAGATATCCAGTAGCCATGTTAATATAGAGTTTTGATGCTAATCAATGCGAAAACGCCAGTGAAGTTACTGCGAAATTCTTTTTCTACTCGAGCCTCATAGCAGTCATGCGACCCGATCTTTAGACGAAGCAAAATCCGACGCAAGCACATGTCAGTCCAATGGTAGAGATGTTGTAAAAGGAGTAACTCCATTCTGCCTGAATATTACAATTTAGCCGCGCGGGGTAGCGGGGTGATGTATGCCGAGCACTGACTCGCTCACTTGTATCAGAGTTCAAATCCTGTGATACATTGTGGCAGCGGACAAAGCGAACGATTCTCCGTTTGTGAGTTGAAGTCAAATATCGTACTGTACCGTGTTACAACATGGACTTCTACGTTCGAGATTTCCGTAGATGGCATTATCTGATTCTACTGTTCTCCACAATCGTGAGCCACTTTCCTTTTTGCCTAAAAGGAAGCACAAAGTAAGGTTCTACCTGTACTCGTGCGCGTCACGGACGGAAAGTGAGGGGTTGGCGGGGCGAATGAGCGACCCCCAGGGTCTTGTGTGGTGACTCGCTGGCAGCGCGAGATAATTTGGGCACCGTACGATTTACTGCGGGCACCGCATTAATCTCCACTTCATTTCGGCAATCACCAACGAACATCGTGGCGAAGCACACATATCTTCTGAGGCCTTGAGTATAGATAAGATTTGAGGTCCACCGTGCGATCCGTTGCGATTCTGCTAGAGGTTTATTGTAGATACAGTCGAACGTGCGGGTCGTCAGACTGAGTCAATTGAGCATCAGCGACAAGATTATGACTGGAATAAGCGACTTTCGCGGTAGGAAGATGAGCCATTGTCGTATGAATTGATGGAGGCTTTCTGGTTACACTATGCAATACAGCCAATTTTATGGTGTTTGGCTCTGCCAGATGTGAATACTTCTTTAACACCCTCAATTGACTTGTAATTGTCCGTTCGCAGTATGTCAAATAATTCGTATGGTTATTGCCATTCCTAGAGAAGCTTACAGATTGCTTCTGCTCTTTCTCAGGGGGGGGGTGTTTATTGTTTATATTGCGTGCGCTGGGCCCAGTGCGGCTGACATGTCAATACCAGTTCTGAGGTGTTGCACCGTGCATCCGTAAGCAGTCTGTTTTAAAGGTGAAGCTTGTCGTGCTACTGATACAGCTTGGTTGAGGTTATGAACTCGAGAATGCCGCACGTTCGTGAAAGAATTATGGATGACGTTCCATGAGTCCAACCGTGAAGTGAATCCCGAAACTGATAATACATCGTCGAATTGACTGCCAGTTTCTTCTACTTTGCAATTGACAAGAAGGAGTTCGCATAAAGATAAAATAGTCGGTCACTAAGCCAGCGATACGAGCCCACTTATGGCCAGGATTCGAGATATGCGCCTTCGACTAAGAGGATAGTATCAGGACAATCATCATGCAAAGAAACATGTGGTAGCATCTCCTGCGTGTCTCACAACCTGTACCCTGTTGCCGTTGATCCTGTGCTAGGCTGATCTGCATTGATTCAATTGTTAGACTAATGTCAGTTTGTTTCTTCTGACTGTGTATACTGGTTGTATATGCCAGAACTTAGTGTTTAATATATTCCTCAGTTTGATAACGGCACAGTCAAGCATATTAGTAAGCACGTAAGGCTGAGGGCCATTGAACCTGAACCCTTTTCCCCTTTTAACAGAAAAAAGTTCCACATGTTTTGCCTCCACGATTGTTCCATTCTCTATAAAACAACAAATACAGAAGGTTCATTTACTTGAGTAATCAAAAGAGAGAACTAAAAGGAGAAAAGATATAACTCCGCTTCCCGTAGAAATATATAAAAAACATAGAACTTCAAGTTACTTATTCAGAGAAACTCAAATTCGTGATATTAAAAAGCGACAAACAAAGTTCCATCATGTCCTCTCAAAACACGCACATCCCAAACGCCGCCAGCGACGCAGTTCTCAAACCCTCCGCCCCAGTGCCAACAGACGCGAAAGAGATCCACGGCCTAGACTTCAACAAGCACACAAGCACACCTTTAACAGTCGAAGACCTAATCACAGGAATGTCACTGATGGGCTTCCAAGCCACCGCAGTCTCCGAAGCAGTCCGCCTAATAAACTCCATGATAACCTGGCGCGACCCCTCGAACTCCACCTCCCGCACCACAATCTTCCTCGGCTACACATCGAACCTCGTCTCGTCAGGCCTGCGCGAGATAATCCGCTATCTGGTGCAACACAAGCACGTATCCGCGATAGTGACAACCGCCGGGGGCGTTGAGGAAGACCTGATAAAATGCCTGGCGCCAACATACCTCGGCGACTTTGCAGCGAAAGGCTCAACGCTACGCGACAAAGGCATAAACCGCATCGGCAACCTCTTCGTGCCCAACGATAACTACTGCAAATTCGAAGACTGGATCGTGCCGATCTTCGACGCGATGCTGTCCGAGCAGGAATCCGCGCGTCTCGTCTCAACCGCACACAACGCCGCCTTGCCGCAAGGCTCCAACGACTTCGAACCACCCTTCACATGGACGCCATCCACCATGATCGCGCGTCTGGGCGCCGAACTCAACGACGACCGCAGCATCTGCACGTGGGCGGCGCGGCACGAGATCCCGATATTCTGCCCTGCGCTCACGGACGGGAGTCTGGGCGACATGCTGTACTTCCACAGCTACAAGGCGGCGCCGCGTGAACTCACCGTGGATATCCGGGGGGATATAAGACGGATAAACGACATTGCGCTGAAGGCCGCGTATTCGGGGATGATTGTGCTGGGGGGTGGGATCGTGAAGCATCATATTGCGAACGCGAATCTCATGCGGAATGGGGCGGATTTGGCGGTGCTGATCAACACAGCGCAGGAGTTTGATGGGAGCGATGCGGGGGC
>Ga0160429_1001936_pt1 | contig 11144 bp, 4 predicted proteins | sample SolpanmetagenomR_FD_108199 | JGI IMG/M metagenome (GOLD analysis project Ga0160429, IMG submission 108199) | Solar panel surface microbial communities from Lawrence Berkeley National Laboratory, California, USA - R | ecosystem: Engineered > Built environment > Solar panel > Unclassified ... | reverse complement strand
TCAAGGGGTGGGTAGGCCAGGTCGTTGTCGTCGTTGGCGCTGATGGTGGTGCTCTGGGCGGACTTGTGGATACAGAGGACGAAAGCTATGGCAGGGAACAGAAGGAGGAGAAGTGGTGGCAGAGTGCTGAGATGGTGGGGTTGGGTAAAGGGGCGGAGATTGTGGACAGCGCGAAAGTTGGGGAAGATTTTGACAGAAGAGTCGGTGGACGGGATTAGACTGTGTACGGAAACACCATGCAATATACATGATCATTGAGACAATTGATATTGATATGTATCATATGCGTGAATATTTACCGCATAGCTTGAGCATTTGAATCCATACTTCATAAGGTACCATTCATGATCTTCATCAGCCATGACAGTCCATGTCCGGCTCACCACCGCACGCCTCGGCACCACTGCGTCCTTGTCCCAAAGGGCAAGAAGTGCCTGCCATGGCTCATGTGGATAGCTTTCAACCTGCTTCACCTGCAGCGGACACGGGATGAACGTACCCCTCCCCTTGTCCGGCCCTATTACGTGTGCCCCGCGCTGCCCGCACGATCAACCACAGAACGCTCCCAATCGTGCTCACAAGCCGCAAGCTAGACGACTGCCGCCACAGAGGCAGCCATGTAGTGCATAAGTATTACCTTGCAGAGCTGCGGCTTCTGATCTCCCCCGTCCACATCTTGTTCGCAACAAGCATTTCTACAGGAAGACCGAACGCGGAAACACACTGCGCAATCCCAGACCATTTACGATGCCGTCCTTCCGTAATGACCTCCTCGGCATACCGCCTTCCACTGCCTCGCCGTCCGACTCCGTGTTGATGATCATTGATGCGCAGAACGAGTACAAGGAGGGCAAGCTGAAGGTGCAGAATGTAGAGGGTAGCAGTGGGAAGATGAAGGAGTTGCTGGAGAGGTATAGGAGCGCTAACGGTAAAGGTACGTCTCGATTTGGGCAGATACGCCAATGGCAGCAAGGAAACGGCTGTGCTTGCTGGCTGTAGGAAGGACAACAAGGATGTCGATTGGAAGTATGGTGAGCTGATGCTGAACAGTGATCCACATATGCCACTCCACACCTGAAGGCGCGCCAGTCTTCACCAAGGGCACTATGCTGGAGAAGGAGATGGGCGATCTGGTATGCTCCTTCCACTTCGCCTGACAAAGAGATGCGACACCACTCTGAGAATGAGCGGAGCTGACCTCCCATGCAGACACCCAAGGACGGCGAACCACTCATCATCAAGCAGTTTCCCGGCGCCTTCGCTGAAACGAACCTCAAGAAGGAGCTTGACGCGATGAATGCGCAGAAGTTGGTCCTGACGGGCTACATGGCGCATGTGTGTGTGAGTACCACCGCTAGGGAGGCACACCAGTTGGGCTACGATGTTGTGCTGGCGAGCGATGCCATTGGAGATAGGGATATTCCTGGTGCTAGCGGAGAGGACGTTACGAAGGTGAGTCGTCCCTGCAGCGTGTCTGAATGACGGTTGCTGATATGGCGTAGATGGTGCTGTTGGAGCTGGCGGACATGTTCGGCACGGTGGTGAAGAGTGATGATATCAAATAGAGGTCTGGTAAACGAGAACGCGAATGGTACAGCTTCTTGAATGTGTCTGTAATACGCCTGCTCATCATCCTAAAACTCTCTGTGCAGTTAGCTTTCTGGATCATCGCTGCTGCTCTCCAAGCCGTGAAGGTCAATCTCGCCTTCTGCAGAATGATACGAGTGCCTGAGCCTTATCGCCGTTCCAGCGAGTGTTACACACCGGCAGCGTAAGAAATGTCGGTCTATAGGTTTTCCCGCGAGCGCGCACCATCAACACCTGCCTTCTCTTACGCGACTGTAAATTCGCGGAATTTCTGCTATGCACTCACCTTCGCATCTATACCATCAGCAGCACTGAAACACGACATTGGCCCAGAAAACAGTCAACACTTACTACAATTCTCTCCCTCTCCTTTTCCCCTTCCAATTCTTCAATCACAAGCAACAGCATCGCCATGTCTGGCGACGTCGTCATGAAGCAGTACGACCAGGGTCAATCTCTCTGGGGAGACTCTTCCTTCCTTCCACCTCACTTGCCGGACCCATCCGATGACGCTGTCCCTGATCTTGATCCACTGGAGCTCGAAGTCTCCGGGAATTCTGGGCCTTCACCAGTAGCTCCACAGGGCTCGGCCCCAGACTGTAAGTCCTCATATACACTGGCTACAACTATTGTTGTACAAATGCTTGGGTCGACTTCAGAAGTGTCACATACTGAGCCGTGCTGACGACCAGCAGGCGATCTAGATGTCGAGATGAAGGACGCTGGCTTCATTATAAAGCGCAACCCGGTCGATCTGGGTGTGGCCTCTGGCGAGGAGTCTCAGTTGACTGCGCAGGCGAAGGAGGCCACGGAGGTCGAAAACAGTAGGAAGCCGCAAGCTGAGCCGCGTAAACGTAAGTCCAGTGTTCACCATTCAGCAGTTCAGTCTTGGGCCACATTGGGCTTCTGCCCATCAAATCACAGCCTTGAAACGTCTGTATTGAAAGTAGTAGTGACACTGCTGACATCTTTGCTGTAGATATGAAACTCATCAAGCACGAAAAGACTTTCACAGGCTCCGGCATCAAGTTCAAGGCCTCGACTTTACGCCCTCATTACGCCCGCTGTAAGCTCGAAGCCTTAAAGTCCATGGCTGCACGACGTGGCGTCAAGCACGACAAGTTTTCGAGGGCCAAGCAATCACTCATCGATGCACTCAAAGCTGCTGACGAGGAGCCCTTCGACTTTCTCGGTCTGCCCGCCGAGGTGCGCGACATGATCTACACGGAACTGCTTATCGACGACAGTCTTGTCAACCTGGGCTTCGACCGGCTTCCCGTAAAATCCGAGAAGACTCTGCGTTCTAGGAAGGACTTTTCCATCTTGGACGCTTGCAAGCAGCTCAAGGCAGAGGGCGAGCACATCCTAGCCGAGAGTCTCCATCTCACGGTCGTGTTCCAAGTGATTGCCCGCAAAGACTGCATCACAGAGGAGATCTGGTTCGCCAACAAGAAACGCGGAAAAGGTTATATAGCGTCGTTCTCTTCCATGCTGGACGGTCGCTCGGATGCTTCCCTTGATCAGGCTCGTGAAGCCAAGAAGATGATCATCGTCATAGTCGTTAGATCCGAGGGCTATACGGGCGCAACCATCAATGACTGGCATCTCAAGCTCTCTACCGACTTCCGTAGCTTCATCTCCTTACTCATGGACAACAACGTCATCAAGCGATTGCATATCGTCCTCGACTTTCATAACCTAGGAGGAGACGAGAAGGCCGATGCAATCGTTCGACCTCTCTTCCACCTCTACAACATCAATCGCGTATCCGTCACGGCGCGCGGCATCGCCAATACGACTGTAGAGCAACTAAAGGCGAGCATCAAGGACTCGACTCCCAAGCACAATATGCTGCAGCACTGCCACCTGCTGTTCCAGGACGCCCAGGCATTTAGCGGCGTTGCGAGCGACAACCTGCGCCGGGTGGCGAATATGCTCATCGACTTGTCGTACCATCTCCAGGTGGACAACCGTACTACCTATTTCGACGGCCCTCGATTCTGGCTCGACGAAGGCAATGACAAGGGTGTCGTCCATTTTGCCCGCATCCGCGCAAAGATGCAGATGATCCTCGTCGTAATCTCTCTTCCAGGGCAGAAGGCTAAGCTTGAAGCTCTTGAGACCTTTTGGCGTCGCGAAGCCCTTCCAGGCCGTCCTTACCAAGTCATCTCGGCCATGGAACGTTTCATCGAGAATCGACAGGCTTCCGAGGCCTTTCATAAGCGGCCGTACTTCAAGGTGGAAGCTGACGCTGCTCTAGCCGCCGCAACAAAGAAAGAGGAGGAGAAGGAGCAGAACGAGCAACAGGAGTCCTCTAGTTGCCACGCATCCTGTTAGCTTGGCCATCCTGGCTCCTACAGCGGTCCCTAGACAGTCTATCGTGATAGGATGAAGCGGCGATTCGAGCTTGCTCCCGCAGCTCGACTTGTCAAGCATCGACTTCGTTCAACGACTCGAAGGGAGAGGGTAGTGGAGGACTTTTGCGTTGAAGGGTCGAACACTGCGTCTTCCAGCTCCTTTGTACTCTATCACCTGCCAAGCCGTGCTCTTCCCGGGTAGTCCATCGTGTAGCGTTCAATGGAAACACAGAAAGCATCTTGTTCCTCGTATGCTGAGACTCGTGACTGAGGACAGGACACACAAGCCAGATCGTGTTCCGCAAGAGACAAGATGTGGCGCGAATCGATCACGTGATTGATTCCATAGGACTAAAAGCTGCTTGTAGCCTTTTTAGAGTAGCCTGTCAGAAGGAAAATATCGCATCGTAGATAGCTTGCTGCTGTTACCGGTCTCTTCGAATCCCACATGACGCCTTGTCAGTCCTTGCTTCTTTGGAGGGTTTGAAGCCTTGACACGCACAACTTCCCAATGTTGGAATCGAGCATCAAGAAATCGGGACCATGGTGAACGGAGAAAGGGAGAACAGACAACAGAAGAAAAAGTCAGTAAAGAGTGTGACAATGATATCGCAGTAAAGAAGAAGCCAGATCACGTGAACGAGCCGTTAGTGATTGGATTAGCGCCGAGGCGCGCCGCAACGGATGGAGACTACGACGAGATAACAACCAAGAGGTCCGGGACTAGGACCCCTTTCCATTGGCAAGTTCGAGTGCGTTGAATTCTGTATCCTGCCGACATTAGAGAGCCCTGCTCGTGGAGCCCGATGCGATACTGCCAACCCGAACAACGACCATGTAAGCTTCCGCAGGCATTACGACGACACTAAGGGACCTCTCTTGAGTCCTACAAGAGTTCATTGCCGTGATAACACCAATCTAAGGATCCGAGGTAGGCACAGTGTCCGGCATCTAGGATGTACAAAGACCGGCTCCTGCTAGGGAGAGGGTGCTGCGCATCCTACAGGACGTACCAGAGGATACACCATAGGCTTACGGAATGCTCCGATTTGCAAAGGCCTCTTTGACCTCATGATATCGTTCTGCAGGTCTGCCTGATGTGTTGTTCCTCGTTGTCGACGACTGGTGCGGCCTTTGGCAGAAGATCATTTACCACGAGGTCCGGCACGGAAGCCTCTATAAGACGGAGCTCCGATGGCTCGGACTCCGACAAGAAGCATCATACATCAAGAGGTCCAGGTAGAAACTCAAGATCCTTCAGTGTGAAGACTTAGGAGTAGAATTCTCCAAAAGAAAAGGCCTCGCAAGCACTACGCGTTACGGTCCACGCCGTGGATCCGACGATCTTTTCGCCTTGCCGCAGAATCTAGAGCGTATGCCAGAGTCTGCTTCCTTTCACTATCCTGATCGCTCCGCGCCCTTCTCTTTCCATTGCTTGTCATCTCGAGTCTCGGCAAATTCTTTTCGACACTCTTATTGAATGTCATCTTGCCACATCAATTTGGAGAGATGAATCTGGTATGACGTGCGCATACAACAACTCCCGTGAATATCTCGCAAGAACTCCGAGGGCAGATTAAGCTGCAGCACAATACTCCAGGGAAACGTGGGTCTGCCAATGTGTCCACCGAGGCTCCACATTGCTTGATCTTGCAGCCAGGCGACGCAGAGCGGAGTATGCACCAGAGCAAGAGATCGAGCGGTGTTCTGCATTGACCTCGACCAGCTCAACTGAAGGTAGCAGACCACGAGCTCGACGTCCGAGGGCAGCGGTGCTTGTCATCGAACCAGACACGCTGACGGCTCCAGTACCCCAACTATGCGCAAGATCGGATCAATGTGCCGAGTGCAGCCTGCGATGTTCTGAAGCTCCACCAATACAGAAGGTTCTCAAAGGTGTGGAGGTCCAAGTCTGGTGTTGTGGCGAATTAAATACCGTTACGGGCGATCGCAAGATAGGGTAAGCGACTCTACACCTTGGTCAATACCGAATGGCGCATGACTTAGGCTTAGACGGCTATCCGGCGTGCTTTGCGCAGGTCAGTGAGACGCGCCGGAGAGACGAAGCTGGTAAGGCGCTTAGCCGACGAGAAGTCTGGTATCTCTGAGTGTTGTCGAAGCTCGGAAGAAATTCCCTACACGTCATCTGCTGTTGAAGTGGCAGTGTTTGGAAGGACTTCCAAAGCTGGAGCACTAACAGGAAACCAGTCGCGTGGTAAGCGGGCCTTCAACGTGTCGCGCTCTAGCCGGATACTGCGGGAGTGTGAGCGCGTAGAGGGTGGTATCTCCTGAGAACCGTTTCCTTCATCAACAGGCTCGAAAACACGCTGGCTCATAACCCCTTTGGTCTCTCCAGGACGCCTGCGACCATGAGCGATACACAAGCCGCTGTCATCGACGGGCTCGGAATCTGCGCCAAGGAAGCGAACATGTTGCTGTGAGCATGCATTTCCCAAGATCTTAACACACTACTTGTTGACCATTGCTTACGAACCATTCTACGAGGACGTGACAGCTCCTTCGAGACACCTTTGACGCCCCTATTTGTCTACAAAAGCTACGTAATCTTGAATCTCCAAGTCTAAGCTACAAGCTCTTCCAGATTCTCCATATTTGAGATCCGGTATTTTCGATGTTGTTCACTGTCAAACAACCTCAGCGTCGAATTGTGTGCGGTCACACATATCTGGTGTCCTACACTGTGCACGCATTGGCTTCAATTATCGCGAAATTGGAAACTGGTACTTGAGGCTATCGGCGAGGCGACTGGCATATCGATGAAACTCTATCATACCTGCTGATTTGTGTATCCAAGCTGATCAGGAGACGCACGCGGTTGTTCTCCTTAGCATGGATGCTCGATTCAGACCTCCGCTCCCGCACTCCAGATCCACCGGCCTACGACCAGCCTCATCTACAAGCATACCTGGCTCATGTGGATGCACTACAACACAACGTAGTACTGGGGATCGGGGCGTTGGCGAGTATGAAGGAAGTGAACGGTTCACATTTGGGAAGATCTTTAAGAAGATGGATGCGGACCGGGTCCGGAAAGGACCTGGCAGTTGTGTGTACTAGGGCGTAGAGAGCGCTGACTATGATTTGCAGGGGCTATCGATCAATTCTTGGCCTTGCCGGACATCGTTACTTCTACATAATAGAAATGGTAGCTTGCCAGCATTCGCTCGCCGCAATGTTGCGAATCTAAGCAGTTACCGGTATGTTGAACTAAAATTGCGAGTGCTGGCACGCTGTAGTGGTGATAGCGCCTCTTCGGTGTTGCGCCAGTTCTGTGTTGACCAATAGATCAGGTCGATAGCAGCATCCAGCGAGCCTAACTTATCCTTAAGTTGATACGGCGCCGACTCGTGCGCTCGATATCAAAACGCTGATAGCCGTAGTACTCAGGACATGTGCATCATGCCTCCAGCCATATCAACTCCAATTTGGGGACCCATCCTCTGCATGACATGTCTCCGGATCCTCCTCGCCGTTCCATTGCCGTCTCCGAATCCCTCATACTCACCCAGACTCGGCGGCAGATCCTCCACCCTCGTCCCCCACGAACTCTCGTTCCGACCAAGCGTAAGCACCAACTCCTTCCCCTCCAAAAAGAACGAGTGATCAATCCAATTCTTCGTATACGTCTCCCCATCCAGCGTCGCAGACTGTATGTAAATCGCTTCATACGTCGGATCGAAATTGACGTTGCGTATCCGCGCAGTCTTGTTCGTCACAGGCGAAGTAACGGACACCTCCTCAAAGAACGGAGGGATGATGAGGTACACGTTTTGCCCCGGATTAGGAAACAAGCCCATCATGCTGAACGCGAGAAAGCTACCCATGGCGCCCGAGTCATCATTGCCAGGCAGGCCGCCCCTCGTATCGGAGAAGTAGCGCGGAATGTAGAAATGACTGCGCTTGGCAGATAGCGCAGGGCGGCCGGCGTAGTGGTATTGGTAGACTGTTAGGAAGCTGGGCTCGTTGCTGATGGTAGTGATGTTCTGATCGTGTATGTAGTCCAGACGGCGTACAAACTCTTCGGGCCCGCCTAGAGCGGTGATGAGCTCGGCTTGGGCGTGCGGGACGAAGAAGGAGTACTCCCAGACGCTGCTTTCGTATGTTTCGGAGGCGGTGTTTTGAAGGGAGCAGACGCTGGTGCTATTGTTGTCGATGTTGCTGCAGTAGAGCGGGTCTTGGAAGCCCCACGTTTCGTTGAGATATTTGGGCTGGAAGAAGCCGGTGAAGCCTGTATCAACGCTTGCGCCATTCCTGAAACTCTTCTGATCGGCTTTGAACAGGTTCTGCCAATTGCTACTTCTTTCGATGTATTTCTCATAGTCTGCTTGTCGACCGCGGAGCCTTTGCGCCATCTCCGCAATAGCAAAGTCGTTGTAGGAGTACTCGAGCGTGCGAGAGATGGACCGCGTCATTGTGCCGAACCCTTTGTAGTCGAAGTCCTGAAGGGGTATATAACCCAAACGCTTCCAGCTGTCAAGGCCTCCACGGCCCTCGCAGCACCAGTCAAAGGGCTCGACTTCCGCGTCTTTGACTACGGCAGCATAGCCATCGTTCCAGTTGATACCGCCTTCTATGCCCTTGATATAAGCGTCGGCGAGGATGATGTCGGCATTAGACCCTCCCTGGGTGTAACCTTTGCTGAGCGTCATCCGGCAATCCGGGAGCCAGCCAAGCTGGCGATACGTTTCGATCATTGAGCGGATCATGGACGCAATCGCGTCTGGGTCGTTGATGATCAAGAACGGCATCTGCGAACGGAAAGAATCCCACAAGCAGTAGAAGCTATCCCAGTAGGGTTCCTGGTTCTGCCAAAGTGGGTTCTCTCCGGTGTAGTTCTGCGGATTAACCATGGTTCGATAGATGCCGCTGTAGAAATTACGCAGGAAGCTGTCGTTCACACCTCCTGTCCTCGTCACCGAAATGGGACTCATCTTTACCCGCCACGCTTCGATAGCGGCCTCCCGTGTAGCATCAAAGTCGAAGTCCGAAATCTCTGTTTCCGCACTCTGGCATGCCTGCTGCTCACTGATGAAGCTTGTCGCCACACGTGCAGTAATGCTACCTTCGGGAGGTGTCTCAAACCTGTTGAATGCTCCTCCAGGAAGCGGAAATCCATTGATCGAGCGTGAAATAGTCACGTCTTTCGCTTCGGTACTTGCACGGCTGTTGACGAAGATGCCATTGTCTCGAACCTCTGCTCCCTGAAAGTCCGCACAAAAGTACAGGACGTATTGGCCTTGGCTGAAGCTTGAGGTGAAGCGCGCATTGCCAGTCATTCTGCCATTCTCGGCGACTGAGATTGTCCCGTTATCTTGACGCGAGTTTGAAAGATCTGTCAAGTCCATCAGAATCAGAGGCTTAGAGCCTTCCGGGAAGTTGAAACGAAACAAGGACGTGTGCTGCGTAGTGGTCATCTCCACGTTGATGTCGCTGTTGTTCAACGTCAAGGCGAAGTAACCTAGCGTGCCTCTCAGTGTTGACTCTTGCCATCCAGTCTTGCGTACGTTCTTGGGATAGACACAATTGTTCAGGTCATCCTCTGGACAATTGACTGAAGGGAACAGTGCGAAGTTTCCCAACGAAGGTGACCCGCCTGTTCCAGAGTCATGCATAGTCTATTAAGATCAATACTTCTTCTTAGCAAGTAAACGCATCGCCAGCATACGGAGAATCCCGTTATATGGGAGTCAAGGTCAGCAACGAAGCCTCCTTGATTACTGCCGAAATTTAGTCGCTCTGTTGGTAGAGATGGGCCGATTCCTACCTTTCGGAATCCGTATCCCCAACAGCTTTCGCCATACCTGGACTTCCTCAGTCGAGAGTCGCCCTCATCGAGCCAAATGACCTACCATAGGGGAGCGTTGCGCCAGCAAAAACATTCCCTGCCCTAGATCAGTATCTGGTGGTGCCGAAAGGGCTTGGACTCATACCGAAGTTGGTACTCCCTATCAGTGTATCGACATACTCGAGCGGATCCAGAGTAGCATTCTGGGCGCAAATAGCGCTGAGCATAGTGGAGACGAGTACAAAGTGAATAAGATGCTTGCCCGCCATTATTATGACAAGCAAGCGATATCGAAAAGTAAAAGTACTGGGAACAGAACGTTGCGAAGAACCGTGAACCTACAGATGGTCTTGCATATTGGCTTGGACCCAAAGTCTTTCTACAGATGAGAGCGAAAAGTCGTCTCCGTGCGGTATGATAACGTCGAGCCCTGAGACCCTACGCTTGGGTCATGAAGCCATGTGCGGTAATTGTAGATTGGTCTGCCGGGGATGTTGTGGTACCTGCAGCATGGCAGACGCTACTTGCAGGGTCGTACACGGGATACCCTGCGGGCAAGTTGATTAGCATACGTGGTCTCGGACGGGCGATTAATGGAGATGTCATGCTCCTCTCTGTTGGCAACTACTGTTGCCGAACTTGTCATTGAGTGATACCGTTGACCGGACGCTTAGACGGCATTTGTGTTTCTTCCGAGCGCGACGTCACCGTCCTCGATTAACTCCTGTTCGCACTATAACCATCTCATACAGCGTTACGAGGCTGGTAATCAATGATACTTTCGTAATCCACAGAGAGTGACAAGTACAGCAGCTGGTTCTCACGCATTGACTCGCTACCTGCAAGAACGTGACTGCCGTAGAATATCCTGGTCCGACTAGAGAGCCAAATGTCTTATTGAAAAGCGCCCGTATGAATGTGGAGACGGAGTTGTTGATGAAAGAGAGCGCGGGTCGCGAAGGGGGCTGGGGCTCGCTAAGACCAATACATTGCTTGGATATCCTTCTGGCAAGTAGTAGTTCTAATCCTGGACACAAGTACTGGGTATGAGACTGACGCTCGTAGAATCTCCGAAATGCGCTTTCTTGCTGCCATGCTACCTCGAAAGCGAGCTTCCATCGCGCCGCGGGCAAGAAGTCGTTGTACGTTCATCAAAATCAGCAGTCATCTGTGCGGATGCTCGGCGCTTGTATATCTTGATAGTAGCCATTCAATGTTAACGTCGTTGCTGACTAATGGTCGGATGATTCCGTTGGTTATTACGTCAGTCTAACAAGACTCAAGAGTTGCAACTCTCGGCGATATTTGTACACTGAAGGTCCCCAGTTCAAACCTGGGTTCGATCACTTTTTGTTCCTATCCGTGTGAGGGTCAGACTTCCAACGGGAAGCACT
>Ga0160429_1001935_pt1 | contig 11145 bp, 10 predicted proteins | sample SolpanmetagenomR_FD_108199 | JGI IMG/M metagenome (GOLD analysis project Ga0160429, IMG submission 108199) | Solar panel surface microbial communities from Lawrence Berkeley National Laboratory, California, USA - R | ecosystem: Engineered > Built environment > Solar panel > Unclassified ... | reverse complement strand
GACTACCCCTATCCTTCGCCACACGTGGCAGCGGTGCCGTGCCATCTCAACTTTGCACCGCCAGTGCCATCTCTGACTTGCACCGACAGCCCTGCCTCAGCAGAGCCGCCTTGCGTTCAGATCCGCAATTTTTGAATTCCGAGCTCAGCCCCACTGTGCAGATTCCCCGAGCCATCTCTCTCAGCTATGCACAGCTGCTCCAGCGTTCGGCAGGCTTCAGAGAGCGGGATGAAGCCGAGCATACCCGCCATCGAAATGACGGCATGCGCGTCGCTGTAAAGGGCGGACCAATTCCAGGCCGGTGTGGCGGAGTAAAACCAGGGCAGTGGCGGCCGGCCGCTTGAACGATGAAGGGGCCCGATAGGGTCCCTTCATCGTTCGTCGCCGATCATGAGGCTCAAGCCGGCAGGATCTCGCCCGTCTCTTCCGAATCCCGGTTGAGCGCGCTGTTGAGATAGGCGCGCAGATCAGCATCTGAGGTCCTCTGCTTCCGTGCCGCCGCCCCGTAGCTTGGCACTCAGTAGTGGATCGCGGCGCGCAACCCGAACACAGCAGCGTTCTTGATCCGACTCCCATTTGGGTCACGTGGATTGGCGATGCCGCAGCTCGAACGGAACACGTATTGAAAGTCCGGCTGCAAGGCGACGCCGGGGCCGGCGCCGGTGACTGCCTGGTAGATCGCCTCCGGCACGGCCTCGCTGTTGCGCCGTGGGCTGCGGACGCCAGTCAGGAAGATACCATCTATGTCGAAGCCAGGCGCGCTGCGGGAAAACCGCGACAGCGCATAGGCGACGCCGACGGTGTCGTCCGAGCGACCTGGCAGCCGCTTCGTCACTTCGCCGAAACTACCGCCAATTGACCGAAGTCGAGCTGAGTATCGACCGCTCGACGAAGGCGATAACCGCAGCGATGTATTCATCGACAGTAGTAGCCCGTCGGCGATACTTGCTGCGCTTCACGTACCAGTCCTGCAACAAAGGCTTGATCAGCGCGGCGGTGAGAGCGACGTCATCGATCGTGAAGCACCTGGCGGCGACGCCCCCCGTCAAGACCGCCGCGAAGATGCGCTCCGTTGCGAGTTCACTTTCGACGGCGAGGTGCCGCGCCGGAGCCGGGAACCCCTTGGCCTCCATGAAGGCGAACACGAACCACGGCAGCATCGCCTCAGTGAGGCGGATGTGCGTCTCGATCAACCAACGCAGATGGCGGAGCGGGTCGGTGCGCACCTCCTGAGGCGCATCCTTGAGAACCCGCTCGACCGTGATGGCAACCTCGGTGAGGATCATCACCAGCAGGGTGTTCTTGTTATCGAAGTACGAGTAAAGGCCGCCCATGCTGAGGCCGGACGCCTCGGCGAGGTCGCGCAGCGTGGTTGCATGGAAGCTCGACCGGCTTGAGAGCCGCAGCACCGCATCAATGATGCGCGCGAGATTCGCGGTGGCGACGTGGGGTTTGCGCACGCTGATCGTATCGCGGTGCCGCTCGAGGATGCGCCCGCAGATCGTCTCCAGCGCATAGGGATCGGCCGCGGGAGTCTCCGCACGCGCCATGTCGTTTTCCGCAACCCTCATCAGCGCCATCACCGAAAACCCGTCCTCCATCTTCCCGCATGCCCCTCTATCACAGCTTGGGAAGCTGACAGCGCGGTGCCGACGTCCGGCACGATGATGCAGATAAGTTCTGCACCGCGGCTCAAGGACTCTGGTTGAACAAGGATGCAGATTTTTTTGCACCTCCGTCCTGCAATGTATTGCAGGTTACGATCCCTGCATCTACAAACGAGCGCTCGCTCGGTTTTTGGCCTAAAGGCGTCGCATGGATTTCTCGATCGAACCGCGTGTCGATGCTCTGCGCCAACGCATCGACGCCTTCGTCGACCGCCAACTGATCCCTCTGGAGAGCGATCCCGCTGCGTATGACAGCCATGGCAACATTGCGTCCGACCCCCTGGAGCGCATGCGCGACCGCGCGCGAGGCGAGGGTCTGTGGTGCCTGCAGCTCAAGCCGGAAACAGGCGGCGGCGGTCTCACCAGGGCTGGCATGGCGGTCTGCTACGAGGCAATGAACCGCTCGATATTCGGTCCCGTCGTGTTCAACTCGGCGGCGCCCGATGACGGCAACATGATGGTGCTGGAGGCTTTGGGCACGCCGGCGCAGAAGGAGCGCTGGCTCGCACCCATTGTCGAGGGCCGGGTACGGTCGGCCTTTGCCATGACGGAGCCGCCTCCCGGTGGCGGGTCTGACCCCTCAATGATCCAAACTCGCGCCGAGAAGCGCGGCGACCGCTACGTGGTGAGCGGCGTCAAGTGGTTCATCACCGGGGCTGAGGGCGCTTCACACTTCATCATCGTGGCGCGCACCTCCGACGACCCGCGCACTGGTCTCACGGCCTTCCTGTTCCACAAGGACCAGCCAGGCTGGGAGATCACCCGCCGCATCCCGATCATGGGACCCGAGGAGCACGGCGGCCATTGCGAGCTGCGTTTCGACGGCCTGGAGATCCCTGCCGAAAACGTCCTCATCAGCGAAGGAGCCGGCCTGAAGGTCACGCAGATACGCCTGGGGCCGGCACGGCTGACCCATTGCATGCGTTGGCTCGGGCTGTCGAAGCGTTGCGTCGAGATCGCCCGGGCCTATGCCGCAGAGCGCGAAGGGTTCGGTGTGCGATTGGCAGACCGCGAGAGTGTCCAGCTCATGCTCGGCGACCTCGCCATGCGAATCGAGATCGGGCGCCTCCTCGTGATGAAAGCGGCCTACGCACTCGACCAGGGCAGCTTCGCTCGCAAGGAGGTCTCCATGGCCAAGGTCCATGTCGCCAACCTCCTGCACGCGGCGGCCGACACCGGCATCCAGATCAACGGTGCGCGGGGCTACTCGAAAGACACGGTGCTGGAGTGGATCTACCGCTACGCCCGGCAGGCACGTCTCGTGGACGGAGCCGACGAGGTTCACAAGATGGTTCTCAACCGCTTCCTTGCCACCGAAGGCAGGGATTTCTGGGCCTGGACCGTGGCCGAGGCGGCCTCGTTCCCGGGCCGCCCGGATCATCCTCTCGTGCAAGGAGCGTGAGATGCCCAGTAGCGTCGTAATCGTGAGTGGGGTCCGCACCGCGATGGGATCGTTCGGCGGCTCGCTCGCCTCGGTGCCGCCATCGCGCCTGGGAGCCTTGTGCGTCGCCGAGGCCCTGAGGCGCGCTGACCTGCCCGGTGGAGGTGTCGACCACACTGTGTTCGGTCACGTCATCCCCACTGAACCCGGCGACGCCTATCTCGCACGCGTCGCCGCGATCGAAGGCGGCATCCCGCCGGAGGCGCCCGCCTTCACCGTCAATCGCCTGTGCGGCAGCGGCCTGCAGGCAATCGTCTCGGCGGCCCAGGCGATTCTCCTTGGAGATGCCGACGTCGCGGTGGCTGGCGGCGCCGAGAGCATGAGTCGTTCGCCTCACATCCTCACCACCGCTCGGGCCGGCCAGCGCATGGGCGACATCGTCGCCTCGGACTACATGATCGGCGTCCTCACTGATCCCTTCGGGAACGGCCACATGGGCGTTACGGCCGAGAACGTGGCTGCGCGCTGCGGGGTGTCCCGCGAGGCGCAGGACGCTTTCGCCGCCGAGAGCCAGCGCCGCGCGCTGGCCGCAATCGCGGCCGGCCGCTTCCGCGACGAGATCCTGCCAGTCTCGGTGACGGTGAAGCGCCAGGACGTGGCCTTCGACACCGACGAGCATCCAAAGGCCACCCGTGCGGAGGATCTGGCCAAGCTCAAGCCGGCTTTCGCCAAGGAGGGTTCGGTGACCGCAGGTAACGCATCGGGCCTCAACGACGGAGCGGCGGCCGTGGTGCTCATGGGTGCAGAGCGGGCAGCCCGGGAGGGCCGCACTCCGCTCGCCAGGATCCTCGGCTACGCTCATGCCGGCGTCGATCCATCGGAGATGGGACTCGGTCCGATCCCGGCAGTGCGGCGCCTGTGCGAGCGCACCGGCCTGACCGTCTCGGACTTCGACGTTGTCGAATCGAACGAGGCCTTCGCGGCGCAGGCCTGTGCAGTCTCGCAGGCGCTGGGCCTCGACCCCGGGAAGGTCAACCCGAACGGCGGAGCCATCGCGCTCGGACATCCGATCGGCGCCACCGGTGCGATCCTGACGGTGAAGGCACTGTACGAGTTGCGCCGGTCAGGCGGGCGCCTCGGCCTCGTCACCATGTGCATCGGCGGGGGCCAGGGCATTGCGCTGGCCGTCGAACGAATGCCCTGACGCTCGACACGGCTCCGGTCTCGATCCGCCCCCGCAAGAGGGAGGACGGGACAGAATCCGGAGGAAACGGCGCATCGGACCGGAACCCGATGCGATGGGACGATCCCAAAAGGGAGAGGTTCATGGCCGGATTGTTCGACGTCGCAGGTCGGCACGCGTTGGTGACGGGGGCTTCGAGCGGGCTCGGCCGGCACTTCGCGCGCAGACTGGCCGAGGCGGGTGCGCGTGTGAGCGTCGCGGCCCGCCGAGCCGAGGTTCTGGACAGGACGGTTGCCGCCATCACGGCCGACGGCGGCGAGGCCCATGCCGTCGTGATGGACGTGACAGACGGGATCAGCATCGAAGCTGCCCTTGATGCGGCCGAGACCCGCTTCGGCCCAGTCGACATCCTCATCAACAATGCCGGCGTTACCGCCACCCGCCCCGCCCTCCACATCGAGGAGGACGACTGGGACCGGGTCGTTGATACCAACCTCAAGGGCGTGTGGCTCGTGGCGCAAGGGACCGCCCGACGCATGGTTCGCCACGGAGTCGGCGGAAGCCTCGTCAATGTCGCCTCGATCCTCGGACTGCGGGTCGCCGGGGGAGTAGCGCCCTACGCCGTGTCGAAGGCCGGCGTCATCCAACTCACGAAGAGCCTCGCCCTCGAATGGGCTCGCCACGGCATCCGGGTCAACGCCCTCGCTCCCGGCTATGTCGCGACCGAACTGAACCGAGGCTTCTTCGAATCGGAAGCCGGGCTGGCGTTGATCAAACGGGTACCCCAGCGGCGGCTCGGCCAAGAGCGCGAGCTCGACGGTGCGCTGATGCTGCTCGCCTCCGACGCTGGAAGCTACATGACCGGCAGCGTGATCGCCATCGACGGCGGTCACCTCGTGTCGAGCCTGTGACGGCCGCCATGTCCGCCATGCTCGACGACGATCGACGAGAAGCGCTGCGCGACTGGATTGCCGGGCGACTCGGCTCCTCGACCCTCATCATTGATGAGATCCGTCCGCTGAGTGGTGGTTCGATCCAGGAGAACTGGAGCGTCCGCGTCCGCATGGACGGCGAAACCCGCGGCTTCGTCCTGCGCAAGGATGCCACGGCCACCATCGCGTCGAGCCTCTCGCGGGCCGAGGAGTTCGCGATCCTGGAAGCCGTTCACGCCGCCGGTGCATGCGTGCCGGAGCCGGTGGGCTTCTGCCACGACGACGAGGTCCTCGGCGCGCCCTTCGCCCTGATGGGCCTTGTCGAAGGTGTCGGCCTCGGCCCACGCATTGCCAAGGATCTCAGCCTCGGCGGAGACCGGGTCGGCCTCGCCCGTCGCCTTGGCCAGGAACTGGCCCGCATTCACGCGATCCGCCCGCCCCAACCCGCCCTGGCCTTCCTCGGCGAACCAGACGCGCAGCCGGCGCTGGCCCGGATTTCTACCTTGCGAGCCAAGCTCGACGCCTTGCGTGCGACACGGCCGTCGCTCGAGTGGGGTCTGCGCTGGGCCGAACGCCACGTGCCGCGGAATGCAGACTCCGTCCTCACCCACGGGGATTTCCGCACCGGCAACTACATGGTCGACGGCCGGGGCCTGACCGCCATCCTTGATTGGGAGTTTTCGGGCTGGGGCGATCCCCTGTCGGATCTCGGCTGGTTTTGCGCCGAGTGCTGGCGCTTCGGGCGATCCGAGTTGGAGGCAGGCGGCATCGCGCCCCGCGCCGCCTTCTATGAAGGCTACGAGGGGCACAGCGGCACACGCATCGACGACGCAGCGGTACGATACTGGGAGATCGTCGCACATCTGCGCTGGGCTGTCATCGCCCTGGAGCAGGGTCACCGCCACGTGTCGGGCGCAGAGTCCTCCCTGGAGCTGGCGCTCACCGGCCGGCTCGTTCCCGATCTCGAACGCGCGGTCCTGCGCGACACTTCCCCCGATCGCTGGAGCGCGACCCATGCGTGACGATCCCTCAGGCGCAGCCCTCCTCAACGCCGCCCGCTTGGCGCTGACCGGCGAGGTCATGCCGGCCCTGACGGGCCGGGCGCGCTACGTCGCCGCCATGGTCGCCAATGCGATGGGCATCGCGGCCCGCGAGATAGAGCAAGGCGGGGGCGCAGCCCGCACCTGGGATCGCGCGCTGGCGACGGCCGGCACGGCCACGTGCGCCGACCTCGTCACGGCCATCCGCGCAGGCCGCCACGACGCCGACCCGGTGCTCTACGCAGCCCTCGCCGAAACCGCCGCGGCAGCGGCCGAAATCTGGAAGCCGCCCGTCCCCGCGGGAGGTGCCTGAGCCGGGGCGCTCCCACGCCATCGGAGCGCGCGACGACACCGAGAACCGCCGATGGCTGAATAAGCGCCACGGCCCCCTGAGGAGGACAACGCCATGCTTGCCAGCACAGCCGCTGCGACCGGGGACAATCCTGCCGTGAACCCCAGCCGAACGTCCGGCGTCTACGCGAAGGTGACCTTGCGCCTCGTGCCGCTCCTGTTCGTCTGCTACGTGCTTTCGTATCTCGACCGGATCAACGTCGGCTTCGCACAGCTCCAGATGAAGTCCGACCTCGGCTTCAGCGATGCCGTCTATGGCCTCGGCGCTGGCATCTTCTTCATCGGCTACTTCCTGTTCGAGGTGCCGAGCAATATGCTCCTCGTGCGCATCGGGGCCCGGGCGACCATCACTCGGGTCATGGTCATCTGGGGCCTTGTCTCGGCGGCGATGGCTTTCGTCGGCGGACCCTGGCTGTTCTACGGCCTGCGTTTCCTGCTCGGAGTGTTCGAGGCTGGCTTCTTCCCAGGCATCATCCTCTACTTCACCTATTGGTTCCCCGGCACCCACCGGGCCCGCATCATCGCGATCTTCATGAGCGGCATCGCAGTGGCGGGCGTCATCGGGGGGCCTGTCTCCGGTTGGATCATGAACGACATGACCGGGGTATGGGGCCTCAAGGGCTGGCAGTGGATGTTCATCCTCGAAGGCCTGCCCACCTGTCTCGTCGGCCTCTTCGTATTCTTCTACCTCGACGACAATCCCAGCGAGGCCCGCTGGCTCACGGCGGAGGAGAAGGCACGCATCCAGCACGACCTCGCCCTGGAACAGGTCGCATCCGGCACGGAGCACGGGCCGAACACCGCATGGTCGGCTTTCCGCGACTCGAAAGTCTACGTTCTCGCGTTCAGCTATTTCTGCTTCATCTGCGGCGTCTACATGATCAGCTTCTGGCTGCCGACGCTGATCAAGGAGATGGGCGTCAAGAACCCGCTCCACATCGGGCTGCTCGCGGCGATCCCCTACGGCATTACGACGGTCGGCATGATCGTCATCGGCCGGCACTCCGACCGAACGCTGGAGCGCCGTTGGCACTGCGCGATCCCCGCTTTCCTCGGGGCGGCCGCGCTTGTCGGCCTCACCTATGCCGGCGGCAACATCCTCCTGTCGTTCGTGTTCTTGTCCCTGGCCTCGCTTGGCATCATCACCACGATGCCGCTGTTCTGGTCGATTCCAACGGCCTACCTCAAGGGATCGGCGACCCCAGCCGGCATCGCCTTGATCAACAGCCTAGGCCTCACGGGCGGGTTCCTCAGTCCGTTCATACTCGGCTGGATCAAGACCGCCACCGGCAGCCTCGATCTCGGCAACTGGCTCATGGCGGGCGTGATGACCGCCGGAGGCGTCGTCATCCTCATCGCGGTGCGCCCCGGGATGCTGAACGAACGCCGGGCCTGAGTCCCAGCCGTCTCTCGCGGGAGACGGCTCCCCGAGTCCATCGTAACGCCCGAGCCTTCCAATGCTCCATGCCTTCGAAACCGGACTCGATGCCGGACCTGCCAACTTCTCACCGCTGTCTCCGACGAGCTTCCTCGCCCGAGCCGCGAGTGGTCTCGGCCATATCACGGCGGTGATCGACGGTGATCGGCGCATCACCTACGCGGCGCTCTACGACCGCTGCCGCCGCTTCGCCTCCGCCATGGCGCGGCGCGGCATTGGTCGACTCGACACAGTGGCAATTCTAGCCTCGAACACACCGGAGATGATCGAGGCACATTTCGCCGTGCCAATGCTGGGTGCGGTGTTGAACCCACTCAACACGCGCCTCGACCCGGCGACGATCGCCTTTTGCCTGCGCCACGGGGGCGCCAAAGCGCTGATCGTCGATGGCGACTACGCCTGCCTCGCCGCCGCGGCACTCGCGCTTCTGGATCGTCCACTTCTCGTAGTGAGCGTGCCGGCGACCATAAGCGGCGAATCCGCTCGCAGCGTGCTCGACTACGAAGCTCTCCTCGCGGAAGGCGATCCGGAGTTTGCCTGGAGTAGTCCCACGGACGAATGGCAATCGCTCTGCCTGCTCTACACTTCCGGCACAACCGGCGACCCCAAGGGTGCTGTCTACAGCCACCGTGGCGCATACCTGCAGGCACTCGGCAACGCGCTTACTTTCGGCCTCGGCCAGGACAGTGTCTATCTTTGGACGTTGCCGATGTTTCATTGCAGTGGCTGGTCCTATCCTTGGGCCGTGGTGGCGGCCGGGGGAACCCAGGTCTGCCTGCGCAAGGCAGACCCCGGCCTGATTTTTCAACTTATAGCCGAGCACCGCATCACTCACCTGTGTGGCGCCCCTATCGTCCTCTCGATGATGGCACAGGCTCCAGCCTCGCAGCGCATTCCGTTCTCGCACGCGGTTCGGTGCGCCATCGGCGGGGCCGCGCCGCCCTCCACGATTCTGCGCGCCGTCGAAGCCATGGGTTTCGTAGTGGCCCAACTCTACGGTGCCACGGAGACCTACGGACCCGGTACGGTGTGCCTGCAGCAACCGGATTGGGCGAGTTTACCGGAGGAAGAGCGCTACGCGCGGATGGCGCGTCAGGGCATCGCGCTTCCGACCGTCGACGACCTCGCGGTCGTCGATCCTGAGAAGCTAACCCGCGTGCCGCGCGACGGCCACACGATCGGCGAGATCGCCATGCGCGGCAACACGGTGATGAAGGGCTATCTCAAGAACCCGGACGCCACCGCCCGGACCTTGCGGGAGGGCTGGTATCTATCAGGCGATCTCGCCGTTTGGCATCCCGATGGCGCGATCGAGATCAAAGATCGCGCGAAGGACATCATCATTTCCGGTGGCGAGAACATCTCCAGCCTCGAAGTGGAAGAGGTGCTGACCAGACATCCGTCGGTCCTATTCGCCGCAGTCGTCGCGCAGCCGAACCCGACCTGGGGCGAGACCCCATGCGCCTTCCTCGAACTTAAGCCGGATGCACCACCGGTAACCGAGAGTGAGATCGTCGAATTCTGCCGAAGGCACCTCGCACGCTTCAAGGTCCCCAAGGCTGTCGTTTTCGGTTCTTTGCCGAAGACTGCAACGGGAAAGATCCAGAAGTTTGTCCTGAGAAGCCGAGTCCGCGGCTGATCGTCAGAGGCGGAAAGTGGCACGAGGCGCTCCTCTCGGACTGTCGGCCAGCTAGAGTACAGGGGAGTATCCCATCCGGGATAACTTCGCGGATCAACAGTTCTTCGCTCTACGGTGCAGAAGCATGGCAATGAATTTGGGTGTCGTCGGCTGTGGTCTCATGGGAGGAGGTATCGCGATCGACGCAGCGCGACATGGGCTCGACGTACGCATATACGATGCCCGGCCGGAGAGTTCATCCGATCTCCGCGAGCGGGCGGCGGGCGTGTACGCGCGTTGGGTCAAAAAAGGGCGTATGACGCAGGAGGCCGCTGGGTCAGCCCTTGCCCGCATCACGCCGGCCTCGACGCTGGCAGACCTCTGTGACGCAGATGTCGTCATTGAAGCGATATTCGAGGACCTCGCGCTCAAGCGCGCTTTGATGACCGAACTCGCGCGATACGTCGGCGCGGACACGATCATTGCGACCAATACCAGCGCGCTGCGCGTTGGAGATATTGCTGAAAGCCTACCCATCGTCGATCGCATCCTCGGGCTACATTACTTCAGTCCTGCCGAGGTTTCGCCGTTAGTGGAGGTCATTCGCGCTCCACATACGAGCGATGCGACCGTCGCCCGCGCACTTGCGTTCCTGGCTGAGACGCAGAGAACTTCCCTTGCCTGCGCCGACACGCCAGGCTTCGCCATCAACCGTTTCTTCTGCCCCTACTACAATGAGGCCGCGCGCATCGTCGAAGATGACCTTGCCACACCCTCGCAGGTGGACACGGTCGCTCGCGAACGCCTCGGCGTCGCCGCCGGTCCCTTCACCGTCTTGAACCTCATCGGGCCGCGCGTCGCCAGTCATGCTATGGAAAATCTCTCGTCACTCGGTCCCTTCTATGCGGTGAGTCCGGCACTGATGGCGCAGGGCGAACGCAACGCCCCTTACACGATCTTGGACGACGCGAGCATTCCAGAGAACGCCAATTCGATTGAGGATCGTCTGTTAGCGGCTCTGGCGGTGCCTGCTCTCGAACTACTCGCGGAACGGGTGGCTGACCCCGAAGAGACGGACCGAGGTGCCGTCATGGCGCTCAAATTCGAGCAAGGTCCCTACGCGTTGATCCGGAGATACCCGCCAGCCCGCATCGGTGCGGCCATTGCGGCATTGTGTATGAGCCATGGACACCAGATGCCCTGTCTGGATAGCCTTGTCGACGGCTGATCCGCAGGTGGATGTCTATCAGACTGCAACGCACATTCACATTCGACGCTGCCCGAAAGCGACGAAGGAGGGCGTCCGGTTCATCACCGATGTTTGCAGACAGTCAGTCCCTGATTGACAGATGCCCCCTCTCCCCTTCGAATGACGTCACCCTCGGCATCTGAGAAGGCTCCGCACGCGATCTTATGGAGCGCTACAGCGAGAAAGACATCCTCACCGAAGTTGGACGGAAAGCCTTCGAGGCGGCTCGGCAGTATGTGCGTGACGGTCGGGTTCTCGCCTTCGACCAGGACGATGAGCTCGTGTT
>Ga0160429_1001933_pt1 | contig 11150 bp, 16 predicted proteins | sample SolpanmetagenomR_FD_108199 | JGI IMG/M metagenome (GOLD analysis project Ga0160429, IMG submission 108199) | Solar panel surface microbial communities from Lawrence Berkeley National Laboratory, California, USA - R | ecosystem: Engineered > Built environment > Solar panel > Unclassified ... | reverse complement strand
CAATAACAAGCTCGACATGTCTTCCAATCCCATTAGCAGCCTCCCTTCCCGCAAATCTTTTGCGCAGGTACGATATTCTGGGCAAAATGCGTTGCTCAAATCCACTAACGTGTTTCGAACCTAGGTTGCAGCGGAAGCTCATGTATCAAAAATGCCTAAAAAAGCCATAATTCCTGTCATACCTGTCATTCAGAATATCACTTCACAGCCATTAGCCACATCCTCGAAACATAAGTCTCTACAACCAGTTGCAGCTGCCCAGGGGCTCGAAACAGCTCGAGACACGAAGGCGAATGGAGGATCTATGGACCAGTTGAATGTTTTACTCAAGGCAGTTGCTCTTCGGGAAAATGAATCACACTCTTCCTCAGATGCATCTCTCAGGAAAGAAAGTCCTGATGCCAAGAGCGTCGCTTCTAGGACGACCTTAACGCTTGACGAAAAGGAATCAGTTCAACCTGATGATAGTGCGAGCATGCAGGCTGCACTCGAAGACGATCTGCTTTCAATATCGGGATCTGGTGTCGCAGTGTCCAGTCGAGAATCAGATCCCAATATCAGAGCATTCAGAGAGCAGCTTCATGAGATCGATCAGACAGCATCGGCAGGTCCGATACCACTGGGCATGCCTGCCTGTGCTAGAACTCCCCTGATCGGGTTGTCTGGCGTGGGCAATTCTTTCTCAATGCCTCTAGCTGTGCTTAATGCACCAAATCTGCCAACGGCTTCTCAAATGATTCCGTCTCAGCTACGCACTTCCTTACCCGAGCTTGTTGTTCCTCCTGATGACAAATTGCTCGAGGCTTTGGCGTCGCCTAAAGATCGACTCTTTGTGCTGAAAATCGAGCAAGACATGATTGACTTTGTAAAAGATTCTAAGTGAGTAAATGGTACCTAAGAGCAATGTTTCGTTCTAACAGATACCAGGGAAGAGTTTTTACAATTACCCCAAACCAATGCCTTCTATCGAATGCTGTCCCATAAGCTTGCAGACTACTATCTTCTCGGTCATTTAGTCGATGAATCGTTGACCTCGGTACGGATTCATCGTACATCTCATTGTAGACTGTAGGTTTCGACTCTCTCTTTCATCAGACATATACTAATCTTTCATTTCAGTCCTTCTCCGCTTATCGGATTCGATGTCCACACAGCAGGTAGTACGCCTCCTCCAACCGTGCCTGCACCGAAGATCATGCGTCGCGGTATTGCAAATGGTCGTGGCCAACATAGACGTAACACTATTACCCCTAATGGGCAACTGTCCGAAAATGCTAGCGGTAGTGATGACGATGCGAAAATGTCCGACAAGGACAAGGCAGCCTTAACCCGTGAAGAGCGTGAGAGTAGATATAATGAAGTGCGAGCGCGGATTTTCAAGGACTTTAAGGAATCATCCGAGGAAATTTCGGAGCCGAGCGAGCAGAAAGAGAACGACATTTCACGGTCCAGCTCTGCGTCTGGTGCCAAAAAGGGCAAGAAGAATCGCAAACCAAAGGATGACGGCTTCGAAGCAAGATCGATGTACAGCCAATATGGCGGACTCCCATACAGCACACTTGGTTATTCTCAACCAATGATGACAGCACCCTGTGCGGATAACGGCAGTATGTATACTGTTCCGGCCCAATTTCCCGTGTCAACACCGGGTTTCGATCCAAGTTATGCCGTCAATTTTGGAAGTCAGCATTATGTACAACCGCAACAGCTGAACGCACAAGTACAATGGCCTGGCCAACCATATCAAAACGGGTTTGTGTCTTCGCAAAATATTGCAAACTATGGTTCATACGCAGGAGTTTACACCGGCAATCCGTCTACGGGCTATCAGTCTTGGCCGACTGTAAATGCTCAGTCCCAAGCCACTCCTAGGCCTACTAATCCTCATCCGGCTGGTTATGAAACGAATTATCCACAACGGACGGATAGTGGCTGGCCACAACCTGCTTATGGAAGCCTCTATGGGACTTCCAATCCAGCTTACGATGATAACATAAACTCTCAAGCTGCTCAATCACAGGCGGCGCAAACGTATCAATTCTCTGGAAGCGCATACCATGGCAATCAGTACAATGGTGCCCAGCATTTTGAAGCACAGATGGCTAATAATCAGATGTTCAATCCACAGAGTCAGAGTTTCGTACCTAAGCCACGATACAATCCGTATCAACAACTGCAGCAGGATCCAAGCGTGAGCGTGCATGGGAATGGGATGAGCCCTCGCGGTTACTTGCCCGTTCAACGACAGACTTCCCACACATCTCAATATTCTCAAATGTCGGGCTACAACTCACCTCACTATCCACAACAGGCCTCCGCTTCCAGCCGCCTGCAAGGTCAAGGCATCAGTACACCCGGGTCACAGACCTCTCGACAACAGCAACCTAATCAGAGTACTATTGCGAAATGGGGTACTCCGGCAACTCTGCCTGCTAAGCCGCCTCCGCCTGCTACAGCGTCGCCTTTCCAGATCTCAAAGGACTCCCAGCAGCCGTTGCCTCCACATCCATTTTTAGGTCTCGGTCGAGCACCAGCGAATGTGTCTCGGTGATTTGTTTTTTTCAAAGATTGTGAAGGACACTTGATGGTCGTCTAGGGCGTTTGTAATTGTTGTTCCTGAGGAAAGGTTTGGGTAGTTCAATTATCCAAATGAATTCAAATGTTTTTCTTTCTTTCTTCAAAACTCTAGTCATGGCTTTAAATTGACGTGAGAGTATGAACAAGTTGTCGCCAGCAAATATTCTCCAAGAGTTTGTTCGACATCTTATTTCAAGTCGACATTCAAGCTGTTTGAGTTTCTTTCAGAACTTGGTTTCTTGAAGCACTAATCAATCATCCATCCCCAGCTTTTCTCCTGGGAAATTACACTTTTGACGGGGATGTATGGGATTCGTTGCGTCATACATCTGCACAGATTATATCAAGCCTTGCAAATTGCATATATACACGAACCCAGTCACACCACAAACCCACAGAATCCCATCTCATCTCATATAGAAAAGAAGTTCATCTTCCCCCCCTTCTCATATCAGCCCACATTAGACACCTCCCGGAAAAAAAAAAAATTGAAAAAAATAAATAATGGTCGCAATAAACCTCGCCTACACGGCGCCCGTAAACCGCCCCTCCCAGACACCTGTCCTCACAGTCCCCCAACTATGGGCCGCATTGCAGCACAAAGTGCGCCACGCCGAGCAGTTCGTACCGGTCATCACGTCAACCCGCATTGTCGAGGAGCGCGTGGACGAGGGGAAAGGCGTGCCTGTCGTGACGCGCGAGGTTGTGTTTAGGAAGGAGGCTGCGCCGTCGATTGCGGATGGCGAGGGGAGGGTTAGTGAAGTTTGCTGGGAGTTTGCGCCTTGTAGGGTATGTTGACTTTTTTGTGTGTGTGTGTGTCTTTTGGATGCTTTTGATCGGTGGATGCATGTGTGACTGTGCTTGGTGTGTGGAAGTGGATTGAGCTACGGGGGGAGAACTTCAGGATGCCCGTGACCCCCGAGAAAGGCGAAGCATCGAGAAGGGAGCTATGTATATTGCAGTGACGCGGGCCTTTTCGGAATCAGAGAGGAAGAGGGAAACGCCCATCGTCTAATTCGACTCTGACCAAGATGCAAAACACAGGTCGACTTCCACCAACCCGACGGCTCGACAATCTCGAACATCATCTCCGAGGGTGCGGACGGCGCTTCTCAAGGCGACATCAACATGACTTACGCTTTCGAGTGGCTTCACCCAGAGGTGCAAGCGGACGACAAGCAGAAGATTGAGGAGCTGAGGGCTAAGCACGCCAAGACGGCGCAGATGGCTGTTGAGAAGAGTATTGAGGCTGTCAGGAAGATGGTTGTGGAGGGGAGCATTAAGGTGTAGTGTGGGAGTGGTTTTGCACTCTATGGTTTTATGAGGGAGCACGGCATTGGTTGATGAGAGCGGTGGGATGCTTGTATACTGTCTCCTCCAACGAAGAAGCTTGTTTCAATTGGTACATTGTTAAAGACTGCCCAAGGGTTCCACCGACCGTCACAAACCATTTGCTTTACAGTTTCTCGTGCATTGACAATTCTCTCAGTCGGAAGATCATTGCTTGACAGGTCGAGGTTGTTGCTTGACTGTGGTAAGGGTTGAGGAATGCAAGCGTTATCATCGAGGACGTCGCTCTCTTGTTACAACTACGAGATATGGCCCAGACCCGTAACCATTAGCACCGCTGCAAAAACATTCCCACCAGTCCAGCGAGTTTCGTACATGCTGCAAAAATCTAGAAACCGAATGTGTTCATCTTTGGAACTCCCATACCATCCCCATCCCACGGACCATCTAATCCACAGATCCCATCACTCAATATCCTTGTCCATATCTGCCTTTGACATCTTCGTCCCCTTGACATAAAATGCATCCCTAAGGAAGTATTAGCATGATCCCCCACGGCCAATTTGCCCTTTTCAAGATGCTCACCCTCTACCACCCGGATACACCGCCTTCTTAGCCACCATCGTAGTCCCCTTAACGCCCCCCATCTCCATGCCCGTAAACCGATCAATCATCTCCTCGAATGCACCCTTGCCCCCTTCACGATACCTCGTCACCTTCCCCACATTCTTCGCTGTGATGTCGCTCTGCGGACGATTCAGTAAACGATCACGCGCGACAGTCTGTGCGGTGAGCGCGAAGCGCATGTCTTTGGGTCCGTCCACAAGTTCGAGGATCGCGGAGGGCGCTTGGTCTTCTTTGAGAGGTTCTAGGCGGAGGACTCGTGTGCAGCCGCCCGGGCGCGAGGCGTAGCGTTCGCGGATTGGGCCGAAGAGTTTGGGGACGAGTTCGAGGGGTCTCTGGGTCGCTGTGTTAGTTGTCTAATTGTTTCCAGCATATAGAGTGAAATCCCTGAAACATGTAGCAAGGATGATGACAGGAAGGGCAGCTTCCACGTCGTGGTCACTAAAACAAAAAGAGGACAGGACTGACGTAGAATATCGAATGCGCCCGCCGCCGGCTAGCCTCTGTGTTCTTCTTGCCCAATGTGATTAATTTCTCCGCCAGTCGCTGCGCCTCCTTGGCTTTCGGCCACGTTGTCGAAATCGATTCGTGCTCGAAGAGCGATGTAACGAGGTTGCGAAGGAGGGCTTGTCGGTGGGCGGAATCGCGCGAGAGATGGCGGTATTTGGCGTGACCTCCGGCCATGGTGGGCTAGATTTTTGGGTGTCGGGCTGCAGTGTTTATTGATGATGATTGTAAGTAGGAAAAGCAGAGACTGAAAGGGTTTCCGTAGAGGGGCTATAGACGGTGGTTTGTTGCTTAAGTTATTGCATGAGGATGTCCTTCCAATTGGAAACGACGAATCTCGAACCTTATCTAATCAGTCTTGATAGAGAAACATTGAATCGACCATACATAATAAGCAGCAAACAAACACAACAACCATCACACCTAACACCCCTTCAAGCCCATCGTTTTGCAGCATCTGTCCTTACCTAAACATCAACCACCCTACCAAAACCCCTCTCGCAAAAGGCTCCACCTACTCCTCTGCAACCAAACACACACAACCCGCCAAAAACAATGGGCTTCACAACCGGCCTTGTAAGTAGCAATCCCCTCAATCACCCCGTCCACCACCACTATCACTACTCCTCCCCTACTAACACCCCAATCCCAGCTCTCCGGCATAACACTAACAACATTCACACTCTACCTCTCCCTCGCCTATCACCGCCAAAACCGCCTCTCCCAATCCCTAACGCTGCGCCAATCCGCACTCGTCCTGCAGAATGTCGTGGAGCCGCAACCGCTCGTCCCACCGCCTGTGGCGAGGGAAGTGAGGACGGGATTGGTGGAGACGGCGAAGGATCGGTGGAACGGGGAGGTTGAGAGTCTTGTGAGAAGGGTGCAGGCGACGGATTGGGCGAGGGTGGGGGAGGGAGTTGTAAGGAGGGTTAAGGGCGTGGTGGGGAGTTCGTGAAGTTTCGGTAGGGTTGTGGTGGGGTGATGCAGTGGAAGGTGTTTGGACGGTGAGCGAGGGAGCTCGAGGTGGGAGGAGGAGTTTCAGATGTGAAGGCCAAGAGGACGTTATGCTTGTGGCTGGTGGTGGGCTGATCGCCTTTATGAGTCGGCGCGCGCTTGGTGGAAGATGGCAGGAGTTTGTCTTGGATGCATATCAGGAAGCTGCTTAGGAAGTAGCAGGACAACCCTCGGTCTAAAATCATGAATCAAATGAATGGCACTCCACTTCACAGCATCGAGACACGCTTGCGAGGACTCTTCATGGTCAATGGTAGATTCATTTCGAGCAGCATTCATGCAAGATGGTATTGGGTTCGTATGTTAATCGGATCCACTCGTAAGCTAGTGACATCTGAGAATTCAGGATTGGTTGCAAGTCATTGACCATGTGCTGTTGGACATGAGCATCATCTTGCACTCTTATAACAAACAACTTTTGATAATGGTAAGTCAATAAAAAGCAAGACCAGAAGATGATGCTACAACGAACTGATCTTGAGGAATTGACATCAACATTTGGCTCGACGCATCAGATGACGCGGATATATAAACGAAAGTCTAGAGGATATATAGCAAGGCTGGAAATCCAAGTCCAAGCCCAAAAAAAATATAGAAAACCACTAATGCTCTTCATCACCACATGCAACATTTTTTCAAGAAAACACCAACCAACACTTCACTCAATCTTGACAGCCGTACCGACACCCTTCCTACCTCCCCCCCGACTCGACTCGACAACCTTCATAGCAGCATTACGCTCCACTTCCTCGATATCCAGATCCTTCCCGCTCTTCTCCGTGATGAGGTCCTTGAGCAGCTTATTCTCCATCTCCAGCTGGGCGACGCGGTTCTCCAGGAACGTGACGCGATCGGTCATATCTTTTGCCGTCTTCTCCATTGCCTGTTCGCGTTGCTTCTTCTTGACACGGAAACGTGCACTGGCTGCGGTGTTGCGACGTCGTTTGTCTTCTTCGGCGGCTAGGCGGGAGGCTTCGTCTGCGTAGACGATTGGGGTTTCAGCGTCGACGACTGGCACTTCTGTGGCTTTGCGTTTCTCGCCGGTGCGAGGCTGGGCGGTGAGTGAGACACTGGAAGAGCGGCTGGGGTTCGTGGAGGATGAGGCGCCGGGAGGTTGTGTCAATGCTGTTGCTGGCGTGTTTTGAGGTGATGTGGGTAGTTGTTGTGGTGTGGTTGTGCTTGGGAATGATGAGAAGTCCGAAAGGTTGAAGTCGTCTATATTTTGGTAAGCTTCTATATGTGCATATCAATTGGCGAGAAAAACACACTATCTAGAAAGCCCATTGGTTGAGTAGTGCCTTGTTGCACAAAGCCTTGAGTAGCCTCGGGTATCTCGCCCACGTCAAAGTCGAAGAATTGCGTGTTTGTGAACATGGCTAGATCAGCTTCGAGATCGAAGTTGTCGGTCTGTTGCTGCATGGCGAGCTCATACTCTGACGGCAGAGCATTCAGATTGGCAATGTTGGAGAACATCTTGGACTGCCTGCGTCCGTTGAAGGACAGACACGAGCTTGAGAGGAAGGAGTGTCGTTGCTTTCGATGACGCTTTCGCAGCCGGTTAATCGGCTAATGCCTTGCCTTCTCCCCGAGTGAAGAATCCGTCGTACTGTATATGCGAGATGATAATAATATGATTGATATAGTGAATTGATAAATGTTATGGCAAAGGTTGATTGTCGAGTGTTGTCGGTAAGAATGGATGGATGAATGAATGTATGATGGAGTTGGAGTGGGCGGTGGGAATAAGTCGAGTTGTGTGGACGGAGCTGAACACGGGAAATTGTCGGTGTCAGACAAGCAGTGGCATGTTTTGTCATCAACTTTGTTTCAGTCGGCAAGACTCAAATCAAAGCTGTCTCGTATGAAGGATTACGAGACTCGTACTACTAGCAGGGAAAAATCCCCAGTTGGAAATGTGTATACTGAATACAATTTACGCAATTTGTCTAACTTAGCGGGCAACTGTAGTGTTCATTTCGAGTTGGTTATTTATTCTTCACACAATTCCTTCTTCTCACTTGAGCTTATTCCTTATACTTTCCCACCCGACGCTTGGCTGATCGGATGATTGCCGATCAGAATTGCCGCTGAAACGGCCAAGAGGGGGATGATGCTGATGATGATGATGATGATGATGCTAATGACGATGCTGCAATGGCAAGTAATTTCATCGATATGCCTTTATCTGCATCAAAGATCAATCTGTACATACAGTCAAGTCAGTCATATACAATACTATCTTTGGAAAAGCTGAAAAGAAAACGAACACAAAGAGAGCTCCATTCATGACTTGACATTGCACTACTATCGTGCTTTGTGATTCATTCTCAATAACTTTCACCTTACGTACAACAATGCATCCAACTATGCTATCTATCTTCTGTCCTTCTATGCTACGCTTTCCAACATAGCCAACTCCCTAGCCACAAATGCATATCCTACAATCATTCATGCATCCACGCTCCCTCCCAATCCAAACATCCGTACTGAATTCCTCCAAGCCGCCTCAGTAACATCCTCAACATCGCACCCCTTAACCTTGGCAATAACATGCGCAACCAACCCAATCGTACACGGCTCATTCCGCCCCTTCACCATCATGCCCTTCTTCCACTTCTTCGACGGCTTGGGCATCTCAGGCGCCCCCTCCAACAACTTCGCACTGGCGTGACTCGGTCTGATCTCACACCACGGCCCATCCGTCTCAATCTGCAACCTCTCTAGCGGGATAGCTTTGACGACCTCGAGGTTCTCCTCCGTCTTCAAACTGCACCCATTGACTCCAATGTCGAGCCCCAGCGCAACTAACCTCTCCATCTCTTCTCGTGTCCCCGTGAAACTATGCACCAGACCCCTCTTCGGTAACTTTGCAAGCCGCGGCTTCAGCAGCGCCTCAAAGTCTTCAGCCGCCGCACGGGAGTGGAGAAACAGTGGCATTTGCAGTTCGACCGCCAGATCCAACTGTTGCTCGAAAGACTTTAGCTGGACGTCTTTGGGACTCAGCTGTAGGCGGTCGTAATCCAATCCAATCTCTCCAAAGGCTACACCTTGGCCTGATGCCTGGGCGGAAACCGCAAGGTCGCGGAGGGATTTTAATAACGCGTCTGGACCGCCTTCGTGGGTTGTGAATGATTTCGAGGAACAGGGGTGGACGCCTATTGTTGCGTAGCATCTTCCAGCTGTCAGAGATAAAGGTTAGCGTGACTACTCAACCAAACCTCGAGAGCAACATATCAAGCCATTTTCCGCCACACCACAGTGCACGATATAACTCCCGCGGGGCCACCGACACTAGATTACTGCCCAGTTACTCACGATATGCCTTGGCCAACTCCACAGCTTTGCGCGACTCCTCCAGATCTGAGCCGGTGATCATTAATTTCTCACATCCTGCGTCGACGGCTCGTTGTATAACGTCGTCTAGATCATCGTCGTGTGCTTTTCGTTCGCCGTGCATGCCGCGAAACACTGGGTCGCCTAGGTTGATGCCAATCTGTAGACATGACTCAGTACGGGCATGTCGAGGATTGTTGGATAAGGTCGCGGACCGACATCAATGTAGCGCAATGGTTTCTTCTTTTCTGAAGGATTGCCGTTCGTGTTCGCAGTGCCATTGACCGGGTCGTTACTCGACGAACTTTCGCCATTAGGAGCATGCGTGGATGACATTCTCGCTGTATACAGACAGGGTCAGTTCCAGCAAGTCTTTCTGGGCATTTCTAGTATTTTGGAATGTCGTACGGGTTAAGGGGAATATTATTGGGTTTCTTTTTACGGCAAAAGGACTTATGTGCGAGTTTGTCATTCGATATCTTCCAGTCACTTTCAACAAGAAGGAACGAGTGGTACTTATAAGTGAAGTGCTCATACGTGAAGTAATTGTGCGTAATTTCTGATCTATTCCGTAGTATACGGAAGACGATGACGATTTCCGTCGTCGTTTCGCCAAGAATCATATTGTAAACTCACCCCTTTATCAACCCCCTTTTTCAAACAGGTCTACCAAACTACACAAACATCATTATCTTCCCTTCATCTCTATCATTGACAACCGATCAAATTACGTCCCCCTCACGCAAGCATACACCTCAACACCTCAATCTGCTCCATAACAGACGACTCACTCGTACCGCCCTTTGCAGACCTCATCTCGACACTCTTCGTATAATCGAAAGACTCCACAATATCCTCCTCAAACCTCGCGTCAATCCCCTTCAACTGTTCATACGACAGCTTGTCCATAGGCACCTTCTCCTTCTCCGCCAACGCAACCACGCGGCCCGAAATATGATGCGTCTCGCGGAATGGCACGCCCTTGCGCACCAGGTAATCCGCAATATCGGTTGCGAGCATGTCTGGAGTAAGCGCCGCAAGCATATTCTCGGGCCGCGTGTCAAGTGTGGATAGAACGCCCGTTGCGATTTGAATACTGTCACCAACGGTCTTGACATGGTCGAGCATTGGTTCCACACTCTCTTGGAGATCCTTGTTGTATGTCGACGGAATCCCCTTGACCGTCATCATGAGACCGGCCATATGTCCAAATGCACGCCCGCTCTTACCACGTAGTAGTTCAAGACTGTCCGGATTCTTCTTCTGCGGCATCAGGGAGCTTCCAGTTGAGTACGCGTCAGCCAGCTGCACGAACGCAAACTCTGCGCTGCTATAGATGATAAGATCCTCCGCCCAGCGTGAGATGTGCTGCATGAACGTCGCGCCCCACTGAAGAGTTTCGATGACAAAGTCACGATCTGCAACACCCGCCATGGAGTTGTAGATCAAGGTGTCAAAGCCGAGTTCCTTGGCGATGGCGTCGCGGTCGATGTGAAAAGGGTTTCCGGCGAGAGCGCCACAGCCGAGTGGACTCCTGTTGACGCGCTTAAAAGTTTCTCGTAGTCTCTGGAGATCTGCGGCGAAGACTACACCGTAGCTGAGGAGCCAGTGGCTCCATCGAATGGGTTGAGCGCGCTGCAAGTGGGTGTAACCTGGCATGACGTACGCAACCTCTTGTTCTGCGCGCGCTGCGATGACCTTTAGAAAGTCTACGAGCCAGACTTCGATCTCGCGGAGTTGGTCGCGCAGCCAGAGTCGCATGTCAGTGGCGACCTGGTCGTTCCTGCTACGGCCAGTGTGTAGTT
>Ga0160429_1001932_pt1 | contig 11158 bp, 10 predicted proteins | sample SolpanmetagenomR_FD_108199 | JGI IMG/M metagenome (GOLD analysis project Ga0160429, IMG submission 108199) | Solar panel surface microbial communities from Lawrence Berkeley National Laboratory, California, USA - R | ecosystem: Engineered > Built environment > Solar panel > Unclassified ... | reverse complement strand
ATCAGGCGCGAATATATAACGACTTCATCAGTCTTCGGGAAAAGCAAAATTATATGACTAAACTCGCAATCAGTCACGCTCTTTCGCAAAGCGTCAAAACATCGTTATACGAGGATCTCGTAGACAACACGATCGAGACGACCAAAGAAATCCCAGCACAGATTGCCACGACCGGCAAGATCAACATGTCACGGAAAGAGATCAATATGCAGATTGGGGAGTTGTTTATCCTGCGCATCAACATTCATCTGCAAGGATCTGTGCTGGATTCACCGGAACTCATGTGGGCTGAACCGCAACTCGACCCAGTCTATCAAGCGGTGCGAAGCTATTTAGAAATGGACCAGAGAGTCGGTCTCTTGACGGAACGCTTAGATGTCATTGCGGATTTACTGGCTGTGCTCAAAGACCAGCTTACTCACACACATGGTGAATACCTGGAATGGATTGGTAAGTCTGCTTAGTGCGGCCTTGGAAGCAAGTGGACTAACCTGATATAGTCATCGTTCTGATTGCAGCTGAGATCCTTGTGGCTGCAATTAACATCGTGGTGGATCTGTATGCTGGAGTGGATTGAGCGCTATTCTCCCTATATTCCAACCTCACTTCGAATGAAGTATGTGTTGTAACTTACACCTAGTTAATTTCATTGCGATGTAGACTCGCCGATGCTGCGTTTGAGCGTTTACCATTTGTATTCTTTTCTTATATATTTATTCTTAGCTGAGTATTCGCGAGATTGGATAAATACCTGGTACAAATCATGGGCCACTGCTTTATGTCACATAAAAAAAGATTACGGAACCTTTCTAACGGTTTCACTCAGGGGCTCCGGTCAAACACATTTGTTCAGTATGAGGACTGGGCGAGCGCATGTTATCCGATCACTGCACATCATTTGAAAACATACTTATTGTCTTGGAGAGAACCGCTACTGTCAAATGTGGATCGATGTCCTATCAATAGTCTTCACCAACAGATCCTCATAATTACTGTAGCACCTATCTATATTTATTCCGCAACATGTCTATATAGGGAAACCGCAATGGGCAACACCAAGCCAAATGAGTAGCTGGAGCTTGTTAGAACGCTTCCTCGAATCCGACCATTTCAATAACGACCCCTCCTACGCTGTTGCATATTTAGCCCGTTATGCAAGCCATGTCGGAATTCAATTTGTCCTTTGCAACAAGTTACGGAGCTTTGCATACGAGGAAATCGAATTCTACCTTCCACAACTATGTCACCTTGTCGTCAGTATTGACAATGAGTCAATGGCTCTGGAGGAATTCATCATGGATTTGTGTCAAGAATCCGTGAGCGGCGCACTCATTGTAGGAGATTCCTTTCGAGGTTGAGCTCAAACTATAACTAAATTGATCTCAGACCTTCTGGTTATTTCAGACACATCTCAATGATCTATTGCACGACCCACACTCAAGCTTATTCCGGAAATGTCGAAGGATATTCAATAAGGTACAACATGTGGTATTCGGCACCCCCGAGTCACTAAAGGCGGCGAAGATACATGAGAATGTTCTTCCGGTCTCAGTACTCGCCAGTATAGTGTTAGCCAGTGTCGCGGCACCGTTCTTACCGAAACATGTAGGACCAATGGCTCTTGCGCAGGCTAGGAGACCTACACCGCTTGAAGAGACCATTGCAGAAGCTTCACAGGTCCAAACAAAATTAGCTCGAAGTCATACGGTTTCTGGTGGAAGTTTAAGTACAAGATCACACAGGGCAAAAGCTGAACAAACGGAGAATGTATCAGATACAGAGGTAACTTCTCCAACAAGAATAAATCCGCGGAGACAAAGACACCAAGTGCTACGCCAGGAAAGGACTCGACAGAAGCCAGCACAATTACCGCGACATCCTTCATTGGCGTCTCTGAATAGTGCAGGCCTCAATCATTCAAACTCTACTTCTCTGCCGGATGTATCCTCCTCAGGTCATCGTAACCTTCTTCGTACGGCATCTTCTGGAGGCAGGATGTCACCTCTTCCATATCTTTTAATACATCAACAACCACCTCAACTAGATACCCCACTTATGAGTATGACTCGAGAACAAAAGGTTCATTTACTGCGATCCCACTATTTCCGCAGCGAAACACAGTTCCTTACCGCACTGGAGGGTATTTCGAATCGTCTAGTCATTCTTCCGAAACCAGCACGACTTAGTGCCCTTCGTGCAGAACTCGCTCTCATAGCTCATGACCTTCCGGCAGAAGTCGATATACCGTTAATTTGTCCTCCAACCTTAGTGGATGGGGTTCCTCGTAAGAGCAAGCATCACCGGATTGTGAGACTCAATCCAGCTGAGGCGACGAGTTTGAATAGTGCGGAACGCGTACCATATCTTTTAATGGTAGAGGTTCTGCGAGAGGATTTCGACTTTGACCCTGATAACGAGAAGAATGAACGGTTATTAGTCAAGCTGACTACAGAGAAGAAAAACCAACGGAGGTTGTTTGATATTACTGGAGCTGCTCGACATTCTATCGAGACTGTGACAATGTCGCCTCCCTTACCTATAGACAGTGTTTTCGAACCAGCTTTAGGTGACCTAGCGAGTCCGGATCTACGGCAGGAGAACGATGAGTTTTTCAGATCGAGATTGCATCAATCTGCTATGAGTGACTTTGACGGCCATCATCCATTGCGTTCTTCTAGTGGTGGAACCGTATCTTCCTTGTTATCCACTTCTCGAACGCCTGGGTTCTCCATTAGCAGATCAACCAGTCCTGTACCGTGGGGCTCAACCGGAGTGTCGACACCAAAGCAAGGAAGTCAGGACCAGCCAGATTTTTCCGCGTTGGCTACACATATGCGAATGGCTGCTCAAATGCTTGCTCAGTTGGATATGAGTGGTTCAAAGCGGCCGAAGTACGAAGTAGAAGCGATAAAGTCGAAAATCATTGCAAGTATGCAGAGTTTGGAAGAGCAGAATTTCACAAATGAGGAAGCTTCCGAAGGCGCTCTAAGGACGGCAACATTTGATAGAATCATGGCTAGTACATCCGATCCTGATGCGGAGACTTTGGATGATGAGGATTTGCCTTTGCCGGAAGAGGGCATGAATCCAGAAGCAGGCGTGGCTCGGATGGAGAACGATCAAAAGACTGGTGGTGTGCGGAGAAAAGGCGACCGCGACGATCCGAGTGCTGCTACCATCGGTGAAGAGTGGAGTGGCAAGAAAGAAAGAATTCGCAAGACGTCACCATACGGATGGATGCAAAACTGGGATCTCCTCAGCGTCATTGTCAAGACAGGATCAGATCTTCGGCAGGAGATGTTTGCATGCCAGTTAATCCGTATTTGTTCGAACGTTTGGGAGGATGCAAAAGTTCCGGTTTGGGTCAAGCACATGCGGATATTGGTCACAGGGGAGTCATCTGGCTTGATCGAGACGATCACCAACGGACTCTCCGTGCATTCGCTGAAGCGAAGCTTGACGCTGGCGAGTATTGCTGCTGGAACAAATCCGCGTAAACGATTCGCAACCTTGAAGGATCACTTTTTGAAGACTTTTGGCGAGGAAACGAGTGGTGCATATAAGGCAGCTGTCGATGCATTCATGCGCTCGCTTGCAGCCTACTCCATTATTTCTTACATCCTACAGATCAAGGATAGGCATAACGGGAACATTCTTATAGACAATGCCGGTCATCTTATCCATATTGACTTCGGTTTCATGTTATCAAACTCTCCTGGATCTGTTGGGTTTGAAGCTGCACCGTTCAAGCTTACACAGGACTATGTTGATGTTCTCGGCGGAGTAGGATCACCAGCATGGGGCGAGTACGTACAGTTATGTAAGCAAGCTTTTCAAGGTCTCCGCAAATCCCCAGACAGCATCATCCCAGTCATTGAGCTTATGGGCAAGGAAAGCAAGATGGATTGCTTCCAGTCTGGCGCTGCAAACACGACGGAAAGTCTACGGCAGAGGTTGCAATTAAGACTAAGCGAGAAGGATGCGGAAGCGTTCGTGGAGACGGATTTGATTGCCAAGTCTATTGGCAGTTATTATACACGACTGTAAGCGATGGGTTTGAGATTTTTCGAAGTTGACACGCTAATTCAGTTGTAGTTATGACACATTCCAATACAGAACTCAAGGCATATATTAAGAGCATCGTGCATTGGAGGGTACATCGAACTTTGGAAGAGAATACTAATTCCATCGAGGTAAGAACAATACGAAGTGAATATTCAGGATATGCAACAGGAACATGTTACAAACGCATGTTAACTACGTTAGACTTACGACATACTCCCACCTCTCAATCGTAAACATGCGATTTGACACTAACAACCCGCATGCCATCTGTACCCTCCCCACCACCAATCACAAGCGCACTCAACCGTCCCCCACGAACGCACCCACTATCCAGTCCAACACTAAACTCCTTCTCCACAAGCCCCTGCCGACTGTCATGCCCATAAACCACCAATGTACCTTGCCCCCTCTCCAACCTCCTCTGTGCTTTATTCCACACCCGCCACCACGCGACCCCCTTATCCCTCCTCGCCTCGGGTCGTCCACTCCGCGGCACAATCGCCCTCATATTCATCACCGAATACGCATCTTGCGAGTGGAGCGGCACGCCCGGCTCTAGTCCAGCGTGCACAACCACGACGCCTTTATACTTTGCATGTAATACGGGAATGGAACCAAGGGACAGGACGTGTGGACATGCCTGAATGAACTCCACATCCTCTTTGGTCAACTGCTTCGCCAGCGCCTTCATTTTGGCATCTCCGCCCTTCGCAACTCTGCCCTTGGCGGAGAGCGCTTTGAGGAATTTATCCTCGTGGTTTCCGCGCACGCAACTTGCGCTTGCTTTGCGTGCGAAGGATACAACGCCGTGGGAGTCGGGTCCTTTGTTTACGAAGTCGCCTGCAAAGATTAGGTGGTCTGTTGCGGGGGAGTAGGTGAGGTTGCGGAGGAGCGCGTGGAGGGTGGTCAGGCAGCCGTGGATGTCGCCAATTATTATCAGACGGCGGGCTGGGTGCTGGGTTGGGTGCGGTAAGTAGTGCAATGGTAGGGTGGCTACGTGGATCCGGTCTGCTTTGTGTGACGTGGGCGGCTGGGCGGCTGAGGGGCGTGATGGTGTGGTGTAGGTAGTGCGGTGCAGGAGAAGTTGGGTGGATTCGGAGAGGTAGGTGATGAGGGTTACGAGGGAGAGGGTTGCTAGGAAGGCGAGGAGTTGGCTTTTTAGTTTTTTGGTGATGCTCTTCGAAGCTTTGGTGGGGTTCTTGTCTAGCAGGGGTGTTGAGGTGTTTGGTGAAGACATGTTGCTGGTGGATTGCTTGGGTATTTTCCCCACCTATTTATGTTGCTGCTTGTGGATATAAAAAATAAAAATCTTTCTTGAGGCGACTATGAATTCTTTTTTTCACTGCCCACTGGGGTTCTTCGCTAGAGTGGCATGTGTATGTAATATGATCTTTCGTGTATATCGTTTGTTCTTAAGTCCTATTGAATGTTCATGAACACCCTGTGTCTGAAATAATATTTACAAACAATCAACTTTTCAAGTAAAAGCCGTTACGTAAGCATGAGCTTCTGGGGGGCTCAGGGGGTTAACCAGAGCCTTTCGACATCAATATCAACTCCGAATATTGCAAAATATGACTTTTACATTGTGCAAAAGATAGGTACAGCCAAAAGAGAAGCACTAAATGGTCCGATAAAAGGCAAAGCAAAGAATAGTCACTGTGGGGATCGAACCCACGACCTTCTCCGCACGTGACGACCCTAACGGACGATGTGAAGGAGAAATCATACCACTAGAACAAGCGACTTTAATGAAATGCCTAAAAAAGCTATAAATATATATACTATTTTCCAAATTGCTCCGAAGAGAACAACGGCTTTAGCCTGCTCCATCTCTTGTTTATTGTACTAATACATGACGGTTTGTATCGTCATACTTCTATATCTTGGAAACATGTATATATTACACTTGGGACTGAGATTGATGCAACAGAGTAATGCGCAGCCATACAGGATGAGGTCAGCGCCGACCCCGCACTAAATATTAAATGCAACCTCACAACCTGTAATCTCCAATTCGATATTCAAATTCATCAGGTAGTGCGCTGTGCGTAGCGCCGCGAAAGGAGACTAATACATCGCATGTTGATCTTCAACCGCGCACTGTTCAACACCAGACTTGGAACCGATGCGACGGATGCTCTAAACGTTGGCGCTAACTAAGAGTTGTTCCGGCTGAGGGTCTGGGGGTGATCTGCCCGTTCGCGGTGGGGAATGATACATTGCGCGTGGTGGTGATATCGAGTGCAGCTGAAAGAGTATGAGTGTCACTTTGCTGTGCTTATGTTACCGAATCGCCCAGATGGTGGAAGTTTCCCGACAATGTTATGATGTGCTAGTAGTGGTTTGGGGAATATTCCAAGTGTGTTCTAGGTGTTTTTTGTGCAGCAATTGGTTGGAAATACAGTTGTCACATATCTTTCGAGCATCATTCGCGCCGAAGAATTAGAGGGCATTTGCCTTTGGAATGTTCCTTATTACGCATATTACCAACCTCATGTAACATTCATTGCTCATTAAACACATCAGTGGCCACCAGTAGTAGGAAGCTACAAGAAGGGTTCAGCAAACAGTCGGTAGTAGCATGTATGCAGAGAGTACTCACACCAAGCGTAACCTTCCAAGTGTCGTAGATCAACCATTGAAACGCAGTAAGTGTTCCGATCATCGCAATACGAACAGGCAGACCGTTCCACAGACCCGCGAAGCCGATCTTGCCGTAGATACGGCTCATCGCAGCCGCGGCGCTCTCACCGGCTGTGCATTGGAATCAGGAAAATGCATAAAAACTTATATCCTACCGAACAATCAACTCACCTTGACGCTCAGAGTTGAGTTTCGAAACCATGACGTCCGCAGGGTGGCTGACGACAGCGCATCCGATACCCGCAATGTAACCACCGAGGAATGAAACTCCCGTTTGCTGAAGTGCATTGTAGCTCTCCTTGGGCTTGCCGAGAGTCTTGTAGATATACGCCACCGTGGACTCGAATGTTGCGAATTTCACCATGGTGTAGGGGATTTGCCTGGCCCAGAGCGGATAGAGACCTTTATACAGACTGATATCTAGTGTTAGCTCTACCATGCGAGGAACCCGACGGTACTGCCGAAACTCACCCGCCATACCCTTCCTTGCTAACAACCTTCCCCCACCCCTCCCTCAACGTCCCCGCAAATGGCGGAATCGTTGTCTGCATGCGAACTTTGAGCGCCTCAAACGGACACAGCGCCAGATCGGCTATGAATTCGGCCGACGCGGATGCACCCAGGTACACGATGGTCTTGTTGACGCCTGGGAAGAGCTGCTCGCCGTAGTAGTACTTGAAGATCTCATAGAAACCGTACTTGCCGGCGCCTTGGAAGGAGTAGCCGACGAAGGTGGGCGTCCAGCCGAAGAAGACGCCGCGCAGGCCTTCTTTGGCGTAGATTGTTTTCCAGGCGGAGAGGTTGGAGGAGTAGAGTTTCGAGTCGACTTGGCGGCGGGTTTTCACCTGGGGCGGGTTGTTAGTTATTTTGTGACGGGGTGAACAGATGTGTTTACCAAGTCGAGTGGTGTTACAGATGCATGTGTAGGACTCGCTTGTTAGTTTTGCTTGTCGACATATATTCGTGTAGGATCAGCGACTCACCCGCAAGCTAGTTTCTGAGTCAGTGATTTAAATAATGTTAATGAAACCTGACGTACCAATGATTCCTCCGAGTAAACATGCGCCAAAGTAAGTAGGAGAATACAGCTTCAAGGAATCAGTTTTGTAAAAAGCGCGTGCACTTGATAGCGGCACAATGCGGTATTGAGCGCACCTCAATCTTTCTCTGAGGCGTCAAAGCGCCAGGCTTTTTCGTTTGGTTCATTTCGATATGCTTGTGATAAGCAATATAGGAGAGCTTGGATAGCTACTTGGACGTGCTTTGGAGACTGGATAGTGACAGAGATTTTGTCGATCAATAACTTGTGTGAAAGCGCAGGTTTTCAATGGAAAACAAGCTTACATAGAAAGACGAATGGAATAAATAAGCGTCTCAGACAGCCCTTGAGTTTTGTTGACCATCACTCCATCGTAAGCAATATGACGTAGCAAGTAGAACGTGCGAACCGAAACTCCCGAGAGGTCCGAGCTTATGTAAATCAGTAATGCATGCACATATTTTATGCATATAGTGGATACTCTATTGTAACTTGCGAACAAATGCCCTCGTCCGGAACATACACTCGGACCTGTATCCTAACTCACACACTCCAGTTCCGAGAAGAATCCTCAGACAGACCTTCGGAACCACACTTTACTCCGTACGTTTTCCCAGATGACGCCGCTTAAGTTCAAATGGCCCATAGAAAATTCCATCTGTTATCATACACGTCGTTGATTGATAATTCCAATTCCAAACGCCTCGTAAAGTCTCTACGTAAAACGCTTAATGCCTTTGCAGCGGACTGAATTCGAAATGCCTCCTCGGATCACGTTGTAGAGCAAGTTGTTGTTGTCCGGCGTCAGACATATCAGTATCTGCTTCACCATGATGGTCTTCGCTATGCTGCCCGACCTCGTAATCATCCATATGTTGATCCGGTAATGACTGTGGAGAACTCGATGTGTTTAATTCTATCATCGCCTCGTCGGGCGGTGCAAAGGACCATACCTGCGAATGATAAGCTTGAACATCAGACTTGTGGAAGTGGGCTACAAGCTTACCTCCATTATCGTGCAATACGCTCTCCTCGCCATGATAATCGCCTTCTCCTCCTCAAACACCACGCGCCAGACTGCTTCCGCAGGTTGACTAAGTTCTCGAACTAGATGACCTGTCTTGACATCCCAGATTTTAACCCTACCGTCGCTGCCACCGCTAACGATTCGAGATTCGTTGAATTGCAGACTCGTCACGCTGTTATCATGTGCCGCTAGACGATGTATTGGGACGAGCCGCTCCAAAGACCAAACACGAACTGAACCATCTGAACCGCCAGTGACAAGAGTGTTGCCACGCATCTGAAGTTGGCCGACCAAAGACGTGTGACCTTGAAGGACGGCTAAGCATTTACTGTGCACCATGTCAAGAGAAGGAACAGACACATAAAATCGCATTGGACCTACCCATCATTCGGATCCCAGATCCTCACACTCGTATCCAGACTGCCAGTCGCTACACGCACGCCGTCGAATGCAATGGCGTAAATTTGACTGAAATGACCATGTAAAGTGCGTAAACATTTCCCAGTCGTGATGCTCCAGATCTTCGCCGTGGTATCGTAACTCCCAGATGCAATTAAATCCCCATGAACCTCCACACATCTCACACTTGCCTGGTGGCCGACCAGTACATGTTTGCAGTATCCGTTCGTAATGTCCCAAATACGTAATGTCGTATCTCGCGAGCCCGTAATTGCCGTATTTGCATCTGACATCTTAAGACAACGCACGGTCGAACTATGGCCGCGAAGGATATGTAAACTCTGTCTGTTGAACACCTTAATCTTGGGATCTTACCTAGGCAACGCGAAGTACATACCCTGTAGCCATATTCCATACCCTCACGTCACGATCACAGCCACCACTGACCAAAACATCGCCCCAGGGCACCATAGCCCATACACCCATCATATGGCCATGTAAAGTTTTCTGATGCGCCCCGTTCGAATCAAATACGTGGATTTTCGCGTTATCCAAAGCAACCACGATATATTTGTCGGTCAAATGGAGATTAGTCACCACACCCTGATCCGGCGTGATTTGTCGTGATTGTACCCGTCCACCACTCCGCCATGCTGTTTCCACCATGTATCGTCGCTTAAATTCAGTCCGATATGATGGAAGTTTTGAACGGTTTTTACCTCCCGGAGACGCCTCCATGGATGATGTTGACAGATCAGGCATACTCGTGGTGGCCGTGGGAAGCAATGGATTGAGGAGCCGTGTCGGTGTGTATTGACGAAGAGGAGCCGGTAAGGAGTAGTTATAAGATGCAGTAGAACGAGCCGGGTGACCGATCGTCTCCGACTCGTTCGATTGTCTGCGATATGCATGATGATCACACAAGTTCTTCCAAGCCATATCGTCGCTAACCAACTCATGCCAGCGTCTCGATACCTGTGACGACCGCGCCAACGTCTTTGGATGATCAACGAATGATAAGATCTGCAAGTATATCAGTAGCCATCCGTCATTTAAATGCATGCTCCAACCTACTCTGAAACACAGCTCGTTTGGCAACGTCGTAAAAGGATCCTTCTTCAACCGCGGGCATACAAAGTTGTGTACGAAAATGAGTTGTCGATTATCACACATGTTCAATAGCTCAGCCAATATCCGCTGTCTCTGCGCGTTCGACGCTTCCTTGAACCTCCCCCGAATATCCCGGTGACTGAGTTCCTCTCTCTCGTCGACTGTGCTCCAATCCGCCACGCGCTGGTGCGGGGAAGGGCTTGGAGCAGGTGTGGGCGGTGACACAGGCGCGGACGGTAGAGTATTATGCGACATTGCCGAAGTTATTGAGCCACTGGGAGTCCGGATCGAGTGGGGCTTAGGACGACCAAGCATGCTCCTCCGCCGGGCTTTGCGCGTGGATAAAGAGTATGTTTGCGCGGGGCCGGCGACTTCCATAAGTGACGTCGCATCTTCTTCGTCTGAGTCGAACATGGAACTGGACTGCCTTTCTAATGCCTCGTCGACCGACTGGTCGTCGTCCATGGCGAAGATTGGGCGGTTAAGAGTTGGTGATGAAAGTAAGGGGATGTGATGCTTGGTGAGCAACCAGTGGAGCGTAAGCAGTGAGAAACGGTTTACTAATGGGTGCCAGATAATAACATATAGTGAAAACGACAGGCAGTGAAAGTGAAGAGAAAGAATGGTAGTCCGTACTACCAAGCAAGTAACTTACAGTAAGTCACAGTACGGGTACAGCGCTGTCCCTCTAAGACAGAAATAGGGCAGAAGCTTAATTGTTACTGTGGTACCCTATTGGGGTGAGTCGCTAAAAAGGGTCCGGTCCAGCTAGACAAAAACTTACTAAAATTAGGTATAAATCCGTCTAGTGACGCCTATAGCTAATTAAATCAACGTCTTTTAATATCGATACCTAGATAAAGTACTAAATT
>Ga0160429_1001931_pt1 | contig 11158 bp, 10 predicted proteins | sample SolpanmetagenomR_FD_108199 | JGI IMG/M metagenome (GOLD analysis project Ga0160429, IMG submission 108199) | Solar panel surface microbial communities from Lawrence Berkeley National Laboratory, California, USA - R | ecosystem: Engineered > Built environment > Solar panel > Unclassified ... | reverse complement strand
CTGCGTCTTCCGGCCTGCCCGGTCCCGCGCTACGTGACAGGGTGCGGCCTGACGGCCGGGACCGGGAGGAGCCACGATGGTCAAGGATCGCGTCTTCATCGTCACGGGCGCGGGCTCGGGCCTGGGCGCGGCGACGGCGCGGGGCCTCGTGGCGGCGGGGGCCCGGGTGGTCCTGGCCGACATCGCCCGGGAGGCCGGCGCCCGGGTGGCGGCGGATCTCGGCGCGGCGGCCCGCTTCGCCGAGACCGACGTCACCCGCGAGGCCGACGGGCAGGCGGCGGTCCGGGCCGCCCTGGACGCGTTCGGGCACCTGCACGGGCTCGTGAACTGCGCCGGCATCGCCCCGGGCGAGAAGGTGGTGGGCCGCGACGGGCCGCACGGGCTCGAGACCTTCGCGCGGGCGGTCTCGATCAACCTCGTCGGCACCTTCAACATGATCCGGCTGGCGGCCGAGGCCATCGCCCGCGAGGCGCCCGACGCGGCGGGCGCCCGGGGCGTGATCGTCAACACCGCCTCGATCGCCGCCTTCGACGGCCAGATCGGGCAGGCGGCCTACGCGGCCTCCAAGGGCGGCATCGTCTCCATGACCCTGCCGATCGCCCGGGAACTCGCCCGGCACGGCATCCGGGTGGTCACCATCGCGCCGGGCATCTTCGAGACGCCCATGATGGCGGGGCTGCCGCAGGAGGTGCAGGACACGCTGGGCCGGAGCGTGCCGTTCCCGCCGCGGCTCGGCCGCCCGTCGGAATACGCCGACCTCGTCCGCCACATCTGCGAGAACCCGATGCTGAACGGCGAGACGATCCGCCTCGACGGGGCGCTGCGGATGCCGCCCCGCTGAGGCGCCTCAGCCGATCGACACGCTGGTCAGGATCCCGGCGGCCCGGCGGACCTCGTCGGCGATCATCTCCTCGCTCGGTCCGTCGATCGGCATGTCGGACAGGATCGCCGCCACGTCGCGCTTCACGTCCTCGCGGATCTCCGGGTTCTCCTCGGAGAGCCGCCCGATCAGGACCCCGAGCACGATCTCCAGCGCGGAGAGCTTGGCGTGCAGGCGCGTGAACTCGTCCAGCGGCTCGGGCTCGTTCGCGGTCATGGCCGGCTCCGTCTCGAAGGGGGCGGCCGACGCGGATGGGTGCGCCGGCGCTGGTCGCCCCCTCATACAGCCGGGGGGGGCCGTCGTCTCGCCGGTCCGCGCGGCCGGGAGCGTCGCACCCCGGAGCCCGCGGGCCGCCCGGCCTGACCCGGCGCGCTTTTCGGATCCGCAGTCGGCAACCGTCTCGCGCAAGCGACGTTTCTCGGTCCCGTGATCGAACCCCGCAGAGGGACCCCGCCATGATCCATCGTCTCGCAGCCGCGGCCGGCCTGCTCGCGCTCTCCACGAGCCTCGCCCTCGCCCAGACCGCCACCTCGACCCCCGCCGAGCCGGCCAGCAAGGCCGACGCCAATCTCAAGGAGTGGCAGGTCGCCAAAGTCGCCAAGGTCGGCCTCGCCCAGGCGCTCACCACCGCCGAGGGGCAGGGCGAGGAGAAGGGCGGCCGCGCCATCGACGCCGACTTCGAGAAGGCCGACAGCAAGGATCCGGCCCATTACAGCGTCAAGGTCGTCTACCCGAGCGGCAAGCTGGTCGAGTACGGCATCAACGCGGATACCGGCGTCCTCTACAAGACCGAGAACCAGCCGTTCGAGCGCTACTTCACCCGGCTGAAGGCCTCCGACTTCCAGAACGCCAAGACCTCGCTGAAGGACGCGCTCGCCATCGCCGAGCAGAAGGCCGGCGGCGGCAAGGCCTACGAGGCCGAGGTCGAGAAGGACGGCGCCTCGGTCCAGTACGAGATCAAGGTGGCCGGCGCCGACAAGGAGCAGGAGGTCAAGGTCGGACCGGACGGCAAGGTCCAGAACTGAGGCCGAGGGCTTGCGGCGGCGCAGGCCGCCGCAAGCCCCTCCGTCCCTGCGGGCGGAGCGCAGCGGTGACGGCCGGGTCGGACCGGCCGCTGCATCCTGTCACCCCACCGCCCGCGGAGCCGAAGCGCCCCCACGGCACTTCCCATTTCGCGATGCGGCCCCGATGGCCGCGGACGGGGAGGGCGGCATGGACGCGGGTGCGCTGGAGATCGACGCCCATCTCGGACGGGCCCACACCCGGGTCGAGGGCCCCGACAAGGTCACCGGCCGGGCCCTCTACAGCTCCGACCTCACCGGGCCGGAGACCGGCACGGCCCACGCGGCCCTGGTGACCAGCACGGTCGCCCGGGGCCGCATCACCGGGTTCGACCTCGCGGCCGCCGAGCGGGTGCCGGGCCTTCTGGGGATCTTCACCCACCGGGACTTCGCGGGCGCGGTGGCGCCGGTGAAGCACCTGATGGCCGGCGGCTTCGCCAACAGCTCGCACCGGCCCCTCGATTCCGACGTCGTCGCCTATGCCGGCCAGATCGTGGCGCTGGTCGTCGCCGAGACCCTGGAGGCCGCCGCGGCGGCGGCCGGTGCGGTCAGGGTCTCCTACGCGGAGGAGCCCGCCGCCGGCGGATTCGACGCGCCCGGCGCCGAGACGCTGCGCCTCGCCGACCTGAAGCCCCACCACGCGGATATCGAACGGGGCGACGCCGAGGCGGGCTTGGCGGACGCGGCCGTCCGCGTCGAGGCGCGCTACGCGACGCCGGTCCAGCACCACAACCCGATCGAGCTGTTCACCACCCGGGCCGCCTGGGACGGCGACCGGCTCACCGTGCACGAGCCGACCCGCTACGTCGGCGCCGTCCAGCACGGGCTCGCCGCGCAGCTCGGGCTGGATCCCGCGCAGGTGCGGGTGGTGGCCGGTCTGATCGGCGGCCATTTCGGCTCGAAATTCGCGCTGTCGCAGCACACGGCGCTGGTCGCCCTGGCGGCGCGGCGCCTCGGCCGGCCGGTCTCCCTGGTGCCGAGCCGGCGGCATTGCTTCACCATCGCCAATTACCGGCCGGAATCGCGCCACCGCATCCGGCTCGGCGCCGACCGGACCGGCCGGTTCACCGCCCTGGTGCACGAGGCCGAGACCGTGACGTCGCGCTTCGATCCGTTCGTCATGGAGGGCGCCGAGGTGACCGCCAGCCTCTACGCCTGCCCGAACATCCGCACCGAGGAGCGGGCCGTGCGGGTCGACCGCAACACGCCGGGACCGATGCGGGCGCCCCCGGAGGTGCCGTTCCTGTTCGCCCTGGAGAGCGCCGTCGACGAGATGGCGGCGGCGCTCAACATGGACCCGATCGCGTTGCGTCGGCTCAACGACACGGCGGTCGATCCGGTCACCGGAAAACCGTTCTCGACCCGGCCGCTGATGGCCTGCTTCGACGCCGGGGCGCGGGCCTTCGGCTGGTCGCGCCGGGCCCCGCCCCCGGGCACGATGCGCGACGGACCCTGGCGGGTGGGCCTCGGCTGCGCCGCCTCGGTGCGACCCGTGAAGGTCGCCGCCGCCACGATGCGGGTCCGGCTCGGCCCGGACGGCGCCGCCGAGGTGGCCTGCGCGCACCACGAGATCGGCAACGGCATCACCACGCTGCTCGCCCTGGGCGCGGCGGACGGGCTCCGCGTGGCGGTCGAGCGGGTCACGGTCCGGCTCGGCGACACGAACCTGCCGGCGGCGGGCATCTCCGGCGGCTCGAGCACGACGACCAGCCTGATGAACGCCCTGGCGCTGGGCTGCGGGCAGCTCCGCGCGGTGCTGGCGCAGGCCGCGACCGGGCAGGGCGGCCGCCTCGCCGGCCAGGATCCGGGTTCCCTGCGCCTCGCGGGCGGGCGGCTCGTCGCCCCGGACGGGACCGGGATCGCCCTCGCGGAGGCGGTCGGGCCCGAGGGGGTCGCGACGGTCGCGGAGTTCGTGCCCGAGGGCAGCGACCGGGAGACGGCGCTCAGGGGCCTGCGCGGCGGCCATATCGGGCTGGCGCTCGGCGGCGCGGGGAAAGCGGTGTCCTGGGGCTTCGGGGCGCAGTTCGCGGAGGTCCGCGTCCATGCCGAGACCGGGGAGATCCGGGTGGCGCGGCTCACCGGCGCCTTCGCGGCGGGGCGGATCCTCAACCCGCTGACCGCGAAGAGCCAGCTCATGGGCGGGATGATCTGGGGCCTCGGCTCGGCGCTCCTGGAGGAGACGGTGCTCGACGGCGCCACCTACCGCAACCCGGACCTCGCCGAGTACCTCGTGCCGACGGCGGCCGACGCGCCCGAGGTGGAGGCGCTGCTTGTGCCCGACCCCGACGATCAGGTCGACGCCCTGGGCCTGAAGGGGCTGGGGGAGCTCGGCATCATCGGGATGAACGCGGCCATCGCCAACGCCGTCCACCACGCCACCGGCCGCCGCATCCGGAGCCTACCGATCCGGCTGGAGGACATGGCCTGAGGGGGCCGCCGTCTCCCGCCGCGCAGAGGGGGAGGGCGCGGGTGCGCCCTACTCCATCGTCGGCGCCAGCTTCTTCACGCCCTGCACGTCCTCGCCGAGCCACGCCGCGTTCTTGGCGGTGCCGTCGAAGGTCGCGCTCGTCTTGAACAGCTCGTACTTGCCCTCCAGCGCGTAGGGTTTCGAGCGCGACAGCAGCTCGGCCACCGCCGCCTTGTCCATCGGCTTGAAGGTCTTCACCGCCTCGAAGGCCTGGTCGAGGTCGCGCTGGTTCTGGATGCCGGTGATCACCACCGAGACCGGCAGGTTCAGCGAGAAGTGCAGGTACTCAAGCGGCTTGATCGGCGCGTCCGCCTTCAGGATCACCCCGTCGCCGAAGGTCTTCATGGCGAGCGGCGCGATGCCGTTCTGCACGAGGTACGGCAGGACGAGGTGGCTGAACGAGCGGAAATGCGCGTCCATCACGTTGACGGGCATCTGCACGGAATCGAAGTGGAAGCCGCGCTCGGCGGCGACCTCCAGCATCTGCAGGTGGATGCGCGGGTCCTTGTGGCCGGTGAAGCCGATGTAGCGCAGCTTGCCCTGCTTCCGGGCCTCCAGGAAGCCTTCCATCGCCCCGCCCTCGGCGAAGACCCGGTCGGGGTCGTCGTAGCGCAGGATCTCGTGGTGCTGGACGAGGTCGATCCGGTCCGTGCGCAGGCGCAGGAGCGACTGGTCGATCTGCTTGAGCGCCTCCTCCTTGGTCCGCCCGTCCATCTTGGACATCAGGAAGACCTTGTCGCGGTAGCCGCCCTGGGCGAGGGCGGCACCCATGCGCAGCTCGGAGCGGCCCTCGTTGTAGTCCCAGCAATTGTCCATGAAGGTGATGCCGCGGTCGATCCCGGCATGGATCAGCCGCGTCGCCTCGTCGTCGGTCACGGCGCTCTTGCCGAGGTGGAACCCGCCCATGCCGATCGCCGAGATCGTCTCCGACGTCCGGCCGAAGGGCCGGTAGAGCATCTCGCCCCGCAATTCGCCGGGCTCGGTGACGAAGGGCAGGTCCGCCGGGTCCTGCGGCCGGTTGCCGGGGAGCGCGGGGGCGTTCACGGCCGCACCCGCGCTGCCGGCGCCCGCGAGGCCGGCGCCTGAAAGTCCCGCGCCGAGCACGGCGCCCTGAAGGAAGCTGCGGCGTTCCATCGGCTGTCTCCGTTCGAGGATGTCTGGGTGAGGGCAGGTAACGGTTCGCACCGGGTCATCGTTCGATCTCCTCGGCGAGGCGCCCTGCCGCGTGGAGCAGGCGCAGGGCCGCGCAGGCGGCGCCGTAGCCGTTGTCGATGTTGACCACCGTGATGCCGGGCGCGCAGCTCGCCAGCACGGCGTCGAGGGCGGCGCGCCCGCCCGCGGCGACGCCGTAGCCCACGGAGGTCGGGACCGCGATCACCGCCCCGGCCACGAGGCCGCCGACGACGCTGGGCAGCGCCGCGTCCATGCCGGCGGCGACGATCACCACCGGATGCGCCCGGATCTCCTCGATCCGCGTGGTCAGCCGCCACAGGCCGGCGACGCCGACATCGGCGAAGAGCGTCGCGGCCCGGCCGGCATAGGCCAGCACCCGCAGGGCCTCGCGGGCGACCGGCACGTCCGAGGTGCCGGCCGCCACCACGGCGACCCGGGCCGGGCCGGCGATCCGCGGCGCCGCGCCGAACACCGCCGTGCGCGAGACCGCGCAATAGTCGAGCCGCGCGGCTGCGCTGAGCCGATCGCGCTTCTCCGGGTCGAGGCGGGTGAGGAGGAGCGAGGCGCCGCGCGCCCGGGCGGCCTCCAGGATCGCGTCGATCTGCTCGGGGCTCTTGCCGGCGCAGAAGATCGCCTCCTCCAGGCCGATCCGCTCGGACCGGGCGAAGTCGAGGGTGAATTCCTCCGCCACGCTCACGGCCGGGCCTCCCGCTGTCCGACCAGGAAGGCGCTGCCGACCCGGTAGGGGGCGAACCGGACCGGGCCGTCGAGGCGCGCCGGCGCGAGGGTGCGGATGCCGGCCCCGAGGGCGGCGCGGCGCTCCGCGTCGAGGGCGGCGAGGCTCCCGGGATCGAGTTCCACCACCACGCCCTCGGCGCGCACCCGGCAGCGGACCGCGCGCCCGACGCCGCCCCCGGCCAGCGCCCCGCCCACCAGCCGCTCGACGGCGTGGATGAAGCCCAGGGTCTCGGGCTCGATCGGGATGCCGGTCTCGACCCGGCTGGACAGGCAGGGCGCCGCCGGCAATTCGGCCACGGTCCCGAGGCCGAGGTCGCGGGCGAGCGCCCGGACCGCCGCCTTGTCGAAGCCCGCCTCCACGTAGGGGTGGCGCACGCCGTGCTCCCGGGCGGCGTCGAGGCCGGGGCGGTACTCGCCGAGGTCGTCGCGGTTGGCGCCCGACAGGATCTGCCGGTCGGTGACGCGCCGGACTGCCCCGTACAGGTTGGTCTTGCAGAAGAAGCAGCGGTTGACCGGGTTCGCCCGGTAGGCCGGGTCGGCGAACTCGCCGGCCTCGATCACCCGCAGGTCCCAGCCCTCGCGGACGCCCTCGGCCCGGACCCGCGCGGTCGCCTCGTCGGGCACGGCCGGCGAGACCGCGTGGACCATCAGGGCCGTCCCCGGCGCCCGCCGGTGGGCGAGGGTGGCGAGCGTCAGGCTGTCGACCCCGCCGCTCACCGCCACCGCGACGGGTCCGAGCCCCGCCAGGACGGATTCGAGATGCTGGCGCGTCATCGCTTCTCCTCCTCCGGCGTCCCCGCCGGCTGCGGTTCCAGGGCGAGGCGCTCGGCCTCCCGGCGCAGGGCCGCCCGCGCGGCGTGGCCCGCCGCGTCGCGCGCGTCGTCGGCCTCGGCCTTGGCGGTGCGCCCGCCCGGCCGGTCCACCACCTTCACGCGCACCGACCGGCCGTCCTGCGCCACCGTGCGGGCGGCGCGCTCGAGCACCGCACCCTCCACCGGGTGATACCGCAGGCCGATCGTGGTGGTCTCCCGGAAGCAGGCCGCGATCACCGCCTCCAGGCTCTCCGGGCGCGCCAGGATCTGGATATGGGCCATCATCCGGCCCTTCTTGCCGAGGACTGGCGCCTGCACGACGTCGAGCACGCCGGGGTCCGCGCGCAGCCGGTCGAGGCCCATGGCGAGGTCCTCGCCGGACTGGTCGTCGACCTCGAAGGCGATCACCGCGAGGTCCCGCCGGCCCGATCCGCGTGCGACCGCATCCTCCAGCACCAGGACGCGCAGGCAGTTGCTCAGGCCCGGCAGAACCTTCGTGCCGAAACCGATGCCGGTGCGTCCGAGAAGGCCCCGGGGCCGGCCCCGCCCGGGATCGTCCCCGCAGAGGTGGCGCAGGATCGCCGCCCCGGTGGGGGTCACGCGCTCGCCGGCGATCCCGTCGTCGAGGGTGGGGAAGCCTTCGAGGAGCAGCGTCGTGGCGGGGGCCGGGACGGGGAGGGGGCCGTGCTGGGTCCGCACCCGGCCGGAGCCCAGCGGCAGGGCCGAGACGCTCCAGCTGCGCACCTCCAGCGCGGCGATCAGGTGGGCGGCGGCCACGATGTCGGCGATCGAGTCGAAGGCGCCGACCTCGTGGAACGCCACCGCCTCCACGGCAACCCCGTGGACCCGGGCCTCGGCGTCGGCGAGGTGGCCGAAGATGCCGAGCGCGTGCGCCCGCACGGCCGGCGCGAGATCGGCCGCCTCCAGCGCGGCGCGGATCTCCGCCCAGGGCCGGTGGCCATGTCGGTGATCGGGCGCATCGCCGTGATCGTGGCCGTGGCCGTGATCGTGGCCGTGATGCCCGTGGTGATCCCGCGCAGGGTGAGGGTGGCCGTGCCGGTGCTGTCCGTGACCGGGCTCGGCCCCGGGGGCCGAAACGGCGAAGCGCAGGCCCTTCAGGATGCCGTCGTTGTGGCCCTGCGTCGCGCAGGCGATGCGCGCATCGACCGCCCGGACGCTCGCACGCACGCCCTCTTGGTGCTCGGGAAAGGCGTCCAGCAATGCGGCGGCGAACATGTCGCCGGCGACACCGCCGAGCGGGTCGAGGTGGATGTGCATCGTCTGTCAGGCGGTCCCGGCCGGAGGGAAGGTCCGGCTGAGATCGGCCGATTCGGGCCCGCGGCAAGGTTCGCCCTGCGACTCACGCGGTCGGCCCTGCCGCGGCGTATCGCCCGCCGGGCTCAGGCGAGCTGCAGGTAGGCCGGGTCGAACAGCCCCCGCTCCCTCAGCCCATCGAGGTCGCGGATCGTCAGGCGCCGGCTGCGGAGGGCGACGAGGCCGCTGGTGCGCAGCTCCTTGAGGGTCCGGTTGATGTGCACGCTCGTCTGGCCGAGGGCGTCGGCGAGGTCCGGCTGGGTCACCGGCATCGGCAGCGAGGTCCCGTCCGCGAGTCCGACCCGGGCGAGGCGCAGGTGCAGCTCGCAGAACAGGTGGGCCAGCCGCTCGATCGCCGAGCGCCGGCCGACGCTGGCGATCCACTCGCGGTGGATGGCCAGGGTGGCGAGCATCTCCCGCCACAGGCATTCCTCGACCGCCGGCCGGTTGCGCATGGCGTCGCCGATCTGGTCCGGCGTGATCCGGGCGACGGTGACCGGGGTCAGCGCCCCGATGGCGTGGTCCATCCGCGCGCGGCGGAACACGAAGGGATCGCACAGGTCGCCCGGCAGGAGCAGCGCGACGATCGCCCGCCGCCCGTCCGGGAACTGCTTGTAGCGGCAGGCCCAGCCGTCGAGGATGAGGTGCGTGTGGTAGGGGTCGCTCTGCTGCCCCTCGATGTCCTGCCGGGCCGCGACGTGGCGGACGTGCTGACGCGCGAGGCCGTCCAGCATCGCGCGGTCCTCGGGCCCGAGCCGGACATGCCGCTCCATCTTCCGAACGAACGGGTTATCCACGTCCGCCTCCGGTCACAGCGCCGCCGAGCCGACGTGCCGCATGCCGAGCCGCCTCATGCCGAGCCGTCTCATGCCGCGAGCCCCGGGGCCATCGGATGCGCGGCGGCCGGAACCGGGCGCCCCGCCGGGCCGGGCAGCGCCGGGGGTCCGGCGCGGCCACGGCGAGGGGACTCCGCGCCGGGGCCGGTCGGCACGACAGTGACGCCGGCGGTATCGTTGAAATTGGCAGCCACGGATATTTCTATCAGGCAAGGAGCGTCGATCTTCCGGCCAATGAAGTCCGGAACTTCTTGATCGGCTTGTGCCTGTACCGGAAAAACGCGCGCTAACCTGTGTTAGTTCACCTGGCGCGGTCGTCCGGCGCAGGCCGACGGGGCCCAGATCACCTCCGGGATCGGCCCTCGATCCAGCGATTGCTTGGCGCGCAGGCTGTAACCCGCCATCGCCCCAGAATGGGCGACGCGTGCCCTATTCGGCAGCGGCCCCCACCGTATCGGCCATGCGCGCCCGGCGCGTGCCCAGCGGTTGCGGTTTGCCGACGGTGGTGTCCTCGGCGGTCTGGTGCTCCATCTCGGCGTTCACCTGGGCGCCGACCAGCACGATCATGGTCGAGAGCCAGATCCAGGTCATGAAGCCGATGGCCGCGCCGAGCGAGCCGTAGGTCTTGTTGTAGCTGCCGAAATGGGCGACGTACCAGGAGAACAGCAGCGACGCGGCGACCCACAGCACGGCCGCGAGCGCGCCCCCGGCCGTGACCCAGCGCCACCGCGGTGCGTCCCGGCTGGGGCCGTAGCGGTAGAGCAGGGCGAGCCCGAGCAGGACCGCCACCAGCAGGGCCGGCCAGCGCAGCAACGTCAGCCACCACGCATCCGTGCCGAGCCCGACATAGGAGAGCACCACCGGCAGCACCACGACTGCGGCCAGCGCCAGGATGAGGAACAGCAGCGCGCCGGCCGTGAAGGCGAGGGAGACGAGGTTGAGCACGACGAAGTTGCGCGCCTCGCGCTCGTTGTAGACGAGGTTGAGCGCGTCGAAGACGTGCTTCACGCCGCCGTTGGCGCTCCAGACCGACAGCACGATGCCGAGGATCAGGCTGAAGCCGAGGGTGGTGCTGCCCTGCTCGTTCAGCCGCTTGACCTGATCGCCGACGATCTCCAGCGCCCCCTGGGGCAGGATGCCCTGGAGGCTCGCGAGCTGGTCGTTGATGGTCGAGGCGTCGGCGATGAGCCCGTAGCAGGACACCAGCGCCGCCACCGCGGGGAAGATGGCGAGCAGCGTGAAGAAGGTCACGCCGGCCGCGATCAGCGACAGGCGGTTCTCGCCGATGTCGTGATAGGTGCGCACCGCGATGTCCTTCCAGCCCTTGGCGGGGATCTCGGTCGGTCCCGAGGCGTTGCGGCCGCGGTCGGCTTGGGCTCGGGCGACCGCGTGAGCCTCGCCGCCCTCGTGCGAGGGCGAAGACCGCCGGGCCCCGTCGCCGCCGGAGGACCCGACCGGACCAGAGGATCTCGCTGCCGGACGACCCGCCCGCCGCGGGAGGGCCACGAGGCCGATCAGCGCGGTGGCGAGCGCCAGCGTCCAGACCGTCGAAGGCTGCCCGTGCGGACGGGCTGCCTCGGTGCTGGCGGGTTCGGGGGCTGACATCGGCTGACCTCGGAGAAGGTGCGGCAGGGAGACGGGCGGCGCTCGGGGGTCTGCGCGGGTCAGCGCGCAGACCCCCGAGCGCCGCCACTGCCAGGGGAACGCCACTTCGCGCGCAACGGTTCGCCGTACAGTTGCAATAGGATGCGGAGACCCGGCAGGGCGCCGCCGAACGGCGGCACGGCGGTGATCAGCCGGGCTCCGAGCGGCCTCGGCCGGGTGGCGGCCGAGGCCTTCGCGGCGCCTTCGCGGCTGCCTTCGCGGCTGCCTTCGCG
>Ga0160429_1001930_pt1 | contig 11160 bp, 6 predicted proteins | sample SolpanmetagenomR_FD_108199 | JGI IMG/M metagenome (GOLD analysis project Ga0160429, IMG submission 108199) | Solar panel surface microbial communities from Lawrence Berkeley National Laboratory, California, USA - R | ecosystem: Engineered > Built environment > Solar panel > Unclassified ... | reverse complement strand
TGGGGGCGAGTGGGTGGAGTTTTGGAGGCGGGTTAGTGGGACTGGGGGTTTTGGGGGGAAGGGCTGCGATGGGGGCGTGCTGGGGGCTGTGGCCTATACTGTTGGGTTGGGGGTCTTTTTGTGGGGGGGGGGATGGAGGATTGGGACGAGATGGGATGGGATGGTAGGGGAGGAGAGGGTGGGATTGAACTCTTTCTCTCCTGTCGGTCTTGTTCGTTTGGTTTTGGGTTATATGGTATGCTAGTCGGGTTGTCCAAAAGAGATATCAGATCTGACCTTTCCCACACCTCTTATCTCTTTTTGAGGGGATTGGTGTGCGGCGACATGGTCTTACGGTACATTCATTCCCGGAAAGGGTTATGTGGTGGATGTGCTTCGCCTATTCTATATCTTCCATCTTTCTCAACCGATGGTCGCAGAGCTGTATGATATACGTGAGATGTACTCGAGGCAACTACTATGCCTTCTAAGTCCCTGTGCTTCCCACTAGGATGCTGTATCGTATGTCCCTCTCAGCTTCCCAGTTGCCGGCTCTACTGATCTCGCGTTCATCTTTCCGTTGACTGATGACCAATTGCATAATCGTCGGCGCGTTCGGACGTGCTGATGGCTGGATCTGGATTGACGGGCGCGGGACCCGCTGCATCTATCTTTCTTTCTCTAGTAATCAACTGTCTACAATTACCCACATCTACCGTAAGAGAATCCCCGGCCCTTTCCGAGGGACGCGGCGAAGACTCACTCCGGCGGAACCGCACTTCACGTTCGCGCACCGACACTCATCCCAGACCCCCCTACAAATGACGGAATCGCATCTTCTTGAACCGATCGTCCCTTCAGCATCCCCACGCAAACCCGTCCGGACCTACCAATGGGGGAAGCAGCAAGAACCTCGTCCTAGCATCCGGGCTGTATGTCCAAACCAGTCATCAGCTGTCAGTCAGCAGGCAAGCAGTCGTTCGGCTTCGGAAAGCACTAGCCAGGAACGAGGACCGTTGGAGACGAGTACAGTTGGTTATCCTTCTTCCGCTGGAGGTTCCGTTACTGGCCTGGCCGTTCTAGCTTTTTTGGGAGTATAGGATTCCTTTTTGGGTGGTGCCATGGGGTATGTTTGGGAGGCAGGTACAGCATGATTCCGTTGTGAGCGCTGATGAGGATCGTATGGGAGAGAGGGGGGCCTGACTGACTGACTGCAGTCTCGCATATCAGAAATGCCCTTTCTTGGATAAGTTCCGTGGCCCGAATTGCCGCGAATCTTGTTCCCACTCCCCCTTGGAAAAACATTCTTCACAGCGCTCGCTCCGTCTATCTAGTAGGATCCCTCGCCCCCCGATTAACGACAGGCGGCCGAAACATCCCTTGCACCTCATGTGCAACCCGCGTGACCGAATCCTCGGCCGGCGGCAGCGCCTCCCTTGCGGGCGCTCTCAACATCGCACACCACGCCTCCCACCGTGCCCTCTTTACCAAATGCACCGTCTCTTCGGTAAAGTTTCCCGGCGTCCGCTCCTCCCACTCCTCCCTCGTATTAATGACCGTCTGCGCAACATCGATCTCGTAGGTGCAGAAGAGCCAGAGATGGGGCGAGCACAGCTGGTTCTGGAGCAGCATGACCTCGTGCGCGACGTCCTGGCACGCCTTCTCGTGGCGGGGCCGCTCCGTGTCGTCGAGGACACCAAGGAAGCGCTTGATGAGGAGGAGACATTCGAGGAAGGAGCCGTAGACTTCGCGGCGCTTGTCGGTTTCTTGGTGTGGGAGGCTGGCGCAGAGGGAGGTGCGGAGGCAGTGCGCCTTGTACTCCGTAATCCAGGTGGACATGCGGGCGTCGAAGGCCTCGGTGCGGGCGAGGAGGGAGGCGGCGAGGGAAGGGGAGGAAAGGAGGAGGTGGTCTGAGTCGCAGAGGGCGTGGTTCATGTCGTGCCAGAGGCCTGGGAGGTCGATGAGAAGGACGCGCAGGCCGAGGACGAGGGGGCTGCGGTCCGTGAGGTGGGGGCCGGGGCCTTGAGCGAGAGAGAGGTAGAGCGCTTTCCAGGCGGGGTTCTCGAGGAAGCAGTGGGTGTCGTTTAAGAGAGCGCTTTCGACGGTTGGGCCGACGATGGCGAGAAACATTGCTTTTTCGAATTCAGAGGAGAAGCCGCTAGGGGTACGGTGCTGGATCAGTTTCGTTGAGCCTCTGAGATGGTGGGACCAGGCTTCCGTTCGAGAGCTGTCGAGCAGCTGATGCGTTGATATGTTAGCGAGCCTCAAGGCCTCAAGCGAATTTTACCATAGTGCTTACCTCGTGTACGCTTAGTATTTGAGTGGCACATAGAGTGTCGGCAGCTTGACTTTGGCGAGGATCGTTCAATGCCGCTTGCAACGCCTTCAACGCCTTCGCATATAGCACGTAGACCTCCGCAAGACCAGCTTTCGTCTTGACGCTAAGCATCCATCGCACCCTTGCTACCAAGCAGTCGGTGGCAGTCGTCACGCATTCGCTGTTTCCGTACAGTGAAGGAACGTATTGGAGGTAAGACGACTGATGTGCACGCATGAGGGTCTCCAAGAACGTCGGATGATCGCTTAGGAATAACGTGGTATGATACCCCATGCTGAAACCAGTGAGAATCGACAGATGTTGAATGTCCACGTTATACTTGATGCGTGTGGACTCGTATGCGCTTAGTGGCATGCAAGGCGGGAGAAGGAAGTCAAGGTCACTGAAATCGAACGCCTCTGCGTCCGGTAGAAGCATGAATGGGTCAACCAAATCCGCACTGCAATCATACGTAGGTATGAGCTGCCCGCACGATTCGAGGGCAAGGTCTTCAGGACTGCTACCACTGCTATTGGTCCCGCTGTCTAATGTCGGTGTTCGGGAGGCTAGATCCCCACCTTCGTTTGATGGAGTCGTTGAGTACGCTGTTGCAGGCTGTATAGTCTCGCCTTGCACAGCAGGGGCCGGCTGTTGTCGTCGTTCGGCTTGGCCATGGTTCCCCTTTCGGCGCCTGGCAAGCCCAATATCCTTCATTGCCTGCTTTCGGATCATGGTACGCACCGCCGGGTCTTTTGGGACTTTGGCGCCACTTTGTAAGACAAAATGAAAATTGGACTCAGTAGATGCCATCTTGAGAGAAGATCGTTGACCAAAAAGCCGCAAGGTGTGGTGAAAGATGAGCGGTTAGGATGTAGATGTGTACTCAGAAGTAACGCTTTGTTGTAGATTGAAGAAGCGCGCGAATGAAGTGGGAGAGTGAGTGAAGAGCGTCACAGTCAAGTCTACGATGAATCACCATAGGGCAGTCTAGAAAGAGATCCACCAGCGCACATTCGTTGCGCTTATCTCGAATACCGTACCGGAGTGGGCATTGAGGCTGCGCTTGTCTCGCGAGACATGCTTCCCGTCTGACAGGGGATGACCAAGGCCTCAATGTGGTAAGGCGTGGATCCTTCGGTGGGCCTTTCACGGTCGGCGGATGCCGAGGCCGAACGGTCTCAAGTTTGTCCGACGGAGAATGTTGGTCTTCAAGACAGGTAGCGCGAGATACAAGTTCACAACAAGGCCCAGCAAAATTGACCAGCCTTGTTGAACATTCCACACGAACCTAGTCCTGTCCACCGGATTAGTATAACAGGCTGCATGTGATAGAACGGCGACACATCACGTGATATCACAACATGGCACGAAATCTTTGCCGCAATGACAGTCATTTACAGCAGTATCTTGATTCATAATCATAGCTCGAACGCGAACATACAAGATACCCTGTATCTTCGACCTCATCATCAGGACTAGCGACGAGCAGTCCGTAAAACATTGTGTACACGCGCGACCGCATCCCATTGTTGATTGCCGAACGCCGTAATCGCAGATGGCACGACGAGCGATGATCACGGCGTACAAACTCCCGCTCCACCGTCCGCACTCGTGGTGCTCGCACTCGTAGAACTCGAAATCGTCCTACTCACGCCTGATCTCTCAGCAAGGTAGCGTCCGTCCAATCCCAAGAGTCCATAGAATCGGGCGTTGGCATTGACGACGGACCCCTGAGCTCTCCTTTCCCCAGCGGGAGGACCATCGCCAGTGCACCCGGTCCGTGGAGCAGCATCCATTTCTTCTGGAATGACTTGAGTTGCGGTTCGCTTGGGGAGGCGTCGACGGTTGGTTTGCCGAGCTTCTTGGTGATTGGAGAGACGAGAGCGCCGGATGTGAAGGGTGCAATCTCGGAGGTCATGGTAGGGAAGGCGCAAGATCACTACTTAAGTGCGATGATGGAGAAGGATACTTGTCGCTGGCTTCTTTGTTGCGAGTGGCAAGAATACTTTCGATCTCGAGGACTGCGGATGATGTGTCTGAGGAAGCGGACATCGAGGCTAGTATTTATGGCAAAACGTGAAAGGCGCGTGTTCCCAGCATGTGGATGTCTCGGATGGCTTTCAAGCGCGCAGGAGAACGTGGTGTCTCGGTTTGTGCACTCTCCGTATGCGGTCATTGCGCCAAGACTTGCAAATGTGAAGGGTCTCGGGTCGGCATGCATTCCTGGAAAACGTAGATAGTACTTCCCACGTGCGGATTCTGCAGAAGCATGCTAGTGTCTCAGTCAGCCTCCAGCTTTAGCCGGACATGGAGAGGGAACGGTCTGGCCATCGTACAATCGAAAGATTGTTCGAGACACATGTCTTTGTCCTGCCAACCAAGACCGGCTTCTCAAGCGAAGCGCTTTGCAAGAATCGACTCGACCTGCCGTGGCTTGCCAGAACGCCGCCCTCTTCAGGCTCTGCTCACCTAAAAGAAAAGAAAGACGGGACGTCTTCTGAGGTGACAAGGAAATGGCAATGGCATTTAGTAAAAACCGAAGCATGCAGCGCATATGCAGCCATGTCATGTTGGACCACGTGAACGAAGGATCTTGACTCGAGGTAGCTTTCGAGAAGCGAGTCCACACGTTGCAACAAGGACGGACCGGAGCCTAGACCCTTCCAAATATCAGAAAGAAGTGTTACAGATGAGACACGTTTTCGATGTCGCTGGGACGTGTCAGCCGTGCTTGTTTCCTAGGTAGGTAAACCGTCAGTGTTAATTGACAGAACCCGGCTGTGCCTTTGATGGCCCTCAAGAAACCACAGTTGTTCGGTTGTCCGCGCTAGAACCGGAAGCATGAAGAGTGGTTAGGAGTCCTTGAAGATTAGCCTTCCATCACAGGGTGTACAGAAACGGGAAGCTGAAATGCGGGCATCAAAGTTATGATTTCTCATATGCCTTCCGCGAAATAGAGCAGCCCTCAAGTCTGTCAAGCGCTCACCAGATCGCTAATCAGCACATTGCACCATACCATTGATAGATCAGACATGAAAGAATAAAGCAAGTCCCGCAAGCCCACCCGGCGAACAACGATCTGCTCACGGTATGATCTCCTCGCTTTCGTCAATGATCTCTTCCACAATCTCTTCTACCACTTCACCCTTTCCATCGCCTTTATCGTCCAGCTTTTTCAAGCCTTCCGCACCACCGGCCTCCTCAGCATCTCCCTGCAGCTCTTCAACAACCTCCTCTCGCCATGCCTGCCACTCGCTAAGCAAGCGTCTCCGGTGCTCCACCACAGCCTTGTTGCCAGCATCGCGACGGCTCTGATCTTGCTCATCGAAGCCTTTGCTATATTCGCGCAGATTCTTGCGTGTTTTCTTGATCTCGTCCTTCGAAAGCAGAGTCGGTGGGCGAGGGCGCCAGCTTAGCTGCTTGAAGCGTTCGATGGGCTCTTCGCGAAGGACGGTGCCTCTGAAGTCGTAGAGGTGGTAGCCGTTTTCAGCCTGAGACATATGTTAGCGAGGATGTAGAACGCAGTATGAGCAAGGTAACACCATACAGTGTGCTTCCATGCGCTTGAGACTGTAGTCAAGTACCGACCAGTAGGATCCCACTCAGCGTCAGTGATACCATAGTGCTCGGAAGTTGCCATGAGCTGGAGATTAGCTGAAAGATCCTTGTCTGTTTCCTCCTTCTCGCCCTCGAAGTCTAGATCCCAGAAGTCCAGCTCGAAGCTTTGTTGTGAGGCAACAGTTGCGACCATAACGAAGCGACCTTTGGGACTCCAGTAAATGGCATTGCTGTTCTTCTTGTCAACAGTACGGATGTGCTTGAAGTTGCCGACGACTGGACCCTTGATTCGCTCGGGACAGAAGAACGATACTGAGGTCTTTGGCGGAACAGCAGTCTGGGCGGGGATTTCGCCAGCGGTAATCAGGACGAACCGGTCTCCCTTGGGTTCCCAGGCAAAGTTGATGACAGTATCTTTGATCGATTCAACAACTTCAACTGGCACACCCTTCTCCCGAATGCGGAAGATCTCGAGGTTCGTAGCGAGAGATTTCTTTGACTTGGAGTGGCGGTCCACCTTGACACAGAGATATTGTGCATCAGACTGCCAGTGAAGCTTCGCATCGGAGACGTTGAAGAGGTTTCGTGTTCGTACCACTTCCTTTGACGGAATGCTCATCAGACCCACCTTCGCTGGGTTGCTACCAAGCTCGGGTGTCCAGTAGCAGAGGAGCTGCTCGTAGCCTTTCAAGCCGTCTCGCTGGGCGGTAGCGGGGGCCCATTCGAAATCTTGCACCCCTTCAATCTTGATTGAGGTCTTGTCCAACAAATTCATCCTTGGCAGCTCGTAAACCGATATTGACTGACCGTGCGTCATGCGAGCTACGTACTTGTCGTCGGCTGACCACTTGAATGCCGGCCATTGGATCTTCTTCTTGACTTGGTTGCCTTGCTCGTCAACCGTCGGCCCCGGAAGATCGAGGGTGACGAACGACCGAAGTGGCTTGCCTGTATCGATATCCCAGATGATGTAATTCTTTCCGTCTTCTTCTGGTGACAAAATTGGGCTGCCCTCTTCGACGGTAATGGGACGATGTGACCAGGTCGTGAGGTACTGTTCATTCGGGCTGTAGTCGACCAAGTTTACACCAGGATGCGCGAACCTCTTCTGACGACTCCAACTCCTGCCACCCCAGAGCTGCACACCTTGGGCATGCATACTCGTGAGATACGTACCCATCGGGCTCCACTGCACGAATGCCTCTGTCCAGTGTTGGCGGTCGACGATGTTCTCGGGTGGATCATCTTTCTCGTTCCAGAATACACCCACAGTCTCATGCCGAAACATGACAAACTGATCTCTTGCGTCGATGTCGCCTAACCACCACCTCAAATGCTCCTTCTCCGAGAAATCCTCAATCTCCGGCGCGACATACTCCTCATCAATCCTGCCTTCCCTTCCATACCGCTCAATATCCGTCAGTTTATTCGCTGCGATGGTGTGTCTCTTATCAAGCGCAAAGCCATGGAGCTGCTTTACAGCCTGCGCCGCCTCCTTCGCCGTCGCAAATTCCACAAACGCAAAACCCTCGGTCATGCCATTTTCACCAACTGGCATGTAAAATCCCTCTTCGCTCACAGTTCCAATAGATTGTAGCTTTCGTAACAAGAACTTTGTGAGCTTCGGCTTGCTGTCTTCGGGCACGACTGGGCAACCATCGAGCACGACGAACGTGTCAAGGCCTTCTTCCAGCCGCACCTCATATTGCTCGCGCAAGTCGGAGAAGTCGAGCTCCTCTTCTTCGTCGATATCTTCGTCTTCAGGTAGGTTGTCGTATGAGGGTGCCATGTTTGCTGTGTGTGGTGGGCAGTTTCTGTTGCGGACTGCTGTCGTGGTTTTAATCGCGATTGTGCGGACCCACGGGCGAATTTGGAGCACGGACCAAGTGAACAGCGTGCAGCGAGGGGTTTTCGGCAGCAGACTTATCTCAACCACATTCAAGGTAATACTGAGCATACGGCAATGTACAGTACAAGCCCGTGTGATTGCAAACGTCGTACTGACTGTGACTCATAGATCGGAGGTCGGCCAGTAAAGTCTCGTGTACCGCCCCGTCCGATATTCGCCACAGCGCCCCCTTTCTCATTTGATGTGCACAGCAAGAGCTTTGGAACTGAGCGGCTCGTGGCTGGACCCATCACACTGCACTCCATGAGTGAGAGCTTCTATACAGTATCTCCGTGAACGACAGAGTCGAGGCCGATCGACCAATTGCGCACGTGGGATCATGGAGGACTTCGCCATTCCTGAGCTACGATAATGCCTTGATGTTGAATAACTGGGCCTGAAAGCGAGCAAGCTTGGTCGGTTGCTATATCTCAACTTACGATGACTACGCATCTACCATGAGCGTCGTCATCTTGAGCGAGCGTACTGCAGCCGAATCTGACGTGCAAGCTGACAGCATTCGTGGTCACTCCCAGCGCTTGTTCCAGCTCCTGTCCTATTCGTCCGCTCGAAAAGCATCTATTCCCCTCGAACACGCTGACGTTGGTTAAGAGCGCCCCGCCATTCCTCAGTACTACGATGAATGCTTTTCGGAGCAGACCTCAGTCCGTCCGGTTTTCCGTTCTATCCCCGCAAGAGATCGAGCTGTCTCGATTCGTCCGTCCCTCTCTCCCGTCCTGCCATTGGGCAATCGGTCATTTCAAAAAGTTCAAGCGTCCAATGCTAACTGGTGTCCTCATTTTGGATGGTTCTGTGCTCTCCGTGAAGGTGCGATGGCGGTGGGTTCAGGCATGGTGCGGCCTTTGCATGAACATGGCGAATCCTCGCCTGGTCACGCACTCGATGACTTCCCTCCTGGTGGTGATTGCACGAATTCTGTGCGGACTACTCAGCTAGGTCCTCGCGTTGATGATACGGAAAATAGAAGCTCTAGGAGAACTTTCGTGCTTTGGGTAGACCCAAGGCTGCTCCAGAAGCTAGTATCGAAGAGGCACCTTTGTCCTCCAATGGTCACCGACTCCGACAACGCCAAGCGTCCTCACCTGAACGTCTCGTTAACTTGATCTGAGAAGGTTGACGTGAGGGGGCCATGCCTTTTAGATGTAGTAAGATGACACCTCATGCTTTGTACATTGACTAGCTGCTTTCTCCGAGCTCAAGCTTCGGAGGAAGGAACCTCACCTCTGTCCTTGATTATGGTGTCTTACTATGTGCACTGATTCACTTGCTCTTCAGATGTCTGTCAGAGATATCAGCCGTTACTCTAGGATCTCACAGCCTTTACCAGCTCTTAAAGTTGAATTTCACTATCCGCCCTCGAACGCAAGATAGGCCCTCTTCTCCCCTAAAGCATCGTAGTAATCACCGCGCTTCCTTCCTTCCACTCAGATGTGACGCTATGCCGTTTCCGCACTAGCGCTCAAACGCCCACGCCCCATGCTCACCAATACTTCACCTGAAGTGACCTGCTACAACATCTGTGAGATAAGGAAGTCAATTTTCAGAAATTTCAGTCGACGCGAGTGTCGATATCCTTACTCCTGACGACATGTCAATCACTCTCGCTGGGCAGCAGTCTCTCCCACCTTTCAATACCTACAGCATTCCGGTGGAAAAGGACACCTCACTTCCTCACTTCGACAACTGTGCATCAAGCGCATTTCCTGGCCAAGTGATCCTAGACACACGCATCATAGCCAACCAGATCGCCATCGACCTCAATGCCGCCTCACCTCCGAACACATTAGCCATTTGGACGGACGGCAGCAGTCAGCTCACGAAGCATGGGCGCACAGCCAGCAGCATAGTCTACCGCGATCCACGCAATCCGAACTTTTGGGCTGTACATTCACGTGTATTAGGTGAATTTCCGAGGTATGCAGCATTCGATGGCGAAGTCATGGCCTTAGCAATCGCCTTACTTGTCAGTAAAGAACTGCTTATACAAAACCACGTCCTAGCAGCTTCAAACATTCCTTCAGTGTCTTCAAATACCGAGCGGCCTATCCTGCACACGATCATTGTCCTCACCGATTGCGTGGCTGTTCTCCAGCTCGCCAAAAATCCAAAAGGCATGAACTCTTCCAGCTTCACCAAAGCAGCTATGGAGGTGATCGCAGAACAAGCTCAAGATCTCATCAACCATGGACTAGGTGTGCAATTGCGACTTGCGCCCGGTCACAGCGGGATTGAAGGCAACCAGCGAGCGCACAGTGTGGCTAAGAGGGTTGCGAAGGAAGCGACAGAAAAGGCGAGGAAGGCTGCGGGATATACAATGACCCAGCAAGAAGAGCAGTGGCAGCGGACTGCGATCAAGCAAAAGAGAAGTAAGGCGTTCAGGAAGAAGGTAGCTGCGCAGAAGAGGATGGCACGCGGGCGGTAGGCAATCTTGAGGCTAGCAGCTTATCTGCCTGCTGTGCGTTATCAATCCAGGGCTGCTGTATTGCATCAGCTCAACAGAAGAGCGCGTTGAGTGCTAGCAAAGCGCATACCGCTTCAGACACGTAGATGCAGGATCACCAATGCAAACATTACCTGCGCCCAGACTTGAACGGCGAGACCGTAATGTATTATTCGTTTTTCGCGCCTCCCGGAGAGGTCGAACGCTTAGACGTCAAAGTGTTGTTTGGAGACTTAAGCAACCTGGTTGTGCCCCATCCGGTAATTGATTCACAAATATGTTTACCGTAGACCGCAAATGTATTAGAGTACGACAAGGGAAAGAATCACAGACGACTCAGACAGCGTTCCACGTGGAGAGCCGGGACCGCAAACACCATGATGTTGCTTGAGGTACTTTCTGTGTGACAAGAACGTGCAGTGGCGCCATTGTGTTGCTGACAATACCAACATTGATATATTGCGTCGTGCGCTTTATCGTCACGAATGAGATAACTAGACGTGAGCACGAAAGTGGTCGAAGTTTCTGCGCTTTATCGACCGTCATCGCCTGCCTTCGTTCGATAAAGTAGTTTTTAGCATGTGACAATTCCGGGTTCGACCCCCATCGTTGTCTCTTTTTGTCAATTTTGCAGCGTTGAAAAGCTCTTGCGAAGGTTGCGCGGTGACGTAGTGTTGTTGACTCCTGAAGCAGATGTCAACAACAGCTTTTCAAGCATTATTAGCCTACAGAGTAGTTTATTTGGTGCAAGCCTCTCAAATTTGACCGACATTTCCAAAGCATGGTCCAGTCCCCGGCCTCCTCTGACAACATCCGGCATGCCGATAGAACTGTTAAAACCCGTACCGGCAGCAGGCACAAAGACCAGCTAACTCGGCTGCTACCGGTCAACCGACGGACGATGAAATTTTCATACTGTAGCAGTAAGTCTACGTTCGAAGCCTCGATCTTCTGACT
>Ga0160429_1001929_pt1 | contig 11163 bp, 9 predicted proteins | sample SolpanmetagenomR_FD_108199 | JGI IMG/M metagenome (GOLD analysis project Ga0160429, IMG submission 108199) | Solar panel surface microbial communities from Lawrence Berkeley National Laboratory, California, USA - R | ecosystem: Engineered > Built environment > Solar panel > Unclassified ... | reverse complement strand
CGGTACTGCCAAGCGAGCGGAAAAGGTAGGAACAGGCGGTAGCCACAGCTTGGTCTTCGCGTTTGGCATTTGAAACTGTTGTGAATCGTTAGTCCCAGTTGTGGTTCTAATACCCCATAGAGTTTAAGGTCACTTACTAAGCGCAATCAAGGAGGTCGTCACACCAATACCGTTCGCAAATCCGCAGACAACTTGACCGCTAATGATACCAATAGTAGCATTCTTCACAACGCCCGAGAATAGAGTAATGAGAATCATACCAACCACAAGACTCGTGTATGCCATAACAGTGATCCAGAAGTATTTACCAGTCTTTTGCATATACACTCCACCAAAGAGAGATCCTGAGACACCGGCTACTATGCCAGGAATAAGTAGGACACCCGCTTTGGTCGCGCTATGCCCGTCTACAGCCTGGTAGTAAAGAGGGATATAGAAAAGACAAGAGAGCCAACCTGCGAAACTGAAGAAGTTGCAGAGATAACAAGCGAACAGCGAGCGCTCGAAAATGATGTGTCCTGGTGCAAATGGTTCAGGAGCCACCTTCACTTCTACAAAGACGAATAGTGCGAATAATGGGAAGGCCGTGCAGAGGGTTACCAGTGTGGTTTTGGAGGACCAAGTGGTGTTGCTTCCACGATCCAACCCGAACAGGAGGCAGAATACCGCGCCGACAAGAATGACGGCCCCAAGGAAATCGATTCGCTTAAGCTTTTCCCTCCAGTTTGCCTCATTCCGCTTGGGGAGTTTCAGCACAATGGCCACAGCCAGAAACGCAACCAGGCAGAGTGGTGCCTGTCCTAAGAGCGCCCATCTCCAGCCAATACCATCAGCTAGTATACCCCCCAAAGGAGCTCCAATGCCAGCACCGGTAGCGTAGATAATATTAATGTATCCTTGCCACGTGCCTCGCTCCTTCAAGGGTATAACGTCAGAGAGCAAGATCGATACGACGGTCGTCATGCCACCTCCACCGATTCCAGCAAAAGCTCTTGCCGCGATGAGTTGATTCATGTTCTGCGCCAGGCCGCAAAAAAGACATCCCAGGCCGAAGACAAGGTAGGCGAAAAGAAGACAGGCTTTGCGACTGAAGATGTCAGACATCTTGCCGTACAGCGGTTGAAATGAAGTCAACGTGAGGAAATATCTGTAAAAGGTTCACTACATTTCTTTCATCCAATTCTTGTTTTGATAGACACACGATGTTGCTATCCAAGATGTCTCACTAAGAGCATCGAGATCGGATCCAATACGCCCATAACTCGAAACTATGATTGTTTGGTCGGCGGCAGAAAGAAGAACCTGCCCCAGCTTAGTTAAATTCTAGGGGTAGCCACATTCGAGGAAGACGTACTCCTAACGCCAGCGCAGGAAACATCCACTTGATTTTCTTCCTCAAATCAGGGTCTCCTTCATACTGTCTCGCTCTCCCCTCACTGCTCATCTGTCGCTCTACGGTTCCACCATCTTCCGTTGGTTGTGCTTCGCCAGTTACGGCGGGGTTATCAGGTACAATGCCTGCGCTTGCGTCGACAGGCTGTGGGGTTTTCGTGCCATTTCCTAGAAGCGGAGAGGTCTCCGAGGGCTCATTACACCGAGACTTCATTGCTGAAACTTGACAAAGGGTTGCAAGAGACTGTCAAGTAGCAGTTGTGAAATAAGTATATCGAGCTCATCAAGTGGTGGGAAGCAAAATGCGTCATCATTGAAACTATTTTCAATGGGGGTACATACCCCACCATTGCAATAGGAAGGTGCCACAAGATAAGGCTTCGCTTATGTAACTGTGTAAATGTGGGGTAAGTCGCACAACTGCAACCTCACCTCGAGAATGGCATACTGTATACAATGTTTTCTGCCCACAATTTCAGCAGAGCCAGTTTCTGGTTGACGTTGACAATAATGGCATGAGGCGTTCATGCATATCAATAACGAGAGTTGCTCTGGAGTAGTACTTATTACACAATCAACGTGCCGTATCTGTCCACTCAATCACGATGAAGGTCGAACCTTTTGCCGTGGAGCAGGTAAGTAAGTGAACCAGGACAATTATCTAGTAGTCGTCTCGACCTAACATATTTACCTAGTGGATGGATGCCTACGAAACCATTGCCAAGTACAACATTGCCGAGACGTGCTGTGATTCCATTTCACTTACCCAACTGCTCGAGCTCTCCCCTACATCTTCTAAAGCCAAGGGCGCCTCCGCGTTCCTCGACACGAAGCGTCGACAGGATTATGGCCATATCCGGGGTTCGCCCGAGCTAAAAGCCAACATATCTGCGCTATACAACACTCCAGAAAAGCCACAACTCCCTGTTGACAATGTCCTCATAACTCAAGGCGCCATAGCGGCGAACTTCTTGTTGCTGTATACACTCGTAGGCCCTGGTGATCATGTCGTGTGTCATCATCCTACTTATCAACAGTTGTATTCGGTTCCGGCCACCTTGGGAGCAGAGGTTTCGCTGTGGAAAGCAACACCTGAGAAGCAATGGATGCTTGAAATAGACGTGTTGAAGGGATTGTTGAAGACTAACACGAAGCTGATCATAATCAAGTAAGTAATTCCCTTGTCCCCGATAAGCGGCATGTTAATTCATCGTGTAGTAATCCAAACAATCCTTCCGGTGCGGTTCTCAAGAAGTCTTTCCTTGAAGAATTGATTAACATCGCTTCGGACAGAGGCATCTACGTCATGTGCGACGAAGTCTATCGGCCTTTGTTCCACGGCATCGACCCCCAAGATCCAGAATTCCCTCCGTCTATTCTATCCTTCAACTACCAAAAGACCGTGGCGACAGGATCGCTGTCAAAGGCATACTCGTTAGCAGGCATTAGAATAGGGTGGATGGCGTCAAGAGATCGTGAGGTTATTGAGAAGTGTGCAGAAGCCAGAGATTATACAGCGATATCAGTTAGTCAGTTAGATCAGCAGGTGGCTACAATGGCTTTGTCGCCTAGCACCATGTCTAATCTCATGAAGAGAAACATCGCGCTGGCTCAGACGAATCTTAAGCTCATGGAGGATTTTGTAGTCCATCACTTGGCGATCTGCAAGTGGGTGAAGCCTGTCGCGGGGACAACGGCCTTCATCAAGTTCTCCAGAGCGGGTCGTCCAGTCGACGCAAGCGACTTTTGCAAGAAATTGCTAGATGCAACTGGAGTTTTGATACTTCCGGGTGACTTTGGCTTCGGCAAGGAATTTGCGGGCTATGTAAGGGTTGGATATGTGCCTGACACTGAGGTGCTCCGCCAAGGCCTTGCCCAGGTAACGGCTTACATCGAGAATAGCTTCGATAGTGTGAAACTATCCCCTGAGCCATAGTATGCTTTTGTGGTTCTCGTAGTGGATTGATTACGGTAAGTCACGTTAGCAGCTTCTCGAATAGTCCAACATAGACCAGCTGCTGATTGTGATCATGTGCATTAGCCCTGGTGTGTCTCGAGGTATTTCTGAAACTCCGAGTGGGTGCACACTAGGAGAGGCCGGGTCAAGGTTTCGTACCGATTTTCTGGTGGAGGCGTTGCACGGTTCCCACCACCACATCCACAAAAACGTAGTCGGAGGAAAAAGTCTAGACATAATAACTTGTACGTCCCCCGCACTTTTACGTGGTGCAGCCGGATGACGCGGCAATCGTCTTTCTAGCGCGAAGCTGTTGAACCCGGATGAGCAGATAATAAGTGTTGCGCACTTGATGTCTGCAGCAAGGGAAGACTTTGTCACAAAAAGTTACCGCCGCGGGGAACTTGCCAATCAAGACCGAAGCGAGCAGATAGCGATGTGCTGTGTTGGACAATGAAGTCAACGTGCATCCACGATGCAATGTACGAGTGGTCCATAAGCGGCATGGTTATATGCTCACGTGCGTACAAAGTAAGGTGATGATGCGAACAGCGAGTGGGCCCGTAGCAAATGTACGATACCCGTGTTCATGTTTACTCGGACGATGGCATGGAATAGGTCCAGCGGGACGACCGCTTGGTACTTCCGAGCAAGCATAGATGAGATTTACGAATAGAGAAAGAGGGTCATGGCGGGATGATGATTAATGATCAATCACTATGCCAATCTGGGAAGCGACGTGTACAGACAGGCGTGTTCGCAACGCGTTTCGTGGCAGGATGGCGAAACTTAGTTGGCGTCAGGGCATGGGTATCGGAAATGGTGGATAGTGAAACATATGGTGCATTTTCCGCCAAGGCGGCTGGCATGGAAGCATCGAGACGGTCAATAAGTCTCCAGAGTGACCGTGATGGCATTTGCCAGACTCTCGTGACTTGGACCTATGAATGTAGCGGAGCAACGAACCATAGTTGAAGGCGGGCCGCACTATTTGACTCGGAGATGATCGCGTTGCGAAAGCGTTGCAAGCTCGACAGCACGCTGCATCGCTGAATTGGCGAGTATTGTTACTGTATCTACTTGGAGAGGACATGATTATAACGGTGTGTCGACGACGGGTGGAATGAAATTTGCGACAGCAAGGAAATCAAAGAAGTTTCTTATCCACAGTCCAGCCTTCTATATGACGCTCCTCTAGCGCATCGGAGTTAGTAAGCAACCGTAGATGTACGAAGAAGTTTGTATTTATTGAGAATCATTCTCTACGGTCATCCTGGGCGGTTCATATAACTTAATAAATACAAAATTTATCCACAAGCGAAAGGCATGAATCATTAATACCCCCCAAATCTACGTAAACGTAAACTCCCGCACAGGACTGAAACGGATTCAAAATAATAGGAGGGAAAGCAGTTGTTTTGTCAAGGTTCATCCGTGCCTGTCTGACTTATCATTACCTAGACAACCCCACTCTGCCGGTTGTAGAGGCGATTTTTTACTGTCAAGAAATCCAAGGCATTGCCGCTTTGTGGTATCTTCACGGTTGATCATCGAGCAATGATGTGTCTGCACGGAGAGAGAAAGCTCGGTGGTTCCAGCTGTGTTACTCGGTAAGCCAAAAGTCTCTCGTCACTCGCTATTTGCGGCAGCGCTCCGCTCATGCGGTCCGTGTCGAATTAGTGCACTGTTGAGTTGAGCGGGACGAATGGACTTTTTCAAAAGCAACAAATGGGTACCGGGTACCTGCTTATGAAATCTCAAGACAATCGACATTGGAGTACTTGCAGATCGTGTGATTCGCAGAGAACAGCGAACGGAGTTACCCCTGACACTTTGCCTACAATACAATTTGAGACCGGTACCTGTTAAACGGCCGCTAGGATCATAACCAATACAAAGCAAGGCCGGAGCAGCGAAAGAGTTTGTGTGGTAACAGCACCTCAGTGGCTGCTCGTACGCGTGCCACTGACAGTAGTCTGCGGAGATGTCAGCGGGTCGGTTGGTATTGTCGCTTTTTATATGAGCACCCACACATACAAGTAGCTTGCAAGGTTTTGCCAGGAAGGAGAGCTTGTGTGCTTTGGTGGCACATCGGCAGGAATACGAGTGCCCCTAGGGAGAGTTAATCTTTTCTACTTTCCAGAATGGGAACATGAAAGTGTGGAGAAGTTGGGATGAGGTCAGCAAGAGCAGGCTGGCGTCTGGTTGGCCATTTCATTTGCAGCCCACGCAGCCCCTGGACGAGGCGAATAGGTTTGGTGTGTGTCTGTATGTGTATGTGTATGGATCAGGCTTGGACATGTTTCGCGTTTGGCGTTAGCGTAACCAACCCCACCTTATTTTGCATTTTGAAGATAAATTACTATATCCTCCACTCCTTTTCTGCAAAAATGATTAATGCAACCTGTTATTGCATTCGTACAACAGCACTCTTCTCCAGCATCTCGAGTAACAAACAGTACCGCCAAATCCACAGTCTGTCACCGTTATCTACACGCTGTTGGGGCGGCTCCATTGCTACTATTCCAGTGTCGGCGCGTTCAGATGTGTTTCAGAGAGCGCTACTCCCAGGGCGTTGGCGTGTAGGATTGGCGTTTATAGCAAATAACAAGTACAAAATTGGTTATAATCATATGACTTTTGTCGCGCCTTTCCGCACACCGCAATCACGACCGAGATTGGCTTCTTTTTCCTGCCTGCCTTGCCGTGTAGGTTACTAGTGTCATGACTATGATTTCTCACTGCATCGCATACCCGTCGTCCTAGCTCCCTACCAAACTTGCTGGCTAAAGTTTGGCTGATTGACCTTGGCCCGGCTCCATTCATCAACGCTCGCGTCTCACTGCCGCACGAGCATCTCAGCAACTCCTGTTCTAATTCATACTACTCCTTCTTATCCTTCTCCTTCTCCCTTTCTGTACTACTTACTACTCTTTCATATCATCTTGTCGAGCCTTTTCTTTTAGCAAAAAGATAATTCTCCTTCTTCTTCTATTTCATATTCTCCGGCTAGTCTAGCAGGTAACCTGGAAACTCGTCTCGCTCACCAACCGACGCACCCCACTATCGGTACTCTACTTCTTCCACAATCCTCCGTGCCTCTTTCAACACCTCGCTCGGTCCACTTGCCCGTTGCTTGTATACTGAATGCAAGTTTGACCAGCCGCTTTGTCCTCGTCTGTCTTACTTCTTGGTTTGACAACCTTCTCCCTCAATACTCGACCTCATCCTGTCGTCTCTTCTTGATCGAGAGACTTCACGACCATTGTACAATTTTTGAGCCTTCCTTCTTCTTCAGAGTGTATCTTCTAGCTGCTGGTCTGCTTCAACATTGTATTATCTGTACAAACTCTCCTTTGCTCGTAAGTCTTATGCCTGTCTTTCCTTCACTGTCCCTGGACCTCTCTCGATTTTATGGAAATCACTCCCCTCGACCTGGAGCCATTACATCGGGTCATTGACCATTCGGGCATGTACTCGAGCATGGGCAAACTCCTCAACAAAACATCTCCGTACCTGAAGCTACCAAGACAGCCCTATCAATCCTGATGGCATTTTTCTGGAAAGAGCAAGATTTCTGACCACTTGCATGATTGAGGACAGTACAAGAGAGGAACTATACGAGATGATTGGGCTTGAAAAGAGAAGAAGTTCGAAAGTGTAACACAACGCGTGCTTCGACGGAATACCAATTTGTCAGCTCCGTGGTGCAACTGGTCTTCAAGCTGCATAACAAAGTCAGGCTTCGCGTTTAAAAAGGGATCTATCAGGATACAACCCAGAGACGATCATCGTTTATTCCGGAGGATTTTGGATCGCGTAAACGTCTCGATTTTGGCTCTGCGCGCTCACATTCCTGGCCAGAATGACGACCCTTTGCTCAAGGTCACTTCCAATCTCCGCTGGCTAACACCTTTTTACAATTGTCCACTTGCTTGTACTACTGCTGACAGCCTCGCTTCATAGTTGATATTTCCCTACTTCTTTCAATTGGGGTTCAATCGGGACGATATACTGCGGTGTCCTCTGTTTACTTTCGACGTTGAAAACAAAACTCCCCATCAATCAGAAAAGTGTACTCCTTGCTTCAAATCGAAGTTATTTCCCTTTCCGGATTCACAGGATTGCAAATCGAAATCACCCCGCCAGCATACCAAGAGTCGACCTCTCTCTCTCCATCCGCAATCTCAAGAGGTATGCATCATTCTCCGCCTACTCCAGCGAGGGGTAAACCTCCCCACGTGCGATCTTTGAATTTGATGCTAATGGTTAATGGTCTAGGTCTTCAAACGCTCAAAAGCAATTCCACCACCACTTCACAATACTTTCACTTCCTTCTACAGACTTTAACGGCCAACTATCCTGAACTCTGCTGCATCATTTTATCTGTTGACAGATACGGCATAGATCGATTTTCGTTCGAGGTGGCTCCTGTCAAAGCTTTTAGATCTCGTCGATTCTGTGGAGTCGACATCCAATCTTTACATGGCTTCCATTAGCATAGTGGACTTCTCCTATAACCAATCACGTTCCTCATTTGGACGATGTGATAGTTATTTCGTAGAATCAGATGACCATGGATTGTATGCCAGGCGTGCTGCCGCACGTGAGCAAGCTCGCATAGCTGCACGTACGCAACAAGCAAAATTAGCTGAACAATTGTCATATTTGACCAGTGTCGACTACCAAGATGATATCCTCGATCACATGGAAGATATGGAGGCAATGACACTACCGGATGTCCATTCAATTGACATTCAAACGGAGGTGAAATGGTATATGAGGCCTTACCTTTTGGACTTCTTAATCGAGGCACATGCCGCCTTCCAACTGCACACGGAAACTCTATACCTAGCAATCAACCTTCTCGACAGGTATTGCTCCAAAAGAGTCGTCTATAAAAAACATTATCAACTCGTCGGCTGCGCTTCCCTTTTGATTGCTGCCAAATATGGTGACCGCAAGGATCGCATTCCGACGGTGAAAGAGCTCAAATCGATGTGCTGCGCATTATACGAGGACGAAATGTTTACTCAAATGGAATGGCACGTACTCGCAACTCTGGATTGGCTGGTTGGTCACCCTACGGTGGAAAACTTTCTGCAAATTGCTCTTTACGAGATGCCTACCGACCCGCAACTTCGACACGTGGCGTGGTACATTTGTGAGATCGCGCTCTTCCATAGAGAGTTCGTTTCCGTTCGTCCCTCAATCATGGCTAAATCTGCCCTGTTCCTTGCTCGTGGCATTCTCTCCCGACCTTCACCTCATCAGACGGAGTGGTCCGCCAAGTGTGACCACGAAGTCGTGGAGAATCTGTGGAACAGGCTGGAGAACCCATCTCCGGTCCTGAAAAAGAAGTATGGATGCAACCAATTCTCCCAGGTTGCCTACACTTTGGAAGTTTTCATGCAAAGGCAAGCCCAGCTAGCACCCATTTCCGTGGAACCCCATCCTGTTGCCGAACAGAAGCCGGCTGCATGTGGCATGCCAATCACGCCTCAAAAGCTCCAATACCCAGGTATCGCTCACGGTTACATGACACCACCTATTACTCCCGACAGTGACATACAAAATGTTGCCGACATTCAATCAAAGCATTCAGTCCTTCCGCGGATTGCACCGCCAAGCCCCTCACCACCTTCAAATGTACAATTAACATATTCGCACTCGCAACAGTACTCCCAGTACCGACAATCGGACCTGCGCTACTACGTTCAGTAGTTTTTTCCATCAGGCTGGATCCATTCATCCGCAACTTGATCAGGAACAGCTCCGCTGTACCAAAACCTGTACGAACTTATAGCATTGTTTTTATGTCTCGCATTTTCAGCGTTCCCTTTTCGATTGTACAGCTCCAGCTTAACCTTGTCACAGAGACATGGTTGATATGATGACCTCGATACCGCTACTATCCACAACAAAGCGGATCACGAGTACGGGGGTTAATACAACTCAACCTCTTACGACCATACACCTTACCGCCTGAGTGTACCGCTCCTAGTGCGAAACTGCTCATATTCCTTGCTTTTGGATGGACGATTGAATACTTTGGCTACACACAAAAATTTCCTTCATTGATTGCATCTCTTAATCATCTCGCAATCTCTTATCGGGCATGATACGATGGAGGGAGGTGAAAGTTCCGTCTTGGTGTCCATCCTCACAACCACAAAAATGATCATTTTTGCTTGCATATGGGGGCGATACAAAATGGTCGGGTTGTTCCATTTCGACTGCATTCCATCGCATCCAAATGAGGACTGTGACAGCAATAGAGTTGGAGATGCAGCTAAGACACACGCATAATAGATACCCAAATCAGAATTTAATTAAATCAATACTTATAAGATAACCCTGCTTGTTTGTCCGTCCAATACCATACATAAGACCTAGATAGGGGCTGAGGAGGACCCTGATTAATGATCAATAACCAATGACTCGGTCTCGGACGCCTGGCCAGCCGCCTTCGATGCATGTGCCACTTCGATCGTGAAGCTGCCTTGACAGTGTCACAAATTATTGCAAACTGCGTGAGAGAAATCAAAGGATTGAGAAGAAATTATGACCTAGCAGAGGCCTACGACTATAGATAGCATTTCTCAATCATACCGGGATCTCCTTTGAAGATGCGCTTCCAGTGGCAGCCGATTCTCCTGGTAGCCGCATGGACATCACTAGCAACGGCGTACACAAATTTCTCTGGTGCAAGCATACTACCACGCGACATATCGATATTCGATGACCGGCCTCCTAACTGTCCGCCATGCTTTAACTGCAACCTCAAGGACTTCCAGTGTCAACAGTATGGCAGCTGTATGAAGTCGAACGGCAGATGCGCTTGTCCTCCCGGCTTTGGAGGAGTGGATTGTTCCGAGCCTTTATGTGGGCATCTCAATGCTACGGATCGTCTGCCACGTCCTGCGGATCAGGGAGCTTGCGAGTGTGACGAAGGATGGGAAGGCATCAACTGCAATGTCTGCAAGACAAACGATGCATGTAGTGCGCTGATACCTGGGGGCAAGGATGGGGTCTGTTACAGAGAGGGTCTGGTACAGAAGCAGAACCATCAAATGTGTGATGTTACGAACAGAAAGATTGTGGATCAGCTGAAGCCGAAGATACCGCAAGTGACTTTCTCATGTGATGCCTTGACGGCGGAGTGCAACTTCCAGTGTAAGTTTTCTTTTTGCAACTTCTGTTGCTACGCTGACGTAGTGCAGTTTGGGTTGACCAAATCGAGTCGTTCTATTGTGCCCTAGATACTTGCACCTGGAATGTAGAGACCGAACCCAACCGGAATACGACCAAGTACAACTGCGAGCATATTAAGTGCTCTTGTATCGAGGACAGAATGCTTTGCGGGCAGGGTGGTTCAGTCGATATTGGGGACTTCCTCACGGAAGAGATTAAGGGCCCGGCCAGCTTCACTTCCATCTCAACAGAGGGTGGATCGGCAAAGGATGGCAGCGTTTTCTCGGAACCGGCCATGAACGATCTGATATCTACAATCTTTGGCGACAAGACCATCACCTTAAGTTGCCACTCTGGAGAATGCCTTTACATGACGGATGTCCCCGGTTACGAAAAGCCGGTCAAGAAGATCAATACCCCCTTAATTGCTGGAGTTATTGCTGGTTGTGCTTTGCTCGTGGTGGCACTGGTATTGCTGGTCTGGTACATGTCAAGAAGAACAGGAGCACAGAAATATGGTCCTGTGCATCTGTCCAGAGACGAAAGCGATGAAGATGCTCAACTCATGGCGGATCACAAACCTGCATCACTACATTTTGAGAACGTGTCATACAACCTCG
>Ga0160429_1001928_pt1 | contig 11165 bp, 16 predicted proteins | sample SolpanmetagenomR_FD_108199 | JGI IMG/M metagenome (GOLD analysis project Ga0160429, IMG submission 108199) | Solar panel surface microbial communities from Lawrence Berkeley National Laboratory, California, USA - R | ecosystem: Engineered > Built environment > Solar panel > Unclassified ... | reverse complement strand
CCCGCTCCGGAGGAGATCCACGAGAAGCCGACGCCCGCGCAGATCCGCAAGTCCGTGACGCCGGGCGGTCTTGTCAGCTTCCTCGATGGCAAGACGTACAAGACGCTGAAGCGTCACCTGACCAGCCATGGCCTCGATCCGCACAGCTATCGTCAGCGCTACGGCCTGCCGGCTGACTACCCGATGGTCGCTTCGGATTACGCCGCGCAGCGTTCGGCCCTGGCAAAATCCATCGGTCTCGGCCAGCTCGGCGATCGCAGCGAGGAGCCGCAGCCACACGCCAAGGGGCGGGGCAGCAAAGCCGCGTAGCCCCAGCCCGGGCGTCGTCCTGGTCAGCGGCGGTCGCCAGGTGCGCGACACCGAGTTTGCCGTCGTCCGCGCCGGCCTGAACTACGAGTTCGGCTCCTACTAGGATCGACAGGACTTTTCGGTTCGGCCTGAGCGTCCCCAGCTCCGATCATCTGGCCGCTTTCGTCGCAACGCGCCTCGAGGAGCAATCCTCGGGGCGCTTTCGTTTTAGTCGCCCCTTCGCGACGACGCCCAGGACGGGCCTGCTCTCAGATGGTGGGCCGATTGGACGATGAGGGCGTGCGTTCCGCACCCCGGGCCCGATACGTCTTCCGGACCGTCGCGATCTGGGCAGGATCGACCGTGACCCTGATGGGCGCCCACTTCCTGGCGGAACGCTTGCGGGCGTAATGCGAGGTCGCGGTTCGCGTCGAGACATGTCCCAGAAACGCCGCGACACCACTCTCGTCCATGGCATTCTTGGCACGTGCGGCGGCGATGTGGCGGGTGCTGTAGGGACAGATTCTCGCCCCTCGCAACGACACTACGCTCTTGGCCGCCTCCGCGGATGCCCATGCGAACAGGTAACGGACCCCCGCCGCGATTTTCGCCCAGGAGTTCTCCTTCAAGGCCGTTTCGATCATCCCGACCAGTTCGACGATCATCTCGGCGAGGTCGGGTTCGAGGTCATCGAGGCCCAGGGACCGTGTCTCGCCATTGCCGCGTTTGTTGGTGGTTTTGGCGTTCGTCACCACCAGAGTGGTGCCCTCCAGGCGGGCGGTCGCCCATTCGCTCGGACGCAGGCCGAGCTCGACCCCGAGCCACAATAAATGGGAGGCCAGAGGAGCGTACGGGTGCGGGGACCGCCCCAGCACCGTACACATCGCCTGGAGCTCGTCCGGACTGGCCGCCCGCCGCTTCCTTGCACTCGTTCTCCGGATCGTGGGCGGGCACGGTTCAGGGTGAGCCGGTGCGGCGTTCAGCTGTTCCAAGGCCGCCGAGGCCTCCGCGTACTCATCCGGTTTGCGGCAGCGGTTCTCCAGGCCATACCGGATGGAGGCCCGGTACTGCCGGATCGTCGCGGGGCGCCACCTCCCCTTCGACCCCTGGAACCAGCCGACGAGTTCGCCCGGGGAAGGGTGCTCGCCGTCCAGCCCGAGTTCCCGCCCCGCCATCTGCGAGAGCGCATTGACGCGACGGATATAGGCTCTCCCCGTCTCCACCGTCCGCGTCTGATTTCGAGCGTCCATTTCCATCATCATCATCCCCACGTTACTGCGAGCCTCAGTAACGGCCCCCGGCAACAGCACCGGCACCGCGACCGCGGCTCCCAGAAACCTGGCAGACGGTGACGAAAAACGCTCGTCACCGTCTGCTGGGCGGGGTCGAGCTCCGCAAAGGTGACCCGGCAAGCTGATGTCCCGGATCACGGGCGCGTACGGTCAGAAGTGGACCGGTACCGCTTTCAGCTGTTCCAAAGCCGCCGCGGCCGCCGCGTACCCATCCGGTTTGCTGCAGCGGTTCTCCAGGCCATACCGGATGGCAGCCCGGTACTGCCGGATCGTCAGGGGGCACCACCGACTCTTCGACCCCAGGAACCAGCCGACGAGTTCGCCCGGGGAAGGGTGCTCGCCGTCCAGCCCGAGTTCCCGACCCGCCGTCTGCGAGAGTGCATTGACGCGCCGGATATAGGCTCTCCCTGTCTTCACCGTCCGCGTCTGATATCGAGCGTCCATTTCCATCATCACCCCCCACGTTACTGCGAGCCCTAGTAACGGCAGCCGGCAACAGAGCCGGCCGTCCGCGACTGCGGGTCGAAGAACGCTTACAGAGCGCGACGAAAAACGCTCGTCACCACCGCCGGTCGGGGTCGAGCACCGCAAGGGCGACCGGAACATTGGCCTCGCCGCGATGCCAAGCGCAGAACGCGCCGCCCTCGTCGGCGCAGACGAAGGCCAGGTTCCTTGACCCGCAACCATCGTGTTCGCAACGCGCATCCCAGGGCAGGCGCTCGGCGTGAAGGGAAGCCCGCTCGTTCTGAACTGCGATGGTCTGCATCCAGAGGGGCAAGGCGGGATCGTGGCGACGCTTGCGCTCACCTTTCGGCTTACGCCGCGCTGGCGTCTGTTGAACCAATCCGACATCGCACCCAGTTCGGGTGCCGTCCGACAGCGGCGGATCGGGAAGCACGCCCATAAGGTCGCCCCCGCGCGTCGTGTCGGGAGCCTGCTCGTTCATCTCGTGTGCCGTGAGGTCCTGAGCGGCATCGCACCCAGACTGGGTACGGTTGGGGATTACGCAGGCGATGTCCGGCGCGGCGGTTTCCGTCAAGACAGGCAAAAATGCTCGGTCTGCCGACGGCTCAGGCATCGGCCGTACGAGCTCGTCGGATCCGGGTTGGCGACCCCGTCGACGAATTGGGTCTTTGACCGGCAACGGCGTTGCGACAGCCGTCGGGGCCGGAGCATCACCCCAACATACCGCCGGACTGACGGAAGTCGTGTCCTCTTGGACGACTGCAGGATAAATCGTCCGGATCCGAGCGCCATCGGTCGAGTTCCACGACCACCGGATGAAGCCGTGAATACGCAGAAGTATGAGGGCGTTCTTGACGCTGTTTGGGGCCAAATCGAGCTGGCTGGCGATGTCCACATTACCGGCGGTGCATCCGTTCGTCGTGAAGGCGGCATCCGAGGAAAGCAGCCAGGCAACGTTCTCTGCCGATCGCTTCACGCTTGGATGGCATATGATAGCCCGAACCCACGGATCCGGCGCGAAGGCGGTCCGCTTCGGCTTCTCTGCTGCGGTCGACATCGCCATCCCATCCTTCTCGATCTCCCGCCAGGGTCACGACGAGGATAGGAACAGTCGTCGCAAAAGGCACCCAATCTGAGTGCGCCGTCACGTCCCGGTTCGGCGACGCACCGAGCTCATCCAATCGACTTCCTGCTGAGGGCTTAGCACGACTTTGACCTGACCGGCTGGCTTTGGACCGGGCTGATTAAGAGGATCAGCCAGGATTGAAGGAGCTGGGTATGAAGCGAGGTCAGAAGACGGGTGCGGAGCAGGTTGTGCTGAAGCTGCGCCAGATTGAGGTACAGACGGCCCAGGGCAAGAGTTTGGCGCTGGCTTGCAAGGAGGCCGAGATTTCCGAGCAAAGCTAAAGGACGAGTGCCTACGCCAAGAAATCTTCTACTCGCTCAAGGAGGCACAGACCGTGATCGGGATTTGGCAGAATACCTACAACCGCGTTCGACCGCATTCGTCCTTGGGCTACCGGCCGCCCGCGCCTGTCACCTTCCCGGATCTAGCCTTCCGGCTACCCATGGCCGCCACCCTGCAGTAGCCTCTCAATCAGCTCGGTCCAAAATACCGGTCAGGTCATCACTAGATAATACGGCGTTGGAGAACGGATGGGCGCGAACAGCCGCTGCGAAGTCGAGTAGGTAACCGCTGCTGACTTTGTAAGGACCTACATCCGACTTCTCGAACCACGCATCTACGGCCGCATCGATCTCGTCGGAAGCGATGACTTCCGCCTTCAGCAACTCACCGACGGTGGGGTTCTCAGCCATGGGCGCGGCATACCACGCCTGCCGGCTCTATCACCGTCCGAACGTCCACAGCGGTACTGCTCCACTCGGGCGGCCGGGCACGTTACGATAGAAGGTGGTGTTCACGAACCGTATGTGGGTTTCGGTGACCCCCGACACGCGCTCGGTGCCGAGCACCATGGCATCGCAGAAGTCCGGCCGGACATTGCCAGCTTCGGGGTGGATCCCAAATATCTCCAGCGTCATCCATCCGAGGGCGACTGCCTGGTCGGCCCAGCAATCTAAGAAGTCGACGCGCGCTTCGTGCGCGCCACCCCAGGACTGGAGTGTGAAGCCGGGGCATGGGGCGACGCTTGGGCGGAGATCGAGGAAGCCCTGGCGCCAGAGCTTCGGATCGGCCGGAACGAGCTTGGGCTTCGGTGAGGCTGGCATGGCGTCCGGCGGTTGATGCGGGCCGGAAGGAATAGGGGAGGGGGTGGAAGGCGCCTATGCCCGATCTGCAACGACGAACGTCCATTACTGCACGCTGTCTAAGCCCCGCGCTCCTGCGCACGGTTCATCACCCGGAGACGTAGCGGACGACCTGCAACGGCGCCGCCGAGCCCGTCCGTGATGGAGAGCGGGAAGCAGCGCGCGATGCTGCCGAGCACTCCGGCGAGAAACCCCTTTTGGGAAGCGTCGTCACCCACGAGCTTCGAATGCGTGATCCGCGGCTGCCCCTGCAAGCTGCCATCGCGCTTGATGCTGAACAGGACCGTGACCTCTGAGCCCGCTGACCCTGCGGGCCCGCCAACCGATTGAGAACAGGAGCCGAGCAGATGCCACAGTCCATTAAGGGTCGACGCAGGCTCAGCATGGGCGTTTGGCGCGGCTGCAAACACGAGCAGCAGAGCGAGCAGCAGAGGGCGCATAGGGATCTGCCGCCGATCAACGAGCCTGAGGCCTCGAGGGCTGAACCTCACGAAGGGCTTCGCCGAGATCATCGTCCTCATCGTCACCGGGCTCCTCTGTCGAGTACCCGTCCCTGTCGGGAGCCGACAGCTCTCTTTGACCTCGGGGCTTACCATCCAGGCGCAGATCCCGCTCACGCTGCGTACGAGGAGCTTCTCTCATACTCGGATCGTCGGAAGGGGGCTGAAGGCCTTGCGCTCCAGCCTGGGCGGCCATGAGCAAACTGATGCCTGCCAGCGATAGGACGGCGAGTTTCATGAGTGTGCCTCGGGGCGATCGAATGACGCCTGTCGGAATGTTACTCTGGATGAGGCTCTCGCGTCCCTACTCATCCTGGCACGGTCGCTACGCGAGCAACTCGTCCAGAACAGCTGCGAGGATCGCCCAACCGAACTCATCCGCCCGATGGATAGCGCGTGATCGATCAGCGCCAGCACCACGGGCCAGGTTCGCAGTCCCAATCACAATCGAGAAGATGCCGCCATCGACCATGATGGACAGGCGGCCTTCTGGCAAGGCTGAGCGTGCCAACAGGAGGGCTGCAACAGTCCAAGCCCCCGCATCAAGGAGGATCGCGAAGCAAACTTTCGTATCCGGCGATTGCTTGCCGGTGCAGGCAAACCATACCTCGGCAAAGAGTGAGAGGTCTAGACCAGATGCGTCCGCGACGCGCTCACGGAGGCTGCTGAGCAGGGCTGGATCTCCCACTCTGAGCGCCGGTCTCAAGCCGCTATGTGGGACGCTGCCACCGATGGGGGCTAAGTGCCTAAAATAGTTGGAGCGGGCGATCGGGATCGAACCGACGACATTCAGCTTGGGAAGCTGACGTTCTACCACTGAACTACGCCCGCACGACGCGGAGTAGAGACCGCGGCGGTGGCCGCGACGACCACGAGCGGGACCATATCAGACCCGCGCTCGTTGTCCACGGGTCGACGGCCTCAAGGATGCCTCGGTACGCGTTCACAAAACTAGGGGTTTCCGCTAGGTTCCCGCCGCCTTCCCGGCCCCGCCAGCCCATGCGCCCGTCGAGGTGTAGCATCGGCCAGTCTTTCTCCATTCGCTCCCATACAGGATACCAACCCTGCGCATGACGGCCCGCACGTGACGATGATCGACGAAACTCCAGTCTCGAGCCGGAGCGCCCGCCTCATTCTGGCCTCGGCCTCACCCCGGCGCCTCGCGCTCTTGCAGCAGATCGGCATCGAGCCCGATGCCCTGCTGGCAGCCGATATTGATGAGACGCCACGGAAATCGGAGACTCCGCGCGAGCTCGCGCGCCGCCTTGCGCGTGAAAAGCTTGCCGCCGCCGGGGCAGCAGCGCGGCGGCGGGATGACATGCGCGAGGCCTTCCTCATCGCGGCGGATACAGTCGTAGCGGTAGGACGTCGGGTGCTTCCTAAGGCCGAGCTGCCGGATGAAGCGGCCGATTGCTTGCGGCTGCTCTCCGGGCGCCAGCATCGAGTCTACACGGCAGTCTGTCTCCTCACCCCCCAGGATGTCCGTCGTGAGCGGGTGGTCGAGACCCGGGTGCGCTTCAAGCGCCTGTCTTCGCGCGAGATCGACGCTTACCTCGCTTCCGACGAGTGGCGCGGCAAAGCCGGCGGCTACGCGATCCAGGGGCTCGCCGGAGCCTTCGTGGTCAAGCTCGTGGGATCTCACAGCGCCGTGGTCGGGTTGCCACTCTACGAGACTGTCAACCTCCTCGATGGGGAGGGCTTTCCGGTCCGCAGTGCCTGGGGAGGCCCCGCATGAGCGATCCGAACGTCGGCCGCAGACGCGCTAGTCCCGTCAAGCCTGACCCGTGTCCGATCTGTAAGAAGCCGTCCGAGCCTGCCTTCGTGCCGTTCTGCTCAGCCCGCTGTGCCGACATCGATCTCGGACGTTGGCTGACCGACCGCTACGCGATCCCCACCGCAGAGGATGAGGACGAGGACGCCGATGGCGTCGATCCGCGCTCGGACCGGACTGTCTGAAGGTCGTCGCTCCGGCGCGGAAAGCGACCAGCAAAATCTCTTCCGATCGAGGCTGGACAGGCCGCAATCCACCCCCTATACCCCCGCTCCAGCCGGTGCCGCTCACGCGAACCGGCCGAGGCCCAGGTAGCTCAGTTGGTAGAGCATGCGACTGAAAATCGCAGTGTCGGCGGTTCGATTCCGTCCCTGGGCACCATCGTCTTCCTGAATTGTAGCAGCTGCCGCATATTCCCATGTCAACCTCTCGTGGATGTGGTTGGCTGGAACTGGGTGGCGGTTAATAGGCCGGTCGAGTATTCTGTGCGGGCCGTATAGAGATTGCGTTTTTCCGGATTGGCCATTGGGCACGATCCGCTGCCCTGCTGACGGTTCCTGCTTTGAGCTGGCGCTGAGCGCCGACCCCCCCCCGGCGGGGCGGGTGCATACTCAGGCATTTCACCACCTCGCTCTGAGCCTTCGCCGACCCGCTTGGCTCCTGCCTTGGCCGGCATCACCGTTCTGATTGGGTAATCCATCGCGAGGAGGGCGGCTTTGGCGTCTCTGACGCGGGTCCCGCCGTGCCTGACAAGGGAACGAACCGCGCGCAAGGGGCGTCATCCTTCGACTCTACCGAAGTCGAGGAGACTGATATGGACGATGATCGCGTTTGGTCGTTCGAGAAGAGCTTATGGACCGGCGACGCGGACCATTACCGCGAATTGGTCGATGACGAGTGCCTGATGGTCTTACCGACGCCGCCTTTCGTGCTCAGTGGCGCACAGGCGATCCAGGCCGTTGCCGCGACACCGCGTTGGTGCAGCATCGAGATCACGAAAGGCCAGATCTCGCGTCCCCAAGAAGGTCTCATCATCATCGCCTACCATGCCAAGGCATCGCGCGACGACGAATCGTACGAAGCCAATTGCACGTCGACCTATCGGCGGATGTCTCATGAGGTCTGGCGGGTCGTCCAACACCAGCAGACGCCGCCCCTCTCCATTCCCGCGGTCAACGACTGATCTTCACACGCACCGGCTCCCCGTTTGATTGGGACAAGTTAAGGGACCGAAGGCGATGATGCTGCGCGAGGCATCGCGTGAATGCACGATGCCCCGTCGACTGTCTTCAGCCGGCACCGTACCCACCCTCCTTGTTCGTTTGATGCCGATTGGGCGAGTGGTCGTCGTATCCGCCCGTTTCCGGGCCCTGATCACGAGAGGGCTCGACGCGGCCGGGTGAGGTCGGGCCGGCCTCAGCGGGATCATCGCTGGTCCGAGGCTCGACTAGGGATTTGCCTCTCGACGGGATCGCGTGCGCATCCGTTGATGCCTTGTCCGAACTCATGGTGCCCTCGCAGGTTCGTGCCACATACGGGGAAGAGGCCGCCGCGGATCGAGTTCCGTCCACCGCGGAGGCGCAAGACGTCGACTTGGCTGAGACAAGGCATGGACGCGGCGATGGTCAGTGGCTAGCGACAGCGGCAGGTGTTGCGCGTTGGCGACGGCATCGCTGCAACTGTGCGCATTGTGCATAGGAGGTCACCATCATCGCGATCGACATGTCATGAAGCCCAGCCGATGACGGGCTGGTTTGGACCATGGACATGAAGAGCGCTGGGTTTCGTCGGGCAGCACAGGGCGCTGCGACTGCCGTCCTTCTGGTCCTGGCGTTGGGCAGCCCTTTCGCAAGGGCTGGTTCGGCGGCGCAACCGGGACAGACGGTGGGCCAGCTGCCTGGTGCGCCGTTGCTGGTGGGCCTGTATTTCATCAACACGTCAAGCTTCGGCTCGCGCGGCACGACTCCACGCTCCACCGACTCGAACATTAACCTACCGTCGTTCATCTGGGCGACCCCAGCAGAGGTGGTCGGAGGACGACTACAATTCGTTGTCCTGCAGCCGATCGTGGCGTCGAGCACTCGGGGTGCTGCCTATCAGAGCGGCTTCGGCCAGACGCTATTGGCTGCGCAGGTAGCCTGGAAGCTCGGGCATGATGTGAACTTCAGTTATCTCCTAGGCGCCTATCTTCCGAGCGACACCAAGATCGTCATCCAAAATCCGGTCCTGCATCAGCGCTTTGCCATCACTTACAACGGCGACGGATGGAACCTGACGGGAAACTTCCTCTATGGCACTTTCTTCGACACGCGCTCGTCGAGCGGGACATTCTACCCGGACTTCCTCAACCTTGATCTCACGGCCACGAAACATTTCGGCAAGTGGGAAATCGGGCCAGTCGCCTTCGGATCGACCGATCTACCGACAAACAATTCAAGTTACGCGCGCCAGGGCCAAGTCGCCGTGGGCGCGCTCGTCGGCTACAATTTCGGCTCCGTGAACCTACAAGCCTACGTCACGCGCGACATCGTTCAGCACAACTATGCAGGCTTCGAGACCCGCGGGTGGCTGCGTGCCACGGTGCCGATTTACCAGGACAAGGAGCAGCCTGAGGGAGCTCGTCCCATCCTGCGCAAGTTCTAGGACGAGCCCGGTACGGGGCGCGCCGTCCTGCGCGAAATGCACGCAAGCCGACCCTCTTCGCGCAACGGCCGGCTCCTTTGCGCGTATTTTCCTCAGCGGGCAGATCGCCCGGTTCGACCAGGAGTCGGGTGTATGAGACACAAAGCTCTGCGGGATCAGGTCATCGTCATCACCGGGGCCTCCAGCGGTATTGGATTGACGACCGCACGAATGGCGGCCCAGCGGGGTGCCCGCGTTGTGTTGGCGGCACGCAGCACCGATGTCCTCGCGCGGGTGGTCAGCGAGATCGAGGCGGAGGGCGGTCACGCTGTCGCCGTGACAGCAGATGTCGGTCGGCGCGACGACGTACTGGCGATCGCCGACGAGGCACGAGCGAGCTTCGGCGGCTTCGATACCTGGGTCAACGTTGCCGGCCTGACGATCTACGGCCCCCTGAGCGCGATCGAGTACGCCGATCACGAACGTCTGATTCAAACCAATCTCTGGGGCACGGTGCATGGCTCACTCGTCGCGGTTGAGCACCTGCGCCGGCACGGTGGCGCCCTGATCAATGTCGGAAGCGTGGCCTCCGACCTCGCGTTCCCGTTCCAGGGCCTCTACGCGACCTCCAAGCACGCTGTGAAGGGATTTACCGACACCCTGCGCATGGAACTGATCGCCGAAGGCGCGCCGGTCTCGGTTACCTTGGTCAAGCCCGCCTCTGTCGACACGCCTCTGCCGAACCGTGCGCGCAACTACATGGACCGAGAGCCGACGCTACCCCCGCCGATCTATCCACCGTCCGAGGTTGCCAACGCCATCCTCCATGCGGCCGTACATCCGCAGCGGGACATCTTCGTTGGCGGCGGCGGCAAGATGTTCGTCATGGGCAAGGAGTTCGTGCCCGGCGCCTATGACGAACTCGCACCCGCGATCATTGCCTTGCAGAAGCGCTCCGAAACGCCACGGAACCCGACCGGCGCCCTGCACGCCCCTGTCAACGCTGGCGCGGAACGTGGCGATCCGCCGATCTACGTGATGCGCACCAGCGCGTACACACGCGCCACGCTGCATCCGCTGACGACGCTGTCGATCGCCGCCGGTCTCGCGACGGCGACAGCCCTGCTTCTCGGACGGCGTGTTCGACATCCACTGTGAGGCGGTCGACCTGAGCCCAGCTCAGGCTTCCGGATTGGTTCTGATAGAGAAGCGATCGCGGGCGGTGATCCGATCCGCCACGAGATCGTGGACTTCGCGCTGGTAGACCTCCCGGCAGAGGAAAGCGCGCTCGAGGTCGAGACGCTCTTCCTCAATGTCGATGTACCAGCAGCGTCGCCGCCCGCTCCAGCGGTAACTTCTCCCTTTCAAGACGTCTTTCGTGGAGATCGGAGAACCAGCCGCCCAAACCCGCACCGTCGGCTTGCGCGCGATCTCGAGCAAGCACGCAAGTACGAGGCGCCCAGAGGTTCTCAGAGGCGCTGCGAGGAGTGTCAGCAGTGCGTGGCAATCGTCAATGGCGCGGTGGCCCTTGTGGAAGTAGCCGTGATCGATAAGCAGGTAGCCAAGCTTAAACCCCTCGTGGCCTTCTGCACGCCAGGGCACTTGATGGCAGGAGCAGGCCCAGTTTTTTTCCGCGAAGACCGGCCAGCGGGTCTCGCACATCTGTCGGTCGAAGCTGGCGTTGTGGGCGATTACCACGGCAGCGTCGGCCACCATCGCCGTTACAGCCTCGTCATCGATGCGCTGCCCGGCCACATCGGTGTCACCGATGCCGGTCAGGCGGGTGATTTCGGGTGGGATAGGCCGGCCAGGGTCGTGGAGCTGGTTGAGCGAATCGAGCACGCGGTAGACTCGACCGCTCGCGCCGTACTCGAACTTGATCATGCCGAGTTCGATCACCGTATCGCGGGTGTGATCGACCCCAGTGGTCTCCGTATCGACGATCAGGCCGATAAAAGT
>Ga0160429_1001927_pt1 | contig 11171 bp, 7 predicted proteins | sample SolpanmetagenomR_FD_108199 | JGI IMG/M metagenome (GOLD analysis project Ga0160429, IMG submission 108199) | Solar panel surface microbial communities from Lawrence Berkeley National Laboratory, California, USA - R | ecosystem: Engineered > Built environment > Solar panel > Unclassified ... | reverse complement strand
TTCATCGGTCAGACTGTATGCTTTCGCCAAGAGCTGGTTGAGGTAAAAGTTGCCCTGAAGAGCGGAATTGTCGGTGGCACGAGCGTACACATTGCCGGCAGATGAGGTGGCGGCGTGGAAGCCGTTAGAAGCTGAAGCGCTGAGGTTGTCTCCACTAAGCTTGGCAGAGTGCTTGCGTGCAAGCGCCATCAGTTCGTTGCGGGTGGACCCCTGTGGAACCTTGATGTTGTTCTTGTCGAACCAAGCCTTGAGGTCACTGTCAGACCAAGCACTTAGTAGCTTGCCGCTAAGGTAGTCCTTGGCGTTTCCAGCCATCGATGAAGCGGATGCAGATGCGGCAGAGGCGGCAGAAAGGACAGAATTGGACATATGAGGTGAAGCTGAAGAGAGTGAAGCAGAAGCCGCGGATGCTCCAGAGACGGCGCTGGATGACGCGGCATAGGCTAGAGAAGAGGCACCGGAGCTAGCAGAGTTGGAAGCAACGGAGGCAGCAGACTTGCCAGATGCGTAAGCGGCCGCACCACCAGCGTGAGCCTTGACTGAAGCGACGGATGCAAGGGAGGAGGCGGATGCTTTCGCAACTGATGCAGCGGAAGCAATCTTGGCAGAAGCACCAGAAGCCATAGAAGCAGCTGAACCGGAAACAACAGAGGCACCTGAACGGGCGGAACCAGAAGCAACCGATGCAGCAGAAGCGGCAGAAGAAGACGCAACGGAAGCGGCCGAAGCGGCTGAAACAGAAGCGACGGAGGCAGCTGAGGCAGCGGAACCAGAGACGACGGAAGCACCAGACGAGACGGAGTTCGAGGCAACAGAGGCACCAGAGGACATGCCGGACGCACCGGAAGCTGAAAGTGAAGCTAGAGATGCAGATGCAGATGAGGCAACGGCCTCAGCCTGGAAGCCAGAAAGACGAGCATTGCGGCGGACAGAGGCAATAAGCTTGTCGCGAGCGCCAGCTTGAGGAACGGGAATACCACGAGCGTCAAGGAAAGCCTTGAGGTCAGAGTTAGACCAACTCTCCCAGAGCCAGTTACCGGGGTAAGAGTGAGTCTCGCCAGTCTTTTCGGCAATACTTTGGTAACTCTCGCGAGCGGTCTGGAGAAGAGTGTCGCGCTTGTGGGGTTGCGGTGATGGAATACCATGCCTGTCAAGGAAGGCCTTGATTTGGGATTCAGACCAGCTAAGTCGTATTAGTAAGAATCAAAGCGGGACTTGCGAGAATTTTACCTGTCAAAGATCCAGTCTTTGACGCTGGAATAAGCATTTGAAGCCTGTTCCTCGGACTCGTACCAAGAAGCTTTGACTTGGCTAAGAAGAGTGTCTTTATTGGTTTCGGCACCCTGCTTCACCTCTTGACCCTTGTCAGTAAGGTATCTCTGTAGACGAGCGGTATCCCAGTGTGCGTATGGGCTCGCAACGGCAGCCTGCCAGTTCGTCTTGACAAGATCCTGCAGCTCCTTGCGGTCAGCAGCCTTGGGATAGGTGATATCGTGATCGGAGAGCCATCGCTCGAGTTCAGTCTCGTGCCATTTGTTATATGCTGCCCAATAATTAGTCTTTTCGACCTTTTTAGATCTACCATAGACAATTACTCACCAGCCTTGGTGAACCAAGTGCTTCCAAGTGCAGTCTCCGCTGCAAGAGCAACAACGAGAGCCGAAGCGAATGAAAACCTCATTGCGACAATTGAAAGATGTGAGTTTGATGTGAAAAGGTGTATGAGTGAAGGAGGGGAATGTTTGTGGGATAATGGAGCTATGTGAAACGCGAAAGTGGTTTCGTCCAAAAGCTTGGAAGGGAAGGCGCCAAGCTTGGCGTACGTCATGCAATAACAACAACAACTCCATGATCACATGCTCTCAGTCAATATATTCTTGAAGTGACTATTTAGCTTGATACAGGACTCCTGCTGTATGAAGAACTCATTCTCCAATACGCTAAGTCTTCGTCTAAAAGGATAAGTATATTACAGTACAAGTGAAATGAAAAAAGTCTCAGTCATCCAGTCGTTCGTGTCGTTCCATCCTCGCCATGGTATGTAAAACCATCCCTTCATGTTGGCCTTTTCCTGACCAGGCCAGTTATGCTTTTCTCAAGAGTGCTAATACACCCAGCATTGAGTACTCCGTCCTATCAAGTTACTCCAAATCAACAAAAGACATCTCCATGTACACAGAGCAAATGTAGCATTTCGTTGTTTGACACAAGCCACTGTAGTTAGTTCTAGAATTCATGATCATCTTCGCCGATTCTCTCGGACCAATCAGCCGAGTGTAAAATCCCTCATTTACGTTGCATGTGCTGGAACAATGTGCCAAACATCCGCTCAAGCTAAGTAAATGTCAGCCAATTGGGAAGGACTAAATTGCAAGAAGTTACTCACCTCGGGTGCTGCCTTCACAAATGGCAAGTCCCAAAACCGATAAGCTCTATTCTGCAGGAGCTCCAATAAGGTGACAATCAAACCCCAGGAATAAGGCCGATGTGCGATCAAGCGTTCAAGGAGGACCCTCGTGATCTGCATTTGAATCTCGGTGGCAGCATGATCAGTTTGACCCGCACGAAACAAGTGGAAGATCGCGTAGCTGAAGTAATGTGTATGGCTGTTGGGATAACGCAACTGATTGGCGATTGCTCCAATCATATAGTATCGCGCTTCCGGCTGAAGCTTGCCCAGAAGGCTTTCCAGTAATCGTGCATGCTGTGAGCTAGCAGAGAACGTGAGAACCTTCTGTCGATTTGCCATCTCCGCATGCTTTGCACAATAGAGGATCAAGGCATGAAGGAGTGTCGTATCGACCGATATACCCTGAAATCCAACACCACTTTCCTGAACGGCAGGGTTCTGGACTGCATGAATGATTGAGTCCAAAGAAACATCATTAGATGCACTCCCATCCAAGAAGTCTTGCACGGTTGTCATGATCCCAGCCTGTCGAAGTGCCTTTTCGACATCACCACGGATTATAGGCGACTTTCGAACTTCCTCAAGGCGGTCTACCTTAAGTCCTTCAGTGAACGGATCGGGAAGCTCCATCAAAGAGGTTGGCGGAGCGCTGATGATTAAGCTACGCAGCTGAGCACAATGACCAGGCAGTTGATTCAGGAGCAGAAAGTGGTGTTCTGCGAGGAATTCTGGAAAGTCATGATGAAGGATTAGAAACAGTCGCAAAGTGCCTCGGTAGAGGTCTTTAGAGGTAAGAGAAATTTCCAACGGCTTCATCAGCTCGCCGACGTAACTCAGAAGTTTCTCGAGTAAGCCACAATAAAGAGCAAGAGCCTGCGAAGGGTTAGAGGTTGTGTATTTGTGACAGGTTAGACATGCTTACTACTGAGTCTTGACCACGAAGGAGAGCTGGGAAGAACATGCGATGCGACAATAATGAAAGCCAAGCAAAAGCAAAGCTATCGAAGACTTGAGGCTGAAGAGTCATGAGATGCTTCGCAATAATTAGCATCATCTCCTGTTGAGCCTCCCTGTCTAAAATATAGGACGAATGAATCTCGTGGATGACTGAAGACAACAGCCTGAAGAACACCTTCTGGTTAAATACAAGCCTGGTACGATAATGATGGGCGAATGTGAGCGTAACGATCATCATGATCCTGTCAAAGTAAGCAGTTTTGTCGGTCTTCTCGAAATCCTCGATCTTCGCTTGGTGGGATGCAAGTACGACAATGAGCTTCGCCAACGCATCAACTTTGATGTAGGCACGATCAATACTGGCGTTGAAAGCTGTTTCCTCCAATTCATAAGCACCAACTGCAACGTCAATGCATCTTCTGAAGAAAACAGCGGAGTCCTCGGTTGTAGCAAGGACACCCCGTTCGTGCATCTGTCGTGTGAAAGAGACAATGGTTGTGTGAGGGACTTCCTGCTCCTGAAGACGTTCCCACTCGTCACAAATGTAGTCTGCTTGAGCAATTGCCGATAGTTCCTCTTCGGAAGGCGATGTAGCTATCGTGGGCGACCCTTGAAGTCGCCTTCTGATTTCGTTGCCAAGTGGAATATCGGGCTCCTCGATCATCCACTGAGCCAACGACGCCATACTATTGGCGAGATCAGCTCGCAAAGCTGGGGGATCACTGAGTAAGTATTCCTCGACGAGTTTGTTGAGAAACGCTAATGCTTCAGGTTCACGGTGCTGAATGGCCCTTGCAAGTAGTTGATCGAGGCGTCTAATGTGGATCAATTCGCATTTCAACAACGCCACCGTGTTCACGGAATCGAACAGACGCGTTTCATCGAGACCAGTTAGCCAGCTATGTACATATCTTCCGACCGCTTCGGAAAGACCGCATAGCGCAGCTAGCACTTCAGCTAATACCTGCGCCACGGGTGCACTGAGCGCTTCTGAGTACATCATCTTGTGGATTTCGGTAGCTGCGACAATTGTGATGTTATCCCTGGAAGTCGGCGGCCTGTTCTTGATGAGTATCTCGAAGTTAATCCAAGCGTCCTGTACTGAAGCAACTTGAGACAGGCTCGAGTTCGGGTTTGCATCGGCAGCCTCTTTCGCGGCTCGTAGAATATTGAGTAGAAGCTCTGGTGTCCGCTCAATGATGATCTCCTCGCTAGCAAAACCATTGACTAGGTGCGCCGGCCCAGCAAGTTGCAAAGACGAACCACTGACTTGGGTTGCTAGCTGTTGATTCATACCTCGCTGCAATGTGGGACCTTCGGCCGGAGTCGGCAAAGTCGGAATCCCTGGAAAGTCACTCAATCCGATATCGTTATCTGGCACTGCACCATTCACGTGGTAGGCTTGTGTAGATTGACTGAAGTTATCATATATCGAGATCTGATTGTCATTCAAACCGCCGTGGCTAGGCTTGTAAGGATCCGGCACATACATTGCCCAGCGACTAACTGGAGGTTCCGAAAATGTGTGATTTCTCCTTGCACGAACGGCATCTTCGATTTGGCCTCCAATCTCTGCCAGCGATGCGGTCTCAGCCGCCTTCTCAATGATGCTGCATACTGCTTCGAGATTATCATTTACAAACATCGTGATGGATCCTTCAGGCATGGCCGATTCTCCGAGCTCGATGCGAGATATGCTGGAGATGTTGTTCCGCATACTCATGCGCAGTGGTTCTTTGCAGGTAACCAATGCAAGACTTCCCGCTAGCGCCTTGACTGCGGCTTGAGCAGCTTGCTCGTATCGTCCCTCGTCAGGTTCAAGAGCGTAATCTTTAGCAACTAGCTGGGAGGCGGATATCGCTGCAATTGTGACGGATCGTTCAACAACTGGCCCAATAATTTCAGCGACCGACCGCTCAACCGCCCCTGCAATCATATGCCTGAGGCGTGTTTGGAAGCCATTGGAGCTAGCTGGCAGTACGTAGTTGTGCTTCAGATTGGCCGAGATTTCCGAAAGTTCGGGGGCCATTGCACTTGGAGAGAACCTTTCGATGTTTCTACGATTGAAGCCAGCTAACGAAAGTTTGTTGAAGCCATGCATTCCTTCACCCATACTCGTAGGTACAATCTCTTCTTCTTGTTGAGGGCGAGATCGTATGGCATTTGATGGCAGCACGGTTTTGTGATCAACATTCAAGGCCTTGCAAAGAACTTCAATTTCGAATTTGAGATTTAACTTCAGATCCGCGAATTCATACAACTCAATCAGTATGGATATGATCTCATCAGTCCAAGCGCAAGGCGGACGAAATACGAGCGACTCTGCCGCCATTGCCATTACTTTGCAGACAAACGGGATAGCTACAAGGAGACGTTGAGTGTCATAAGCTTCGATAAGAAGATCTTTAAAAGAAATGTTCCTGAACCTGATGGGGCGATTCCTTGCAAGAGTCATAGAACCAAGCCAGGAAGCAAGTGTCTTGAGCTGTGTTCGTTCGCTGGAGGAATTCATGGTGGTTTCGGCGTTGAGCATCTTGATTGAGCTCACGTATGTTTCGCGCAACACTTCTCCCCACAACACCTTGTCCTTGAATCCATCAAGAAGGTCCATGTACAGTTTATGATAATTCGGCTGCGGTTTCACGCAACTGACGACAAGGTAGTTTGCAAACCATTGCTGATGCTCCTCCCTGAGCTTCAACTTGAGGTCTTTCGTTTTAGCCTCAAGATTTCGCTCAGAGACATTGTTGAGGATGAAAAGGACAGTTTCCTGAATCTCTTCGTCGGGTTCGTCGTAAAAATCCTGGCGAACCGAAGGATCAACGCTAAGACATGTAAAGTCAGATACTTTGTTATCCATCGCTAGGAATTCGTCTACAGTTGTATCTGCAGATTCTTGCTCTTGTGTCAAGTTGTGCGAGTTGTCTTGTTGCTCTTGGGCGACTTGTTGTGCCCTGGCATAGATTGCCGTGCCCTGCAGTCCCGGAACGAGCAGAAGTCGTTCGCAAAAAAGCTTCCAGTCATCTAGGCGATCCTGGAAATTGAGTAATGCTTGCAAGCCGAATTTGTACATAGACTCCGTAGGCGCTTGCCTGACGGCGTCAAGGACCATAGCTAAACTGGCTTGGAGAGCGATTCGCGACAGCAGGTTGAAGTTGATCATGCTTCCAAATAGCACAGCTGTGGTAGCCAAAGCATCCAAAGGATATTCATGGAAGCAGGTATACTCATCAAACAGGCCGTAGATCATGCATGCGAAGAGGTCCTGCTCCACCGGATTTGTGGAGGTTTTGTACTTTTGTAGAACTTCGATAATATCACGCACCTGACTTTCACCATTGTACATGTGCTTATAATGCTCCTGCATCTTAGCATCAGCCTCAGGGGATATCGCGTTTCCGTTTCGACCGTTGGCATCGATTATCGCATCGTAACCTTCCCCGTAATTAATCAGTCGCGGATACGCTGTTATACATGCTCGATGTAACTGCACACGGTCGTCTTCGGGGAGTCCGGCATCCCCAAGGAAGGTTAGAAAAGCATGTACAGTCTTGACGGCTAGTGGAAACGTAATATGTGGGATCTCTCCTCTGTGGTATCGTGTATCATCCTCCGCTTTATTCTTCAGAAAACTAGATAGAGCCTTGAGAAGATTGGGACCCGGCATTGCTTGTGCGATTTGTTCGAGCCATCCTTGAAGATTGAATGCGTCTCGTCCATGTGCCAATGCAGCTAAATCAAGGCTCAAGTCATTATTCAATGCAATGAGATCATTGAGCCAACCGTGCTCCTCGGCATGCTCAAAGATCTGAAGTACTGTCATATTATCCTGTTTGTAGAATTGTTGTAGTTTGGAACTCAGCCAGTGCTTATCCCGTTTCCATAAGATGTGGAAGACAAATTCATGTCCAGCAACGGCTTTCAAGAAGAACGGTTGCACAAGCTGTTTCATTGCTTGATCTTGTGTTGAACCCCACGGCTTGGGCACTGCGGATACGGAACAAACAAAAAGATCCATCTTAGGATTAATAACATTCTCAACAACACCCAAACTCTGAGCATGAGCATATGTCTCGGAGGATCGGAAAACCATATCGAAAAGGGCCTTTGTAGCGTCAACAGATACTAATGGATGACGCACAGCTGTCTTTGCATAAGCTTTCACCTCGGTCGAAGCGTCCTGAAAATCTTCAAGTGTGTAGGCTCTTCTAAGGCGAGGGATATCCGAGGCATCGAGCTCATCTTGGGAAAATGACAGAAAGGCCGAGGCGAATGATAACTGAGTCTCACCGTGATGCCAGTCTCCACCCCACAGCAACTGGATATCAAAGGTCTCCTGCTCTTTTGCCAAGGGTGTAAAAGCAATGAAAAGTTTATGAAATTGATCTCTGGTGATTTTCAACCCCTCCCGGTCGAATGCGCGAAGGACATCCTGCCATTCAAGTCGTTGTGCTATTCTTTGTTCTCGAAGCGCAGCGATGAAATTACCCGAATTGTAAGAAGGTTGGTCCCGTGCAATTATCATGAAAAGTAGAGCATTAGCTACTTGCTGAGGATGAATATCGCGAGACTCCGCAGATTCGAGCGTAGCTTTACAAGCTTCTATGCTCTCCGTGCCCCTTGGACCTTGTCGTTGCACAAGCCGAGTGAGGGTATTGTCTTTGGCGAGCAAGTCGAACAAAAGCACCGTGGAGCTAACCTCGACAGGCACAATCATCTGCGCAGCGCGATAACGTGATTGTAGAGCAGTAATAAGCCGTTGATGACTCTCTCCGTTCCAATTCCTGGGCGGATCTTGTGCCAATCGATCGATTACATTGGCAATGGAGCTAGGTGACTCGTCTTCGCTTTGGTCATGAAGAGCAGCTGCAGAAGAATTCCCAAGCATTTGAAAGAAGCTTTGAAGGTTATTCGATATTATGGCATCAGCTGCGAGAATAATCAGCAATTTGCACAGTAAGATCAAAACTTGGTTATACCTTTGGTCCTTAGGTCCGGCTTAGGCGCTTTTTTGAATGCCGATGCAAGAAGAATCTTCGCAGTGGGACTCATTCTGAAATGATCCATGAAAGCGGATAAATCGAAATCTTTAAATATTTCTCCTTCACCGAAAGCCACTGATTCGACAATTTTGGCAGCCTGATATCGATCTTGAGTTATTTTCTGCACTTCAGATACCAGGATTGGATAGTTTCCAGAAGTCTCAACTCCCCGGCCGTTACCCCAAATGTGTGGAGCATTTGTCAGTAGTAGCCGACGAAAATACTTTGTGAACACCTCCATTCCGTTCGAATCAACCAGCTATGCAAGTTAGTACAACTTCAGGTTCACAATAGCTATTAAATACCTTTCGAATTTGATCGACCTGCGATTCCCACTTTGCTCTATCTTTGTCCTCCTTGATTGTGCTAAGGAGGAGAACGAGCTGAGCTACAACTATTTTCGAAAGGCTCCCCGTTTGATTTCCGGTTTGTGCGGTGGCGTTCGCAAGTACAGAAGAGGACACCAAAACGGAAGATTGGGATATTGAAGGCGAGCCTCTTGAAAGTCGTGAAGCTGATCCGCTAGTGCCTCCGGTAAGTCCCGTTCCGTGAGACGTTACGGTACTAGGTATCGATTGGGAGTAACCAGAAGTGATGCTGCGAAGATTCGACCCTACTTGTGATGTTGCTTGGCTGACGTTTGGTGGACTGAAACGAGAGCCCGAGGATGATATTGAAGGACTGCGACCAACAGATCTAGTAAGGACTGTTGTACCTGAGCCCGTCCCTGCTGCAGAAGGAGACCACGGATTTCGAGGGCTTTGCGATGAGCTACCTCCGCGCTGAGAATTTGAGTTGAAGCTGGTAGAAATAGGCGTCAAACCGCGACGTCCACCTTGTACTTGATTTGCAGGGGGACCCCAACTGAGCTGTTGGGGTCTCTGTGGAGTTGGACCTGAGGCGCGTTCGTTGCCGGTTATGTAAGGATCTGGAGGTTTAGGGGAGGAGGTCATCGAAAGGTGGTTACAAGTCCCATTGGACCTTGTCTCGAGTCGTAGCAAATTGAACTAACAGTTGTTATACTAACAGAGAAGCGCAAAGGGTCCAAAGGCTCAAATGGAGAATAAGAGCGCTGGGAAGGAGGGAGGAAGGAGGTAGAAATCGTGGTTGTGGTGTAGCTCGCAGTCACTGAATTCGAAAGTAACGAAGGTGTCTGCGGCTTATCGGACAATTCCGCACGCTACCATCACGTGATCCCTATATTCTCGTTGGCCTGGCGACATCATGTAAACTTTAGAGTCGCGCTTTTCGAGTTCGGCGTGTCTGTGCAACACTTAGTGACAAAGAAGAACCGCAAGCATGGTCGATCCTCCTTCGGTCTCATTGTCGTGTATGTTTTTGTGTATTCTTAATTGTTCTGTCGTTCACTGACCAAACTAAAACCACAGTTGCCAATAACTTCTGGGGTAAAGATGACGCCGGCGTGTCTCCAGTTCTCGAGCGCATGCACAACGCCAAAGTTACTGGAGACGAACTGAAGTCTTTTTACACATCTCGTGCCGCTATAGAGGATGAATATGCTAGGAAGCTCCTTTCGTTGGCTCGAAAGCCACTGGGTTCAACAGAGGCTGGAACTCTTCGAATGTCACTTGACGTGATACGGGGAGAGGTGGAGTCAATGGGCAAAGCACATCAGAATATTGCGGCACAGATGAAGAGTGAACTCGAGGAGCCTCTGGCTGCCTTTACTGGTGGTATGAAGGAAAGGCGCAAGATTGTTCAAACAGGGATCGAGAAACTGCTCAAAGTCAAGACACAACAAACCAATGCTGTCAACAAAACTCGAGACCGATATGAACAGGATTGTTTAAAAATCAAAGGATATCTGGCTCAGGGGCATATGGTGATGGGTCAGGAGGAGCGTAAAAACAAAGCAAAGCTAGAGAAGACGCAAATTCAACTCTCCACAACAAGTAATGAATACGAAAGTGCGGTGAAAGCACTCGAAGAAACGACCGGAAAGTGGAACAGAGATTGGAAAGCAGGGTGTGACGTTCGTGGTCGCCTTTGGGAGCCTTAAGTTGAGCATGCTAACATCGAAACCATAGAAATTTCAAGATTTGGAAGAGGAGCGCATCGATTTCATGAAGAGTAGCTTGTGGAGTTTTGCTAATATTGCCTCAACTGTTTGTGTAACTGATGATGCAGTAAGTCCCTCCCGTGAGTGTCATGGTCCTCAACTAAGATGTTGAGCAGTCTTGTGAGAAGATCCGGCTCTCCCTCGAAGATTGCGATGTAGAAAAGGATATCATGTCGTTTATCAAAGAGTCTGGAACGGGACAGGAGATACCAGATCCTCCTAAGTTTATAAATTTCTGCAGAGGCGATATCAACGATGCAGCATCTGAAATTTCCGATGACGGCAATTACTCAGTGGCTCAATTCCAGCGTACAACCAATCCGACTTTCCGAAGTTCCTCGCCGCACCCATCTACTGTTGGGTCACACCGAGAAACACGCTCAGAAATCGATGATTCTCTCAATGAAAATATGTATCAAGGATCGGGTTCAGCTGTTTCGGTGACTCAAGGGAGACCAGCGCCCTCACAGATGGCACCACCTCAAACTCAATCTTCTAAGTTGCAGAACCCTTATTACCTTGCTCAGAAAGATGAGTTGCCAGAAGTGCCGCACAATGAGTATCCCATGGACGGAATGACTCAGTTTTGCCGTTTAGGTCCTCCATCCGAGCGTAGTTCAGTGACAAGTCCTGTAAGACCACCGAGCAGAGACTCCCAAAGCGAGTATTCGAATCCGACATC
>Ga0160429_1001924_pt1 | contig 11198 bp, 12 predicted proteins | sample SolpanmetagenomR_FD_108199 | JGI IMG/M metagenome (GOLD analysis project Ga0160429, IMG submission 108199) | Solar panel surface microbial communities from Lawrence Berkeley National Laboratory, California, USA - R | ecosystem: Engineered > Built environment > Solar panel > Unclassified ... | reverse complement strand
ATAGGCCAGCGCCTTCTCCTTGGACTGCCGCTTGTTCTCGTCGGCGATCTCGGACGGATCCGGCACACGGCCCTGGATCGAGATCACGTCCTCGGGGCTGGTGCCCCAGCTGACGATCGGCGGCAGGTTGGCGGCGTCGAGGCGCACCTCGCGGTCGAAGTAGGCACCCTCGTCCGTGACGAGGCTCTCCCAGTAGCGGCAGGCCGCGTCGTAGGCTGCACCCTTCGGCGCCTTCGGCCGGTCCTTCACGTACGCGAAGGTGGTGGCGTCGGGGGCGACCATGCCGGCGCGGGCTCCGCCCTCGATCGACATGTTGCAGATCGTCATCCGGCCTTCCATCGAGAGGCCGCGGATCGCCGCGCCGGCATACTCGATGACGTGGCCGGTGCCGCCCGCGGTGCCGATCTCGCCGATGATCGCCAGGATGATGTCCTTCGCGGTCACGCCGTCCGACAAGGCGCCGTCGACGGTCACACGCATGTTCTTGGCCTTGCGCTGCACCAGGGTCTGGGTGGCGAGGACGTGCTCGACCTCCGAGGTGCCGATGCCGTGCGCCAGCGCCCCGAAGGCCCCGTGCGTCGAGGTGTGCGAATCGCCGCACACGATGGTCTGGCCGGGGAGCGTGAAGCCCTGCTCGGGCCCGATGATGTGGACGATGCCCTGGCGCACGTCGAGGGCATCGTAGAACTCGATGCCGAAGTCGCGCACGTTCTCGGCCAGCGCCTCGAGCTGCGTGCGGCTCTCGGGATCGTCGATGCCCTGCGAGCGGTCGGAGGTCTGGACGTTGTGGTCGACGACCGCCAGCGTCTTCTCCGGGTGGCGCACCTTGCGGCCCGCCACGCGCAATCCCTCGAAGGCCTGCGGGCTCGTCACTTCGTGGACCAGGTGGCGGTCGATGTAGAGGAGGCTGGAGCCGTCCGGCTGGACATCGACGACGTGGTCGTCCCAGATCTTGTCGTAGAGGGTGCGCGGGCTGGTCATCGGTTTTCGTCTTCGGAGATGCGTCGGTGCACGGTGCTCGCGGAAATGCGTCATCCTTAGTAGGCATCGCGGGCGGTTTTCGGAAGGGGCGAAGCCTGCCGCAGCCGGATACCCGCCCGGCGCTCGCGGGCGGATGTCACGCGCGAGGTCCGGATCGACTGGCGCCGCCCCCCGCCGAGGCCCTATGGCGGGTGGAGGATCCGACGGCTTCGCTGGCCGGTCGGGAATGGCCGGCGAACGGCCGACTTGGGAGTGAAAGATGCCTGATGCCGCGGCCGACATCCTGTTCCTGCGGAAGATGCATCCGCTGGTCGAGACGTCGCTGGACGGGCGGCACAACGTGCATCGCCTCGCGGGCGCCGCGGATCCGGAGGCGATGCTGGAGACGATCGGGCCGCGGATCCGCGGGCTCTGCGTCGGCGGTCAGGTCGGCATCGACGGGGCGCTGATGGATCGTCTGCCGAACCTGGAGATCATCGCCAATTTCGGCGTCGGCTACGACGCGGTCGATGCCGCCGAGGCGCACCGGCGCGGCGTCATCGTCACCAACACCCCGGACGTGCTCACCGACGAGGTCGCCGACCTCGCAATCGGCCTCGTGCTCGCGACGCTGCGGCGCCTGCCCCAGGCCGACCGCTACCTCCGCGAGGGACACTGGCCGAAGGCGCCGTTCCCCCTCACGGCCTCGCTGCGCGGGCGGCGGGTCGGCATCCTGGGACTCGGCCGGATCGGCCGGGCCATCGCCAAGCGCCTCGAAAGTTTCGGCGTCGAGATCGCGTATCACGGTCGGCGCCGCCAGTCGGACGCGCCTTACGCCTATCACGACAGCTTGGTCGGCCTCGCGCAGGCCGTCCACGTGCTGATCGTGGTCGCGCCGGGCGGCTCCGACACCCGCGGGCTCGTCGACACGGCGGTACTGGAGGCGCTCGGCCCCGAGGGCATCCTGGTCAACGTCGCCCGCGGCAGCCTCGTGGACGAGGCGGCCCTCACCGCCGCGCTCAAGGCGGGCACCATCCTGGGCGCGGGCCTCGACGTGTTCGAGAACGAACCGCATGTCCCGTCGGACCTCGCCGCCCTCGAGAACACCGTGCTGCTGCCCCATGTCGGATCGGCCTCCGAGCATACCCGCGCCGCCATGGCCCAGCTCGTCGTCGACAACGTGATCTCCTGGTTCGAGGGACGGGGACCTCTGACACCGGTCGGCGAAACCCCCTGGGAACCGAAGGCGTGAGACGCACGCGGGCGCGGTTCCTGACGCTCCTCGCGCTGGCGTCCTGCCCGGCGGCGGCGCAGGAGCTGCCGGCAACGCAGGATTTGCCGGCAACGCAGAACCTGCCGGCGACGACCCCCGACCAGACGGCCCCGGCCGAGGAGGCGCCGGCCGCGCCCCCGGCACCGCCCAGCCTGCCGGGGAAGCTCGGCGAGGTGCCCGGCACCTGGGATCTCTCGCGCGACGGGAGCAACCGGCGCTGCGTCGTGACCCTCGGCCTGGAGAGCGGCGAGGCCGGTCGGAAGCTGCGCTTTCCAGCCGGATGCCGGCGCGCCCTGCCGGTGATGAACGGGGTCGCGGGATGGCTCTTCGCCGACGGGGCCGTGCGCTTGGTCGATCGCAACGTGCGCCCGGTTCTCGACTTCACCCGCCGGCCGGACCAGCGCAGCCTCGTCGCCCAGGCCGAGGGCGGCGAGCGCTACAGCTTCGTGCCCCGCGACATCGTGGCGATGCGACCCGGCGGGGCGCCGGCTGCCGAAGCCGAGCCTGCGGCACCGGCACCCTCCCCGCTCCAGGCCGCGCCGCCGGTTCCGGCCGGACTTGAGCCTGCTCCGGTCGCGGCTCCTGGTCCCCCCCCGGGCATCTACGCCCTCGACCGCTTCCAGGAACGCGACACCTGCCGGATCACCCTCGATGGCGGCGGTGGCGGCGTGACGATCGTGCCCGGTTGCCACGACGGTGGCCTGGAGGTGTTCGATCCGGTGCGCTGGCGCTACGCCAACGGGCGCATGACGCTCACGGCCAAGCGCGGCCACAGCATCGACCTCGTGCCGAGCGGCGACGGGCGCTGGCGGCGCGACCCGGAGGTCGGCACCACCTTCGTGCTGCGCCGCGTCGACTGACCTACCGGGCGCCGCCGCGGCCGTCCTGGACCGGGAGCATCCGTTCCAGAAGGCCGTCGCGGCGGATCACGAGATGCCACACCGTCCCGGCGATGTGCAGCAGCACCAGGGCGTAGACGGCCCATTGCCCGGCGACGTGGATCGACTCGGCCACCTTCTGGGCCGCCTCATCCTTCTGCAGGCCCGGAACGGTGAACAGCCAGAAATACGGGGTGTCGCGGCCCGAGAGCGCGCTCAGCAGGTAGCCGCTGACCGGCATGATCAGGAAGATCGCGTAGAGCAGCCAGTGGTTGACGTGGCCGATCAGCGTCAGGAGACGCGGGGCCTGCGGGTCCGGCGGCGCCGGCCGGACCATGCGCCAGACGATCCGCAGGACGACGATCGCCAGGATCGTCAGCCCCACGGACTTGTGGAGCACGAACATGCTGCCCTTGGCCGGCGACGGCGGCAGGCTGATCGCGACCCAGGCCAACGGCAGAATGGCGAGCGCCAGGGCCGCCGTGACCCAGTGCAGCGCCTGCGATACCGGATGGTAGCGGGGGAGTCCGGAGGCCGTGACGTAGGTGGCCGGCTGCGGCGTGATGGCCTTGCCGGACGTGATCGGAGAACCTGACATGATCCCTCGCGGATGAGCGTGGTCCATCCGGGATCTAGGGCCCCTGGCCCTAGGGGGGAGTGGCCATCAGGCCGCCGCGCCGGCGTCGACGATCCGTTTCACGTCGAGCAGGGCTGCGAGTTCCGTCGCCGCGGCGCCGAGCCGGGATGCCACGGTCTCGTTGACCACTTGGCCGTCCACGAGGTCGTCGGAGCCGGCATAGACCGAGGTCGGCGCGACGTGGGACGCGAAGAAGCCGAAGAGCGGCCGCAATCCGTGCTCGACCACGAGGGCGTGGCGCAGGCCTCCGCCGGTCGCCGTGAGCGCCACCGGCATGCCGGCCATCCGGGCCGGATCGACGAAGTCGAAGACGTGCTTGAACAGGCCGGCATAGCCGCCCTGGTAGACCGGCGTGCCGACGATCAGGGCATCGGCGCCCTCGATCGCCTCGATCAGCCGGGCGGCCGCCGGGGAGAGGTCCTCGCGCTGCGTCGCGCCCAGGCCCGGTCCCGCATCGATCAGGTCGTAGACGGTCAGATCGATGCGGCGCAGGCGTCCCAGCTCGGCGCCGAGCGATTCCACCAGAACGCGGGTGCGCGACGGCCGCTTGGCGCTCCCCGAGAAGGCAACCACGCGGGCAAGCCTCGGCTTGTTGTTCGGCTCGATACTCACCGGGAACCTTTCCGCCGCAGGACGCCCCGATGCGGGACCGCGTACAATTCCGGCGCGTGCAACGGACGCGCCTCGGGCGACATGACGGTACCGCAATATCCCTGCGGATGAACACTCGGCGCATCCGCGCGCCGTCGCCGAACCGTTGGATGGAGCCCGATCGTCATGGCCGGAGCCTCCACACGTGGCTGCGCTTGATCTCGGCATCTTCGAGCGACCGCGATACCGGCACCGCGTAGGTCTCCAGGCATTCGAGCCGCTCCCGCGGCAGGTAGGTCCGGCCCGGATCGCCGATCAGCACGGTGGTTCCCCGAGCCTGAAGGCCGGAGAGCCACGCTGTGACGGCCTGCGCGAGGTCGCGCTCGTAGAAGACGTCCGCCGCCAGGACGAGGTCGGCGTCGGGCGCCCCGTCGAGGAGATTGCGGGACACGGGCTCGATGAGCTCCGCGACGGCGTTGGCGGCGGCGTTCAGGCCGATCGCCGCCGTGGCGAAGGGGTCGAGGTCGCTGGCGATGACGTGCCGCGCCCCCGATCGGGCGGCCGCGATCGCCACCAGGCCGGAGCCCGACGCGAAATCCACAGCCGTCGCCCCCGCCGCGATCTCCGGATGATCGAGGACGTAGCGCGCGAGGGCCTGTCCGCCGGCCCAGGCGAAGGCCCAGAACGGCGGCGGCAGCCCGATCTCCTGAAGCTCGTGCTCGGTCTTCTGCCACAACTCGGTCGCCTCGTCGGCCACGTGGAGACGGATCTCGGGGGCGTGCGGGACCGGCAGCAGGCGGGTATGGGCGCGGATGAAAGCGGTGGGATCGTCGGGCGCGCGCATGGTCAGGCGTCCAGCAGATCGCGCCAGACCGCGCGGACGCCGTCGGTGACGGCCGCCTCGGTGAAGCCGCCGGTCTCGATTCGCGTCCGCGCGGCCGCGCCGAGGGCGGCCAAGAGCGCCGGGTCGCCGCTCAGGCGCACCAGGGCGCGGGACAGGGCCGGCGCGTCGTCGGGCGGGACCAGCAGGCCCTCGACACCGTCGCGCACGAGGCTACGGCAGCCTGGGACGTCGGAGGCGACGAGCGCCCGACCGCATGCGGCCGCCTCCAGCAGCGTGCGCGGCAGCCCCTCCCCGCCCCGGGACGGGAGACAGGCGACGTGATGGCCGGCCCAAACGGCGGATACGTCCTCGGTCGGTCCGTGCCACGCGACACCGTCGCGGCTCCAGTCGCGCAGCGCCGCCTCGGCGATCGAGCGGCGGTTCGACGGATCTGGCGCGCCGTACAGGGCGAGTTCGACCGGAGCGCCCTGCGCGCGGGCGAGGCGGGCCGCCTCCACGGCGACGTCGATCCCCTTGGACCAGAGCATCCGGGCCACCACCGCCACCCGCAAGGGCGGCAGCGTCGGCAGGGGGCTCGGGGCGAAACGCACCGGATCGACCCCGGCGCCGCCGACAACCGTGACCGATTGTTCCAGTGGATCCAGCCCGAGGGCGCGGGCGTCGTCGGGGTTCTCGAACAGGAAGCGCGTTCCTCGCGACGCCAGGGGACCGCGGATCAGCGTCCGCAGGGCGAGGCGCGCCGCGCTTCCGATCCGGTCGGTCCGAGCGCCGACGAGGCCGAGCCCGGTCAGGGCATAGACCCGGGCGGGGATGCCCGCCATGGCGGCGGCCGTGCCGCCGACCAGGATGCCCCGCAGGGCGATGCAGTGGACGATGTCGGCCTTGAGCGCCTTCAGGATCCCGGCGAGCTGGCCGGCTGCGTAGCCGGCCGCCATCGGGTTGAGGCTCGCCCGCTCCGCCTCCAGGGCGACGACCTGGGCGCCCGTCGCCTCGATGGCCGCGCGGTGGTCCCGCACCCGGGTGACGACGGCCACCGAGAGGCCCATCCCGATCGCGGCCCGCGCCATCGGCAGGAAATGCGAGGCGAAGAACCAGTCCTCTGTCACCACGAAAACCAGGCGGCGCATCGGGCTGGGCAGATTATCGGGTACGGGCGCGGAATCCATGAGGCTCCTCTAGCACGACGCGGCGCTGCATCCTGCGACCGATGCGCAGGTCCGGAACGGCGCTGCGGGCGGCAGGTTGACCAAGGCCTTCTTGCCGGGACCGGACGCCCGGCGGCGTATACCGGAGGGGTAGGCCATGGCGGTTGTCGAGACGGCTGAAAACGGTGGAACTCTCCGTGCCGCGGCCGAGGAAGCCGGGCTCGTCTACGTCGACGACAGTCGGCCCGGCCTGACGCGCAAGCGCAGCGGCACCGGGTTCCGCTATCTCGACGCGAAGGGTTCGCCCCTGCGGGACAAGGCCGCGCTGGCCCGCATCCGGTCGCTGGCGGTGCCGCCGGCCTACACGGATGTCTGGATCTGCCCCCGCAGCAACGGGCACATCCAGGCCACGGGCCGGGATGCCAAGGGCCGGAAGCAGTACCGCTACCACCCGGATTTCCGGCAGGCGCGAGAGGCGAACAAGTTCTCGCGGATCATGGCCTTCGCGAACGCGCTGCCGGCCATCCGCCAGCGCGTCGACAGCGACATGAAGGGCCCGGGACTCTCCCGCGACAAGGTGCTGGCCACCGTCGTCCACCTTCTCGAGACCACGCTGATCCGGGTCGGCAACGACGATTACGCCCGCACCAACAAGAGCTACGGGCTCACCACCCTGCGCGACCCCCACGTGCGGGTCGACGGCGCGGCCCTGACGTTCCGGTTCAAGGGCAAGAGCGGCAAGGTCTGGAACGTGGCCCTCAAGGACCGGCGCGTCGCCAGGATCGTGAAGGCCTGCCAGGACCTGCCGGGCCAGGAACTGTTCCAGTACATCGACACGGATGGCACGCAGCGCGACGTCACCTCTTCGGACGTGAACGCTTACCTGCGCGAGATCGCCGGCGAGGACTTCACGGCCAAGGACTTCCGCACCTGGGCCGGGACGGTGCTGGCGGCGCTGGCGCTGCGCGAGTTCGAGACCTTCGACAGCGCAGCCGGTGCTAAGCGGAACATCCGGACGGCGATCGAGAGCGTCGCGGGCCGCCTCGGCAACACGCCGACGATCTGCCGCAAGTGCTACATTCATCCCCAGGTGCTCGACTGTTATCTGGAGGGCGGGCTGCTCCTCCAGGTGAAGGATGCCGTCGAATCCGAGCTGAGCAACGATCTCTCCAGCCTGCGTCCCGAAGAGGCGGCGGTTCTCGGCCTGCTTCAGGTGCGGTTGGCCGCAGCCGAGGACGAGGCCCGGGCCGGGAAGCGGGTGAAGCCCGCCGCGAAGAGCGGTGGGACAGGCAAGAAGCCGCGCGGTCGGACATCCGCCAAGGCGGCCGGCTCCCGAGCGCGTCCCCCCGCGACGGGGGAGCTCGTGCCGGAGGCCCGGGCCGAGACGCGAGCCGAGACCCGGGCCGGCGCGGCCTGAGGACGGAGCAGCCCCATGGGGCTGCCCGAGATGTTCGTCAGTGACGGGACTGGTTGTCGCCGTTCGACGTCCGGCTGTCGGTGCCGCGCCGGACCTGTTCGCCACTCTCGACCACGGGTGCCAGACCGAGCTGGCGAGCGAGGGAGACCAGGTCCTTCAACCGGCCCGTCTGGGTCTTGCGGCGCAGGTTGAGACGATGGGTCTCGACGGTCCGCACGCTGAGAGCCAGACGCCGGGCAACCTCCTTGTTGCTGAAGCCGGAGCTGAGGAAGCGGAGCACCTCGGCCTCGCGCGGCGTGAGGCCCAGGCTGTCGGCCGGCTCGTTCGACAGGGTGACGGGCTGCTCCGGCGGCGCCAGGCAATCCGAACCCTCCGCGAGGGCGAGCAGGGCGGCCCCGAGGTCGCGAGGCGACTTCGAGCGCGCCACGAACGCGTCGGCTCCTACGGCCAGCAGGGCGCGAAGGTCGTCCGCGGTCAGCGCGCCGAACACCACCAGCGTACGCAGGTTGGGCTGGCGCTCCTTCAGTCCGACGATGCGGGCGATTCCATCCGCGAGCCGGATCTCGTCGAGAAAGATCAGCGCGACGGTGCTGGCGGTATCGGCTCTTTCCAGGTCCGCTTCGCCGATCGTGTGGAGCTCGGGCATGTGCTCCAATGTGGCGCGAACAGTCGCGCTCAGGTCTTGCGGTTCATCCAGGATCAGAACGCCAACGGCCGTACTCATGACCTCGCACCTCTCTCTCCCGGCTTGATACAAGTGACCGGGCTCGAAGTCGAAGTTCCAAGATTCGTTCCAGCGAAGGTTCGCGAATATTAAGCTTGATATCGGCTGATTCGACCCAATCTTCGGGATACTGATCGTTTTGGAGGGCCGATCTGAGACAGCCCGGCGATCCGCCCGCCGCGACTGTGCCGTTTTGGGACGGCGCGGCTGTGTCAGCTCGCGACAGCCAGGGCGTCGCCCGGATAGGACGCCACCCGGTTGCGGCCGCCGCTCTTGGCCGCGTAGAGGGCGATGTCGGCGCGCTTGACCAGGGCTTCGACGCTGTCGCCGTTGATCCAGGTGCTGACGCCGAAGCTGCAGGTCAGCCGGATCGTGCCGTGCGCGCCGCGGATGCGCTGCCTCTGGATGGCCGCGCGCAGACGCTCGGCCCGCGCGGCCGCGTCGCCGATGCCGCAGCCGGGCAGCACCACCGCAAATTCCTCGCCGCCCAGGCGGCCGGCGATGCCCTCGCCGGCGATCAACTGGGCGACGGCCTTGATGGCGACGTCGCCGACGTCGTGGCCGTGCTCGTCGTTGATGTGCTTGAAATAATCGATGTCGAGGAGGATTGCCGAGATTCCACCGGGTCGGCGGTGCTGTTCCGCCGCGTTGCGTGCCCGGTTGAAGAACGCGCGCCGGTTGTAGGAACCGGTCAGCGGATCCGTCTCGGCGAGGCGGATCAACTCCTCCTGCATGGTCGTCAGGCGCTCGGCCGCGCGGAGGCGGGCATTCAGTTCCTCGGCGCTCGGCGGCTTCTCGATGAAGTCGTCGGCGCCGCTGTCGAGGGCCTCGGCCAGGCTGCGGACGTTGCGGGCGGACGACATCGTGATGACGTGCAGCGGTCCGCGTTCCTCGGCGAGCAGGCGTGCCGCCCAGCAGAGTTCGAGGCCGCACAGGGGCCGAACCTCGAGACTCGTGATCAGGACGCGCACCGCGGGCGTCGCGGCGAGGAAGGCGAGCGCCTGCGCGGAATCCGTGAACGGGTGCACGGCATGGCCCCGCGGCTCGATCAGCGAGGCGATGATCTGGAGCACGACGCGGCTCGAATCGACGATGACGATCTGCATGGCGCGACCCGGATCTGATATCCGCGGTCTAAGTCAGAAGACTTAACCCACCACCAACGGGCTTATTCCAATATGAAGGTCGCCACGACGACGCCAGACCGGCGCTACATCGTCGTTCGCGGGCGCTTGTGGCGCAGCGCCAATCCCGCGCTGTCGCCCGAGCGCCGGGAAGAACTCGTCGTCCAGCTGATGACGGCCCGCCGCGCTGTTCAGGCCGCGAAGCGCGCGGAGCGGGAGGGTGGAACCGGAGCGGGGCCCGCCCTCGCCGCGGCCAGGGCGAACGTCGATGCGGCCAAGGTCGCCCTGGGCGAGCGCGGTCCGGTCTGGTGGGACGACGGCGCGCCCGACCTCAACCGCAGGCTGGCGCGCAACACGTCCTATGCCGACTGGTATGCCGCGATCAGCGACGGGGAACCTGAACCGTGATCACCCGGGCGCCCGCCGTCTGACCCTCCTCGAGGCTCCGGACCCGGTTGCGCCCGTGGGGGACAGCCGCATTGATGACGGTGAGCGTCGGTGCCGCCGCGGGCGGCGCCGCGATCCCCGAGACGGTCGGAACCCCGTAGGTCCCGTAGCTCCACGGAGACGGTACGATCTCGGAAGGCCGGGGCACGCGGGTCAGGGGGGCGCCGATATAGGACCCGCGCACGAACTCGCCGGCGAAGCCGTCATAGCCCCCGTACGCCGGGCCCCCGTAAGCTGCACCCCTGAAAGCCGGGCCGTACGGGTGCTGCCGATGGACGGTTTCCGCCGAGACCGGCGCCGCCAGGGTCAGGGCGAGAAGCGTCAGGGTCGTCCGGGTCACCATGGAAACCGCTCCGGTGCGCGTCGGCGCGAGCAGATCGCGCGGGATGCAGGGGAACGGACCGGAACACCGGCCGTTCCGGAACGGCAGCTGCGGAGATTGCGTAAGTCTTCGGTTGTGCCCAGGAGACGGGCGGGTGCGACGGCGATCCCGCGGCGGTGCGTTCAGCGGCAGGTCGTGATCCGCCGAACCACCCAGCCCTCGCCCTCGATCCATAAGCGGCGGCGCGCCCGACTGCAGGTGGCGTCGTCGTCGCGCTCGACCGCCGCGGTGTGGACCTGCGGGCTGGCCTCGGCGACCTTGGTCTCCGCTGGGCCGTTCGCGGCCTGGGCGGCGAAGGTGGCGAACACGGCGATGCCGGCCACGCCTGCGGCTTTCAATGAAATCATCATATCGGGGAGAAGCGCTCTGCGGCCGTGCTTGGGGATCGCTTCATGAATGCACGGGCCGCCATTTCGGTTTCATCGTTCGCGGTGGATGGTGCGTCCGCTCGCAGGGCGGTCGCCGTGCTTAGTTTTCCCGCCTTTCGCGGGTAAGGAAGAACAAAACCGGATGCGCTGGCGCCCGGGGCGGCCCGCGCTGTTCCGGAACGCCCCATCGAGGGCCTGTCAGGTTCGGTCCAAGCAGCAAGGGTTCATGAGCAAGCCGAAGCCCCCGACCAACGCGCTCCTGACGCCGGAGAAGCGCGCTGAGGACGCCGACCAGACGATCCGTCCGCTGAGCCTGTCCGAGTTTATCGGGCAGCGTGCGGCGCGGGCGAACATGCAGGTGTTCATCGAGGCGGCGCGCCGGACCGGGCAGGCGCTCGACCACGTGCT